>Ga0335084_10003374_pt1 | contig 15544 bp, 5 predicted proteins | sample Lox_Sample_44_FD_206721 | JGI IMG/M metagenome (GOLD analysis project Ga0335084, IMG submission 206721) | Soil microbial communities from Loxahatchee National Wildlife Refuge, Florida, United States - Lox_Sample_4.4 | ecosystem: Environmental > Terrestrial > Soil > Wetlands | place: USA: Florida... | reverse complement strand
CTGCCCGACAAGGTCATCGAGGACTTCCGCGATCTGATCATCGAAGCAAACATCGCGGGCGTGGCGAACACCTTCAACGCGTCTACCGGCTCGCTTCGGCGCAGCGCGTTGCGCGCCGCCCGACTGCAAGCGAAGACGCCGCTGATCGCGGCGCAGATGTGGGAGCTGCAACGCACGCCGCATTTTGCAGCGCTCGTCGAGCGCGCGCACGAAACGACATCCGGCTTGCGTGACTATCTGGTGCGGGCGGCCACGGCGGTACGCCTCCTGTTGTGTCTGCTCTATCCAGCCTGGATCCGCAAACACATGCTCGCCAATGCATTGACCGATGCGAGCGGGCGTTTCGAGGCTCTGGTGTTTCCGAGCAGCCATTGCCCGAGCCTTAACCTGTACTTCACTGCTTCAGCCACGTACCGAGGCACTTCCGTGCCAGTGTACGACCCGAGGCCCGTGGCCTGCTTCACTTATTGGGATTACCAGACCGGCACCGAGATTCGCTTGATCGCGACTCCCGACCCGACCGCGACGGAGGTTACGTCGCCTGCACGCGACGCGTACGCCGCGCCGCGTGTCATTGCTGCCGATGGCGTTTGACGAGGATCACCGCCTCGTTGCCGGTGAGCATGAAGGAGCTCACTCCAAGGCTGAAGCCGCGCGACAGAATCTGCGTCAGCTTCTGGCGCAAAGGCTCCTTGGCAGCGGAGAGGATCACTACGGCATACATGGGCGGCTTGCCGCCGTGGAGCGGCACCAGATCGACGCGGAACGGATGCGCGGTCGCGTCGCCGATCTCCAAGGCGAGACTCTTCAGGCATTCTTCCACTTCGGCTTTGCTCGGGTACTGACTTGCAGGAGCGCCTTCAGGGGATTGCATAGTTGTGTCGTCGCCGGATGAACCGGTCTTACCGTTCAATCACTGCTGAGTTGAGCAACGGGCCCCACTGAAGCCCATTGCCGAATCGCGAAGTTGGACCCGCGGTTGTCAGGCGTAGTTTCACGCGACGATCGCAGCGTACTAAATGTAGTGAAGATATGCTAGACCTTAAGCGCGAGAGATCGCCGCGGAACGTTGCAATCTGACGCTCCGCGTGGGCCGCATCGCGGATGCCGAGGTTGGCTCGTCGTTCAAGAACGGCAGCCGCAGTGCGCGCCGTGCTGCATAATTGTGCGCACAAAAACCGCTTGACCGGTGTAGTACGAGCGCGTATAAGGCGATTTGCAGGATCCTCAAGTAGCGAAATCGCTGCTCGGTGGTTGCCGCATTCGCGGCGTTCGTCAGGTGGTTTCCCTCGTCTTGAAGTCCAGGCACATCGGGCGACAGCGCTCACTCGTCGGCTATTTATTTTTTTATTCTTATCGTTCTCATTTTTATCCGCAGGAAGATCACACATGACTACCGGTACGGTTAAGTGGTTCAATGACGCCAAGGGGTTCGGTTTCATCAAGCCGGACAACGGCGGCAAGGACGTGTTTGCCCATTTCTCGGCCATTCAAGGCTCGGGAGGGTTCAAGACGCTCAAGGAAAATCAGAAGGTGTCGTTCGACATCACTGCTGGCCCTAAGGGCGATCAGGCGGTGAACATCCGGCCACTCGACTGACGCCAGCGCATACGCGAGCTCAAACAAAAGCCCGGAAAACCGGGCTTTGTCATTTACATCGATCGCGCTTGCATGGGCTGCCGGTGGCGGCGGCCCATGCAAGGGGCATCATGCGGCCGCCTGTGTATCCAGGCTCCACAACTCGTAGGTTCCGCCGTGCGACTCGCGCAGCTGCATCCGCCGCTGGTGATACCGGGCGAGCTCTCCGCGGTGCGCGATGCTGATCACCGTCGTGTTCTTCAATCGCTGCGTGACCAATTCGTACAGCCGCGCCTGACTGGCGCCATCCAGGTTAGACGTCGCTTCATCCAGGAACAACCACGCGGGGCGCAGCAGCAGTGCGCGCGCGAACGCGAGTCGCTGCTGCTCGCCCCCGGAGAGCTGCAACGCCCAGTTACCGGTTTCCTCCAGACGGGGCAGCAGATGCGCGAGACCGACGTCGGTAAGCGCTGCCTCGATCTGCTCGCGCGAGAACCCGACGCTCTTGGCGGGATAGCAGGTAGCGTCGCGCAAGCTTCCTAAAGGTATATAAGGTCGCTGTGGCAGGAACAGCGCATCGAAGCCCTGCGGGTGCTGAATCATGCCGCGCCCGTACGGCCAGATGCCGGCGATGGAGCGGAACAAAGTGCTCTTGCCCGAGCCCGAGGGGCCTTCGATGAGGACGCTCGAGCCAGCGTGCAGGCCGAGATCGCAAGCCTGCAGAAGCTGCTGTCCGGTCGGCAGGCTCAACTCCACGCGGTTGAACTGCAGCGAGCCGTCCTTGCCGTCGACCACTTCCAGTCCCGGGTTGACGTCGTGCTCGACCTGGGCCGCAGCGATCGCGTCATGAAATCCGATCAAACGGTCCACGGTCGCTTTCCAGATCGCCACATGCGTGTAAGAGGTGATGAACCAGGTCATCGAATCGCGCACATAGCCGAATGCGCTCGCCGTCTGCATCAGGCCGCCGAGCGGAATCGCGCCCGAGAAAAATCTCGGCGCGGCGACCATAAACGGAAAGATGACCCCGAGCTGTCCGTAGCCGGCAGTGAACCAGGTGAGCTTCTTCTGCCGCTTCATGATCGCCCACCAGTTCGCGAAGATGTTGGCGAAGCGACCGTGGAACGTGCCGAGCTCGTCGTTCTCCCCGCGATACAGAGCCACGCCTTCCATGTTCTCGCGGAAGCGCACCAGGCTGTAGCGGAAGTCCGCCTCGTAGCGCTGCTGGTTGTAATTGAGCCCCATCAGCTGCCTGCCGATCTGATGCGTCAGCCAGTTGCCGGCCACGGCATAGAACAGCGCAACCCAGACCATGTAGCCCGGAATCGAGATGTGCACACTGCCCACGGTGAACGAGAACGGCCCGGACAGCACCCACAGCACGCCGACGAACGAGACCAGCGTCACGATCGCATTGAGCAGCCCGATCGAGAGGTTGATGGTCTCATCGACAAAGATGCGCAAGTCTTCGGACACACGCTGGTCCGGGTTGTCGCTCTGGCGGCCGGTCAGCATCATGCGGTAATAGGTCTGGCCTCCCAGCCACTCCGACAGGTAGCGATCGGTCAGCCAGCGACGCCAACGGATCTGCAGCATCTGCATCAGATACTGCGAGTACACCGCTTGAAAGATATAGATGCTGGCGAGCACCGCGAAGCGGCCCACCTGATGGAAAAACTCGCCCTGGTCCTTCTCCTGCAGCGCGTTGAAGAACAATGCGTGCCATTCGTTGACGCGCACATTGATGTAGACCATGCCCAGCGAAAGCACGATGATCGCGAGCAGCAGCAGACGCGCGGTCACCTTTTCCTCTGAGAACCAGTATGGCTTGAACAGCGCCCAGAAGCCGCGGATGAAAGTCGATCTGTTGGTCTGCATATGAATCAGTCCGAAGGGTTGAAGTCGCTGAAATGGCGGTTGCGCATCCCAGGGATTGGAACGTGAAATGCGCGGGAAATTTTACCGCGCGCCCGTCATTTTCACCTAACGTTTACCGCTGCCGTTGCGAGGAAGTTATATTTGTTAGAACTCGTTTTGTCTCCGCAAGAAGACGACAGGCCTCCATCGTCACCCCAAAACGACATGAACGGCGCGCCGCCGTCCGTCATCCACCAGCTCGATTCCTCCATCCGTCGCGACCGCCAGGCCGTCGATCGCGATGTGCTTCACGCCGCGCATCACGCCATCCGGATTTTTGACCAGAATCTCGTACAGGGTTGCACCGTGACGGTACGTCACGGCGTATTCCCGCCACTCGCGCGGAATACATGGATTCAAATGCAGGCGGCCGGCGACTTTGTTGAGACCGAGCATCCATTCGGTTCCGGCACGATACAGCCATCCGGCCGCGCCCGTGTACCAGGTCCAGCCGCCGCGGCGCACGTGCGGCGGCTCGGAATAGATGTCCGCCGCCACGACATAGGGCTCGCCTTTGTAGGCGTGTACCCCGGCGCGGCTGGCCGTGCGGTTGATGGGATTCAGCATGCGGAACAGTTCATTCGCGGCATCGCCTTCCCCGAGCGCCGCCATGGCGATTGCGCACCACACGGCAGCATGCGTGTATTGACCGCCGTTCTCGCGTACCCCGGGCAGATAGCCCTTGATATATCCGGGGTCGAGCGGCGTCTTGTCGAACGGCGGCGTAAAGAGCAGGATCAGATCGTCGCCGGGACGTACCAGATATTCCTCCACCGCCTGCATTGCACGGCGCGCGCGCTGCGGGTCACCGGCTCCGGAAATCACGCTCCAGCTCTGTGCCAGTGAATCGATCCGGCATTCCGCGGACGAGGCCGAGCCCAGTGGAGTTCCGTCGTCGAAGTAAGCGCGCCGATACCACGCACCGTCCCAGGCCTCGCGCTCCAGCGCCTGCTGAAGCGTGCGCGCGCAATCGGTCCAGCGCGCGGCGCGCTCATGCTCACCCCGCGCGGCGGCGATCGGCGCAAAGCGCACCATCGTGGCATACAGAAACCAACCGAGCCAGATGCTCTCGCCGCGGCCTTCGCGCCCTACACGATTCATCCCGTCATTCCAGTCGCCGGTGCCGATGAGCGGCAGTCCATGCGGTCCGGTGGCCAGACTGCAGTCGATAGCGCGCGCGCAGTGTTCCAACAGCGTCCCGGTCTGCTTGGACACGACCGGCTCGAAGTAGGCATCCTCGTGCTCAGGCGGCACCTGCTCGCCTTCGAGAAACGGTACGACCTCATCGAGGATCGATGCATTGCCGGTCACGCTCACATAGTGGGCCGCCACGAAGGGTAGCCACAGCTTGTCGTCCGAGCAATGCGTGCGCACGCCGCGTCCCGCCGGCGGATGCCACCAGTGTTGTACATCGCCTTCGACGAACTGATGCGCGGCCGCGCGCAGCAGTTGCTCACGCGTGAGTTGCGGTTGTGCAATGGCGAGCGCCATGCTGTCCTGCAATTGATCGCGGAAACCATACGCGCCACCCGCCTGGTAGAAGCCGGCGCGCGCCCACATGCGACACGCGAGCGCCTGATACAGGAGCCATCGATTGAGCAGAAAATTCATCGCCGCGTCCGGCGTGCGCACCTGCACCGCGCCCAAGGTTGTCTCCCACTGCGACTTGGCCTGAACCAGCACCGTGTGCGGATCGACATCGCGGAAACGCTGAATGAGCGTGCGCGCTTCGGTATGATCGGCGCCCTGCCCGAGAATGAAAGTCAGCTCGACCCTCTGGCCAGGGGCCAGCCGCACCGAGGTGCGCAGCACGCCGCATGGGTCGAGCCCGGCTCCAACTTGTTTACCGAGCGCGCTGCCCAGCTCCAGCCCCGCCGGCCATTGCAGGCTGCCGTTGCGGCCGAGGAACTGACAGCGATCGCCGGTCCAGTCGACTTGCTTGCCGGCCAGGTCGACGAACGCTACGCGCTCTCCAAAATCAGCGTTCCACGGGTTAGAGGCGAGCAGCGCTCCGCTTTGCGCATCGAGCTCGGTAACGATGTACGGCGCACCTTGCGCGCGCCATGGTCCCAGCGCCCACTCGACATAGTAGGTCACCGTGAGCACGCGCTCCGAGGTCGAGCGATTCTCCAAAGCGAGAATGCCGAGCTTCACCGGATCGTGGGGCGCTACCAGGAGCGTGAGCTCGCTGTAGATCCGGTGCGACAGATGCTCGAAACGGCTGTAGCCCTGACCATGCCGCGCGATGTAACTGCCCTGCTCCACGCGCAGAGGGGTTGCCGTGGGCGTCCACACCTCGCCGGTATCGTCATCGCGCAAGTAGATGACTTCGCCCGGCCCGTCGTTCACCGGGTCGTTCGACCACGGTGTGAGCTGGTTCTCGCGGCTGTTCAGGCACCACGCGTAGCCGGCGCCGGATTCGGAAACGACGAAGCCGATCTGCTCATTCGCGACGACATTGACCCAGGGCAGCGGCGTATGATGGCGCGCGCTCAGCACCGTCACATACTCGCGTCCGTCTTCGGAAAACCCGCCCAGCCCGTTGAAGAACTTGAGCGCGGGCGCGGGCAGCTGCGCCGGCTCAGGCACGCGCGGCAAAGTGAGGCGCCAGTCGCGATGCGGCGGGCGCCCCTTGCGCCGGCGCAGCCGCACCACATGATCCGACACGCTCCCATGCTTGCTCACCAGTATGACGCGCGCGGCGGTCTGCAGCATGTCGATCTCTGCGGGCGACATCATCTCGATGCTGAGCACATAGACCCCGCCATGCAGCGGGTCCGGCGTGGGCTGGCAGGTGCGCACCATGCCTTCGAGGAACATCTGCAGATCCTGCGCATAGGACATCGCCTTCTCGTTCAGGAAAACGAGATCCACAGCAAAGCGCTTGCTGCGGAAGTAGTCGTGCGCACGCAGGAGTTGGCGCACGATCTCGCGCTCGTCGACATCATCGATGCGCAACAGCAGGATGGGCCGGTCGCCAGAGATACCATAACGCCACAGATCGCGCGCGCTGCCTTTGCCACGCCGGAGCACGTCACTGGTCGGACGCATCGTCGCATCGGAATAGATCAAGCCATCGGCCAGGTACTGGAACAGGTTGGCTTCGTCGGCGGTGACGCCGAGGTGGTAGAGCTGCACCTGCGCATGCGTCCACGCCATGGTGGAGATGCGCTGGAAGGTAATCGGATCGTGGTACTTGTCGGCGAGCCCCACGATCTGCTCGCGCGAGCCGGCGATTACAGTGGAAAGGCACAGATGAATAGTCGCACCGGGCTCTACACGTACGCGCGTGCGCAGGCTGAAAATGGGATCGAGCACTGCGCCCACGGTGTTCGACAGCGGGCGGCCGTCCATCACCGACACCGGCTCGCGCACGAACTGATTGCGCCCGAGGAAGCGCGCGCGATCGGTCTCGTACTCCACGTGCGACTGCGAGCCGGCGGGCAGCGCCAGCACGTGCGCCGCCCAGACCATCGGCTCGGTCGCCTTGCGCGGGCGGCGCACCGCGAGCAGGGCGCGTACATCGGCCACATATTCGGTTTGCACGAACAGGTTCGAGAACACCGGATGCGCAACGTCCTGCCCCTGCGGCGCCAGCACCACCTCGCAGTAGGAGGTGACTTCGATCTCGCGAGCGCGCAGGCCGTTGTTGCTGATCGACAGGCGCCGCACTTCGGCGTCATCCTCGGGCGAGACGAAGATCTCGAGCGCGGTGGCGATCGAGCCGTCGGAGCGGTGAATGCGTGCACGCTCCTCGGAGAAATTCACATCGTAGTGATCGGGCTCGACCTCGGTGGGCTGATAGCCCGCCGACCAGACCTCGCCACTCACCGCGTCGCGCAGAAAGATGTAACTGCCCCAGTTGTCGCAAGTGGGATCTTCGCGCCAGCGCGTGACCGCGAGATCCTCACAGGTGCTGTACCCGGAGCCTGCGGCCGTGACCATCACCGTATAGCGGCCGTTGGACAGCAGGTGCGCGCACGGGCGCGGCAGATGTGCGGAGTGGAAACGGCGCGCGGCCGGCGCGACCAGCTCGACCACGCGCAACGGCTGGCTCTCCTGCGTTGGAATCTGCGAGGGCACGATCTCGCGCGGGGTGCGCTCCTGCAGCAGCAGATCAGCCGCCTGGATCATCGGATGGCGATGAAACCGCTGGCGCATGACGTCGTCAACCAGCGCGTTGGTGAGCGCCACCAGCGCCATACCCTGATGGTGCGCAAAGTGCGCGCGCACCACCGCCACCTTCTTGTTCTCGGGCAGACGCGCGGCGGTGAAATCGAGCGCCTCGTAGAATCCATAGATTCCGCGTCCGCCGGCGGCCTGCAGACGATCGAAGTTCTCCGCCGCCGAGCGCTTGTCGTACATCGCGGCGAGCGCCGTGGCGTACGGCGCGATCACCAGGTCCTGACTCAACCCGCGCTTGAAGCCCAGGCCCGGTACCCCGAACGCGGCGTACTGATAGACCAGCCCGCGATCGCGCACCGAAAACGCCGACTCGGACACCCCCCATGGCACACCGCGCTCGCTGCCATATTCGATCTGACGCTTCACCGCAAGCTTGCAGGTGCCGTCGAGCAGGCTGTTGCTCACCGTGTACATCACCAGCGACGGCATCAGGTATTCGAACATCGATCCCGACCACGACAACAGCATCGCGCCGTCGCCGACCGGCAGCAGCGGGCGTCCGAGCTTGAACCAGTGCGATACGGGAATTTCGCCCTTGGCGATGGCGATGAAACTGGTAAGGCGCGCCTCCGATGCGAGCAGATCGTAGAAGCTCTCGTCGAGCGCGCCGTCGGCAACGCGATAGCCGATCGAGAACAGTTTGCGGCGCTCATCGAACAGAAAGCGGAAGTCCATCTCGTTGAACAATTGCCGCGATGCCGATGCGATGCGCGACAACCGGTCGAGGAGCGCTGCGCAAGCGCGCGCCGCGGCTTCTACATCCGGACCCTGAGCGGATTCTTGCGCATAGCGCGCAGCGAGCTCTCGCAGCGAGGGCAGCGGGGCGGCGGCACGCGCAGCCTCATCGTCCGGCGCGCTGAGCGCATGGAGCGCGAGCAGTTGCACGTCGCGTGCATGGGCGCCGACGTCGGCGTGGATGGCTTCGACCCAGGCGAGCACTTCACTTTCGGCGCCCTCCGCACGCTCGCCGGCAAATGTCTGCGCGATATCGAGCAGGGTACGGCTCGAGCCCTCGAGCTTGTCCCACAGCATCGCCCATTCACGCACGCTCGCTGGCTGCACGTCCAGGAGCGACTCGAGCTCGTCGAGCGCAGCGTGCACTTGTTCGCGATCCACTGTCAGCGTGCGGCGCTCGTCACCGGCCGCATCGAGCGCTTCGCGCATGAGCAGCACGCCGTCGCGCACACCGGCGAGATCGCGCGCTGAGAATAGCGGCGCGCGGGTTAGCTCCATGCAGGCCTGCTCCAGCGCGAGCAGATGGCCGGCGAGGTTGCCGCTGTCGACGCTGGAGATGTACTTCGGATCGAGCGCGCGCGGCTCGGTGGTCTCATACCAGTTGAAGAAATGTCCGCGATAACGCGGGAGCGCGAGCAGGGTTTCGAGCGAGCGCTCCAGCCGTTCGGCCATGTCCTGCAGGCCGATCCAGCCGAAATCGCGCGCTGAGACGATCGCCAGCAGACCGAGGCCGAAGTTGGTTGGCGAGGTGCGGTGGGCGACCAACGGCTTGGGGTCCTCCTGGAAATTGTCCGGCGGCAGCCAGTGGTCCTGCGCAGTGACGAAGGTCGTAAAGAAGCGCCATGTGCGTCGGGCAATCAGACGCAGTCGGGTGAGCTCCGTTGCCGAGAGCGGGGGTACCGAGGCGGCTTCCGGGGGCAGGCTGATGGCGCGCGCCACCAACGGCGAGGCCCACCACAACAGAATGAAGGGCAGCGCGAACCAGAAATGCTCGCGGTTGAAATAGAGCACGCAGGCGGTGGCGAAGATCGCCACCAGCGCGGCACTGCGCAGCGGCCACAGGAAATGCCCGAGCGACAAGCCGGTGCGACTTTCCACCTGCGCTGCCGTGGTCCATTCCAGCAGGTTGCGATGCGTAACGGTGACACGCACCAGCGTGCGCACGATCGCATCGAACATCAGCCACGCCTGCTGCGCGAGCAAAGTGAGTCCGACGATCGCATAGCCGAGCGTGCGGATCGCATCGTCCATCAGCATGCGCGCGTGATGCTGCCTGGACACTCCGGTACGCGGGGGAACGATATTGCCGGCGAGCGCGATCAGCATCGGGAAAGCGATGGCGATCAGCATGGCGATGAGCCACAGCACCACCGGCGCCTGCGCTATCGACCAGCTCGCGATCAACGCGAGCAGCACGGCTGGGGGAAACAGGGAACGGCGCAGATTGTCGATGAGCTTCCATCTGCCGATCGCCGTAATGCCGGCCGATGCACGACCGAACATCCACGGCAGCAGTTGCCAGTCGCCGCGCGCCCAGCGATGGGCGCGGGCCGCCGACACTTCAGAGTGCGAGGGGAAGTCCTCGAACAGTTCGATGTCGCTCACTAAGGCGCAGCGCGCGAACACGCCTTCGAGCAGATCGTGACTCAGCACCGCTTCTTCTGCGATGCGCTCCGCCAGCGCAGCTTCGAATGAATCGACCTCGTACAGGCCCTTGCCGGTATAGCTGCCTTCGCCGAACAAGTCCTGATACACATCGGAAATGGCGGCTGCATACAGATCCACGCCCGAAGGCGCCGAGAACAGGCGCTGAAAAATAGAGCTCTCGTGAGCCGACGGCAGCCGCGGCGTGACGCGCGGCTGCAGGATGCCGTAGCCTTCCACGACCCGGCCGGACTGCGGGTCGAAACGCGGTATGTTGAGCGGATGGGAGGCGGTCCCCACCAGCTGGCGCACCGCGCCCAGCGGCAGACGTGTGTCGGCATCGAGCGTGATCACATAGCGCACGCCATCGGGCACCGCGGGCGGCTCCTCGCGGATCGCAATAAATGAAGTATCCTGCGCACCGCGTAGCAGACGATTGAATTCCGCGAGCTTGCCGCGTTTGCGCTCCCATCCCATCCATTTGCGTTGCGTCGCGCTCCACTGCCGGCGGCGATGGTAAACGAAGAAACGCGTGCCGCCATCGGGCATGGGTCCATAGCGGCGATTGAGGGTAGCGATCCCCTCGGCGGCGATCGCGAGCAGGTGCTGATCGCCGGGGAGTTGCTCCGCATCGGCATCAGCCCAGTCGGACAGCAGCGCGAAGCGCACGTCGCCGGCGGGATTGGCGAGATAGTGCACTTCCATCTGTTGCACGATCTGGCGTACCCCCGGCTCGCTCACGAGCAGAGTCGGAACCGCCACGAACGTACGCAGCGTCGATGGCACTCCGCTCGCCAGATCCAGACGCGGCAGATGGCGCGGGCCGAGCGTGCCCGTCACCCAGCGGTTCACCAGTGTGAGCGCCACTTCCGAGGCGGGGATCAGCGCGGTCAATCCGAGCAACAGCACGCCCAGTGCCGACACACCGGCGCCAGCAGTTGCCCACAACAGCACACCGAGCAACAGCGCGGTCAGTGCGGCCACGCTGCCGAGGTAGGCTACGCTCGCGTGCGCAACATACCAGCGCAGCAGCACATTGCGCCGGCTCGGCCGATATCCGATCTCCTCTTCGAAGTGTGTCCGGCCGCTGGAAATCAGGTAGTACCCGGGGTCGCGCAGGCGTTCGGCACCATCCCCGCGCGTCCGCGCAACCGTCGGGTTCAGCGCCTTATCGAGAATGAGTCGCGCGATCTCCAGCTCGGTGTGCTCGGACCCGGCGGCCAGATCCTCGATCGCATGGCGGTAGCGATCGCGCGTGAGATAGTCCATTTCCGAGAACGCCGGCGACTCGCGCAGACAAGCGTCGACCAGGCTCACTTCCTCGAAAAAGGCCTGCCAGTCGGACGCCGAGATGGCGCGCATGCTGGTGACGATGTTGCGCACCGTCACGTTGGCCGCAGCTTGGCCGCCGTGCTCGATTTGAATCAGACGATCCCAGGTGAGACCTTGGGTCGCCAGACGCTCGGCGAGGCCTTCCAGGGCCGGAGGCAGATTGGGGTCGCGATAGCGCAGACGCTGCACGAGCTGCACAGCGAACGCGCGTGCGCGCGGGCGGTCGGTCGCCTGCCGCAATGCCGCTTCCAGCTCGAGGTCGGGTGCCGGATTGGACTGGAGCTCGTCGGCCAGCTCGTCGGCCTGGCGCCGGCCAAGCTGCGACTCGACGATGCGCTGCGCGAGCCGCGTGAGATTCTCGACCAGCACACAGCGCAGCGCGAGCGGCACGGTCCACAGCTCACGGATGGTCAGCACACGCGAGCGCTGCGCCGCCTGCACGAAGCGGCGCAGTACCGATACATCGAGACGGCTGTCGGTGTGCGCGACGAATGCCCACATGAGCGCATAGACGCGTGGATATCCACGTAGCGGTCCGTCGGCCAGAGCGGGCAGCACACTGGAAAAGCGCGATGTGTAGTCGCGCCGGATGGTTTTGAGCTGCTCGTCGATGACGTGGAAATTGTCCAGCACCCACTCGGCTGCGGGTGTGATCGCGCGGCGCTCGCGCGCGGCCTGTGCGATCGCGCCATAGCAGTCGAGGAGCACGCGCCCGTTGCGGCCCGCGCGTGCCGCCAGATCGTAAGAGGGACCGGGCTCATCGGTCACCGGCAGCGATGCGATCAGGCTCTCGGCGTATTGCTCCAGCCGGTCGGCGCTGAACAGCTCGGCTCGAATCGGCTCGTCGGAATCTGCGGACTTGCGCGGCCACGGGAACGTGACGCTCAGCATGCGCCGAACTTCAGCGATGTCCATCACGTCTTTCCCAGGTGTGCCGCAGCGATTGCACGTCCGCGGCGTGGGCGCGTGCACTCTCGCCCGAGGGCAGGAATGCGCTCAAAAAAATTGCGTAGTGTATGGGCCAGTGATTGACGTCGCATCGCGCGGTCGATTGCGTGGCCGCGCTCGCCGCGGCCCGAACTCCAGCTTCTTCGGCTGGCCGTATCGGCCAGCCGCTTAAGTCCCCAGCCGCTTGAATCTATGGCCGGCGCGACCTCAGCGGTCGCTCAAAACAGGCTCAGCCCCGACGTCTCACCCGGCTGCGGCCGGGCAATGGGCATGAGATGCCGGCATGTTGCATCCCTTCATCCTGCGCTTGAGACAGCGTTCCCGCCCAAGGGTTGTCCCAAATCAAATCAATCCAAGCGCGTAGACCATCGCCGCGAGCGCTATGGGCAAGCTTAGCAGCCAGAACAGGATCAAGCCACGCGCGCCAGGGGGGGTGCTGCCTTGCGTCCTTCCATTTGTCTGCATATGAATCATCCTTTTTCTGCGGGAGCGCCGCTTCGCCATGTCGCCTCAAGGAGTCACCACAATCCGCGGGCCAACTCTATCCTCGTCTTGACGGCATGGAAGCCGCGGCGGTTTGCGATGTGCTCGATCATGAAGAGCGGTAGCCTGGCGACGCTAGAGCGCCGTTCGCCCCCGCGCCGGATTTCGATTGTCTCGAGTCGGGCAGCGCCGGCCGGCACAGGTGTCGCAAGCCGGAGTCGCAAGCTTACGCGAACCCCTGTAAGCTGCCAAAACTTCCCCCGGACTGGCGCCGGGGAGCGACGAGCTTGCTACACGGACTCACTCGATAGACTGACAATTGCGCGCGCAAGTTCCAATGCAATGACGTACGTTCTAGCGACTGCGTACCGGGGACTGGCTGCGACGTTCATGCGAACAAATACAACGGAGGATGATACTTCGATGCGCAACTGGCCAACCAAAACAGCGCCATTGCGCGAGCGAGGTTTCGCATGACCGGCACAGATCTCGTCCGGCAGCCAGCCGTCGAGCTCGCGCGCCTGATCCGTACCAGAACCATCTCGCCGGTGGAACTGATGCGCGCGACCATAGACCGCGCGCAGGCGCTCAACCCCATATTGAACGCGATCTGCACGCCGACCTACGAGGCGGCAATGCAGGGCGCACGCGCCGCCGAAGACGCAGTCATGCGAGGGGAGCCGCTCGGGATCCTGCATGGAGTACCCACCACCATCAAGGACCTCGCGTTCACCAAAGGGGTGCGTACGATGGGCGGATCCAACTTGTATCGCGAGCGCGTCCCGGATTTCGACCATCTGCACGTGACGAGGCTGCGTACTGCGGGGGCAATCTCGATCGGCAAAACCGCCGTACCCGAGCTCGGCTGGAAGGGGACGAGCGAGAGCCCCGTTACCGGCATCACCCACAATCCCTGGAAGCTCGGCATGAACGCCGGCGGTTCCAGTGCCGGTGCAGCGGTGTGCGCAGCCGTGGGTTTAGGACCGATCCACCAGGGCTCCGATGGCGCAGGCTCGATCCGTATGCCGGCGGCATTCTGCGGCGCCTTCGGGCTCAAGCCATCGTTTGGCCGCGTGCCTTACCATCCGCAGCCGAACAACGGGCTCATCTCGCACGTCGGGCCGATCACCTGGACCGTTGGCGATGCGGCTTTGATGCTGAGCGCCCTGGCGGGATGCGAAGATCGCGACATGTGGAGCCTGGAGAGGCCCGCCCAGGATTACCTCGCGCAACTCGATGCCGGCATCGCCGGTCTCAGGGTGGCCTACAGCCCGGATCTGGGTTATCTGCGGGTAGATCGCGAAGTCGCCGATGCGGTCCGTGACGCCGTATCCGCTTTCCAGGATCTGGGATGCAGCGTGGAGGAAGTCAATCCAGGCTGGGGTGACCCGATCGAGATGGAGCATTGCCTGTTCTCCTGCGCATTTGCCGGAACGTTGGGAAATGTCATCGAACAGCGGGCAGCCGAGATGGATCCCGGCCTGGTCGCGATCACGCGGCACGGGCAAAGTTACTCGGCCGCGGACTATTGCCGGGCGCAAGGCGAGCGGCTCAGCTTCTATGACCGGGTGCACGCGTTTTTTCAGCGCTACGATCTGTTGCTCACGCCAGCGCTTTCGGTGGCGGCATTTCCCGCTGAGCGGCTGATGCCCGAGCACTGGGAGCAGCATCCGTGGGACTGGTTGCGCTGGGCCGGGTTCAGCTACCCGTTCAATCTCACCGGGCAGCCGGCAGCCACCTGTCCCTGCGGCTTCACGCCTGCGGGACTGCCGGTAGGGCTGCAGATTGTAGCCGGACGTTTGCGCGACAGGCTCGTGCTGCAGGCTGCTCGCGCCTTCGAAATCGCGCGGCCGTGGCACGCGCACCGGCCGGCGCCGCAAACATCACTGAACGCACACTGAGCCGCTGCGTTCCAACCGCAATCCGCTGTAGACGCAGCCGGGCCACCGCTCTGGCTCGAGCAGGAGCCGCGATTTGAGCTGGAACCTCACGCAACTGACGGCACGCTTCGAGCGCGCCCTCTGGAATCCACCACTGGAAGGCATCCCGTGGTGGAAGGCATTTGGCTTTCGCCTCGCGCGCATCGTTCTGGTCGTGGTGCGCGACGTCGAGTCCGGTGACCTGACGCTGCGGGCGATGGGCCTGGTCTACACCACGCTGCTGTCGCTGGTTCCGCTGCTCGCGCTCTCCTTCTCCGTGCTCAAGGCGTTCGGCGTACACAATCAGATCGAGCCGATGCTCAATCAGTTTCTGGCAGCGCTCGGCGACCAGCGCTACGAGGTCACCCACCGCATCATCGGTTTCATCCAGAATCTCAATGTAGGTGTGCTCGGGGCGGTGGGGCTGGTGCTGCTGCTGTATACGGTGGTGTCCCTGATTCAGAAGATCGAGGGCTCTGTCAACCACATCTGGCACGTGCGCCAGCCGCGCAGCATCGGCGAGCGTTTCAGCAATTACCTGAGCGTCCTGCTGATCGGGCCGATCCTGGTATTTTCGGCGATGGGGCTGACCGCAGGCATCGCCACCAACTCGCTGTGGCAGAACCTGCTCTCGGTGCAGCCGCTCGGCGAGTTCGCTTACTGGCTCGGCCGCTTCACTCCATATCTGCTGGTCATCGCAGCATTCACGTTCATCTACATGTTCGTACCGAACACGCGTGTGCGGTTCCTACCCGCCTTGATCGGTGGCATCGTGGGCGGCGTGCTGTGGCAATCGGCCGGCA
>Ga0335084_10003373_pt1 | contig 15547 bp, 8 predicted proteins | sample Lox_Sample_44_FD_206721 | JGI IMG/M metagenome (GOLD analysis project Ga0335084, IMG submission 206721) | Soil microbial communities from Loxahatchee National Wildlife Refuge, Florida, United States - Lox_Sample_4.4 | ecosystem: Environmental > Terrestrial > Soil > Wetlands | place: USA: Florida... | reverse complement strand
GACATCTCGATGTGTCCGCCGCCATCCACGTCCGAGGCGCGGATCACGTCGCGCACCAGCGTGCGGAAGCGCGGCGTCGGCGCGTCGCCGAGGACGCGCCGGATCTCGGCCGGCACGTTCCCCTCGCCGAAGAGGCCGGCGCGCATGGCGTCGTCGAGGTCGTGGTTCACGTAGGCGATGATGTCCGCCAGCCGCACGATCTCGGCCTCGAGCGTGAGCGCCTGGGCGCCCGACCCCTGGAGGAGCACGTTCCCCTTCCCCTTCGAGTGCCGCCGGATGCCGTCCCGGACCTCGGCGGTGAGGTTCAGGCCCGCGCCGCCGTTCTCCAGGACCTCCACCACGCGCACCGACTGGACCACGTGGTGGAACCCGCCGGCGACGACCTGGTCGAGGAGCCGCTCGCCGGCGTGACCGAAGGGCGTGTGGCCGAGGTCGTGGCCCATCACCATCGCCTCGACCAGCATCTCGTTCAGCCGCAGCGCGCGGGCGATGGAGCGCCCGACCTGCGCCACCTCGAGCGTGTGGGTGAGGCGGGTGCGGTAGTGGTCCCCCCGGGGCGCCAGGAAGACCTGGGTCTTGCCGGCCAGGCGCCGGAACGCCTTGGAGTGGACGAGCCGATCGCGGTCGCGCTGGTAGACCGGCCGCTCGTCGTCCTCCGGCTCGGGCCGCTCCCGGCCCCCGCTCCGCGAGGAGCGCGCGGCGCGCGGGTGGAGCGTCTGCTCCTCGAGCCCCTCCAGCATCTCGCGGATGGTGCCGGGCACGAGGACGTTCTAGCGCCGCGGGACGGGCGCGTCACGTTCCTCACCCGTAGAAGCTCGCCTCCAGCGTGGCGATGAACAGGTTCGAGGCGGCGTGCACCAGCACGGGCGCCGCCACGTTCCCGGTCCGCTCGCGGAGCCAGCCGAACAGCAGCGCCGGGAAGAAGGTGCCGAGCCGCCAGGGCTGGAGCACCACCAGGTGCCCGGCGGCGAAGAGGACCTGCGTCCAGAGGAACCCCGCCCCGAGCCGGGCCCCCAGCACCCGGACGCCGCGCCCGGGCGCGGTCCGGGCCCAGGCCGTCTGCATCCACCCGCGGTAGAACAGCTCCTCGGGGAGCGCCACCACCACCAGCTGCAGGACGGCGGCGAGCGCGAGGCCGGGCGGGAGCCGGAAGGAGAACCGCGCCGCGCCCGCGTAGGGGGCGAGCGCGCGCGCCAGCGGGCCGGGGAGGTGCGGGAGCAGCGCACCGTAGAACCGGAAGGCGAGCGCGAACACCGGGAACACCACGGCGCACACGGCGAGCGCGACCGCGGCGCCGCGCCCCCAGGCGCGCCAGGTGCGGGCGTCCGAGAGCCCCCACCACGGGAGGCCGTGCTCGGCCCAGGTCGCGCCGCGGGCGTCGATGCGCCGCTCCGGCAGCACGATGAACAGGAACGCGGCGACCCCGGCGAGGTTCGCGCCGAGGAGCCCGGTCGGCTCGGCCAGCGAGATGGCCTTGGCGGCGGCGAGCCCGCCGATGGCCGTCGCCCAGGTGACCACCAGCTCGCGCCGCGTGGCCGGCGAGGCGGCCGGAGCGGCGCCGGGGGCGGCGGGGGGCGGCGCGGCGATCGGCACGCGCGACCGGATCGCATGTGCGCCGCGGCCAAGTCAATCTCGCCGGGGGGCAATGCGAGCCTCCTCCGCCTCGCCCTGCGCCCGGACGTGTGGCGAGGTGGGACACGCGCGCACGAAGCGTCCTGGCGGCCCCTCGGTCGCGCGCAGGCCGCGTGCTAACGTGAGCGTCTCAGGAGCGCCCCCATGACCACTCCCCGTCCCTCACACCGCTGGCTGGCCGGCCTCGCGCCGCTGGCGGTCGCCGCGCTGGCGCTGCCGCTCATGGCGCCGACCTGCGGATCCGGGACGACCGGAACCAAGACCTTCGCGCGCGGGTCCCTCGTCATCCCGATGGACCGCTGCTTCCAGTACTCGACCGACGACAACACCGTCACCTCCTCCACGCCGCTGACCCGCTGTCCGGCGGGCGCGAACGACCTCGCCGGCTCGCGGGACCCGGGCGACGTCGTCAAGGCGTACGGCCTCGTCTACGAGCTGGTCCGCAACAACATCCCGGTCTACTGGGTGATCAACCCCGCCAAGACCGCGCCGGACGACACCCTCAATCCCGACATCACGCTCTCCTACTCGGGCGGTCCGCCGGCCTACCTCTACGACTGGAACACGGGCGGCACGGGCGCCCCCCCGGTGCAGAGCAGCGGAACCATCGGCTACATCGGCGGTCCGTTCGTGGTGGACGGGTCGGACGCGGCGCGCGCCTCGACCATCATGCAGGCCTACAAGGCGGGCTCGACCGCCTTCGCCTCCGTGAACGTCCACGTCTCGAACGTCGCGTTCCAGGCGACCGTGGCGAAGACGATGGCGGGCGGGTGGAGCGCGGGCGGGACGACCCCGCCGAAGCTGGCGCTCCTCGACATCGGGAGCGGGCAGCTCAACAGCACCCAGACCAGCGTCTCCGGCGCGAAGAACTCGGAGCCCGTCATCGAGGGGTACCTCATCCGCGCCGGCATCGGCGGCGGCACGGCGGCGGGCACGTCGGCGGGACCGCACGGCGAGATCTACGACAAGCTCGGGGAGGCGGACTTCCTGCCCCCGGCGACCTCCACCGATCCCACCCTGAGCCCGCTGTTCGTGAAGGGCTACCAGATCCTCTGGGTGCCGCACTGGCTGGCGGAGGGCTCCTGCGCGAACGTGAGCAACTGCTTCGCCACGCGCTACCCCGTGGCGCAGATCCGCCAGGTCGTGAAGACCATCGGCAGCTTCGTCACCACCGGCCACGACCTGTTCGCCGAGTGCGCCGGGATCGGCAGCTTCGAGGGCGTCCTGAGCCCCGCCTACCAGTACCCGCCGGCGACCACGACCCCCCAGTTCCAGGCGACCAACACCGTCGGCATCAACCCCGCGAACCCCGCCTGGACCCCGTCCTTCCCCGCGCCGCCGGCGGGCGGCAACAACTTCGCCTCGCCGCTCATGCAGATCGGCGACTTCGGCTTCAAGGGCTACACGGGCGTCATCCAGGGTTACCAGCCGGCGGCGTCGTACCGCACCGACGTGGTGCGCCTCATCGCCGACAGCGCGCTGCCGGCGTGGGACTACTTCACCTTCCAGCCGGGCGTGAAGGCCGGCAAGGGGACGGTGGTCTACCTCGCCGGGCACAGCTACTCCGGCACCGAGGGCAGCTTCCAGATCGCCGGGTCGCGGCTCGTCCTCAACACGCTCTTCAACCTGGGCGCGAGCTGCGTGTCCTCGGGCGTCGCCTGTACCGTCCCCGGCAAGCTCGGCGTCTGCGCCCAGGGCACCATGTCGTGCTGCACGTCTGCCGACGTCACGGCCGGCTCCTGCTCGATCGTCGGCGACCCCTTCTGCAAGCAGACCGTCCAGCCCAGCGCCGAGACCTGCAACGGCCTCGACGACGACTGCAACGGGCTGGTGGACGACATGCCCGCGTCCTGGTTCGCCTGCTACGACGGACCGGCGGCAACCCGCAACGTCGGCCTGTGCCACGACGGCGTGCGGAGCTGCGACCGCCAGGCCGACGGCAGTTACGCGCCGAGCGCGTGCAAGAACGAGCAGACGCCGCAGCCCGAGGTCTGCAACGGCGTGGACGACGACTGCGGCGGGAACGTGGACCAGGTCGACTTCGACGCGAACGGAAACCGCATCGCGCCGGTGGCGCTCACCCAGGTCTGCTACGGCGGCCCGGCGGAGAGCGTCGACCCCGCGACCGGGCAACCCTTCGGCGAGTGCAAGATGGGCACGCAGACGTGCCAGTCCGGCGCGTGGGGCGGGCCCCCGGGTGCGGGGTGGGCCGCCGGCGTGTGCGCGGGCGAGAACCTGCCCAAGCCGACCGACACCTGCGCGGGCGTGGAGGGCGCCACCATCTCCCTCGACTCCAACTGCAACGGCAAGTTCGACTGCGGGACGACCTGCAACCTGACGCCGACGCCCGAGACGCGGCCGTGCTACACGGGACCGAACGGGACCCTGGGCACGGGGATCTGCACGGCCGGCATCCAGACCTGCGTGGACGTGGGCGGCGGCGCCACCGGCTGGAGCGCGTGCCAGAACCAGACGCTCCCGCAGCCCGAGCAGTGCGACGCGCGCTGCGACACCGGCGACCCGGCCTGTCCCGCGGGCGTCACCTGCCGCGCGGAGGGGAACGGCCACTCCTACTGCGCCGTGGACCACGACTGCAACGGCCAGCCGGGACAGGTGCCGGGCGGCACGCTGCCATACGATCCGGCCAAGGGCGCCGCCTGCGGCGTCTGCAAGGACGGCGACCGGAAGGACGGCTGCTACACCGGCCCGGCCGGCACGCTGGGCCACCTCCCCTGCAAGGCCGGGTACCAGATCTGCGCGAACGGCGCGTACGGCGAGTGCCAGGGCCAGACCCTCCCCGGCGTCGAGATCTGCAACGGCATCGACGACGACTGCGACGGGGCGATCGACGACGGCGCGCAGTGCATCACCGGCTACGCCTGCATCTCCGGCGTCTGCGCGGTCGGGCTCTGCGGCGCCGAGCAGAGCTGCCAGGACGGCTACGACTGCGACACGGCGGCCACCGACCCGGGGACCGGGCTGAACGTCTGCCGGCTGGGCGACTGCGGCGGAAGCGGCGCCGCGTGCGGCGGCTCGGGTCAACCCGCCTGCCCCACCGGCCAGGCGTGCGACGCCGGCGTCTGCCACCGCACCTGCACCACCGGGAACGTCCTGACCACCTGTGGCGCCGGATTCTCCTGCACCGGCGGGTTCTGCGAGTGCAGCTTCGGCCTGCGGTGCGTCGGGACGGCCTGCACGGATCCGTGCGATCCCGCCACCGTCCACTGCGGTCCGGACGCGACCTGCGCCGGCGGCTTCTGCACCGCGGGCGGCTGCTACTCCGGCGGGTGCGCGGCGGGCACGGTCTGCTCGGGCGGCTCCTGCGTCGCGGACCCGTGCTCCGGCGTGCTCTGCCCGAGCGGCACCTTCTGTCGCTCGGGTGACTGCGTCCAGGCCTGCGCGTTCATCGCCTGCCAGCAGGGCCAGCGCTGCGGCGCGGACGGCTTCTGCGCGCCAGACGCCTGCGCGGGCGTCGCCTGCGGCGCGGGGCAGACCTGCTCCGACGGCAGGTGCCTCGCCGATCCCTGCACCGGCCTCGACTGCGGCGCCGGCCGCATCTGCGCGCCGACGCAGGGCCCGAGCGGCCTCGTCGCGGCCTGCGTGGACGACCCGTGCACCGGGATCACCTGTCCGGCGGGCACCTGTGCCGGCGGACAGTGCTACTCGTCCTCGAGCCCGCTCGGCTACGGCACCGCGCCCACCACCACCACCAAGTCCGGCGGCTGCGGGTGCGGCACGGGCGGCGGCAGCTCCCTCGCGCTGCTGGCGCTGCTCCTGGCGGCGCCGCTGGCCCGCCGGCGGGCGCGAGGGGCGCCCTCCGCCGCGGCGCTCGCCGCGGTGCTGGCGGCCGTCACCGTCTCGTCCGGCTGCTCCTCCTCCAAGAAGGCGTTCGACGCCACCGCCTGCGCGGAGACCTGCGGCGAGCAGCGGTGCGTGGATCTGGGTTTCGACCCCGGGCACTGCGGCGCCTGCGGGAGCGCCTGCGCGGCGGGGCAGCAGTGCGTGGACAGCGCGTGCGGTCCGGCGAGCGCCGTCGCGCCGTACATCCAGTCGATCAGCCCGGGGCAGGGGCCGCGCGGCGGGCTGGCGCCGGTCCAGATCGAGATCGACGGGCAGCGGCTGCAGAGCGGCGCGGAGCTGCGGGTCGCCTCGCCGGCCGGCACCGCCACGCTGCCGACCGAGCTGGTCGCCGCCGGACGGCTCACCGCGGCCCTGGACCTCTCCCAGGTCGGAGCGACCACCCTGACCCTCCGGATCGTGAACCCCGACCGCGTCATCTCGAACGCGCTCCCGTTCGACGTGACGCTCCCCACCCCGGTGATCACCAACGTCTCGCCGCCGAGCGCGCTCCCCGGCGCGGCCGCCACCTTCGACCTGACCGGGAGCGGGTTCATCACGGGCAGCCAGTGCCACATCGGCGGCGGCACGGGCTCGACGGTGCTCCCGGACCAGGGCGTCCCGACGACCTTCGACGGGACCGCGCTGCACTGCACCGTGGACTTCACCTTCGCGAGCCCGGGGACGTACCAGCTCTGGGTGGTGAACGACGGGGCCCTCGCGTCGAACAAGGTCCCCGTCGGCGTGACCAGCTCGACGCCGAGCGTGAGCGGGGTGAGCCCAGGCTACGCGACGCAGGGCTCCACGGTGGCGCCGCTGGCGGTCCTGGGCGACGGGTTCGACCGCTCGAGCCAGGTGTGGCTTCGACAGAGGGGCCAGCCGACGTCGTCCGGCGTGAACCTCCTCACCTCCTACGTGGACGCGCGCGACCTCTACGTCGCGACGTACACCTTCGTGCAGGCGGCCGGCGCCTACGAGATCCTGGTCGTGAACGGCGCCACCGAGTCGAACGCGGTGCCCTTCACCATCTCGAGCAGCGGGAGCAGCATCACCGTGAACGCTCCGGTGCCCGCCGTGGTCACCCGGGGCGCGGTCGTGAGCTCGCTCGCCTTCACGGGCACGAACATCCCGCTCGACGCGAAGGTGCAGCTCCGGCGGCCCAGCGACACGACCTTCTTCGACATCGACGCGACCATCCCCGGCGCGTCGCCGGCCTGCGCTCCGGCCAGCTCCGGCACCTGGCCGTCGTGCGTCTTTCCGAACTCGAAGATCGTCAGCGTGGGGGCGTCGTCGGTGACCGCCCAGCTCGACCTCTCCAGGCCCGACCCGACGACCGGGACGCCCGGCCAGCTCCCGCCCGAGGGGCTCTGGGACGTGCGCCTCACCTTCACACCGGTCGGGAGCCCGACGACGGTGCCTTCCACCACCTACACGCTCCGGGTCCTCTCCAACGAGGCCATCCTGCGGTCGGTCACGCCCGCGGGCGGCGCGCAGGGCGGCAGCGTCGGCACGATCACCCTGTCCGGTTCGGGATTCCAGACCGGCGCGCAGGTGTTCTTCCAGCCGCCCGTGGTGCCGCCCGCGACGACGCCGCCTGCGCCGATCGCGCTCTCCGGCGTGAACGTGGCCCCGCCCTCGACGGCCACGGCCGCCGGACCGTCGATGGCCGGGATCGACACGGGCGTCTACTCGATCTTCGTCCGGAACCCGTACGCCCCGGACTCGAACGCCCTCTCGTTCACGGTCACGCCGGGCCCGCCCACGCTGACCAGCGTCTCGCCGGCGAGCGCCTCCCAGGCGACGACGCCCGTGCTCGTCACCCTCGCCGGCGGGAACTTCGCCCGGCCCGACGCGAACGGGAACGGCGGATCGGTCGTGCACGTCTCCTCGACCGCGCTCGGCATCGCCGACTCCCCGCTGCCCGTCTCCGCCACCACGGTGGTGGACCACGGGCAGATCCAGGTGTCCTTCGACACCCGGACCGCGGTCCCCGGCACCTACGTGGTCTCGGTCTGGAACGCGACCGCGTCGGGCGTGCAGAAGAGCGCGGCGACGAACGTCACCTTCACGCTGACGCCGTAGCGCGCAGCGGAAGACCGCGTCACCGCTCCGCGGCCGGCTCGTCCCCGATCGCCTTCCCGATCAGCGCCACCAGCGCGTCGGGGTCGAACGGCTTCTTGGCGATGTGGTCCGCGCCGATCCGCCGGTACATGTCCACCTCGGCGTCGCTCAGCCGCGAGGACATGAGCACCAGGTACGTCTTCTTCCAGTGCGGGTGGGCCTTCACCAGCCGGCAGACGTCGGCGCCGTTCAGCCGCGGCATGTAGATGTCGAGCAGCATCGCGTCGGGGTCGCTGTCCGCCAGCCTGCGGAAGACCTCCTCCCCGTTCGCCGCGGTCGAGACGTCGAAGCCGGCCTCCTCGAACGCCGTGGTGAGGGAGTCCACCACGGCCTGGGAGTCGTCCACCACCAGCACGGTCTTCCGGCGCTCCATTCCCCGAGCGTTATACTCCATCGCGCCATGGTCCGGGAGCCCGCCGTCGCGGGGCGGTTCTACGAGGGCGAGCGTCGCGCGCTCGCGCGCGACGTGGGACGCCTCCTCGCCGCCGGCGGGGAGCCGGAGCCGGTGCGCGCCATCGGCGTGGTCGCCCCGCACGCCGGATACGTGTACAGCGGCGGCGTCGCCGGCGCGGTCTACCGGCGCGCCGTGGTGCCTTCCCGGGTCATCGTGCTCGGCCCGAACCACACCGGCCTCGGGGAGCGGGCAGCGCTCTGGACCGGCCAGGCCTGGCGGACGCCGCTCGGCGACGTGCCCGTGGACCCCGCGCTGACCGCCTCCCTGGCGGGCGGCCTGGTGACCGCCGACGCGCGGGCACACGCCCGCGAGCACTCGCTGGAGGTCCAGGTCCCCTTCCTCCAGGTGGTCCGCCCGGACGTGGCCATCGCCGCGCTGTGCCTCGGCCCGCTGGACTTCGACGAGTGCGCCGAGCTCGGCCGGACCGTCGCGGCCGCGGCGCGGGCCGCGGGCGCGCTGGTGGTCGCCTCCAGCGACATGAGCCACTACATCCCCGCGGCCGAGGCGCGCGAGAAGGACCGGCGCGCCATCGACCGGATCCTGGCGCTCGACGCCGAGGGGCTCCACCGGACGGTGCGGCGCGAGGGGATCACCATGTGCGGCGTCATCCCGGCGACGGTGATGCTGGTGGCGGCGCGCGAGCTGGGCGCGACCGGCGCGGAGCTGGTGCGCTACGCTCACTCCGGGCAGGTGTCCGGCGACGACGACGCCGTGGTCGGCTACGCCGGCGTGGTGGTCACCTGACGCGCGCGCCCCCCGGGCCCGCCGCGCCGGCCCTGGGGTGGACGGATCACTCCAGGCGGCGACGGTGCCGCCGCGGCGCCGCGAGCAGGACGCCGAGGAGCGCGAGGGCAGCGAGCGGGCCCGCCCCGGTGCCGCAGCCGCAGCCGCTCTTGCCGAGGCACTTGTCCACGTTCTGGGCGGCGCAGGTCGGGGTGGCGGCTGCTGCCGGGTAGACCGTCTCGAGCGCCTGGACGTCGTCCAGGGAGAGCGTGCGCTTGGTGATCTCGCCGAGGCTGGCGCTGGCGAACATCGTGGCCGAGCTGCAGGTGCCCCCCGGCAGCGACGGGCAGCTGGTCGGGTGCGCGAGGCCGATGAAGTGGCCCGCCTCGTGGGTCACGGTGTTCTGAAGGTCCATGTAGATGCATCCGGCCGGGGCGCCGTAGGCGCCACAGAGGCTGGAAAGCCCCGCGGTGCACGTGAGGTACCACCCGTCCGTCGGCAGCGTCGCCCCGGTCTGCGGGAGGCTCCCCGAGGTGCCGTCCCAGTCGTTCAGCTCCATGTCGGCGTCGTGGACGACGCCGGTGCTGGGGTCGTAGGTGACGGTGGTGAGGCCGATGATGGCGAGGTCCACCGGCGAGTTGTCCTCCCAGCAGTTGTAGAGGTTCCCGCAGGTGAAGTTCTTCCAGCACGGGTTCGTGCGGTCCGACATCCCGTTGTCCGGCTTGACCTGCGTGCACGGTCCGTGGCGGAAGACGACGAGGTTCTGGTTCGGCCCGGACGAGGACCAGCCGATTGCGGTGTTCGCGGTGGTGCCCGCGTCGGTGATGGCCAGGTCCGTGCCGCTCTCGTTGACCGACGTCCACTGGGCGAAACTCGCATCGACCACCGTTCGCCACGGGCCGTTCACGTCGCCGGGCGCGGCCGTGTTGCACGCCGGCACCGACTGCGACCCCTGCTCGTTCACGACGTAGGTCAGGCTCCGCGTCGGCCAGTACAGGCACACCTGCGTGCACGCGTCCGTGCTCCGCTGGAACGCCAGCGCCGGCTGTGCCACGGCGAGCGACGCCAGCGCCACCACCTCCCGGGCGCGCGTCACCGGGCGGCCCTCACGCGCGCCTCGAGCTCGTCGAGGCCCATCGGCTCGACGGTACGCTCGCCGGGCGCGAGCGGTCCGCGAGGCATCTCCGTCGAGGACAGGTCCGGGCGCGCCGCCGCGCCCTCGACGCGGAACTTCCCGAGGGCATGGCCGGCGACCGTCCAGCCGTCGCCGACGCGGGCGAGAAACGCCACCACCTCTTCTCCCTCCGTGAACACCGCCGCGCCGTCCACCCGCTGCCCGACGCCGCCCGCGATCCCGCCGGGCACGGTGACGACCACGCGATCCGGCGCGCTCCCGCGCCAGACGCCCGCCACCGAGATCTCGACGTCCGTCAGGATGCGGCGGCCGTCGCCCGACCAGCGCGGCGAGGTGCGCTGCACGGTGCCGCGCACCACCGCGGCCGACCCGCGGGCGAGGTCCTCGATGCTGGTGGGCCGCGCGACGGCGGCGAGGGCCGGGAAGGCGTCGAACGCCGCGGCGAGGGCGAGGGCGAGGAGCGGTCGGCTGCGCACGCCCAGGATTGTACCTATGGTAGGTTCCGCCCGCCATGGACAAGCCTCGCGTACGCTTCGCGCCCTCTCCCACCGGGTACCTGCACATCGGCGGCGCCCGCACCGCGCTCTTCAACTGGCTCTGGGCCCGCCGGACCGGCGGCACCTTCGTGCTCCGCATCGAGGACACGGACCAGGAGCGCTCGACCAAGGCGGCCGAGGAGGCGATCTTCGACGCGCTCCGCTGGCTCGGGCTCGACTGGGACGAGGGGCCCGGCGTGGGAGGGCCGCACGGCCCGTACTTCCAGATGGAGCGGCTCGACGTCTACGAGGCGCAGGCGGAGCGGCTCGTCCGCGAGGGCAAGGCCTACGCCTGCTACTGCACCAGGGAGGAGCTGGAGGAGGGGCGCAAGAAGGCCGAGGCGGAGAAGCGGCAGTACCGCTATCCCGGCACCTGCCGCGACAAGCCCTTCGACAAGTCGAGGCGCCACGTGATCCGCCTCCGCGTCCCGGAGACCGGCTGGACGTCGTGGGACGACCTGGTGAAGGGCCACATCTCCACGCCGCACGACACGCTGCAGGACGAGGTGATCCTGCGGAGTGACCGCGTGCCGCTCTACAACTTCGGCGCCGTGGTGGACGACGTGACCATGGAGATCAACCTCGTCGCCCGCGGCGACGACCACGTGAACAACACCGCGCGCCAGATCCTGATGTACCGGGCCCTCGGGTACCCGGTGCCGGCCTTCGCGCACCTGCCCATGATCCTGGGAGCCGACAAGACGCGCCTCTCCAAGCGCCACGGCGCGACCAGCGTCACCCAGTACCGCGACATGGGCTTCCTGCCCGAGGCGGTGGTGAACTACCTGGTCCGCCTGGGCTGGTCGCACGGCGACCAGGAGATCTTCACGCGCGAGGAGCTGGTCCGGCACTTCGACTTCAAGGACGTGGGCGCCACCGCGGGCGTGTTCAACCCCGACAAGATGGCGTGGGTGAACCACGAGTGGCTGAAGCCGCTGTCGGCCGACGAGCTGGCGCGCCGGGCGTTGCCCTACTTCCGCGCCGCCGGGCTGCCGGCGGAGGACGACGCGAAGCTCCGCCACGTCTGCGCGGTGGCGCGCGATCGCGCCCGGACCTTCGGGGAGTACGTCGCGCAGTTCCGGTACTTCTACGAGCCCATCAAGCTCGACCCGAAGGCGAAGGAGAAGTTCCTCACCCGGGACGCCAGGCCGCTCCTCGAGGAGATCCGGGCCGGCATCGCGGCGCTCTCCTCCCTCGAGACCGAGCCGCTCGAGAAGCTCTTCCACGGCGCCGCCGAGAAGCGCGGCCTCGGCCTCGGCAAGGTCGCCCAGCCGGTCCGGGTGGCGCTCACCGGCGGCACCGCCTCGCCCGGCATGTACGACGTCGTCCAGATCCTGGGGCGCGAGGAGACGCTGAAGCGGCTCGACGAGGCGATCCGGATCGCGGGGTGACGCCCGGCGGCTCAGCCGGCGCCGCCTCGGCCCCGCGGCCCGGAGAGGCCCCGCCCGCGCGCCGCGCCAGGCGGGGTCGCTCCTGGACCTGCCCTGCTACGGCTCGCGCATGTACGTCGGCTTGAACGGGTTCTGGACCTCGTGCGCGACGTCCACCGCCTGCTCCGCGCCCGGGCCGTGGCACACGTCGCACGACTCCACCGGACCGTCCGGCCCGGCCCAGGTGTTGAGCTGGGCGTGCGCGTACGCGGCGGAGGTGTCGTGGCAGCTGATGCAGGCGCGCGCCGACGGCGCCAGCCACGCCACGTTCGCGCACTTGCCCGAGACGCAGCCCTGGCCGATCGGGCACTGCACGTCGGAGGTGCAGGCGCCGCCCGTGTCGGCGTGGCACTTCCTGCAATTCCGGACGTCCATCGGGGCGAGGAGGGTCGAGAAGTCGGTCAGGGTCCCGGACGACCCCTGCAGGACGAGCTTGCCCCCGAGGCCGAAGGCGTTGTTGCGCTCGACGTAACCGCCGCGGAGCCGCGCGAAGTGAAGGTTGTGGATCATCGGTCCGAAGTCGATGGGGAACGTCACCGGCGCCTTGTTTGCCCAGCAGACGTTCCACGGGACCGGAGGCGGGTTGGGCGGCGTGGTGTAGGGCGCCGGATCCGGGTAGACGGGCGAGCAGGTCTCCCAGGTGTTGCTCGTGTCGCCCGCGGCCGTGGCGAGCTTGTTGAGTGGGCAGTCGGCGTCCAGGGTGCAGTTCGCGCCCTGCGAGTAGCCGAAGTCGCGGGCGCCGCTGTTCGCGGTGTTCCTCCCCATCGCGAGCGGCGAGTGGCAGAGCGAGCACTGCTCGGCGGCGTCGCGGCGGCCGCCGCCGTGCGCCTGGACGTCGGCGTGGCAGGCGTTGCAGGCGTCCGTGGTCACCGCCGCGCGCCCGCGCGGAGGCGGCGGGGACGCCGTTGGGGGCGAGGCGTAGAGTTGGAAGTTCACGACGGCGTTGTCCGCGTCGCGGAAGGTGACGCCGGTGGCCGGCCCCTGGTTCGCCGCGACCGTGCCGCTCTGGTTCACGTAGAGCCAGACCGTGTAGGTGCCGTCCGGGTTCGTGCGGGGCCCGAGCCCGGCGTTGTATGCATCGCGCGACTGCGCCGGGAACCCGCCCGACCCCGGCGTGGGAGACGCCACCGTGGCGGGCGACTTGAAGGTGTACCGGTAGTGACCGTTGGCGGCGTCGCTGCTGTCGAGCGTCCCGAAGTTCCCGCTCGTCAGGCTTCCCGCCGGGTAGACCAGCCGGCGGTCGTCGGTCGGCCCGCCCAGGATGGCGGTGGCGCTGACCGTGCCCGAGATCCCCGTGACCGGTCCGGCGTCGTTCTGGAGGACGAAGTCGAGGATCGGCACGTCGCCGACCACGAACGCGCCGCCCAGCCCGGTGGCGCCGAGCAGCGTGGCGCTCGCGATGTGGATGTGCTTGGTGAGCGTGCGGGCGGGGATCAGGTGCGCCGTGGACACCGGGTAGGAGCCGGACTGGAACGGGCCGTCGGCCGGGTGGCAGGCGCCGCACACCTGGTCGTCCGTCTGCACCGGGTGGAGGCCGGCGCCGCCGAGGACGCAGGAATGGTATGTCGGGCTCGCCGAGCCCAGATCGCATGTGTAGTGGGGATTCGCGCTCGTGCAGTTCGCCGTGGAGGTGCAGGAGACGCCGGTCGGGCTCGCCGGGACGGCGTCGCCCGTCGCGAAGTTCACGTTGTCGTGACAGGACCCGCACGCCGCGCGCGACGGCGCGGTCTTCCAGCGATCGTCGGCGTGGCAGGCCGCGCAGTCCCTCTCGGCGCCCGGCATCGACGGGAAGGTGACGTCGGTGAAGTCCGGCAGCGTCGTGTCGGTGCCCCAGGGATCGGGGGCCGGCAGCGGATCGGCCCAGTCGGAGTGCGCGGCGCCGGGGGCGAGCTGGTTCGCGCCGCGGTGAACGCCGTGCACCTTGCGCAGTGTCGGGTTCGGGCTGAAGCCGCGGGCGTTGTGGCAGAGCTTGCAGCCCGCGACCGACGCCATGTCGGCCGCCGGGAGGCCGTGCCCGAACGTGCTGGGCTGGGTGTGCGCCATGTAGGCGTACCGCGCGCCGGGCATCCTGTGGCAGGCGAGGCAGGTGGAGCTGGCGGTGGCGCCGCTCACGTACTCCGGCTCGACGGTGGCGGTGCCGACCTGCACGTCCGCGAGCGCCAGATCCTGCGCCGCCGGGTCAGCCATGCCGTCCGAGCCCTTGCGCGCCGCCAGGATGCCCACGGTGTAGGTGCCGGCTGGCTCATCGGAGACCGGGCCGAAGGTGTAGGTCAACGTGCCGTCCGCCGCGACCGCGAGGTTCGCCTGAGCCGGGACGGTGTACTGAGGGTTCTGGAGGTCGATCTCGCGCGCGAACGGCGCGTCGGGGCAGTTGAGGAGCTTCACCGCGGTCTGCGTCCGCAGCGGATCGCGCGGGCCGGCCATGAGCAGCGAGGCAAGGGCCAGGGTCGAGACGTCGAGCTTCCGGCCGCAGTCGTCGGTGAAGACGACGGTCGCGACCAGGCGGTCGCCGGGGGCGAGCGGAGCGGCCGTGGGGAGCGAGAGCGAGGCGTGCAATCCCCCCAGCGTGCCCGCGTCGCAGCCGGCGGGCCCCGGTACCCCCGGACCGCCCGGCGCGCCGGGGTCGCCTGGTGCTCCGGGATCACCCTGCGCGCCGGGATCGCCCTTCGCACCCGGATCGCCCTTCGGTCCAGCCGGGCCCTTCGATGCCTGACATCCCGAGCCGAGAGACGCCAGGGCAAGACACGAGACAGCCACCGCCAGCCGCCAGCACGCGACGCGACGCATGGTGTTCCCCCCGATCGAGAGTGCAGCTCACGACGCTAGCACCTTCGAAGGGCGCCGGACCGACTCACCGTCCGTTCGGCGGGAACCACGACCGCGGTACACCACCCAAAGAAAAACCCCCGCAGCCGGACGAAGCTGCGGGGGCACGAATGGTGACCCGTACGGGATTTGAAGGCCCGTCTTTTCAGGAACTCACGCCGCCAGACGAAGCTCTTCGCTCCCCTGAACGCGGCTCCACGCTGCCGCTCGACGCGCCTTCACACGCCCCGACGGCGCTCAATGAAGCGGGACGCGCCGCCGATGTCACCGCGCTCGCAGCATACCTTGAGGCTGTCGGCCGGATCGCAGTCGAGGTCGTCGCCCGAGGCGACGTCGCGCTCGCGCTGGAGCTCTTGGCGCAGGCGGCGCTCGTGGCAGCGGTCGTATCCGCCGACAGGCCAGCACCTCTGCCCGGTTCTATCGCCGGCACGAGCCCGGCGGAAGCAAGGACCAGGTAGAGGGATTGGAATTTACAATGGGTGAATGATAACCATGCGACAGTCCACGCCATTCTGTCGTTTCGCCCCTCGTGACGCGCACTTCGAATCGCGATCCGCTTCCCCACGCTTCCCCGCTCTCCCTGAGTCCGGGAGACATACGGGAGACTCGCAGGCGAGCGAGCGGCGCCAGGCTCGGAATTGGCAGAATGGGTCGCTGAACGCATTGTCGGCACGGTCCGACGGCAGCTGCTCGACCACGTCATCGTCCTGACCAGCGCCACCTGGACCGCCTGCTCGATTCGTTGATCGACCACTACCGCCGTGATCGCACGCATCTCGGGCTCGGCAAGGACACTCCGTTGGGACGCCCCGTCGAGCCGCGCCCGACCACGCCGGCGACCGTCGTCGGCCTT
>Ga0335084_10003372_pt1 | contig 15549 bp, 12 predicted proteins | sample Lox_Sample_44_FD_206721 | JGI IMG/M metagenome (GOLD analysis project Ga0335084, IMG submission 206721) | Soil microbial communities from Loxahatchee National Wildlife Refuge, Florida, United States - Lox_Sample_4.4 | ecosystem: Environmental > Terrestrial > Soil > Wetlands | place: USA... | reverse complement strand
CCAGCCCCACCGCGCCCGACTGCGTAGAGAAGCGTGACCCACACAACAACCGGACCTAAACTTCAAACCCAATCGGAGCCCCGACCCTTGACAACAACGGCCGATTAGAGAAGCCGTAATGAGGCAGGATCCAGTCGCCCCGAAACCTGACGTTGGACTCCAGGAGCAGAATCGCGACATGAAGCGAAGTATCAGCTGCACATTTGCCGCGGCGCTGCTTGTTCCCCCGTTGGCCGTCGCGCAGGCTTCGAAGTTCGATGGCACCTGGAACGTGACCCTTACTTGCCCCGCAACCAACGAAGCAGGTGGCGCAAAGGGCTATACCCACATGTTCCCCGCCGAGGTCAAAGATGGGAATCTCTTGGGCCTATACGGAAAGGAGGGCGAGCTGGGTTCGCAGCGGCTGTCTGGGCACATCTCCAACGACGGTAATGCCAACTTGCGGCTAGATGGGATCGTCAACAACCCCGACTACGCGATTAACAAAGCACCGACAGGAAAGGCATTCACGTATCAAGTGCGCGCCAAGTTCGAGCAGTCGTCGGGGGTAGGGCAGCGCACGAGCGGTCGAGGTTGTGAGTTTCGCTTTTCTCGCTAGAGACGGATCGGCAGAGCCGGCCAATCGCAGCAGTTCGACCGGACGGAATCACGCATGCAACGCGTCGGCATTCTTGCCCTGGTATGCACTCTGTGGATCCATGCGGGCGATTCGCACGCGCAGGCGCTGCGCGACACGCTTCTGGCAGCGGCGGCGTTGGCGCCGGACCTGGAGCTGCCTGCTGAACCCGCATACCTCGGGATGTTCAGCGGTCCCAAGCTGGCGCTATACAAGCCGGATGGCCCCGGTCCTTTTCCTGCGCTGGTGATACTGCATCAGTGCGGCGGCCTTAGGTCGTCCTCAGGCACATGGCAGAACATGGCCATATTGGAGTGGGCCAAGGAGGCGGTATCTCGCGGGTACGTCGTCCTCGTTCTCGACAGCCTAGGACCACGGCATGTCGACAGCGTTTGCTACGGAGCGAGCGGAGGAGTCAATTTTCCGCGTGGCGTACGCGATGCGCTGCAGGGCGCGGACCATCTCGGAAAGCTGCCTTTCGTCGATCGTGACCGAATTGCCTTCGTTGGTTTCTCTTGGGGCGCGATGGTCGGCTTGTTGAGCAGCGGTGCGGCGTGGGGCTACTCACTCACGCCTGGTCGGCGATTTCGTGCAGTTGTGGCCTTCTATCCTGGTTGCTTTGAGATCCGCCCGCCCGCGGGCCGTCCGTATTCTGCAGTCCAGTCGGACATTGACACTCCAGTACTTGTACTGATGGGCGATTTGGACACTGAAACGCCACCGCAGGAGTGCATCTCCCGGCTGGAATCTCTCAGGGCTGCTGGAAAGACAGTCGACTGGCACGTCTATGAGGGCGCGACCCACTGCTGGGACTGCCAGAACCTCGATCGCTTCCGAAAGACCGACTTCCGAGGCAATGTCGTCGAGTATCGATACAACCGAGATGTTTCAAAGGACTCTGCGGATCGCTTGTTTGGTTTCCTGCGCGATGTTGGATTTCGCTAGTCGATACGCGTGCGTCTGCTGGCGTCCCCTTTGTGAACGAGACCTCCTCCTTCGGCCACTTGCCGACGTAACCGCTTGGACAGAGAATCGCCCGAAAGCAGACCCGCTCAAACCATTGGCTTGTGAACTACGAAAGGTGCGTCAATTGACTGCGTTTCGCACGTTACTGATCTTGGTGTGGGTGGTACTCGCCGGCTATACGGCCATCGTCATTGCGAACCATGGCATTGGCCTTCTCAAAGTCTTTTTCGGCGACATGGCGGCCATGGGCTGGCCCGGTCAGTTCAACCTTGACTTCATGTTCCTGCTCTTGCTTTCCGCGCTTTGGGTTGCCTGGCGGCACCGATTTTCGAACGCGGGGTTGCTGCTCGGTGTGCTTGCCATTTTCGGTGGCAGCTTGTTCCTGACGACTTACCTACTCGTCGTGACGGGGCAGGCCAAAGGCGACATGAAGGAAGTGCTGCTCGGAAAGTCGCGAGCGGCGGTAATAGGACCGGGCTGAGCTCTTGTCCAGGCAGTGTGCGGCCGGCAGCTGTCGTACCTACAATTTGGCTAACCCGACCGAGAGCGGACTACGCACCCGGCTGGCCTCCGCGTCGCTCGGGGCACGCTACATTCCGCGGAACAAGTGCGCGTAGCTCCGGCTCACCTCGACCCGCTCGTCCACGCCCCGGAGCACGAGCGATATCCGTTCTTCCTCGCGAATCGCATGGATGATCACTGCGGTGTTGACGACAGTGCCGCGATGGATCTGCCAGAACTGTTCTGGATCGAGTTCCTCTATCAGTTCACGGAGAGGCTTGCGTATGAGCGATTCTCCGTTCGCCGTAACCACCCGCGTGTACTTGAGGTCGGACTGAAAATACAGAACGTCATTGACGGGCACGAGCCGGATCTGGGCCCCGACGGAAGCCTGGATCCAGCGCAATCGCCGCGGCGTCGGTTTCCCGAGCGCCAGCGCCAGTTTCGCCAAAGCGGTTTCCAGCGTCGCGGCGTCCGGCGCCGGCCGCAGAACCCGTTCGCGCAGCCGCGCGACGCTCTCCTTCAGGCGCTCCTCCGAGGCCGGCTTGAGTACGTAGTCGATGGCGCCCTGGGCAAACGCGTCGACGGCATATCGGTCGTACGCAGTGATGAAGACCACATGTGCGAGTCCCTTGAGCTGCGCGGCTGTTTCGATACCGCTCATGCCTGGCATTTCGATGTCGAGGAAGACGACCTGCGGGTGGTGCTCGGCCACCAATCGGACCGCCTCGTCGCCATGGCTGGCTTCACCGATCACCTGCAGTTCCGGCCACAGCGACGCCAGCGTGTCACGCAACTGAGCGCGCAATAGCGGCTCGTCGTCGGCAATAAGTGCTTGCACTTTCGGTGTCACGGCGCACTCTGGTTCTGCTGCAGGGGAATCCGGAGCATCGCTCTCGTCCCGCGGGGCGTGCGAGCCGCAAGTTCGAGTCCGGCCGCGTCACCGAAGGTCAGGCGTAGCCTGTCGCGCACATTTGCCAGCCCGGCACCGGACGAAGGTGAGGCGGTGGGTACGCCGTCGAGCCCGACGCCGTCGTCCTCGACGGCCACAATCAGCTCATCGCCCTCGAGTTGAGCAGTCACCGAGACGTTGCCGCCCTCGATGCGCGGTGCGATTCCGTGCTTGATCGCGTTTTCGACCAGGGTTAGCAGCACCAGCGGTGGAATCGTCTGCGCGCGCAGGTTCTCCGGGACCTCGACAAGATACGTGAGCCTGTGACCCATCCGCAGCTGCATTATCTGAAGGTAGCTCCCGACGTGGTCGGCCTCGCCGCCCAGCGATACCTGCTCCACCCGCATTGCAGGAACCGAGCTCCGCAGGTACTCGATCAGGGCATCGGTCATCCGCAGCGCGTCCGGAGAGCCCTGCTGTACGAGATAGCGCAGGTTGGCCAGCGTGTTGTAGAGGAAGTGCGGTTCTACCTGCGCTTGAAGCAGCCGTAGCTCGGACTCCGCCGTGCGGCGGGCGTCCCGTTCGCGGTCGGCCTCCAGTCGGGACAAGCGGCTCGCAAGGTCGTGTTCGCGCAGGCGCAGTTGCGCGATGATCTCGGGCACCGCCGTGATGACAACGAAGAACAGGAGCGCCAGCGACCACGGGGGGAAGCTGTCGCGGATCCAATCTCCGACGGGCGCAAACGGCGAGCTGCCATGTTTCAGGGCGGCCCCGGCGAAGTACCCTACCGCGGCGCCAACCAGCAACGACCCGACGGCGCTCGCGATCAGCGCGCGCTTGCGCTGGGTCCGTCGATACTGCGGCAGGAAGACCTTGAAGTTGCGCAAGTTCACGCGGAAGCCAACCCAACTGTAAGCGGTCATCATCGCCAGCAGGTAGAGCATCACGTGCGGGATCATTACCGCGCTGATGAGGTACGCGGCGTTGCCGCCGCGAACCAGCCCTGGGACGACCAGCAGGCCCACCCACACGAGGTAGCCGCCGAGCAGCCATGTCCAGCGACGGCGCATCCAGGCCAAGGCTGCCGAGAATTCCGGAACTTCGGCCTGGAGAGGTCTGCGGAAGAAGAACAGCCGGCTGAACCATAGCGCGCCGCGGGTCACCGGAACGTTTTCGTTGTCGAGCACGAAGGCCATTTCTGGATTGTCCCCAGCCTGGCAACGTACCTCAAGGCAACGGGGATGGGAGGAGGCAGATGCGGCACGAGCCGTCGCAGGCGGGGCATGAAACGCATGCATGGACGGCACCGCCCCGCCGGTTGAGAGGACGCCGTACGGCCAGTTGCTACCGTCGCGCGCACCCGCCTAAACTGGCTCGAAGCCGACCCTGACGAGGTGCTGCGCTATGCCCGATGCGTGGCCTGAGATTCCGTATCCGGCGTGGGCGCAGACCTGTAGCGCGCTTCACCTGTGGACGCAGATCGTCGGAAAGTACCGACTGGCTCGCACGCCCTGGCTGAATCACAGCTGGCACGCCACGCTGTACGTCGACGCTGACGGGCTCACCACTGGCTTGGTGCCCGACGGAGATGAGGCGATAACGGTCCGCCTTGACCTTCGAGCGCATCGGTTGACGATTCGCTCGTCATCCGGCGCCACGTCCGAGTTCGCATTGGAGGCGATGTCCGTTGCACGCTTTCATGGCCGTTTCTTGGAAGGCATTCGCGCCGTTGGTGGCAACGATGCCTGTCACGGCCGCCCGAACGAGACGCCAGACGCGATACCGTTCGCCAAAGATGATCGGCCACGACCCTACGATCGAGCTGCAGTCGAGCGCTTCCATCACGCGCTAGTGAACATTGCAGGTTTCTTTGGCCGGTTTCGAACCGGCTTTATCGGCAAGAGCAGCCCGGTGCATCTCTTTTGGGGCAGCTTTGACTTGGCGGTCACGCGGTTTTCCGGCCGAGCCGCTCCATTGCATCCCGGTGGCATTCCCAATCTTCCGGACGCCGTCACCCGCGAGGCATATAGCCATGAGGTCTCGTCCGCAGGCTTTTGGCCTGGCGGCCAAGGGGTCGAGTACCCAGCGTTTTATTCCTATACGTATCCCACGCCAGCCGGTTTTGATGACGCGCGGATCGAGCCGTCCAGCGGTTTCTTTCACCGCCCGCTGGGTGAATTCATTCTGAAGTACGACGACGTGCGCGTGCCGAAGATCCGGAAGCGGTCCTCATGAGCTTTCTCGACACGACCTATCGCGCTGCGGCCGAGTGCGGGCATTGGGACCGTGCAGCGCTTGAATGTGACATCGGACAAGCCTTGAAGCCTCGCCTCGTAGGCTAGACCTGACGCCACATCCGGCCAGAATCCGACGTCCGCGAGTGCAGTCCAATCAGCCCAATGCGGACATCATGGCGCGGGCGACATTGCGCCTGAAGGCCGGTTTAAGCGCTCCGGAAGGAAAGCCTAGGGCGAGCTCAACCAGGCGCGCAGTTCAGCCACGGTCTCGCGCACCGACAGCGCGCGACCGGCCGCCTCGGCTGCCGAGAAAGTGTCGACTCCGAGGGCAGCACGGCTGGCGGCGGCGATCGAGTCGACGAAAGGCGCGTCGGCCGGTTCGATGTGATAGTTCATCGGCTCGATGGCGCTGCGCATCGCGCCGAGAAAACGCGCCGCGCGCTGCCAGTCGCCTTGCGCCGCCGCCAGGCCTGCCGCGCAGAACAGCGGGGCGATGCCAAGCCGATCGCGGTCGTGGGTATCGGCCAGCACGATGGCGGCACGCAGGTGGTCGGCTGCGCGCTCAACCTCCTGGAGGCCGAGGGCGATCATCGTCAGATTGCCCAGCGCCATCACGATGCCTGAGATGTCGCCGCGCTCGCGATTGAGTGCCAGCACCTCCTCGTTCAGCTCCCGGGCGCGGCCCAGGTCGCCCTCGGCCCGCGCCAGTTCGGCCAGTCCGATCAGCGGGCGCGTTGCCTGCAGCGCGTTGCGACCGCCGCGCGACAACTCCAACGACTGCTCGAACATCGTGCGCGCCTCGCGCAAGTGGCCGCAAGCCAGGTGGGCGAACCCGATGACCCAAAGCGCGAACGCCGCCTGCTCATCATCGTTGAGCTGGCGCGCGATCGCCAGGCTCTCCTGGGCGTCGGCCATTGATTCTTCATAGCGACCAAGGAAGAACACGATGGATCCGCGCGCGCCAAGGGCTCGGCCACGCGCGCGGTTGGCCTCCTGCGCACCCGGCCGCGCGAGCGCGTGCGACAGCAACTGGTGGCCCAGTACCCAGAGACCGCTTTCAGAGAGGAAGCCTCGCAGCGCCGTGACGAGCTCAAGGCCGCTGCGCGCGCCACCTTCTGCGTGGTCGCACCAGGCGTGGGCTGCAAGCAGGTTCTCGAAGTCGTCGCGCAGGCGGCTCATCCATCGCAGCTGTTCACGCTCGGCCAAAGCGGGCTCAGCGACTCGCGCCAGCGCCAGGAAGTACGCGAGGTGCCTGTCGCGCGTGGCCGCCGCTTCGCCACTGTCGCCCAGGCGCTCCTGCGCGTAGAGGCGCACGCTCTCCAGCATGCCGTAGCGGGTCGTTCCGGCCGAGCTCGTCTGAGTTGAGATCAGGGAGTGGTCCGCCAGTCGCGCGAGGACGTCGAGCATGGTGTATTCGTCAGAGCCATCGCCGGCCACAGCCACGGCGGCCTCCAGCGTCCAGCCGCCGGTGAACACCGACAGTCGCCGAAGGACCTGGCGTTCGTCCGCCGCAAGTTGATCGTGGCTCCACTGGATGGCCGCGAGCAGGGTCTGCTGCCGACCGACGCTGCGGGAGCCGCCAATCAACAGGCGAAAGCGGTCGTCCAGGCGCGCGCGAATCTCCTGCACGGACAGGACCTTGGTGCGCGCCGCCGCCAGTTCGATCGCCAGCGGAATGCCGTCCAGCCGCCGGCAGATTTCGGCCACCGTCGCCGCGGACTGCTCGTCGAGCTGGAATCGGGGCGCGACCGCTTGCGCGCGATCGACGAACAGCCGCACCGCGTCGTACCGGTCCACCGCAGCGGCAGTGCCTCCAGCGCTGGCCGCCGGGAACGTCAGCGAACGGACGGGCACGAGGCGCTCGCCGGGCACGCCCACCCCTTCGCGGCTGGTGGCGAGCACGCTGACACGCGGTCCGGCGGCCAGGATCGCCTGCGCGAGATCGGCCGCTGCGCTGCTCAGATGCTCGCAGTTATCGAGCACAAGCAGCACATTCATGGCGGCCAGATGGCGGCACAGCCGCTCGGCGATCGGCGAGTCGCGGTCTTCAGCCAACCCGAATGTCGCGGCGACGGTTAGCGCGAGCCGATCCGCATCTTGCAGCGGCGCGAGATCGACATACCGAGCGCCGTCCGCGAAGGAACGCCACACGCGTTGCGCGAGTTGCAGCGCAAGTCGCGTCTTGCCACAGCCGCCGATGCCCGTCAGAGTGAGAACGCGCGTCTGGCCGAGCAGGCTCTGCAGATCCGCGAGATCGTTCTCGCGTCCAACGAAGGAGCTGAGTTCGGGCGGCAGGTTGTGCTGCGGCGTCGAAACCGCCGGCGCCGCTGGGCCCGGGCGCATTTCCAGCAGCGTGAACTGATAGCCGCGCGCCGGCACGGTGGCGATCGCGCCGGGGCCGATTGCCCTGCGCAGTGCGCTTATCTGCACCTGCAGGTTGTTCTCCTCGACGACCAGACCCGGCCAGACCCGCTGGAATAGCTCGTCCTTGGTGACTACGCGGTCACGGTGCTCAATCAGCGCTAACAGCACATCGAGGGCCCTTGCCCCGAGCGCGACGCGCTGTCCGTCTACTAGGACGTGGCGCTGCGCAGGCCTGACGGTGACCCGGCCGAAGCACAGCGCGTCCGTAGCTGCCTTGTCCACGACCAAGGATCTTAGTGGAAGACATGCAAGTGGCTCAGTCTGCAGCGCTGCCGCCGGACCGCCGATGAGTGGGCCAGGTGGACCAAACCAAGTCGCCTTGGCGATCCGGCGACCAGATAGCGCCCGCCGTCAATGGGCGAGCGATTCTCGCGTGGAGCGCGCGCCGTCCGACGACCCGATGCATACAATCGGCGCGCGATCTGCCGCCTTGATAGGCTATGACGATGCACACCGAAACCGCACGCTTGGTGATTCGCACGTTCGCAGAAGCTGATGCCGAGCCGTGGCTTGCGCTGGTCAATGATCCGGAGGTTGGTCGGTTCCTGCCGCCGTCTGAAGACGCAACCCTAGAAACCTTCCAGAGTGCCCTGAAGCGCCGTCGCGCCATGGAGCAAGAGCGCGGCTATGCGATGTGGGCCGTGGTTCTGAAGGGTACCGGCGCGCTCATCGGCCAATGCGGCCTGTATCCGTCCGGGGACGACGAGTCGGAAGTCGAACTTGCGTATCACTTCATCACTTCCTGCTGGGGTCACGGATATGGCACCGAAGCGGCTATCGCCGTGCACGCTCACGGTCTCGGGCAGATCGCCCTCGACCAGGTGATCGCACTCGTCATGCCCGAGAATGTCGGCTCGTGTCGCGTCGCCGAACGAGCGGCGATGCGGTTGGAAGGTTTGGCTACCTACTACGGCATTCCTGGCCTCAGGAAGTACGTCGCACGTCGCGAATTCTGGGGCGACGCCCAAATTGCGAGCGATGCCAGGCTCTAACCGGGGCTTTCTTCGAACGCTTTGGGTCAATGGGGAAGTCAGCTTCGCGTCGCGCTTCACTCGCTTCTCACTAGACTCGGCTCGGCCACGAGCGGCCGCATTGCTCGGGTGGCTGATCGCCCCGAAAGCGGACCCTCGCAACTCGTTCTTTGCATCGATACCCGGTACCGCACATTGCGTTGTGGTCGCTCCGGCCGGCGACGAATGCCTTTATCGCAACGCCATCAGTGCGTCGAGCCGGAGATCCTTTCGAATCCCGGTGTCGATCAAGCCAGCAGGCGCGAATCGGCGCAGCAAACGCAGGCGGCCCGCGAGCCCGCCGGCGGTGTATCGGAGCTTCGGGCGCGCCGCGCTGGCAGCTTCCAGCACGACGTCGGCCACGACGCCCGGATCATCGGCGGAGGCCATCACCTCCGTTAGTGTCTTGCCCAAGGATGCGCGAATCTCGCGATACTCATCGAGCTTCGAGTCGGGCTCCACGAAGTTCGCGCCGAACCGCGTCTTCGTATATGCAGGCTCGATGACCGATACCCGGATGCCCCTGGTGCGCAGCTCGTGGTCGAGCGATTCCGAATAGCCTTCGACCGCGTGCTTGGTCGCGGCATAGAGCGCCGCGTACGGCATCGGCAGGAAGCCAAGCACAGAGCCTATGTTGATGATGCGGCCCGCCCGTTGACGTCGCATGTGGGGCACGACGGCACGCGTCATCCGCACGATTCCAAAGAAATTCGTCTCGAAGATCGAGCGGGCCTGTTCAATCGAGCTCTCTTCCGCTGCGGCCGGAGCGATGCCGAAGCCCGCGTTGTTCACGAGCAGGTCGATGCGGCCTTCCAGGCGCAGAACTTCCAGGACGGTGGTTTCGACGGACTTGTCGCTGGTCACGTCGAGGGGCAGTAGCTTGAACGATCGCTGGCTCGCCTCGGCCGCGCGTCGGGTGGTGCCGTAGACCTTGTAGCCCGCCATCGCGAGCCGCTCCGCCGTGGCTTCGCCGATGCCTGACGAGGCGCCTGTAACGAGCGCCGTCCTGCTTTGCTTACTGTCCTTGCTATTGATCTTCATAGAAATCCTTTCAATGGGTTCTGCTAGGTGGGGATAGGCTCTGCTCGAATCTCCGGAGCGGCCCGCTCTACCTCCGCGACCGGCCGGATCTTGAACCAGATGGCATACAAAGCCGGCAAGAACACGAGCGTGAGCACCGTCCCGCCGAAGGTCCCGCCGATCAAGGTATAGGCCAGGGTTCCCCAGAAGACGGAATGCGTGAGCGGAATGAACGCCAGCATCGCGGCGAGCGCCGTCAGAATGACCGGGCGGGAGCGCTGCACGGTGGCCTCGACCACGGCATCGAATGGCGCCAATCCATCCTTCTCGTTGCTGCGGATCTGGCCGATCAGGATGAGCGTGTTGCGCATCAGGATTCCGGAAAGCGCGATCAGCCCGACCAGCGCGTTGATGCCGAACGGCTGCTGGAACAGCAGCAGGGTCGGAATGACGCCGATAAGGCCCAGCGGTGCTGTTGCGAACACCATCGTCATGACGGAGATCGAGCGAACCTGGAAGATGATCGTGATCAAAGTGAGCGCGATCATGATGGGGAACAGCGGAGCCAAGGCGCGATTTGCCTTGCCGGATTCCTCTATGGAGCCGCCCCGCTCGATCCGGTAGCCCGCCGGCAGCTGCGCGATGATGGGCTGGAGTTCCTTCCACACGGCGGTGGACACATCCGGCGGCTGCAAGCCCTCGGCAACGTCGCCGCGCACGGTGATCGTCGGTGTGCGATCGCGGCGACGCAGGATCGGGTCTTCCATGCGGATTTCCGCCGTTCCGATCTGCGAGAGCGGAATGCGTTGACCGGCCGCTCCCACCAACGTGAAGTCGGCGATCTTGCTCGGATCGAGCCGCGCGCTGCCGGCAGAACGGGCAGTGACCTGCACTGAACGGATATCTTCGCGGACCTCGGTGATCGGGACGCCGCTCAACAGAAACTGAAGCTGTTGGCCCACATCAGTCGACGTGAGACCAATGCTCTGCAGCCGGTCCTGGTCGAGCGAAAAATGAAGCGTAGGCTCGCGCTCGCCCCAGTCGCTGTTCGTCGTTCTCATCAGTGGGCTGGCCCGCATCACGTCAAGTGCCTGCGCCGCAATCTCACGAAGCTTGTCCGGGTCGGGACCCATCACACGGAAAGCCACGGGGAAGGGCGAGGGCGGGCCGAACACAATCTGCGTAACCCGAACGCGCGCCTCAGGCCCCAGGCCGTCGGCCACCGCCTCTCGTAACCTCAACTTGAGCGCCTCGCGTGCCTCTTCGCCTGGCGTCAATACGACGATCTTCGCGAATGAGGGATCTGGCAGCTCCGGTGACATAGCAAGGAAGAAGCGCGGTGCCCCCTGTCCGATGTACGCAGTAACGACCTTGGCTTCCGGTTGCTTGGCCAACCAGGCCTCGACTTTGGCCGTGGCGGCACTCGTCTGCTCGATGGACGTCCCATACGGCATCTGCACTTCGACCAGCACCTCCGGTCGATCGGACGTCGGAAAGAACTGCTTCTTCACCGCGCCCATCCCCAGCAGCGCGACGAAGAACGCACCGGCCACGCTACCCGCGACCAGCCATTTGCGGCGAATCACCCAACCCAGAAGCCGGCGGAAGCGGTTGTAGCGCGGCGTGTCGTAGATCGCCTCGTGTCCGCCCTCGCGCTTCTCGATGTTCGGTAGCAGCTTCACCCCCAGGTAGGGCGTGAACACGACAGCGACGACCCAGGATGCGATCAACGCGATGCCGACGATCCAGAACATGTTGCTGGTGTACTCGCCAGCGGTCGACCTGGCGAAGCCGTTCGGCATGAAGCCGATCGCGGTCACCAGCGTCCCGGCGAGCATGGGCGCGGCGGTATGACTCCAGGCATAGGCCGCCGCGCGGATACGGTCGTAGCCTTCCTCCATCTTCACGACCATCATCTCGATGGCGATGATCGCGTCGTCGACCAGCAGCCCCAGGGCCAGTATCAGGGAGCCGAGCGTGATGCGGTCGAAGTCCTTGCCGCTGGCTGCCATGACGATAAATACCGCGGCCAGGGTCAGAGGAACCGCCGCCGCGACGACGATGCCGACGCGCCACCCCATGCTGAGAAAGCTCACCAGCATTACCACGCCGAGGGCGACGAGAAACTTGACCATGAACTCGTCGACGGCCGCACGAATGTTGACGGACTGATCCGTGACCTTGGACAGACTCATGCCGAGCGGCATCTGCGCGTTGATGGCCGTCGCTTCGACCTCCAGTGCCTTGCCGAGATCCAGGCCGTTCCACCCCTCGCGCATGACCACACCGAGCAGCAAGGTCGGTTCCCCGTCATTGCGGATCAGGAATGTCGCCGGGTCTTCGTAGCCCCGCTTCACTTCGGCAATGTCGGCCAGCTTCAGCGTACGGCCTTGTGCGGCGACCGGCGCATTGCGGATCGTCTGCAGATCGTCGATGGCGCCGTCCAGCCGGATGAAGACCTGCGGACCCTTCGCTTCGATCGCGCCGGCGGGCGTCATGGCGTTGCGGCTATTGAGCGCAGCGAAGATGTCTCGCGGGGACACGCCCAGGGTGGCGAGGCGGTCGTAGGAGAACTCGACGAAGATCCTCTCCGCTTGCTCGCCGATGATGTTCACCTTCTTGACCCCCGCCACGTGCAGCAGTCGTTGGCGCAAGACCTCCGCATCGCGGACCAGATTCCGATGAGGCTCGCCCTTCGCCTTCAACGCATAGAGCGCAAAGGTCACGTCGGCGTATTCGTCATTCACCATCGGACCGATGACGCCAGCCGGCAGGTGTTGCGCCTCGTCGCCGAGTTTCTTCCGCGCCTGATAGAACTGCTCGGGGACATCGACGGGCGGCGTGCTGTCGCGCAGGAACACCGTGGTGAACGCCAGGCCCGGCCGCGTAAAGGTCTCGGTCCGGTCATACCAGCGCAGTTCCTGCATCCGCTTCTCCAACTTTTCGGCGACCAGCTCTTCCATCTCCTTCGCCGTCGCGCCCGGCCAGGCCGTGACGACGGTCATCTGCTTGATCGTGAAGGAAGGGTCCTCCGCCCGGCCCAACATCAGGAAGGCCACCACGCCGGCGATGGAGATCGCCACTAGCAGGAACAAGGTGACGGAGCGCTCGCGTACGGCGAGAGCGGAGAGATTGAAGCCGCTCACCGCGGCCTCGCGCTGTTGACGGCCACGCTTCGCGCGGCCTCACTTTCGGGGAGTCGCACGCGCTGGCCTTCGTGGAGCAGATGCGCACCCAGCGCCACGACGCGATCGCCCGCCTTGAGATTGCCGACGACCGAAGCCGCTTCGCCGCTGAGGCCAGCAACTCGCACGGCACGCCAAGTGACCTGAGGCGTTTCGCCTTCGACCAGCCATACGCCGGGACCCTTGCCCGGGTCAAAAATGGCGCCGATGGGTACCTGCAGCGCCGGCGCGGACCGGCCGTCCGAGATCTCGATGGAGATGGTCGAGCCGAGCGGCGCCTCCGCCAGCCGGCCCTCCAGCACGTACCGAGCCTCGAACGTCCGGGTGTGGCGGTTTGCGGCGTCCGACAACTGGCGAAGTTTCGCCGGGCCCGTCAGCCCGCTTCCATACAAGGTCGCCCGGCCGGCGGATCCGATCGCCGGGCGCAGGGTTTCGGGGAGCTCGATGACCGCCTCGCGGTGTCCGGCATGCGCCACACGCACGACGGCCTGGCCAGCACCCACGACGTGGCCCGGCTCCGCCAGCGTCTCTACGACTACGCCATCCGCGTCCGCGAACAAAACAGCGTAGCCCGTTTCATTGCGGGCAACGCCGGCCTGGGCTTCGGCCGCATTCAGCTCCGCATTTGCCGCATCGGCGGCAGCCTTCACCTTGTCGTAGGCCGCTGCTGAAATGAAGTTCGCGGCGACCAGGCCGCGGTGTCGCGCCTCGTCAGCCGCAGCTTGGCGCGCGCGTGCCTTGGCAGCGGCAACGGCTTCGTCGTGCGCGCGCATGGCGAGCCTCAGGTCCGTGGGATCGATACGCATAAGCGCTTGGCCACGCTTGACGGTTTGCCCGGCATCAACCAAGCGTTCCAGAACCTTCCCGGGGACTCGGAAGCCCAGGTCGCTCTGCACGCGGGCCGCGACGATGCCGGTGAACGAACGCTCCGAGTGGACGGAGCTCTCGACAGTCTCTATCCGCACGAGCGGAGGCTGCATCCGCGGGTCAGTCGAAGAAGTCGCGTCATTGCATGCCGCCAAGACGAAAGGCAACAGACCGATGAGGGCAACGAAGGGAACGTTACGGAGCTGCAGCATGGGAGCCTCTACCGTGGACCACGGCGACGTCAGTGAACCTTCGGCGCCTCTTTGAGTGGTGAGTGTCATATGATGCTCGTCATATACTACGTCAAAAAAAACTAGCCGGCCACCACGCGAACCTGCTCGCGCGCGGCCTTGCGGATTCGGTTGGAAAGCCGCGCATCCTCCACTGCTCGCGCCAAGACCAGCGCCCCAACCAGGGTCGCGGCGATGCCCATTGCCTTGTCGTGGGCTGCGCTTCTACCCCATTCGGGGAACTGCCGCTCGATGAGGCCGATGAGGTCCTTGATGCGCCGGCTCGCGACGCGGCGCACTTCCGCTTCCTGGCGCGGCACTTCGCTGCCTGCCGCGGCAATGGCGCAGCCCTGCTCCGGAGCGGCCACGTGCCAGTCGGAAAGATAGGCTTCGACTAGCGCCGCTAGCTCCTGGCCCGGCTTCGCCGCCGCGATCACCCGGGTGAGGGTCTCGATCGTTTCCGCGCCTGCCTGGTCCGCGGCCGCGGCCAGGAGCGCGTCGCGCGACTCGAAGTGCGCATAGAACCCGCCGTGCGTGAGCCCGGCCTCCTTCATCACGTCGGCGACCCCGACTCCTTCGTAGCCGCGCTTGCGGATGGCGCGCGCCGCCGCGCGCAGAATCCGCTCACGGGTTTGCTCCTTCTTTGAGCCAGCCTTGACTGTTGCCATATGACTGTAATCATATTCTGAGAAAGGAAGCTCTGTCAAGCGTCCTCACATGGAGAGGCTACGTTTCCTTGTCGCGTGCTGATGCTGGCGATCCTGACTGGCGCGTCCTATCGGACGACGATCTCAAGCGCGGAGCAGGAAGGCATAGGCGAGCATGTGACCACATAGCCATACTGTTCTGTGTCTCGCCCGCTGCCAGCTCTGCGAAGATCTGGGTGCACCGCTCACGTGAGACGAGTTCTTGGCCGGACGCTTCTATCGGCCATTTGCGGTCGCGCGGCTGGCCGAGTCTCTACAACTGAAAGCTGTCGTTCGGCTAGCATCAATGCGGCTATGGCCGATATGAGTCCGACGAAGGCGGCGCGTTCAGCCGGGTGGCTGCTCCTTGTGCTAGCTGCACTCGTATTGGTCGTCGCGAGCTTCTTTCATTTACGTGAACGGGAGCCGCCCGCGACGGCTGCGGCGGCGAAGCCGGCTGCAACTCAGACGTCCTACCCCGGCGGTTTCCCGCCCGCACTCGCTGACGCGCGTCCAGATTTGTCGACGCGAGCCGACTATGTTGAGGTCTGCGGCGTCGGCCGGGTCCCGAGCGACGAGGCACGGTTCTGGCACGAGTACGAAGAGAGCGGTCGCCGCCTGATCGAAACGACCGCTTCGAGCCGCGCGACCAGCGGCAACGATCTTGACCGCGCACTCGCGCTGTACGTTGCGCCAATGCTTGACGCGAGTGCCGCTCCGCCCAGAGACGGCGCCGAACCAACTCGCCGCATTGGCGAGACTTTTCAGCAGCTGGCACGCGTCGCCGTCGCCTCGCGCGACCCGGAGACGTACGCCCTGGCCTTCAATCGCTGTGGCGTTGACTGCCCACAGCTTTCATCTGCGCGCTGGGCTCAGCTCGAGCCCGACAACGCGGCGCCGTGGCTGTATGAGGCC
>Ga0335084_10003370_pt1 | contig 15551 bp, 7 predicted proteins | sample Lox_Sample_44_FD_206721 | JGI IMG/M metagenome (GOLD analysis project Ga0335084, IMG submission 206721) | Soil microbial communities from Loxahatchee National Wildlife Refuge, Florida, United States - Lox_Sample_4.4 | ecosystem: Environmental > Terrestrial > Soil > Wetlands | place: USA: Florida... | reverse complement strand
GTGGAGGACTGGAGTTCGCTGTCGCTCGTGGGCAGTGATTTGCATGCGGAGAAGCCAATCCTCGGGGCAAAGGATGTTTCTCCCGAGTTCACCCGTGAACTTTTTCAAGTGCAGTGGCGGCAGGGCGATCCGATCGATCTGTACCTGATCCGGCCGAAGGGTGTGGCGAAGCCGCCAGTGATAATTTACCTCTACAGCTACCCTTCGGAGACCGACCGCTTCCGCGACGACGACTATTGTGCCCGCCTAGCGCAGGATGGATTTGCCGCGGTGGGGTTCGTGTCTGCTCTAACGGGGCACCGTTATGCCATGCGTCCGATGAAGGAATGGTTTGTCAGCGAACTGCAGGAGGCGCTGGGCAGTTCGGTCCACGACGTTCAGATGGTCTTGAATTATCTCTCCCAGCGCGACGACCTTGACCTGAGTAGAGTCGGAATGTTTGGCACCGGATCGGGTGCGACCATTGCGATCCTGGCGGCTGCGGCTGATGCGCGCATCAAGGCGATTGACCTGCTCGAGCCCTGGGGAGATTGGCCGGACTGGATGGCCAAGTCATCGCTCATCCCGGAAGACGAGCGTCCAAAGTACCTGCAGGCCGAATTCCTAAAGAAAGTTGCGCCCCTCGATCCGGTGCAGTGGCTGCCCCAGTTGAAGAGCCAGCGCATCCGCATTCAAAACGTCGCCGATGACACGGTCACGCCGAAAATTGTCCAGGAACGCATAGAATCCGTGGCTCCCATTGCAGCCAAGGTACAGCGCTTTGAAGACGGCCAACGGTTCTACGCTACCGCTTCTGGAGGCAGGATTTTCCAGTGGGTGAAAGACCAGCTGCAACCTGCTCCTCAGGCCCAATCAACGGCTCAAACCAGTCAGACCTCTTCCTCAACGACTCGAACCGTGGAGCCGGGCCACGATGATTGAATGGTCGCTGAAGCACTTGTTTCCTCAATTGCGCAACCCGAAAGCGAAGGAACAAGGTAGCGTGGAACCTCTGCTGATCGTGCGATATCTGAATTGGAGCCCCCCAATGTCAAGGAAACTATGGCGCATGTTCTATCTCGCGGTTGCAGTCTGCACGGCGGCTTGGCTGGCCAGCTGCGGCGGAGCAACCTCCGCTCCGATCAGTGGTGGCACGGGCCTCGGCGAGGTCGTGGTCACGGTGACTCCCGCAGCCTTGGAGGTGAAGACCGGCACCATGCAGACATTCACCGCCATCGTGGACAACACCAGCGTCGAGGGAGTGCAGTGGCAGGTGAACGGGATTCCCGGCGGCGGTGGCGGTATAGGAACCATTGACAAGGACGGGAACTACCTCGCGCCGCAGTATGTTCCCAATCCTCCCAATGTCACGATCACAGCGGTCGCCAATGCCGACAACACCAAGAGCGGTCGCGCCAGCGCAACCATTACCGGCACACTATTTCCCGCCACGGTCATTATGTCTCCCACCAGCGCTGCGTTGCAGATCGGGACACAGGTGAAGTTGGCGGGCGGGGTGATTGGTCCCGCCGATACGACCGTGGTTTGGCAGGTGAACGGAGTCCCGAACGGAAACTCGACCGTAGGAACCATTACGCCCGGCAGCCACAACACCGCGGTCTATACGGCTCCAGCGAGGGTCCCCAATCCGCCTACGGTGAGCATTAAAGCAGTGTCCCATGCCGAACCGGACAAGTCGGCATCCTGTCCTCTCACCATCTCCACGCAGGCGCCCACGGTGGCCACGGTCACCCTCACTCCAGTGGTGGCGATCGCGCAGGCAGAACACAGCTTTACCTTCACGGCTGATGTCATCAATGACAGTGACGATTCGGTGTATTGGGAGGTGAATGGGGATACCGGCGGCAGCCAGACGTACGGCACCATTGCCTCCGAGGGCAGCGGCATCGGGGTCTACACCGCCCCGGTGACGGTTCCAGTGGATAGCAACACCGTGACCATCAAAGCCGTGTCGAACGGGCAGCCATCGCGGGCGTCCTCCGCTCTCTTGGGCATCTCGGCGCCACCTCCACTTGGGGTCAGTGTCGACATTGTGGGCGGAACCAGCGTCCAAATCGGTTCCAGCTTGAGTCTTAGTGCCACCGTGGCCAATGCCAACACGCAAGATGTAACTTGGAAGGTCAATGGTATTACCGGCGGCAACGCCATCTACGGCACGGTTGTTCCTGTTGTCGGCAACACCAACCAGGCAACGTTCTTTGCCCCCGCACAAATACCGGCGCAGGAAACGGTCGTGGTTTCAGCCGTTCCGGCAGCGGACCCGGAAATCGCGGGCACTCTTCCGGTCACCATTGAATTAGCGCCCGTCACCGTCACCATCAAGCCGTCGAAGGCACAACTGGGAATCACCCAACAAGCACAATTTACCGCCAGCATCACAAACTTGAGCAACCAGGACGCTACCTGGTATGTGGGCCAGGGGAAAACCTTTGTTCAGGGCGGGAACTCGACACTGGGAACGATATCTCCGTCGAGTAATGCCAACGTCGTTACCTATACCGCGCCGGCAGCCGTCCCGTCGAATCCTACCGTCGTTATCAAGGCGGTTTCCGAAGGTGTCCCGAGTGCCTATGGGACGGCGACCGTGACCATCAGCTCGACTCCTGTGATTACGGTCGAGATCACTCCCTCGGACCCACAGCACGTGCAAGTCAACGACAGCGTGGGACCGTACAGTGCGCTCGTGACTGGGACCGACGACCAGGATGTCCTTTGGTATGTCTGTTCGGACTCACACACCTGCTACCAGGATGGCAACGGCACCCTGGGGACGATGATCCCGTATCCGGACGATCTTTTCAAAGAGCTCTATCTGGCGCCGCCGGTGATCCCCAATCCAGCCACGGTCTATGTCGAGGCGAGATCGCAGGTTGATCCCAGCGCCGTCTCCAACCTGGACTCCATCACCATTCAGAATGAACAGCAGCAGCCGCAAGTCAAGATCGACCCTCTCCCCTACCCGCTCCTGCCGGGTGGAAACGAGAGTGTAAATGCCACTGTGACGGGCATCCAGGACCGCACCCTAAATTGGAGCTTGTCGCTCCCTGGCGGCGGAATTTGCACGGCGGAGACCTGCGGCACGGTCAGCCCAGTTCAAACCGACAACGCGCCGACCACCTACACCGCGCCGCAGACCATACTGCAGGATCCCTACACGGTAAACATCACAGCTACCTCCAATTCGGTTCCCAGCGCCCACGACACCGCACCCATAGTGATCACCCAGGATGCCGAGGCGTTCATTGCGATTAGTCCGGCGCAGCCGGACCCCATCCAGGCAGGTTCAGGCAACCGCATCACTTTCAACCTGCAGGTCACCAATGCGCCCCCGGATACCATCGTAAATTGGACGCTCGGCTGCATTTCGGAAGCGGACGATGGATTGTGGTGCGGGAAGGCCTTCAGTAACAAGGGAGACGAAATTGGTTGTCTTTTCGGTGCCGACGGGAACAAACATTGCAGTTCTGGGGATAAATCCTTGAACCAGGCGGGGAACCTGGCCGTAGAGTATGGTCCGCCGCCCAAGCTGGGCACTGTGTTCTCCCCGAACGTTTGTGCCAGCCAACCGGACGAGAACGGCGATGGGTTCATTCCCCTGGGTGTGGTGATGAATGCGGGCAACTGCCCCAACGGAATCTGCAGGGCGCAGGTGTGCATCGAGGTCACGCCCGGGAACAAGGTGTTGGTGCGGCCGCTTCCTTAAGAAGATACCAGGGACCGTTGGGACAAGACGTAGGCGCACAGGCACGGCGCAAGTGCAATAATCTGCACATTGACAGTCCGGCTGATCCGGATTAGAGTCGCCGTGCAAACGCTGCTCCCCCTTGCGGTTCATGCCATTTGAGCCCCAGGAGTCGACCCTAATCTTCAGTGAAATCTAAAGGAGCCTGATTCATGACGCTACGCAGATTCTTGCCGTATGCAGTTCTGATGGTGGCTGGTGCGCTTTTACTGAGCCGGCCGGTTTCATCCTCACAAACTGAAAAGATTTCCGCTCGTGTGCTCAACGAAACCGCCAATGGAGGCTCGACCGAAGCTTTGGTGGTCCTGGCGGAGCAAGCCGACCTCAGTCCGGCCTCCGCGCTGCAAGGCAAGTTGGCAAAGGGACGTTACGTGGTGGATGCTCTGCGCGCGGTTGCAAACCGGACGCAGGGGCCGGTTCTCGATTTTCTTCGCCGACGGGGGGTGCCGTATCAGGCCTTCTACATCGTCAACATGATCAAGGTGACGGGCAACCGCGCATTGATGGAGGACTTGGCGGCCCGGGCGGATGTGGCCCAGATCGATGCCAATCCGCATGTCCGTACTGCTCTGCCTCAGCCCACGGGCTATGACGTGGCCCCGGTGGCGCCAGTGGTTGAATGGAACGTCAAACAAGTGAAGGCGCCCCAGGTATGGAAGCTCGGTTTCCATGGCGAGGGCATGGTGGTGGCGGGCGCGGACACCGGAGTGCAGTGGGACCACCCGGCCCTGAAGAAACAGTATCGCGGCTGGGACGGCCACCAGGTGAACCATGACTATAACTGGCACGACGCCTCCCCGGAGCATTCGCCCACCCCGGTGGATCCCAACGCTCACGGCACATTCACGGTGAGCGAGATGGTGGGCTATGACGGCGGAAGCAACGTGGTCGGGGTAGCCCCGGGGGCGCAGTGGATCGCCTGCCGGAATATGGATCCCGATGGTACCGGCTCACCGACCAGTTACACCGAGTGCTTTGAGTTTCTGATCGCGCCCTACCCGGTAGGCCATCCTGACCAGGGCGACCCAACCAAGGCGCCGGACTCGATCAATAACTCCTGGATTTGTCCGCCGAGCGAGGGTTGCTCGACCAACACGTTGTTAAAGATCGTGAACGCGGTGCGTGCCGCCGGGATCTTTCCGGCGATGGCAGCGGGTAACAGCGGATCCGGGTGTTCCTCAGTGGACACGCCGCCAGCCATCTACCAAGCCTCGGTGAGCGTGGGTGCGACCGACCGGTCGAACCAGATTGCCAGTTTCAGCAGCCGCGGTCCGGTGACGGCCGATGGCAGCAACCGTCTGAAACCCGAGCTTTCCGCTCCCGGAGAGGACGTCCGCGGTGCCGTACCCGGCAATGGATATTCGTCGGGCTGGTCGGGTACTTCGATGGCCGCCCCGCACGTCGCTGGAGGTGTGGCCCTCATCTGGCAAGCCAAGCCGGGTCTGGCGGGAAACATTACGGCGACGGAGAAACTCTACGCCAAGACCGCGCTGCACCTGAAGAGCAGCCAGAATTGCGGCGGCTCGGGACAGAACATTCCCAACAACGTGTTCGGGTACGGGCTGATCAATCTGTATAACGCGGTGAAAGCGCCGTAAGCCGTTGTGATGTAAGCCGGTCGTGCATTCGTCTGGCATGGCCGGCGCTTTTTTCTTGTGCCGAAATTCTCAAGGAGCCTGATCTCAATGAAATTACTTAGAGTGTTGGGGTGTGCACTGCTGTTCATGCTGGCCGGTGTGCTTCTGCTCACCCGGACGGTTTCTTCCACGCAGACCGAGAAAATTTCCGTTCGTGTCCTGAACGAAACCGCAAACGGAGGCTCGACTGAAGCTCTGGTGGTGCTGGCAGAGCAGGCCGACCTAAGTCCGGCCTCCGCCCTGCAAAGCAAGTTGGCAAAGGGACGTTACGTGGTGAATACGCTGCGCGCGATTGCCGACCGGACCCAGGGGCCAATTCTTGAACTGCTGCGCCAGCGCGGAGTCCCGTATCAGGCCTTCTACGTCGTTAACATGATCAAGGTGACGGGCAATCGTGCATTGATGGAGGACTTGGCGGCCCGGGCGAATGTAGCCCAGATCGATGCCAATCCGCGTGTGCGAACCGCTCTGCCCCAGCCCACTGGGTTTGACGTGGCTCCCGCCGCGCCGAACATTGAGTGGAACGTCAAGCAGGTGAAGGCGCCCCAGGTATGGAAACTGGGTTTCCATGGCGAGGGCATGGTGGTAGCGGGCGCGGACACCGGAGTGCAATGGGACCACCCGGCACTGAAGAAACAGTACCGCGGTTGGGACGGCCACCAGGTGAACCACGACTATAACTGGCACGACGCCACCCCGGAGCACTCACCTACTCCCCTGGACCCATTCGGACACGGAACCTTTACCGTCAGCCAGATGGTGGGCTATGACGGCGGAAACAACGTGGTCGGAGTCGCACCCAGAGCGCAATGGATTGCCTGCCGCAACATGGATGCCAACGGCACCGGGTCTCCGACGAGTTACACGGAGTGCTTTGAGTTCCTGATCGCACCCTATCCGGTGGGCGGCAATCCCCGCGATGGTGATCCCACCAAAGCCCCTGATTCCATCAACAATTCGTGGGGCTGTCCACCGAGTGAAGGCTGCTCAACCAACACGCTTCTGAAAGCGGTGAATGCGGTGCGAGCTGCAGGAATCTTTCCGGCGATGGCAGCGGGCAACAGCGGATCCGGTTGTTCTTCGGTGGACACTCCACCAGCGATCTATGCGGCTTCGGTGTCTGTAGGGGCCACCGACAGCGCAAACCGCATTGCCGGCTTCAGCAGTCGTGGGCCGGTCACTGTGGACGGCAGCAATCGTCTGAAGCCGGAGCTTTCCGCGCCCGGCGAAGGCATCCGCGGCGCCGTTCCCGGTAACGGCTATGAGTCGGGATGGTCGGGTACGTCCATGGCCGCTCCGCACGTGGCCGGGGGCGTGGCCCTCATCTGGCAAGCCAAGCCGGGCCTGGTGGGACAAATCACTCCGACGGAGAAGCTCTACGCGAAAACCGCGACGCACCTGAAGAGCAGCCAGAATTGCGGCGGTTCGGGACAGAATATTCCCAACAACGTGTTCGGCTACGGTCTGATCAATCTGTACAACGCGGTGAAAGCGCCGTAAGGTACTTCCGGCTCTGGAGTTCCCACTTCTCCCGCCTTTGGGAGAAGTGGGGCCCCACCGTGGCGGTAGAGGTAACAGGCTCCCGGGACCCCAGAAAACAGGAGGACACCATGAAGCCACTTCTCCTCACTCTTGTAAGTGCGATCGTTCTTAGCACTGCTCTCGCCAACGCTGCACAGAATCCCACGCCATTTGTGAATCAGCCTCTAGTTCCGGCTAGTGTTGCCCCCGGAGGCCCAGACTTCACACTTACGGTAAACGGCACGGGATTCGTGTCGGGATCGACCGTGAACTGGAACGGCAGCCCGCGGACGACGACGTTTGTCAGCGGCTCGCAACTTACGGCGACCATTCTCAGCACGGACATTGCGACGGCAAGCACGGCGTCGGTCACGGTGGCCAGTCCTGCGCCCGGCGGAGGCGTGTCGAATATTGTGTTTATGGCCGTAAGGAATCCGACGAGTTTTGTGTCGATGAATTCGGAGAGTTTTGGGCTGCAGTTGGTGACAGACCAAATCGCGGTTACTGACCTCGACAATGACCGCAAAGAAGACATGGCGGTCGAACTTTTTCAAAGTAACGGCAGTGCTTACTCACTGTCTATTCTCCTAGGGAATGGCGATGGGACATTTCGTCAGCGTGCTCAGTATGCTCTTTCCCACTATATCTATGGGATCTTCAGCATGGACCTCAACCAAGACGGGAATCCAGACCTGATCGTGCCAGGATTACTTGATTCCAACAATCAGTCGGGATTGGGTGTGCTCATGGGGAACGGTAACGGTACGTTCCAGCCGGCAGTCGTTTATTCAGGTGGGGCCTGCTGTGGATTTGTGATCGCTGACCTCAACCGCGATGGCGCTGTCGACGTCTTGTCCGTGAGTGGACAGTCTGTTTGTGTTTCTTTCGGCACTGGGAACGGATCGTTTCAAGCGGCCACCTGTAACAACAGTCTGCCGGGCTATTTCAATTTTGCAGCACTAGGAGACTTCAACGCAGATGGGAACTTGGATATGGCACTTACAGGCTATGACAACAATTTCAACTCATCATTACTAGCGGTTGCTCTAGGCAATGGCGACGGTACTTTCCAACCGGCACAAGTCTACCCGGCTGCCCGGGTGATCTACGGCCTGACAACAGCCGACTTCAACGGCGACAGCAAGCTGGATCTGGCTGTCGTGAATGGTGTCAATAGCACCGTCTCAGTTTACCTTGGCAACGGCGACGGAACGTTCCGGAATCCTTCAAGTTTCGTGACAGCTTACGCCCCCACCTACATCACAACTGCAGACATGAACGGCGACGGCACCATTGACCTCGTTGTCGATGATTACGGTTTCAATTTGGCGTCAGTTTCCGTTCTTCTTGGCAATGGGGACGGCACATTCCAGAATTATCTCGACTACGACGCTTCCGCGCAGAGTTACTTTGCTCTTGGTGACTTCAACAGCGACGGCCGGTTCGACTTTGCTCAAACCAATGGCAACTTGGACACAATCACCGTCCTGACTCAGGACGACGGCTCGGCCGTCAGCCTGTCTCACAATGCGCTCAGGTTTTCCACCCAACTGGTCAACACCGTGAGCGATCCGAAACTCATCATCCTGACCAACACCGGGGCTGATCCGGTCAAGGTCAGCAATATCACGACGACCTCACACTTTTCCCAATTGAACAACTGCAAGACGATTCAGCCAGGCAAGTCCTGCAAGATCGCGGTTTTCTTCACGCCCACGGCGCCCGGAGACCTGGTCGGATATATGGCGATCACGGATGACGGCGGCGGCAGTCCGCAGCTGGTGAACCTCTCCGGTACCGCGACCGTCGTCTCTTTCTCTCCCAGCAGGCTCGACTTCGGCGAACTCCAGGTCGGCAAGGTCAGCCAGCCGCAAAGTGTGTTGCTCACCAACAAGGGCAATTTATCTCTGAGCATCAATGAGGTTGGCATCGGCGGCCAGAACTCGAAAGACTTCCTGCAGGTCAATGCCTGCCCCAACAAGCTTCCCGCCGGGGCCAGTTGCACGATCTCTGTGTACTTTCATCCCACGGCGCAAGGCAGCCGGAGCGCGATTCTGGGAGTGAAAGATAACGGCGGCGGCAGCCCGCAGAAAGTGCCATTGACCGGCATGGGCACGTAGGAATCGTCCTCGCGGGCGAGGGCGCCTGCGCCACAGGGTCAACGACCGGGCAATCCGGATTGCAGGTTACCGACGTTACCATCTCAAGAGCGGCAATTTACCGGATACTCAAGGCAAGGCTAGGGAGGACCCCGTCCTGCAAAATGCCTCCGTCTACAGTCCTAAGATACCTATGGCCATGAGCTGCTACTTTGTCTTTTTCTTTCTTTCAGGGCTTTGCAGCATCGTGTACGAACTGGTGTGGCTGCGGCTGGCCATGGCGCAATTTGGGGTCACCACAGCACTGACCTCCATCGTGCTCTCGATGTTTATGGCTGGTCTTGGACTGGGTTCCTGGGCTGCTGGGACCCTGGTTCGACGGCACGCCCACCGGTTGCTTCATCCGCTGCGTTTGTATGGTTTGACGGAGTTGCTCATCGGTGCCTCCGCCCTCACGGTTCCGCTGCAATTGTCCTACGGGCATCGCCTGCTGGAAGGCATGGCACAGCAAGCGATGGTGTCGTCCGGGGTGTACTACCTGGCTTCCGGAGTGTGTCTGGCGATTACGCTGGTGCCCTGGTGTGCCTGCATGGGCGCCACCATCCCGTTGGTCATGTTCGCCATCCGCAGCCAGGCTGACGGGGAAACTCACCGTTCTTTCAGCTTTCTCTATCTAGCCAACGTTCTGGGTGCAATTGCGGGCGCGCTGTTCGCACCCTTGCTCATCGAACTCGGGGGATTCCATGCAACCCTACGGGCCGGCGCCGGACTGAATGCCCTGATCGCGGTATCGGCATTTCTGCTGAGCGCTACTCTTCCGAAGCCAGACCCTGTTGGCGCAGTGTTTCGAAGCGCCTCGACTCCAGTAGTTCTTGATCGAGGCAGATGGCCACTGCTTCTGCTGTTCCTGACCGGCCTTACAACCATGGGGATGGAGGTCGTCTGGATACGACTGTTTACACCTTACGTGGGCCCGGTCGTTTATGCCTTCGCCACCATTCTGGCGGCCTACTTGCTTGCGACGTTTGCCGGATCGCGAATCTACCGCTGGTGGAGCCGCAGCAACCGGCGCGAGAGCGAACTGGCATGGGTCGCGCTGGTGCCGCTGGGAATGCTGCCGCTGGTGACTTCCGATGTCAGGCTCAGCATGGGCGCATCGTTTCGGGTATTTCTCGGTGTTGCGCCTTTTGCAGCCCTGATGGGCTTCCTTACTCCGATGCTGGTAGACCGCTGGTCGGGAGGCGACCCCGACCGCGCCGGCAGAGCCTATGGCATCAACGTGCTGGGGTGCATCGCCGGGCCGCTGCTCTGCGGCTTTCTTTTACTGCCATTTCTCGGCGAGCACATGTCCACGCTGGTGCTGACCTTGCCGTGGTTGGGAATGGCAATCCGTTGTGGCTTCTCCGGCCAGGTCCGCTTTGCAGATCGGACCGCCGCCTATGGGGCCGTGGCCGCCGGACTGGCGATTCTATTTCTGACCAAAGACTTTGAGACGCAGTACCCGCAGCGCGAGGTCTTGCGCGACAGCACGGCGACCGTCATTGCCACGGGCACGGGCATGGGCAAGAGACTGGTGATCAACGGAGTCGATATCACGGCCATGGTGCCTATCCCCAAGATGATGGCCCATCTGAGCCTGGCTTCGCTGCCCCAGCCGCCGCGTAACGCTCTGGTCATCTGCTTTGGCATGGGCACGACGTTCCGCTCGGCGATTTCCTGGGGAATTCCGACTACCGCCGTGGATCTCGTGCCCAGCGTTCCCAAACTATTTTCCTATTACCACTCAGATGCCGCGAGCATTCTGGCGTCCCCGCTGGCCCATGTAGTGATCGACGACGGCCGCCGCTACCTCGAGCGTTCGCCGGAAGAGTACGACGTGATCATCATTGACCCGCCTCCACCGGTGCAGGCCGCGGGTTCCAGCCTGCTGTATTCGAAAGATTTCTACGCGGTGGCGAGAAAGCGGCTGCGGCCCGGTGGCATCCTGCAGCAGTTTCTGCCCGATGGCGTGAACGCTGCCAATGACAACCAACTTAAATCGTCGGTCGCCCGGGCGCTGCGGGATTCGTTTCCTTACGTCCGCGTCTTTCAGTGGAATGGCAGGCAGGGGTGGCACTTCCTCGCCAGCGCTCAGCCGATTCCAGTACGCACTGCCGCCGAACTGGTGGCTCGTATGCCAGCGTCGGCCGTTGTCGACATGATGGAATGGGGTCCGGCAAAGGCACCCGACCAGCAGTTCGAGCTGCTGCTTTCGAGAGAATCCAGGCCGGAGCAGATGATCGCCCTGTCACCCGGCACGCCCGTGCTTCAGGACGACCGCCCGGTCAACGAATACTACCTCCTGCGCAGCCCCGGTGGTGTGCTTAACCTGGTAAGCCTGAACTTTTGACACAAACTGTTTGACTGACTAATCTGTGCGCCGGAGGCCACCCCATGATTACCGGCGCCCACGTTATCGTGTACAGCAAGGACCCCGAAGCGGACCGCGCGTTTTTCCGGGACGTTCTCAAGTTCCCCGTCGTGGATGCCGGTGGGGGTTGGCTGATCTTCGCCATGCCGGGAGCAGAGACGGCATTTCACCCTTCCAGCAAGAATGACCTGCATGAACTCTACCTGATGTGCGACGACCTGCCGGCAATGATCGAGGCTCTCAAGCGAAAGAAGGTGGTGTTCTCTCCCGTCCATGAGGAGCGGTGGGGAAGCATCACCAAAATGAAGTTGCCCGGCGGTGGCGAGATTGGGCTCTACCAGCCCAAGCATCCGACGGCCCTGAAGCTAGTTAATCCGCCGTCCCCGTAGCGTGCTTAGTCTCGACCAGCGCATGGTTGGTTAGGACGACCTTCCCGCCGCTCTCAGCTACCGGGTTGAAATGTTCGGCGCCAACCAGGGTCTCGATTCGCGGCACTTCCGATTGGTTCGCCACGATATAGAACCGCTCTGGCCGGAGCCACAGATTCTGGAACCGCGAATCGTCGATGAAGACGTCGGGCGCTCCCGGAGCATAAGAGCCGTACTCCATGTTGTGGAAGCGGCCATTCAACAGGAGCGCCGAGCGGTTGGTGTAGAAAACCACGGAAGAGAAGTCGTAATAGTTGTGGTCGATGATCAGTGCCCCTTCGGGCGATTTCAGGATGGCTTCCGCCAGCGGCCGGGACGATAAGTACGGATCAAACACCACCATAGCCAGGCGCGCCGCATGGAAGAACACTACCATCATCAGTGCGGCAGCGAGGAACGCTCGCTGACCTCGCAAGGCAATCGTCCCGAGCGCACCCAGGCAGAACGCTACCGCGGCTACCAAGAGAGGCAGCCGAAGATAAGAAAACGAACTGATCGTCAGGTCTTCCATGTGACCAAGCGACAAGGTATAGGCCGACGGGTGCTGGCTGAGCGCGCGTGAAATGTCTCCGGGCGCAGGAACATTCCGCGTCATTATCAGGAGAGCGATGGCCGCAATGGCCGCGCATCCGGCGATTACAGACAGGCCCCGCATCCCTCGCCGTATCCACACACTCTCCCCAGCCAGCGCGGAACTCAAAAGCAGTGCCAGCGCGGGATAGCAGGGCATCGAATAGTACTCTTGGGTGGTCGAGAAGGTGAAAAACACCAGGATGAATCCGGCCCAGCACAGCGCCAGCAGGCGCGTGCGCCCCGCGCGGTCGATGGGTTTATACGAGAGCTTGAAGACGGCAGGAAAGTAAACGGTCCAAGGGAACAACCATAGCAGGTGGAAGAGCCAAAAGTAGAGCCGGGGGACGGTGTTGTAGTCGCGCGGATATCGCTTTCCCAGGAACCGCAAGAGTTGCTCGTTTACCAAAAAGAACCAGAAAAATCCGTGGTATTCTCCCGGGCCGCTGTGCAGCGTAAAGGCAAAGTATGGAGGATTCCGCAGCGTGGCCAGAATGTGCCAGGGCGCGGCAATCAGCAGGACGATCAGGGCGCCGCTGAAAGGGTGCAAACGCTTCCACGCAGCGGCGGAAAATAGCCGGTGGGTAATGGCCAGGTAGAGGACTCCGGCGGCGATCGGGAAGACCATGCCGATCAGGCTCTTGAGCAGAAGCCCTACCCCAAGACTTGCCGCCAGAACCGCCGCCCACAATCGCGGGTGAAGCTCATCGTCATCGAACACGCGGAGAAATGCCCACAACGCCAGAGTGATGGTGAAGGTCAGGGTGACGTCGGGAAGCAGGACCCTGGTGAACAGAAAAAGCCCAATACACGTCGCCATGCACAACCCGGCATAAAACCCTACCCGCTTTCCGAACGCCCATATTCCAAATGCCGCAGCCAGCCAGGCCAATGCCATCGCTGACAAAGCTGTGGGGATGCGCGCGGCCCAATCGTGCACGCCGAATACCATGAACGATACGGCGATCGCCCAGGATCCGAGCGTCGGTTTTTCCAGGTAGGCGACTCCGTCCAGACGCGGTGTGACCCAATCGCCGGTGCTCAACATGGTCCGGGCAATCTGGGCATGCGCTGCGTCCACATCGTCCATCAGCGATGGAGGAGAAACGATGCAGCCCAGGTAAACGGCCGCAGCGACCAGCAGGACGCCTAGATGGAGGTACCAGTTTTTTGTGGTATCCAATGCTTCACCGTTGCTGGGTCCGGCGTTGCCTGAATGCATTGCGGAAGACGATCATTTTACTCGATTCGCGCGGTGTACCTCGCGTCTAAAGCTCTTAACCGCAAAGCACGCAAAGACTTCGCAAAGATCGCGAAGAAAACCTGGAATCAAAAGAGAGCTGTCGGGAACGTTGAGCGCCTAATCTGCGTGCGCCCGACCGGGCGTTGCCGCCACCTCCGTTCCCGACAGTGTTGCCCAACCCCGCCGCGAGAGGTCCCAGAAGATCAAGTACCCAGCAATGCCTGCGACCACCAACAAAACGACTCCCCAGAACCACTGCTGGAAAACCAGCTTCCCGATGCCGAACAGGCATCCGTAAACCAGAATGACGCCCATCACCCAATTGAAGGCATTGCTGGACACATCGCGCACCTTCGGCAGATCTGGGGCCAGCTTGGCGATGTGCTCCCAGCCGTAGACAGTGGGCAGCACCCGCCGGTAGAAAGCCACTAGCGTTTGCTCGGACTCCGGCCGGGTGACATACGTGGTGACCACCCAGGCCACTGTCGTGATTCCGCCTGTAATCAGCGCGCTCTTGGCGTAAACCAGTGAACCGTTGCCGCTGAAGTGCACATTATGTAACCCGAAGGTTACGGCTGCTGCGGCGATCATCGCCGAAATCTCGCTCCAGGCGTTGATCCTCCACCAGTACCAGCGCAGAATGTACACGGCACCGGTCCCGAAGCCGATGTTCAATACCAGGTCCCAGCCTTGTTTGATCGAAGTCAGCTGCATGGCCGTATATCCACTGACCAGAACCAAGAGGACGGTGAAAATCCGGCTGATGAGCACATAGTGCTTCTCGGTGGAGTGCCGAACGATGAAGCGTTTGTAGAGGTCGTTCACCAGATACGAGCAGCCCCAGTTGAGTTGCGTCCCCACTGTGGACATGAAAGCCGCGAGGAAAGCCGCCACCATCAACCCGCGCAAGGCGGGCGGCAAATAATCGCGTAGCACCATCACATAGCCCTGCTCCGGGTTTTGGGCGAAGGCGGCACTGGGACTGATCCCGCCGTTGGGCGAATATACTGCGATAGCCACCAGACCGGTGATGATCCAGGGCCAAGGACGCAGCGCATAGTGCGCGATGTTGAACCAGAGAGTTGCGCCCAGAGAATTCTTCTCGTCCCGAGCGCTGAACATGCGCTGCGCCACGTAGCCGCCACCCCCCGGCTCCGCGCCGGGATACCAGGCCAGCCACCACTGCATGCACAAGTAAACGAAAAAGGTCAGCAGCGGCAGGGTCCAGAGCGCATCACTCGTCCATCCCGAGTGGAAGTCCGGCAAGAAGGCAACGGGATCGGCGGCCGGCGCGCCCGTCTGTCGAACGTTGTTCTCCACCGTCTGCAGATGGATCTGCAAGGCCTGCATGCCACCGATCTTCGAGACCGCGACCCACGCCAGCACGATGATCATCGTCATCTTCAGGACGAACTGGAAGAGATCGGTGACCAGGACGCCCCACAAGCCCCCGATAAACGTGTAGATTCCGGTGAAGGGAATCAGGACGAAGATACAAATCAGCAGGGACGTGGTATGCGGATCGCCGAGGGTGTGCTGGAAGACGTGGCCGGCCACCGAGATCTGCCACACGCGACCCTGGGCGATGGCTGGCCCGAGCAGGACGGTAATGATGTTGATCATGGCCTGGGTGACCCATCCCAGGATGAAGCAGTTCATGAACAGCCCGAGATACACAGCCTTGAAACCTCGCAGAAACGCTGCCGGCTTGCCGCTATAGCGGATCTCGACGAACTGTACGTCGGTCAAGATCTCCGCCCGCCGCCAATAGCGGGCGAAGAAGAACACGGTCAGCATGCCGCCGACGCACAAGCCCCACCAGATCCAGTTGCCCGCAATCCCTGACCTGGCCACCAGGCCGCTTACCAGCAGGGGCGTGTCAGCCGCGAAAGTCGTTGCGA
>Ga0335084_10003368_pt1 | contig 15557 bp, 19 predicted proteins | sample Lox_Sample_44_FD_206721 | JGI IMG/M metagenome (GOLD analysis project Ga0335084, IMG submission 206721) | Soil microbial communities from Loxahatchee National Wildlife Refuge, Florida, United States - Lox_Sample_4.4 | ecosystem: Environmental > Terrestrial > Soil > Wetlands | place: USA... | reverse complement strand
AGCCAGGGAACGCCATCGGCCGTTACAACCAGGACATTCTCAACACAATGCTGGCGGGGTTCATTCAGTTCGGTCAGTCCCCGACTGGGTCGCGGTCCTTGCATCTCAGCGCATCAGCGATCTTTTCTGAAGCCATCTCCGCGTTGATGGATTCGGTAGCCGATGTGATGAACCGCATTGCCATTCCCCGGTTGCTCCGGATGAACAGTATCGACTTGCACCTGTGCCCCAAGCTGGTTGCCGGTGAAATCGGTTCCCGCGACCTGAACGAACTGGCATCGTTTGTCATGGACATGTCGAAAGCCGGGTTGACGTTCTTCGACGACGCGACAGCGAACTACGTCCGCAAGATCGCGCGCCTCCCTGAACTCCCCGAGCAGCCTGTGCCGACCAACGGTCAACCGGGCGTTCCCGCAAACGCGATGACTCAACCGCCTGATCCTGGGCTGATGCAAGGAGCCACGCGGAGAGCGATGCAATCCGTTACCCCGGCACAGCGAGAACAGGGCGCCGATGAAGACGAAAGCTTGGGCAATACGGAATAGAAGCGATTAGAGACGTTTTAAGGGGTTCAGGGGTACTTACCCTCCACCCCACCCCAGAAAATCGATTCTAGGGGTGTTTCCGTTCGAAGAAACAGGGTTGTATAGACGGAGTTTTATGAAGGTTTCGGAGTAAAAGGGAGAAACGAACAATGGCAGCCGCAGGACCATGGGTCCTTTACAACGATTTCAAGTTCAACGCGTTCAAAAAGCTGATGGACCTATCGTCCGACGCAATGATGGTCGCCCTTGTGACCTCAGCTTCCAATGCTATCTCGGCTACGATGTCACCTGCCACCTATGCGAGCGTTACGAATGAGGTGGCAAACGGGAATGGGTATACGACCGGAGGGGTTTCGGTCGGCGCAGGTTCTCTCACAGGTGGAGGCGCTAATTCAACGGTTACGTTCGATGTGGCAGACGCCTCCTGGACTGGTTCAGGTGCGGGAATTACAGCAAGAGCCGCTGTGCTCTATGACAACACGGCAACGGGTAAGAATCTCGTTGCGTATTGTTTGCTCGATGCGGCACCAGCCGACGTAGTGATTGCGCCTGGCAACACGCTGACAATCAACATCACGAACGTTTTTACGGACGCGTAATGGTCACCTACGCAGACTTCAGGGGGTTGGCATTAAGAGTGCCGGCCCAAATCCAACTTCCGGTCATCCATCCGGTCTACCGCGACCTCGTGATCGGGCATACGTACGACAAGCGCTTTACCCCACGCTTCGCGGAGTCGTGGTATGCCCGATCACTGGCGAGGAACGCCATTACCAACTACGATGGCATCATTGCATCGCGGGCAGCGGGTGGTATGAATGATGTCTGGGTCTCGAAAAACACCTCGATTACGCCAGCCGCCGCTGCGCAGTGGTATACGCTGTTCCGCTCTGCCGGTATCCCCGCCGCCATCAGCCCGGCAGGTGTAACAGGTGGGGCGGTGATGAACTCGGCGAGCGTCGGAGCCATTCCGATTCCTGATCCGCCTAGCGGTAACCGGTACCTGTTGACGGCGGGAGTCGGGGTATCAGCTATCAACGGATTCAGTGTCCTGATGCTCGTTGACCTGTTGTGGGCCGCTGGTGCCGTGTCGGTGGCCTCTTCGCCCGTGACTGTAACAGGTTCGGCTGTTACACGTTACACTAGTGCTTCGACACCCAATGCCGCCGGCAACTGTCTTGCGATTGCGATCCAGTCGGCCATCGGTGCCGTAGCGATCAACCCCGTGTTTACCTACACGAACCAAGCCAACACGGGGTCACGAACATCGGGGACGTGTACGGTTGCTGCTTCGGCGATTGCCAACCGTATCTTTCCGTCCGACACTGCGGCGGTTACGCTTTCGACTACGACCACGATTGATACCGGGGTCATCTCGGTTCAGTCGTTCACGTGTTCAACGACTACAGGAGCCATCGACCTGTACATCTACCGCCCGCTGATGCTCATTCCAACGATTGCCATCAACACATTCGTGGAGCGGGATTCGACGGTTCAAATCGATGGTATCCAGCAACTGCCAGTGGGCTCGGACAGCCACATTGGTTGCCTCGGGTTCCTGGCGCTTTCAAACGGTACGACGGCTTGTGCTTCGCAGTCTGCGTACCTTCGTACCTGCTATGGGTAAAAGCGATGTCGTCCGACCCGATAATCATTATCTTTGGCTTGTTGTGGATTCTCGGTAAGTTGTAAAGAATGCTTCAGTACGGACCAGATGCAGGGTTTCGCGTTCCGGACGGACAATCGGCTTCGGTCGATGCCTATGACTTGGAATACCAGCGGTATCCCTCGCAGAACATAACGCGATTTCACCGGAAGATGGGCGGGGCAAACGGTACCTCGTCCAGCTTCCGTCCACCGGCGTTCAGCGCCGAGGGGCCCGCTCCTGTTACGGCTCCGGTTGCCTATATGGGGGCTGGTGTTGCTTTGTCTTTTCGCCGAGTTACATCTACTGGCACCGCGACGTTCGCTACGGCGACCCCGGTAGCCAGCAAAGTATTGAAGCCGATTGCGAGTGGTGCCGCGTTTACCGCGCCGGTAACCCACGCATCGCAGCGGATACCGGTTTCTACGGTGACCGATTCGTACGCTGCTTCAACGGCTTCATTGAAGCAGAATCTTCCAATTGCTTCTCGGTCAGCTTCATTTGCTGTTGCTACTCCGGTCGCGTCGGTCCAGAAGGTTCTGCTGCCGGCGGCGGCCACCGCGAGTTTCGTTGCGCTCACCACCCGCTTGCTCTCCCGGCGCGCCCCGAGTACTGCAACCTCCTTTTACGCGACTTCCTCGGTTGCGTGGGCGCGCCGTTTTTTGAACTCGACAGCAGTGACATCGTTCCAAAGCACAACCCCGATACTGCGAAAAAGGTATGGGGTTGCTACCGCTATCGCGACGTTTACAGCAGCTACCCCAGCGTGGCGCCTACGGCTGGTTTCAGGAACCGCGGCCGAAGTCTTCACGGCGGCTACCACAAGGAGCACGCGACGATTGGGTCCGGGGGCTTGTGCCGCAACCTTTACAGGCACAGCTTCGGTGCTCCGACCGCGAATCGCAGCAATGGCAGGCAGCGCGGTATTTACCGGTCGAACCATCGGTCTGACGAAACTGGAACGCCCGAGTGCCGTTGGTGTGATCTTTACCGCTTCGACTCTACACTGGGTACAGCGCTACCCAGCGGCAACGCGAGCCACTGCGTATACATCGGCTACTCCGGTAGTTCAGAACTATTCGACATCGAGCAGGGTTCCATTGGCTGCTACGGCTTCGTTCAGCGGACGGCCGACAGCCTTTACGCGCAGCTTGGTTCCGACGAAGTTAACGGCTGCGTTTGCAGCATCAAGTACGGCATGGCGGAAGACTCTGCACAGTGCCTCAACAGCGGCAACATTCACCGGCGTAGCGAGTGGGTTGCGAAATGTGGTAAGAACGCAAGACCGTGTAGTTGTTTTTCAAAATGCGTCTGTGTGTTTGCGCACAAATACGGTAACCATTGCGCAGCCGGTTTTGTTCTCACACGGTACGGTTGGGTTGCGTGCGGTTGACCGGCCTCTCTCGACGGCACGATTGTACGGAGCACGCTTACCGAATCTGCATTTCGGGATACCGTATCATGGGCACCCCCCGTTTGCCGTGTGGGTGTGGCGCGGAGTTAGTAGTACACTTGTGTGGGATATCCACTTGAGCAGTTTGACTTCCTTTGCCGTTCGACCGCGCCTTCGCGTTGTGCAGGCATCTTCACGGTCGTTCGGTACGATGGTTACGGCGCGGGTACACAGCACGACGCAACGCGCCACAATCGGGAATGGTGATTGAAATGGCCATTGCAGTAGGGGACCCGCGCGTGCAAAAGCTGGTTGCTCGGCTAGTGAAAGTGGGTGTGATTCCGCCTGAGTGTACCAAGTTCTCCATCGTGTTCGACATCAACAGTGCGGTGCGCATCGAGTGCGAAAAGTTCGCCTCGGAGAAAGAGGTCTTCGAGGTGGTTGAGGCTATCGAAAAGTCACCCGAGATTGCGGCACCCGAGATTGCGGCAGAGGTGACGAAGCGCATCGCGTTTCGGGTTCAGGAGTCAAACTACGGGGTTACCACCGAGTACAAGTGATCCGGTTTTCATTCGGAGCCAACGATGGATTTCACGGTAACATTCAGGCTCGATCCCGCGCTCACTGCGATTCTGCAAGCGCTCTTGCATGCAATGGGTGCCAGTACCAACCAGCAATTAACCAACATCGAAGGAAAGGTAGATCAGATTATGGCAGATTTGACGGCATTGACGGCAGAAGTGGAACGCAACACGACGGTGGAGAAGTCCGCTCTCGCGCTCATTCAGGGATTTGCGGCACAGCTTGCGGCGGCCGGCACCGACCCGGTGAAGCTTCAGGCGTTGCAGGACCAGCTGAAAAACAACGACGACGAACTCGCTGCGGCTGTGGCAGCGAACACACCGGCGGCTCCGCCCCCGACAACCTAACAGACGGGAGCCCCTACATGGGGGCCTCCGGTGTTCACCCCCGAAAACAGGGGCGGTCACCAGAGGTTTTGAGCTAAGAAGCAATGCTAGCCTTTGAAATGGTGCGGGGCAGGACGGCCCTGTTCGACATCACGGTAACCCAAGCCGATGGGACCCCGCAGGTATTGAGCGGGCTCAGTCTGATTTTTCACGCAATGGTTGGCGGAGTGCGGATTGAAAAGAACTCCAGCACATCGCCTCCGGGGATTGTGATCGACCCCGGCTCAGCCGGAACGGCCACGCTGGAGATTGACCCTGCCGATACGTTGGGGATTACGGATGGGACTTCAACTGGCATCTACATCGGCCCGTGTGAGATTGTTCTGATCAACGGAGCACAAATCCTGACGGTCGATACTGGAACGATGACCATCTATTCGAATGTGGGCACTCCCTAGATGTCGGTTCTCCACGTTCACAGGTCGTCACGGATTAGTTATGTTCGCAAGGCACCGCTCGATGACCCGATCCTCGAAGCTGCAACGCGAATGGAGCCAACCGTACGTGATGCATTCCTTGCAGCCGTTCAACGCATGAAGGGTTCGGTCAACATGGATGCATTGGCTAAGGCATTTGCGAGTGGAGATCGCGATCAGGTGATGGCGGTACTGGCGCTCGACAAGAACTTCACCGACACCCTGAAAGGGATTGGGCTTGAGTCAGGTGTTACGAGTGTAAGGGCCGCGCTTGCCGCAACGTTTGCTGCCGGAGCGCAAGCCGCAGTTGATGCCTTACCGCGTGCCATCAGCGTAGCGATGTCGTTCGACATGGCGGCGCCCGAAGCTGTCAGCTTTCTGGAAAACTACACATTCGGTCTGATCAAGGACATCACCGAATCGACGAAGAACGGGATTCAGGACATCATCCGAACCGCATTTGAGGAAGGTGGGTCACCGGCACAACAGGCGCGCGAGATCCGCGACCTGATCGGGCTGACCGACAAGCAGGCAAAAGCGGTCGAGAATTACCGGACGGCGCTACAGAATGGAACGCAGGATGCGTTGGACCGCCAGTTACGAGATGCACGGTTCGACGGCCGCGTGCAACGTGCCATAGATTCGGGGACCCCGCTCGATGCCGACTACATCGATAAGCTGGTGGGTCGGTACGCGGACCGGTACCTTGACTACCGGGCAACGGCGATTGCTCGAACCGAGACTGTTCGTGCTGCGAACAAGGGGCGCCGCGAAACGTGGCGGCAGGCAGGAGAAAAAGGATTACTGCGCGGCGCGAAGCGCGAGTGGAACGCTTCTGGGGACAGCCGGACGTGCGATGAATGCGATGACCTCGACGGAGAGGTGCGGGAACTCGATGAGGAATTCGCTCCTGGTATCATGGAGCCACCCGACCCGCACCCCGATTGCCGTTGCGCAGTGAACTTGGTATTCGGCCACTGAACATGACACCGACATTTGACGACGTATTCGCGGCCTACCACTCCAACTTCGCCACGTCTGGCGACTCGGATGTGCTGGCGACGATCAAGGCCTATCGGGTCATCGATTCGATTGGCTTTGAAAAGCGCGACGGCGAATGGGTACGTAAGGATGGAGACGGCGGCGGGGCTGCTCCTGCTTCAGCATCTTCGTCAGGATCGGGTCCGACGCAAGAGTCGGTGCACGTGCTCGTACCAATCGGTACGAACGGTCGGAAGAAACGGAAGCGTAATCTCAATCTTGATGACCCTGGTACGCAGGATGTCAATGTAGACGGCAGCCAGGCCGAGCCGACTGCCTATTCGGGGCAGGGGTACAAGCCGAACGGCCATGAGCAGATGTCCAAGTCTGACGTTGTGACGATGGACGTACCGCTGTTGATCCGGTTGCTCGAAGTCGCGCGGGAGGAAATCAAATCTGACGAACCACTGCACGTGATTGCGGAACGGTTGGCCGCCCTTTCAGAAAAGGGCGAACCGCTCACGATGGACGATTACGAATCCATCGTGCCGGTTGAAAAGCGCATCAGTGGATCGAGCAACATCCCACTGAACGCCGAAGGTGAGAAGCTGGCGAAGTGCCTCGGTAAGCGTTTGGCAGAAAAAGGCAGTCTTGACGTATTGATCAGCAGTCCTCTTCGACGCGCCGTACAAACGGCGGATGCGATTTACAATGCTGCTCCGAAGGGTACCATCTACCGCTCCAAGCCGGCGCCTGAGTTGCAACCGTGGCACCTGGGTGATATCGAGGGAAAGCAACCGAAAGATGTCAAGGATCTACTGAAGCACTACATCACCCACCCGGACGAAGTACCGTCAGGCAAAGGAGCGGATGGAGAACCGGCTGAATCGTTCAACGCGAGTGCCCGACGCCAGCTTGGTTACGAAACGGGAATCTATCAGGACTTCGAAGATGAACCGACGCTGAAGATCGGTATGGTGATGCACTCCCGCGGAATGGAGTTGCTTCGCGCCTATGTGGATGAGGGATGCCCAAACGACTTTACCGAGTTGGATACCGAAGATCTGCTCCACCCCGACGACCCCGAGCACGCGAGCGTGTTACGCTGGCACAAAGACAAGATCGAGGAAATCGATTTAGAAGACGACGACCCGTTGAAGCCGGGGGTCTACCTGATTCTGCACTCGTTGACCGATGACGACACCGACGACGGCAATGAGCAACTGGAGAAGCGGGTCGAGAAGTTCCACCCACCAATCGAAGTTCACAGAGCGGCGAAGCGCGCGTGGGATGCGGGGCAGGCCGTGATCGATGTAACCGGTCCTCTCGTCGAGTCCGAAGGGTTGACATTGGCCGCCGTGCGCAAGATCGCCGATCATTTCGGTGACAGTGATTCGGTAACGGAATCTGAGAATGCTCGCGATGCGTGGGGTGGAGACCACGCTGAGAAATGGGCGCTGCGGGTACTCTACAAGTACGACCCCGACCAACCGCGAGACGCAAACGGTGAATGGGGAAGCGGCGGTGGTTCGAAGGAACCGGTACGACTTGAACCGTCGGAGAAAATGCGGCGTGCTCTGGAATCACAGGTACGGTGCGGGGCCAAAGAGCAGCGCATCGCCGATGAGCAGGAGCGGAAGGTTTCAGACGCTCTCGGTATCCCTCGCACCAAAGACAATTCCGCCTTCGACCTCAACAACGGTAAGACCGCGGTTGAGTTGAAGACCATGCTTCAGAGCAAGAATGGCAAGATCACGATGAGCAAAGCCGCTCTGGCGCGAAAGAACGATGAGATCAAAGCAACGAAGGTCAAGGCGTTCACGGTGGTAGCCGACAAGCGCAGCGGTGCGACGAAGTACTACTACAGCAAAGGGGTCGGCAGCTTTCGGGTTTCCAGCATGACCCCGACGACTTTGGATGAACTTCGCGCGGTGGTTCGCGGACGGTAAATTATGAGTGTCGAGCTTGCTAACGAGCACGGACCGCTGGGGCAGTTTGCATCGAATGCCGGGTACTCGGATTTGATTGCCGCTGTCACGTCGAAGTATCCCAACCTTCACCTGTTCCTGCAAACAGGGTCAACCGAGGGTCGCGCTTTGAAGTCGGTACAGGCGGAGCTCCGGACATTCAGTGGCAGCGTTACCGATGACGATGTGCGGTCAACGGCGTTGGCGCTCGACCACTTGCTTGCCGATACCGACCTTGCCATCATTACGACCGGCGAAGAGAACGAAGAGTCAACCGACAAGCAAGATGCAACGGACTTTGAACTGGAAGGGGAGATCTCGAAGGTTGATGCCGTAAAGCATTTGGTGTTTGGTTGGGCATCGGTGGTCAAGGTCGGGGACCGGAAGGTCAAGGATGTGCAGGGCGACATCATCACACCGGAGACGTTGGAAGATACGGCGTACGAATTCGTTCTGACGGCCCGCAAGGGTGGGGAGATGCACGAAAAGGAGAAGTCAGACGAAGTACGCGTGGTCAGCCGCCTGATTGAATCGTGTGTTTTCACGACCGAGAAGCAAGAGGCGATGGTCGAGGACCTGAAGCGGCAGGGAATCGACGCGGTGATGGATCTGAAGTGCGTACCGTGGTGGGTTGGTTTCAAAGTTGATGACCCCGACACGTGGAAGCGGGTCATTACACCGGGACCCGACCAGCTGAAAGCATTTTCCATTGGCGGTACAGGCAAGCGTGAAAAGTTAGAGGAGTAAACGTGAGACCGATAGTTGGCAGTATCGTTCATTTCAGGAACGCGACCGGACAGTGCCGCGCCGCCATCGTGACGCAGATCAATCCCAATGGAAGTCTGGATCTGTCGGTATTCGGCCGCGCGGGTCAAATCCTCGCCGAAAGCACCGTAAACGAGGGGGAATCCGACCAGGAGAGTACTTGGCACTGGCCGGAAGTGGCGGAAGCGTAGTTTCGAGGGCTGTAGACCCCGCGTTTTTCGCTCAGAAACCCGTCTAGAATCGATTTTCGAGGGGTAGATGGTGGGTAACACCCCTAAACCCCTCAGAACCCCTTAAATCGTCTCTAATCGCGAAGCAAAACCTCATGATCGAAGCTATCCTTCGGAACTGCTTTCGGTGCGGCGATGAATTCCCTAGCAATGGCCGTTCCCGCGTGTGCGTCCGGTGTGCGCGGCCAAAGCGTTCAACCGTGTATACCGAACTGCCAGGGCGTCCATTGAGCTTTCGCGAGAGACAAGTGGTCAATCTCGTTTGCAAGGCCAAGCTGAACAAAGAAATTGCCTACGAACTGCATCTTACGGAAGGCACAATCAAAGAGTACCTGCACCGGATCTTCAAAAAGGTTGCCGTCAGCAACCGCACCGAGCTTGCCGTTTGGGCACTGATGAATCCGGTACCCCGTGCGCGTGTGCGTTCGATCAAGATAGCGTAAGGAAGAGACTATGGCCAATCAACTGACAGAATTGAAAGTCTCAGAGGTATCACTCGTAGACAGACCAGCCAATGCCGAGGTTGACCCAAAGACGGGGAAGAAGATTCCGCGGGCCACAGTTGCGTTGTGGAAACGGGATGACACCGAAATTGAGAAGTACCATCAGGATCAGGCTCGTGACAAGGGGGCGTGGACAGACGGCGCGACGAAGGAGAAATCCGACACTGCCGACAAGATGTCCGCTACGGCCGCTACTCCGCAGGACCACCAAGCCTGTTCGCGAGCGCATTCTGATGCCGCCCACGCCCACCGCCAAGCGGCGGCCGCGGCGGAAATGGTGGGGCACACACAAGCTGCCGATTCACACCGCGCGGCGGCTCAACGGCATGACGAGAAAGCAGTCGAGCATTTTCGTCAGAGCGGGGTTGTCAAAGGAGGTGATCCAGTGACAGAGGTTGAATTTCGAAAGGCCATCAAGGCCGACGACCCATGGGATGACGAAGACTCATTGTGCAAGGCAGTCAACGGGAAGATGGAAGATGGTAAGGTCTTCCCGAAAAGCGATTACGCCTACACACCAGGCGACAAGTCGAGCGAATGGAAATTGCGGCTCACTTCGACGCCTGGAGGGAAACCCGACTCAGCAATCGTCGGTGCCGCAGCCGCCGCTTTTTCACCGGGCGGTTTCCGCGGCAAGAAAGTGCAATTACCAAGCGACGCCGTTGCCGGCGTCAAGGCCAAGGTACGCGCCGCGTGGCGCAGAGCAAACCCGGACAAGTCAACTGATGACATGCCCGAATCGATCAGAAAAGGAGACGAAATGGCAGTAACTCTGGAAGAGATCCAAAAGAGGCAGGAGGCTCAAGAGGCCGAAATCGCTCTGCTCAAAGCCGACCGTGACGCGGCATTGGCGGAGACGGCAACGGTTCTCAAGATGTCCAAGAAGGAACGCAAAGCATTCGCTACCATGACCGCCGAGAAGCGCAAGGCGTACATGGCGGCAGACACCGAGAAGCGCAAGGCGATGATGGACGAGTGCGCCAAGGCGCGGACCGAGAAGCGGGCAACTGAAGCCATGACCGCCGACGAACTCAAGAAGTACAACCAGGCGGGCGCGGCCGAGAAAGCGCTGTTGCTCGAAAGCCAACTGGCGAAGATGGAAGAGCAAAAGAAAGTTGCCAAGGCTGCGAAGAAAGCCAAGGCAAAGTCCGGCGACAGCGAGGACGAGGAGGATGACGGAGACGGCGACGAGGAGGACACGAAGGACGAAGAGAAGAAGGCGAAGAAGATCGCCAAGTTCGAACAGGTCCGAAAATCAGTCGCGGTCCTGACCGATCAGGTAAAGAAGGACGCCGAAGTGATTGCTACGATCACCAAGCAGAATCGGTTGGTCAAGTTCGAGAAGATGGCGGGGGAAGACCTGCCCTACACGGCGGGCACTGCGGTCGAGAAGGGTACGATGCTGATGACGCTGGCCGATTCGTTGCCGGGCGGCGAAGACGGTGATGTGTTCAAGGCGGCACTCGGCGCCATGAAGACGCGCGACCGGGCACTCGAACCGCACTTCCACGAGATCGGCAAGCACGGCGTCGGCGGTGACAATGACCCCATCGCCATCATGAACCTCAAGGCCGGCGAAATCGCCAAGCGCGACAATGTTACGCCGGCCGAAGCGTTTGCGAAGGCCCTCACCGAGAACCCGCAGCTTTACCAGCAGTACGAAGAGGAGCGGCGCCAACGGACGATGGCCTAACCGCCGCCGCTCTGTTGTCAAGTCTGAAATCAACAAAAGGAGAAATGACAGATGGCAAGTGATCTGATCGTAGGGCCGAAGTCAATTCAGGCGAACCTCGCCATGACTTCGTACCAATTTCGTTTCGTCCGGGTCGTCAACAGCTCGGGCACCGGCCAGCTTGCCCTGCCGACCAACGGTGGACTGACCATCGGGGTCTTGCAGGACAAGCCGACGGCCCAAGGGGAGCCAGGGCAAGTGTGCCGCCCCGGTGATATCACCAAAATCGTTCTCAACTACGGCGGGACCGCAGGAGACTGGGTCATGTCGGATGCCAACGGCAAGGCGGTTGCGGCCGTTTCCGGAGCGCAAGTCCAAGGCCAGTTGCTCGACTCGGGATCGGCTGGCGATATCGTGCGGATGGTCTACCAGCCGCTGGGCATCTATCCGTAAGGATGGGCTGAAGGAACCCTGAGAACTCAGAAAAAGGAAAAGGAGAAACTAACAAATGCCCATTCCAACACAGTCAGACGTTCACACTAATCAACCTCTGACCCAACTGACAGAGGCCTTCTTCCAGAAGATGACGGACTTCGTGTCCATGGTCGTCTTCCCGCCCGTCCCCGTAGACCACAAGTCGGACGTTTACTACAAGTTCGACCGGTCGTATTTCTTCCGCGATGCGATGCAGCTTCGCGCACCGGGAGCCGAGGCTGAGGCTTCCGGCTACGGGCTCTCGACCGCTACGTACACCGCGCAGCGCTGGGACCTCGCTCACCCGATCCCCGACGCTATCCGCCAGAACGCCGACAAGATGATCAACCTCGACTACGCGGGGACGCAGTTCTTGACCCATCAGGCGTTGATCAACAGAGAGGTCAGGTGGGCGAAGGCGTTCTTTGCCAACTCGCTGTGGACGACATCTATCACCGGCCAGGCGACGGCTGATGCCTCCCATGTGAAGTTCTGGGACACCGCCGGCTCGACCCCTATCGAAGACGTGCTGACAGGCAAGCAAACCATCAAGGCATCGACCGGCATGGACGCCAACGTTCTGGTTCTCGGTTACAAGACCAAGAAGGCGCTCAAGACCAACCCCGAAATCATCGACCGTTTGAAGTACGGGCAGACGGCGCCGGGTGCCGTTGTTGTGAAGGACACCGACCTCGCGCAACTGTTCGAAGTGGATCGCGTCGTGACGATGGGCGCGATCAAAACCACGTCCGCCGAGGGTGCGGCGACCGCTACCTATGACTTCATCGGCGGTAGCCATGCTCTGCTCGCTTACGCGGCGCCGGCCCCCGGTTTGATGGTGGCATCGGCCGGTTACACGTTCAACTGGCAGGGGCTTCCGGGCGTGACGGCCAACGGCTGGCGCATCAAGAAGTACCGCCACGAGCCGAAAGAATCCGATATCCTCGAAATCCAGCAGGCGTACGCGCAGGTTCTGGCGGCGCCCGACCTCGGCTACTTCTTCAACGCGGTCCTCAGCGCTTAATCTCACTTTGGAAAGGAGGTTTTTCGCATGCCGCTTGACCTATACAATCGTCCGCACATCCGGACGATCACTCCCAATGACCGGTTCGTCGTCCGGACCGGTCGCGGTATCAAGCTCGAAGACAGGGTGGTTCCAGAAGGGGACGAGCTACCCTGTGGGGCTCTGCCGTTTTACATTTTGCAGTGTTTGTACCGGCAGGGTCGGATTGACGTGGTGAGATCATGAGATTACTTTGCGCCCGCCCGCACGGGAAGGAAGTCGATTTTGAAAATGGCACGTTTGTGGTGTCGAAGTCGTGTGGGCTCGACACCGGAAGCGCACACTTGGAGTACGGCGATGAAGTGCCGTCGGGGATGCTCGATGCGCGTACGTTGCGGCAACTCTACGAGCCCCCGTTGAGCCGGATCGAGCTTGTTGGTTTCGTCTTCTCGGAGAACGGAGACCCCGAGTTACGCGCAGCGGTGATTCGGCGGTGTCCGAATACTGTCGAAGAGAAGCCAGTCGCCGCGGTACCAAATCGTGCTCCGCTGCCGCCGCCCATTCAAGTAGCTCACAAGGGGAAGCGGCGGTGAACTCCGACCAACTGGTACTTGCCGGGCACCACACTCCGCGGTCGCCGAAAGATATTCAGCGGTTGTACGGTTGTGTGCGGCCTCCGGTGTGGTCCAAGGTAGCGGTTGTCGGCGGGGGTCCATCGAACCAGATTTTCTTCGACCACAGCGATTCGTTGTGCGAAGAACTGCATGTGCTAGTTCTGAACGACGCGGTTTACCGGATTCCCGAACGCTACCACAAATCGGTTTCGTTTTTTACCTTGGACTCGCGATGGGTCCGACGTAACCGGGAGTTCTTGAATTCGTTTGCCGGTGAGAAGTACGTAGCGCTGCCATTGGATACGTTCCCCGAATGTGCCGGCATAAAGGGGGTGACCTACCTGCAATGGGCGCACTTCGGCGGGTTGAGCGACGATCCGGCTTTTGTTTGCACGGGTGGCAACTCGGGGTATGCGGCAATCAACTTGGCGTACCTGAAAGGGGCTCAGCAGATTCAACTGTTCGGGTATGATATGCACCCCGATGATCATGTGCTGTACGAGCAGTGGTCGCCCCGATTTCGTTCGATGATTCCGCAATTGAAGAAACGCGGAGTCACGGTTATCAACCGGAACCCCGATAGCTACATCGATGCGTTCCCCAAGTTTCCCACTGGAGGAGAGAGCAAATGACGTTGGCATCTTGGTTTTGGGTAATCTATGTGCTTTCGCTGCTGTTCGGGTTCTGGGTCGAGTACACGACCGGTCCCAACAGGTTCTACGGCAATGCGCGGCATGTGCTCTTTTACGTTCTGATCGGTTTGTTGGGGTACCGGGTGTTCAACAGCCCGCTTATCCACTGAGGAGAAACGATGGCACGAGTGATTCATGATGCGGTGTCGGCTGATGCTCCGCCGAATCTGGCTTTGATCAAGGCCTACGACTACGATGTCGGCGGCAACCTGATCTACGAAGGATGGGCTGTTCCAGGTACGGCCACGTCGGCTGCTGCATGGTCCATCCGCAAGAATTCGTACACCGGGTCCAATCTCACTTTGACCCAGTGGGCAAATGGGAATTCGGCGTTCGTCAACGTGTGGGACAACCGGGCAACAACGGTCGTCTACTCGTAAGGAGGCGATGATGAAGCTCCTTTGGAAGATCGTTTTGGTGGCTTCGCTGGCCGTTACTGCCCACGCGCAGTGCGGTACGGGAATGCGGCTGGCCCCGATTGGCGGCGGTCGCGTCTCGTGCGTGCTGACCGCCGGTATAGGTAACTATAGCCACACGTTTTCATCGTCTACGGGTTTCACGGTAACGGCTGCTACCCACCAGCAGGGTACTAAGGTTTTTGCAGTGGCTTACGACAACGCGACTCCCGCAAATCTGATCACCGAAAGTGCCGGGTACCCGCAAGTCGCAGCCAACGGTGATGTGACCTTTGCGTGGTCAGGATCGAAGACCGGATACTACATCATTACGGCTCTTGCAGGTCCCGGCCCCCAGGGGCCAACTGGCGCTACGGGGGCCACTGGTTCGGCTGGAGCTACTGGTCCCGCTGGGGTCACTGGAGCTACTGGTCCGCAAGGACCGACCGGCGCTACAGGAGCTACGGGTTCCGCTGGAGCTACAGGCCCTGCTGGGCCGACGGGGGCAGTTGGGGCTACGGGGGCTACGGGGCCAGCGGGATCGGGATCTCCTGGGGTTTGCACAGCTACGTCTATCGTTGGCGGGGCCACAACGTTTACAGCGGTATCTACGTCCAGCCAGTGCTTTACCGTGTCGGTTACCGGGGCGATTACGTCAGGATCATTTACCAATCTGACGGCAGGCTCCGTGGTAACGATACAGTGGACGCAGGATGGTACCGGTCATGCAGTAGCACTTCCTACCGGTTTGACTACGTCTTGTCCGGTTGGCACCGCAGCTAACGCTGTGACCACGCTCGTCGGAGTTGCGAAGTCCGCAACAACCGTCGATGCGTCTGCCGCGTGTGTAGGCAATTCTCCTGGCGTCGGTATTCCGGAGGGGACTATTGTTGCTACTTCTGGGCTGTTGAAGATTGGTGAGGATTCAACTTCTCATGCGGGTACTGTAAGCGAAAATGGAGGCGCGGTAGTAAAACTGTTGGCCATGACTTGCCAGCCCGGTCTTGGTGATGGCCTAAATGCGATCCCCGCTGGGACCTATCCTCTTTCAGCGTGCCTCAACGATCTGGGGACCACGTGGAACATAACCGGGATCAAGTGCTTTACCGACAACAATGGGACATCGGCGTTGAGTGTAACGAATGGCGCCGGTACAGCTTTATTGACGGGGGCCATTACGTGTACTAATGCTTTTGCGGCTGGTACACAGAGCGCAACGGTGACTATTGCTTCTGGTGACTTTGTCAAATTTTCACTGGTGGCCGATGGAACGTCCAAGCAGGCTACGTACGTG
>Ga0335084_10003367_pt1 | contig 15558 bp, 15 predicted proteins | sample Lox_Sample_44_FD_206721 | JGI IMG/M metagenome (GOLD analysis project Ga0335084, IMG submission 206721) | Soil microbial communities from Loxahatchee National Wildlife Refuge, Florida, United States - Lox_Sample_4.4 | ecosystem: Environmental > Terrestrial > Soil > Wetlands | place: USA... | reverse complement strand
TGGGCGTTCCTTTCAGTCAAGAGTGGCTGCGGCGTCCAGCCGGGCGCCGTCGCGGTTGAGCCGGTCGCGCACGACACGCCCGTCGAGGGCGCGCGGCTCGATACCGGCGTCGAGGCACAGCGCCGCGGCGTGGCCGATCGCGTGGCCGTACGAGAAGCATTGTGCCGTCACTCGCGCGGACGCGACGGCTTCGTGTTCCGCCGACAGGCACCGGCCGGCGACGAGGAGCCCGTCGCCGCGCACCGGCACGAAGCACCCGAACGGCACTTCGTACCAGTCCTCGAGCAGCCACTCGACGCGCGGCTTGGCCCCGGCATGCAGCTCGATCGGCCACGGCGAGCGGGCGATGCCGTCGGCGAACTTGCGCCCGGCGAGGATGTCCGCGTTGGCGAGCGTCGCGACGCCCCGTGCCTGCCGCGTCTGCCGCACACCGACCTGGGTGCCAGTGTCGACGACGAACGAATGCTCGCAGCCGGCGAGGTGGTCGCGGAAGAATCGCGCGTACTCCCGGACCTGCCGGCGCCCTTCGAGCTCGGCGTCGGTGAAGTCGCGGGCGTAGAGAGTGTTCAGTTCGCGGCCGTCCGGCCCGAGGATGCGCGTGCAGTTGCACAGCAGCTCGTTCGGGCGGGTCGTCGTGAAGAGCCAGATCTTGGCCCGCGGGAGGAAGTAGCCCTTGCCGCTGTGCCGGCGCAGGAGCTCGGAGACCTGCTCCGGCATGATCGTGTCGGTACCGTATGCGCGCAGAAACCGCTCGGTGTCCACGGCGCCGAGGCGGAAGATCATCGTCGGGTTCTGCACCCGACCGTTGTCTCCGACGAACGAGGGGAAGCCCGCCATCGCGACGACGTCGGCGTCGCCGCTCGCGTCGACCGTGAACGGCGCGCGCAACTCGACCGGCCCCTCCTTGGAGTAGGCGGCGAGACCCGCGACGCGGTCACCGTCGAGCAGCGCGCCGGTGACGGTGGTGTGGAAGAGCACCTGCACCCCGGCCTCGCGGAGCAGGTGATCCGCCGCCTCGCGCCAGACGAGCGGGTCGTGCACGCGCGTGTAGGTCTTGCCGTAGCGCACCGGCGGCGTCAGACCGCCACGGCTCTCGAGCAGCCGCACGAACTCGCCGGCGAACCCGAACACCACCTGCTCGGGTCGCGCGTCCGGATCGCCGCTCGCGACGTACAGGCCGCACACCGTTCCGGACATCCCCGCCACGGCGCCGCCGCCACAGAAGCCGTAGCGCTCGACCAGCGTCACCGTGCGGCCCTGGCGAGCGGCGGTTACTGCGGCCGCGACGCCGGCCGCGCCGCCGCCCGCCACCAGGACGTCGGTCTCGAGCCGCAAGCCGGCACGCCGATCGATGGCAAGGGTCATCTGCGCCTCCTCACCGGAACTGCAGCATCACGGTCGGCAACCACGTGACGGTCCGCGGAAAGACCATTGCGACCACGAGCGTCAGGCACTGCAGCGCGATGAACGGCACGACGCCGCGATACATGTGGGCGATCGTGATCTCCGCGGGAGCGACCGCGCGCAGGTAGAAGATCGCCGGGGCCATCGGCGGCGTCAGGTAGCTCGTCTGGATCATGATCAGGAACAGGACGCAGAACCACACCGGATCGAAGCCGGCCTGGATCACGAGCGGCGTGAAGAGCGGCACGAAGATGAGGACGATCGAGATCCAGTCGAGGAAGAAGCCGGCGATGAAGATGATCGTCATCATGAGGCTGAGCAGCATCCAGGGCGAGAGCGCCATCTTCGCGATCAGCTGGCTCGCGGTGTTGATGCCGCCCCCGCCGATGAAGACACCGGTGAAGAGCGTCCCCGCGAGCAGCACGGTCATGATCATGGTGGTGATCTGGAGCGTCTTGATCAGCGCGTCGTAGAGTCCGCGCCAGGTGAAGTGACCGTAGAGCATGGTCAGGAGCACCGAGGAGAGCGCGCCGACCGCCGCTGCCTCGGTGGGCGACGCCCACCCGAGCAAGATCGAGCCGAGCACGGCGAAGATCATGAGTACCGGCGGTACCATGTTCCGCGTCGAGATCCAGAGCTTCTCCGCGATGCCCGGTTCGCCTGGTTCGCGGGGGATGCGCGGACCGGCCTCGGGCCGCACGATGCACAGCCCCAGGATGTAGACGAGATACAAGCCCGCCATGATGAGCCCCGGGAACACCATCCCGTAGAGGAGATCGCCCACCGACTGGTTCGCGAGCGGCCCCATCACCACCGCCACGACCGACGGCGGGATGATCGTGCCGAGCGACCCGCCGGCGCAGATCGTGCCGGAGATGAGCGGTTTGTCGTAGCCGTAGCGCAGCATGATCGGGATGGTGAGCAGGCCCACCACCGACTCCGTGGCGCCGATGACTCCCGACGACGCGGCAAAGAAGATGCACATCGTGACCGTCGCGAGCGCGAGCCCGCCGGGCAGCCGCCGCGTCCAGATGTGGATCGCCTCGAACAGCCTGTCGGCGATGCCGGACTTCTCGAGCATCGCGCCCATGAACACGAAGAGCGGCACCGCCGCGAACACGAAGTTCGACGAGATGTCCTCGACCTTCTCGATGAACTGGAAGATGACGCGGTTGCCGAAGATCGCCAGCCCGAACAGCACCGCGGTGATCATCATCGAGAACGCGACCTGCACGCCCAGGAACATCAGGACGAAAGCGACCGGCAGCATAAGGAACGGCAGGTAGTCCATCTACCCGCGTCGGGTCCGCATGGCGCGGACCGTCTTCACGACCTCCGCGAGGACCTGGAGGGCGAGCAGCGTGAACGCGAGGAAGAACACGATCCGGAACGGCCAGACCGGCAGGTTCATCGCCGACTGGCCGCTGTGCTCGTTGCGCAGGTAACCTGTGGCAAGGTGCTGGAACAGCGCATACGAGAGCCAGACGAGCAGCGGCAGCATGACCGCGTACGCGGCGAGGTCGATCACCGCCCGGGCGTGCGGCGTGAACTTGCCGCTGAAGATGTCGATCCGGATGTGCGCGCCCACCGCGAGCGTGTACGCCATCCCGAGCAGGAAGTGCGAACCGGTGAGCGTATAGCCGATCTCGTAGGCCCAGATCGTCGGGGCGCCGAAGAGGTAGCGCGCGAGCACCTCGTAACAGGTCGCGAGGACGAGTGGCACGATGGCGAACGACGCCATGATCCCGACGCTCGTCGTGATGCGTTCGATGGTCCGGATGAAACCGTCCACGGCCCGCGTCTCTTCCCGCCGCGTCGCGGAACAAAAAAACGGGGCGCGAGCGCCGCGCCCCGTCCTCGTCCGCGCGCCGCGTCAGTCTTTCACCTTGACCTTGCGCCAGCCTTCGGAGCCTTTCCATTGCACCTCGAACTCCTGCTGGCTCTTGAGCACCTTTGGGAACCAGGGGTACTTCCCCTCCTTCGCGACGCGGTCGGCCCAGTCGAGCCCGATCTTGCGGCCGGCGTACTGGACCTCGGGGTCGAGCTCGATGATGGTGTTGCCCGCCTTCTTGTAGAAATCGAGCGACTTGGCGTCCTCCTGGCCGATCCTGAGCCAGCTCTCGAAGGTCACCAGCTTCGCGACCGTCTCGACCAGCCGCTTGTCGGCCGGCGACAGCTTGTTCCAGGCATCCTTGTTGATCACCAGCTCGAACGGCGCGGTGGGCTGGTGCACGCCCGGATAGATGAGGTACTTCGCGACCTTGTAGAACCCGGGCGGGATGTTCTCCCACAGCGTGCCCCACTCGGTCGCGTCGATCGCGCCGCGCTCGAGCATCGGATAGACGTCGCCGCCGGCGGTGGTCACCGGCGCGGCGCCGAGCTCTTTCGCCATCTCGAGCCATGCGCCGGCAGTGCGGATCTTCAGGCCCTTGAGATCGGCGAGCGTCTTGACCGGCTTGCGCGAATGGAGGAACACCTCGGCGGTGCGGATGAAGAGCACCGTCGAATAGACGCCCTCCGTGTCGTCGCGGAACTGGCGCTGCATGTCGAGGCCGCCGGCCTCGTAGATCCAGTGCAGCATGCGCTCGGTGTCGAAGGAGCCGGCGTAGCCGCCGAAGAGCACGGTGGTCGGGTCCTTGCCCCAGTCGTACCCCATCCAGGTGTGGCCACATTCGGCGACGCCGTTCTTCACCGTTTCGGGGACCTTGAGCGCGTTGCCGAGCGCGCCACCGGGGAAGGTCTGGATCTTGAAGCGGCCGCCCGACAACATCTCCATCTTCTCGGCGAACGCCTTCGCGCCGATGTCCATCAGCGGGCCGCCGGGCCAGCCGGTCGCCATCTTCCAGTTGTAGGTCGGCCCGGTCTGCGCGGCCGCGACGGCCGGAAGGACGAGACCCGCACCCGCGCCGGCCTTCAGGAAATCCCGCTTCTTCATTGCGCCCTCCTCCTGGTGAACTTGAAGTTCAGGCCGGCTGATGCCCGCCGGGCTCGACGATCGGACCGTCGATCGTGACCGGCGCGTCGGGGCGCCGGAAGCGCTCGATCGTGGGTTTGAGCTCGGGCCGCACGTGGTCCTCGTTGTAGCCGTTGAAGAGCGTGCCGAGCAGGCTCCGCTTGACGTCGCTCGTGCCCATCACCCAGTCGGCGATCGGAAAGGTAAGGTTGAGGTTGTACCCCATCATGATCCCGAAGTTGTGATGCGCGGTGTGGTGCCGGCGGATGGTGTTGACGAACGGCATGTAGCGCACGAACCAGTTGTCGCGCACGTGGCAGCAGTAGTGGAAGGTCTCGTAGATGAGGTACTGGCCGACGATCGTCACCATGAGGATGTAGCCGGCGTTCGGGTTGACGAGGTAGCCGAGCGCGAGCGCGAACGGCGTGCCGAGCACCATGAACGTAAACAGCGCGCGCCACGGAAAGAAGATGATGCGCCACTCGCGGGTCGAGCCGACCGACATCTCGCTGTCGGTGAAGTACTGGTGGTGCTGGCGCGTGTGCCGGTCGTAGATCGCGCGCAGCGCCCACACGTCGACGAGCCGGTGCATGACGTACTTGTGGATCCACCACTCGAACAGGTTGGAAAAGAAGAAGACCGGGATCACGAGCAGCCATTCCCAGGTCGCCCCCTCAAGGCGCGAGATGCACCAGCCGATCGCCGACAGTCCGACTAGGTAGATCACGCCGATGTGGAGCGGGCCGCTGTAGAGCGGATGGATCTGCGCCTGGTACTGCGCGCGGAACTTGAGCTGCCGCTCGGACGGATTGTGGCGCTCGACGAGCTCTGCCATGGGGGACCTCCGCGTGGTTTCGCGTCCGGGTCGGGCCCGACGCCGCTGATATGTTAGCCGTATGTCTAGGGTCCTGTCGAGCGCGCATTGCTGCGCCGCCGCACCACGCCTTCAGAAGTCGGTGCTGACGGTATTCCGGGTGAAGGCCTCGATGTTGTCGAGCAGCGCGTCGGCCGCCCGCCCGGCGGCATCGGCGTCGCCGTTCGCGATGGCGCGGGCGATGTCGGCGTGCAGCTTCGCCGTTTCCGGCATGTCCGCCGCCTGCTTGTAGTGCAGGTACCAGAACCGGCGCGACAGCGAGGCCATCAGCTGCATCGCGGTGGCCGCGAACTCGTTCCGCGCCGCCTCGAGGCAGAGCTCGTTGAACTCGCGGTCGATGCGCAGGAAGGCGACGTCCTCGCCCGTGCGCGCTGCGCGCTCGAACGCCTTCGCGAGCTCGGCGAACCGCGCGCGCTCCTGCGGGCTCGCGCGCCGCGCTGCGCTCCGCGTCACCAGCCGCTCCACTTCGCGCCGCACTTCGAGCAACCGCAGCTGCGCCTTGACGTTGATATCGGAGACGATCACCCCGCGGCGCGGGAGGATCTGCACCAGCCGCTCGCGCCCGAGCCGCTGCAGCGCCTCGCGGATCGGCGTGCGGCCGATGCCGAGCCGCTCCGAGAGCATCGCTTCCGACACCGCCCCGCCCGGCGGCAGCTCGAGGCGCACGATCATCTCCTCGAGCGCGGTGTACGCGCGGTCGGTGAGCGACTGCGCGCCCGCCGCGCGCGTCCTTACGCGTGCCGGCGCTTTTCGACGAGGCCGAGGAATCGCTCGTACTCCTTGTCGTCCACCGCGTAGCTGTGGTCGTCGTCGGGGAACGTGCCCGCCTTGACGTCGGCGACATAAGCCTTGAGCCCCGCGACCGCGACCTCGGTGACGTTGGCGTAGCGCTTGGTGAACTTCGGCTTGAAGTCGGTGAACACGCCGAGGAGATCGTACGAGAGCAGGATCTGTCCGTCGGTCCCCACGCCGGCACCGATGCCGATGGTAGGGATCTCGAGCTGCTGCGAGATCACCTTCGCGATCTTCGCCGGCACCGCCTCGAATTCGAGCATGAAGCAGCCCGCGTCCTGGATCGCCAATGCATCCTCGAGGATCTTCATCGCCGCGTCCGCGGTCCGGCCCTGGATCTTGAAGCCGCCGAACATCGCGATCGTGTGCGGCGTGAGGCCGATGTGCGAGGCGGTTGGAATGCCTGCGTCGACGAGCGCCTTGAGGATATCGGCCTGCGACTTCCCGCCCTGCGGCTTCACCGCGTCGCACAGCGCGTCCTGCATGAACCGCGTCGCGTTGGTGAGCGCACGGTCCACCGTGTTGTAACTCTGGTAGGGCATGCAACCGAGCACGAACGTGTTCGGGGCACCGCGCCGCACCGCGGCCGCGTGCAGCACCATCATGTCCATCGTGGCCGGGATCGTGCTCGGATGGCCGTGGCAGGTCATCGCCAGGCTGTCGCCGACGACGCACACGTCGACACCGGCCGCCTCCGCCCATTTCGCCGAGGTGTAGTCGAGGACCGACGTGTAGACCATCTTCTCGCCGGTCTTCTTCGAGTCGCGGATCTCGGTGATCGTGCGCTTCTTGCGCTCCGGCGCCGCGGCCATGTCGCCCCCTGGAGGTGCCGTTGATATGCCACCAGTATATCAACGCCGCGGCGACACGCGCGGCGGAATGCTCGGCGCTTAAGTCGGCATGGCGACGCCGAGCTTCTTCGCCCAAGGCGCGAGCGACGGCATGATCTCGGCATGCAGCGGGACACCTTCGGCGAGCCGCTGCTCGCGCAGCTTCAGGGCGCGTTCGCCGGGCATGCGCACCGGCGGCGCGCCCGGCTTCACCGGCGCCGTGCGGCAGGCCTCGGCGAGCCAGCTCGTCTCGCGCACGAACGCGTCGCGCCCGCCGAACGCCGCCGGATCGATCAGTTGAATGAACACCGATGCGCCCCAGCGCCGTTCGCCGTCGGCGCGGCCATAGCCGGTGAGGGCCGAAGTGAGCGCCTCGACCAGCAGTCCGAGCCCGAAGCCCTTGTGCCCGAGGTCCATCCCGCCGAGCGGCAGGATCGCACCCGGCGGATCGGTGAGAAACGCCGCCGGATCGTCGGTCGCCTCGCCTCGATTGTCGACGAGCCACCGACCGCCGAGCCGCTCGCCCTGCCCCGCGCGGTTCAGCCGTCCGACGAGCCCGTTGGTGGTCGTCGACGCGCTGATGTCGATCAGTACCGGGGGCCCGTCGGTCGGGAATCCGAACGCGAGCGGGTTCGGCGTGTAGCGTCCGGCGATCGCGCCGAACGGGGCGACTGAGGCCACTGACGGATCGGAACAGAGGAGGAGCATCGCGAGGCCGCGATCGGTCGCCCGCTTCAGATAGGCGGCGAGACACCCGATGTGGTGGGAGCGCCGGATCGCGACCGTCACTACCGGGTGCTCGGGAAGGCGCGCGAATGCGACCCCCATCGCCCGCAGCACGAGCCATGGCCCCGGCAGGAAGTTGCCGTCCCACGTCACCGCCGCGCCCCGATCCGCGACCACCTGCGGCTGCCCCGCCGCGCTCATCGTCCCGTCCTCGAGCGACTTGAGATACGGCCCGAGGAGCGCGAGCCCGTGGGTCGTGTGGCCCATCAGGTCGCCTTCCACCAGGATGCCTGCGAGGTCATCGGCGCGGTCGGCAGCAAGCCCGGCGCGCTGGGCGAGCTGCGACGCGAAGGCGCGGAGCGCGGGCGCCGGATAACGAGCGGTCATCGTGAAACCCTCCTTCCCGGGAAAAGGTAGCTTAAAATCCGCGCTCGTTCACTCGGGGAGACCTACACGATGGCCGCGTCCATGGCCGACCGCGACGGATCGATCTGGTACGACGGCAAGCTCGTGCCCTGGCGCGAGGCCACGACCCACGTCCTCACCCACTCGCTCCACTACGGCCTTGCCGTGTTCGAGGGCGTGCGCGCGTACAAGACGGTGAACGGCACCGCGATCTTCCGGCTGAAGGAGCACACCGACCGGCTCTTCAACTCCGCCCACATCTACATGATGAAGATCCCGTACACGCGGGAGAAGCTGATCGAGGCGCAGAAGGAGGTGGTGCGGACAAACGGGCTCGAGTCGTGCTACATCCGGCCGATCGCGTTCTACGGCTCGGAGAAAATGGGCGTGAGTCCGAGAGGCGCGAAGGTGCACGTGGCGATCGCCGCGTGGCCGTGGGGCGCGTACCTCGGCGCCGAAGGTCTCGAGAAGGGCATCCGCATCAAGACCTCGTCCTACGCGCGCCATCACGTCAACGTGTCGATGTGCCGCGCGAAGTATTCGGGCACCTACGCGAATTCGATCCTCGCCAACGCCGAGGCCCTCGATCACGGCTATGACGAGGGGCTGCTCCTCGACGTCGACGGCTTCGTCGCCGAGGGCGCCGGCGAGAACCTGTTCGTGATCAAGAACGGGAAGATCTACGAGCCGGAGCTCACCAGCGCACTGATCGGGATCACGCGCGAGACGGTGATCGAGCTCGCCGCCGACCTCGGCTACGAGGTCAGCGCGCGACGTATCACACGCGACGATCTCTACATCGCCGACGAGGCGTTCTTCACCGGCACGGCCGCGGAAGTCACGCCGATCCGCGAGGTCGACGGCCGCACGATCGGTGTCGGGCGCCGCGGACCGGTCACGATGAAGATCCAGAAGGCGTTCTTCGACCTGGTGAACGGGAAGAACAAGAAGTATAGGGCGTGGCTGACACCGGTAAACGACGGCAAGGTCAAGCCAGCAGCGAAGGGGAAGCGTTGATGGCCGACCCCGTCCAGTCCGAGACCGTGGTCGAGGTCACCGAGCGCGACCTGCCGCTCCACTGCCCCACGCCGCAGACCCCGGTGTGGTCGTACCATCCGCGCGTCTTCCTCGACGTCGCGGAAGCCGGCGAGATCCGCTGCCCGTACTGCAGCACGCTCTACGTGTACAAAGGGGCGAAGGCGAGAGGCCACTGACACCGCACGAGCGGTTCACGCAGCATGTCCCGCGTCCTAATCGTCGCCCCGAACTGGATCGGCGACACGCTCCTCGCTCAGCCGCTCTTCGCGCGGCTGCACGCGTCGCGGCCGGGCCTCGCGCTCCACGCGGTCGCCCCGTCGTGGACCGCGCCCGTCGTCGCGCGCATGCCCGAGATCGAGGAAGTGATCGAGACGCCGCTCGCCCACGGCCAGCTCCAGCTCGGTGCGCGCCTGCGGCTCGCGAGCGTGCTGCGGTCGCAGCGCTACGACGAGGCGATCGTGCTGCCGAACAGCTGGAAGTCGGCGCTCGCCCCGTTCCTCGCTGGCATTCCGCGGCGGGTCGGCTTCGTCGGCGAGGCGCGCTACGGTCTTCTCAACGTGCGCTATCCCCTGGACGAGGCGGCGGTGCCGCTGATGGCCGAGCGCTACGTTCTTCTCGCCGCGCCGGCGGGCGAGTTGCCACCGCGGCCGCTCGCCCCGCCGCGCCTGGAGGTGGACGAGGCCAATCTCGCGATCGCGATCGCCCGCTTCGGCCTCGACCGCTCGCGGCCGGTGGCTGCGTTCTGTCCCGGCGCCGAGTTCGGCCCGGCGAAGCGCTGGCCGGCGCGGCACTTCGCAACGCTCGCCCGTGCGCTCGCCGCGCGGGGCCGGCGCGTCTGGCTGATCGGCTCGCCGGGCGACCGCGCGATCGGCGACGAGATCGCGAAGCTCGCGAACGGCGCGGCGATCAATCTCTGCGGCCGCACCGATCTCGCGTCGGCGATCGACCTGCTGTCGGTGGCGGAGGTGGTGGTGTCGAACGACTCGGGGCTGATGCACGTCGCGGCGGCGCTCGGCCGGCCGCTCGTCGCGCTCTACGGCTCGTCGAGCGCCGCGCACACGCCGCCGCTCGCGCCGGCGCGGCTCGTCAGCCTCGGGGTCGACTGCAGTCCTTGCTTCCAGCGCGAATGCCCGCTCGGGCACTTCAAGTGCATGAACGACCTGCTGCCCGAGCGGGTGCTCGCCGAGATCCGGGAAGTGGATCCCGCGCTCACGCCCTGACCGGTTCGCGCGCCGGCCGCCCGGCTAGACCGCGAGGTACCGGCGGACCCCGTCCGCGTCCATGTTCCGCCCCTCGCCGCGCGCGACGATCTCGCCGCGCGACATCACTGCGTAGTCGTCGGCGAGCGACTTGGCGAAGTCGTAGTACTGCTCGACGAGCAGTATTGCGACGTTCCCGCGTGCGCGCAGGCTCCTGATCACCCGCTCGATGTCCTTGATGATCGATGGCTGGATGCCTTCGGTCGGCTCGTCGAGGATCAGCACCCGCGGCTCGGCGACGAGCGCGCGCGCGATCGCGAGCTGCTGCTGCTGCCCCCCGGAAAGATCCCCGCCGCGCCGCCGCAGCATCTGCTTCAGCACCGGGAACATCTCGAACACCCAAGCGGGGACCGTGGCCGCGCGCGACACCGGCAGCGTCGCCATGCCCGCGAGCAGGTTCTCCTCGACCGTGAGCCGGGCGAAGATCTCGCGCCCCTGCGGGACGTAGCCGAGGCCGAGCGCCGCGCGGCGGTGTGGCGGCAGCCGCCCGAGGTCCTCGCCGGCGAACGAGACCCGCCCCGACGTCGCGGGCAGCAGGCCCATGATGCATTTCAGCAGCGTCGTCTTTCCCACCCCGTTCCGGCCGAGAAGCGCCGTGCACTTCCCGGCGCTCGCCGTAAGCGCAACGTCGCGCAGGATGTGGCTGCCGCCGTAATACTGGTTGAGGCCGTCGATCGTGAGGGTCGTCATCCCGCTAGCGCCCCAGGTACACCTCGATCACCCGCTCGTTCGCCTGGATCGCCTCCATGTCGCCCTCGGCGAGCACCGACCCCTCGTGCAGCACCGTCACCTTGCGTGCGATCCGCGTCACGAAATCCATGTCGTGCTCGACCACCACCACCGAGTGCTTGCCGGCGAGACCGAGCAGCAGCTCCGCCGTGCGCTCGGTCTCGCTGTCGGTCATGCCCGCAACCGGCTCGTCGAGAAGCAGGAGCTGCGGCTCGCCGAGCAGTAGGATGCCGATCTCGAGCCACTGCTTCTGGCCGTGCGAGAGCAGCCCCGCCGGCCGGCGGGCCACCTCGGTGAGGCCGACCAGCGCGAGCGTGCGGTCGATCGCCGCCGCCTGCTCGCCGGTGAGCCGCGCGAAGAGCGTCGGCCGCACGCGCTTGTCGGTCTTCATCGCGAGCTCGAGGTTCTCGAACACGCTGTGGTTCCCGAACACGGTCGGCCGCTGGAACTTGCGCCCGATCCCGGCGTGCGCGATCTCCGCTTCGGTCATGGTGGTGAGGTCGAGCGTCTGGCCGAAGAATGCGCGCCCTGCGTCGGGCCGCGTCTTGCCGGTGATGACATCCATCATCGTCGTCTTGCCGGCGCCGTTCGGGCCGATGATGCAGCGGAGCTCCCCGACCGAGATGTCGAGCGAGAGCGCGTTCAGCGCCTTGAAGCCGTCGAACGATACGGTGATGTCCTCGAGATAGAGGATGGCGCCGTGCGCGGTATCGAGCGCGCCCGGCTCGATGGCGCGGCCGAACTGCGCGGTCGCCGCCGCCGCCGCGCCGGGCTGCTCGGGGACCGCGCTCATCCTCGGCGCCCCCGCAGCTGCGACCACAGCCCGACCACGCCGCGCGGCAGGACGAGCGTCACCAGGACGAAGATCGCGCCGAGGAAGAACAGCCAGTACTCGGGGAACGCGCCGGTGAACCAGCTCTTCGCACCGTTCACCAGGAACGCGCCGATGATCGCGCCGACGAGCGTCCCGCGGCCGCCCACCGCGACCCAGATCACCGCCTCGATCGAGTTCGCCGGCGACATCTCGCCCGGGTTGATGATGCCGACTTGCGGCACGTAGAGTGCGCCGGCGACGCCGGCGAGCACGGCGGAGAACGTCCAGACGAAGAGCTTGAACCAGAGCGTGTTGTAGCCGCAAAACGCGAGCCGCGACTCCGAGTCGCGGATCCCCGTGAGCACGCGCCCGAGCTTCGACGTGACGATGTAGCGGCAGGCGAGCAGCGTCACGGTCAGCGTCGCCGCGGTGATCGCGAACAGCGCCGCCTTCGTCTCCGGTGTGGTGATCGTGAAGCCGAGGATGCGCTTGAAGTCGGTGAAGCCGTTGTTGCCGCCGAACCCGGTGTTGTTGCGGAAGAAGAGCAGCATGAACGCGAACGTGAGCGCCTGGGTGATGATCGAGAAGTAGACGCCCTTGATCCGCGAGCGGAACGCGAAGAAGCCGAACACGAAGGCGAGGATTCCCGGCACGAGCACGACCAGCGCGGCCGCGTAGAGGAAGCTGTCGGTGCCCGCCCAATACCAGGGGTATGCCTTCCAGTCGAGGAACACCATGAAGTCCGGGAGCAGGCTCCCGTACACGCCGTCGCGCCCGATCGAACGCATCAGGTACATGCCGAGCGCGTAGCCGCCGAGCGCGAAGAAGAGCCCGTGTCCGAGCGACAGGATCCCGGCGTAGCCCCATACGAGATCGAGCGCGACGGCGAGCATCGCGTAGCACATGATCTTGCCGACGAGCGCGATCCAGAACGACGAGACGTGGAGCGGGTGGCCGGCCGGGAACGCGAGATGGAGCGCGGGCAGGACCACGATCGTGATCAGCGCAAAGGCGCCGAGCGCGAGCCAGCCGCCTCGCCGGTAGAGCCCGAGGAATCGCGAGGGTGCGCGCGCGGCAGCCGGTCTTCCGGCGATCGCGGGATCGGTTGCGATCGCGTTCATGCCTCGGCGCTCCGTCCCTTCAGCGCAAACAGGCCCTGCGGCCGCTTCTGGATGAAGACGATGATGAACACCAGCACCGCGATCTTCGCGAGCACCGCGCCGGCGAACGGCTCGAGGAACTTGTTGACCTCGCCCAGCCCGATCGCGGCGATGACCGTGCCGGCGAGCTGCCCGACGCCGCCGAGCACGACGACCATGAAGGAATCCACGATGTAGCTCTGGCCGAGGTCGGGCCCGACGTTGCCGATCTGCGAGAGCGCCACGCCGCCGAGACCCGCGATCCCGCAGCCGAGCGCGAAGGTGAGCATGTCGACCCGCCCGGTCGGCACGCCGACGCAGTCGGCCATCGCACGGTTCTGCGTGACCGTGCGCACGAAGAGGCCGAGCCGCGTGCGGTTGAGCACCAGCCACACCGCCGCCAGGACGAGCGCGGCGAACAGGATGATCGCGATGCGGTTGTACGGCAGCACGAGGCCGCCCGCGAGGGCGATGCCGCCCGACATCCACGACGGGTTCGCCACTTCCACGTTCTGCGCGCCGAAGAGCGTGCGCACCGTCTGGATCAGCAGGAGGCTGATGCCCCAGGTCGCGAGCAGCGTCTCGAGCGGCCGCCCGTACAGCCAGCGGATCACGCTACGCTCGAGCACGACGCCGACGAGGGCCGCGACGAGGAAGGCCACCGGAATCGCCGCGGCGAGGTACCAGTCGAGCGCGCGAGGGGCGAGCGCGCGGAAGAGGTTCTGCACCACGTAGGTAGCGTAGGCGCCGATCATCAGGAACTCGCCGTGCGCCATGTTGATGATGCCCATCAGCCCGAAGGTGATCGCCAGGCCGAGCGCGGCGAGCAGGAGCACGCTGCCTAACGACAGTCCGCTGAAGACGTTGCCGACCACCTCCAGCCGACCGAGCCGCGATTCGATCGCGCGCAGGCTGGTCGCGATCTCGGCGCGCACGTCGGCGTCGGGTTCGTTGAAGCTGCCGTCCGGCTTCTTCTCAAGCATCGTGCTCAGCACGAGCTTGATATCGGGGCTGTCGCTCCCCGCGAGGCGCTTGACCGCCGCGAGGCGCGCCTTCGCATCCGGATCCTGGAGCTGCAGCGCCGCCGCGGCGACGACGAGGAGCTGCCTGATCTCGTCGTCGGTCTCCCTGTCCGCCGCCTTGAGGATCAGCGGCAGCAGGTCGGGACTCGCCTCCTTCTGCAGCGATCTGGCCGAGGCGAGCCTGACCGCACGATCGGGCGAGACGAGGCTGAGGACCGCGAGCGCGTCGGCGAGCGCGCGGCGCACGCGATTGTTGATGGTGATCGCCTCGCGGTCGGCTGCACCCGCCGTCACCGGCGCGCCCGTCGCGGCGTCGCGCGCCTCGGTGCCGGCGACGATCACCACCCGGCCGTCCTTGAGGACGGCGAGGCTGTCGTCGGCGAGCGCCGTCAGCACCGCGAACGCCGCCGGATCGGCTGACTCGGCGAGCGTCGCGATGCCCGCGAGCTTGTCGTCGGTGTCGTCGGCGCCGAGCTTCCTCACCGCGTTGGCGTCGAGCGCGGCGAGCGCGGGCAGCGCGAACGCCGCAAGCGCGATCGCCGCGGCCGCTCGACGCACCGCGGCGAGGAAAGCTGTCATCGCGTCGGTATTACCGTCGCCCCACCTCTGCCCTCCCCCACGCGGGGGGAGGGAGAAGTGGTAGGCATCAATTACAGTCCCTGCTTGCCATCGTTGCCCGGGATGAACGGGCTCCAGGGCTGGGCGCGGATCGGCGCTTTCGTCTTCCAGACGACGTTGAACTGCCCGTCCGGACGGATCTCGCCGATGTACACCGGCTTGTGGAGGTGGTGGTTCGTCTTGTCCATCGTCAGCAGGAAGCCCGAGGGGGCCTTGAAGGTCTGGCCGCCCGTCGCGGCGATGACCTTGTCGACGTCGGTCGTCTTCGCCTGTTCGACCGCCTGCTTCCACATGTAGATGCCGACGTAGGTCGCCTCCATCGGGTCGTTGGTCACGACCTTGTCCGCGTTCGGCAGCTTCTTCGCCGCGGCGAAAGCGCGGTACTTCTTGATGAAGGCCTCGTTCTCGGGGTTCTTGAGCGACATAAAGTAGTTCCACGCCGCGAGGTGGCCGACGAGCGGCTTCGCGTCGACGCCGCGCAGCTCCTCTTCGCCGACCGAGAACGCGACCACCGGCACGTCGGTCGCCTTCAGGCCCTGGTTGCCGAGCTCCTTGTAGAACGGCACGTTCGAGTCGCCGTTGATCGTGGAGATCACCGCCGTCTTGCCGCCGGTGGCGAACTTCTTGATGTTCGCCACGATCGTCTGGTAGTCGCTGTGCCCGAACGGCGTGTAGACCTCCTCGATGTCCTTCTCCGAGACGCCCTTCGACTTGAGGAACGCGCGCAGGATCTTGTTGGTCGTGCGCGGATACACGTAGTCCGTGCCGAGCAGGTAGAAGCGCTTGGCGCCGCCGCCGTCCTTGCTCATCAGGTACTCAACCGCCGGAATCGCCTGCTGGTTCGGCGCGGCGCCGGTGTAGAACACGTTCTTCTCCAGCTCCTCGCCCTCGTACTGCACCGGGTAGAAGAGGAGGCCGTTCAGCTCCTTGAACACCGGCAGCACGGACTTCCGCG
>Ga0335084_10003363_pt1 | contig 15567 bp, 12 predicted proteins | sample Lox_Sample_44_FD_206721 | JGI IMG/M metagenome (GOLD analysis project Ga0335084, IMG submission 206721) | Soil microbial communities from Loxahatchee National Wildlife Refuge, Florida, United States - Lox_Sample_4.4 | ecosystem: Environmental > Terrestrial > Soil > Wetlands | place: USA... | reverse complement strand
TTCTCTGTCTCACTCCAGGGGTGCACCCCACACTGCGACCTGCCCGTCCCGCCCGCGTGCCCGCTGGTACAGGGTCTCGCGGGCCGCGGCCAGCGCCTGCATGAGCAACGCCCCCACCTCGGGCTCGAGCCGCCCCCGGAGGACGACCATGCCGTCCTCATCCTGATGAACGAGGAGTGCGCGGTTCCTGTGTCGCAGCGCCGTCTCCCGCGCCTCGGCCCGCCGGTCCACACAGCGCCAGCCGCGCACGATCCGCTCGACGTGGGCCGCCGTGCCCGCGCGCCCCACGGCGAGGAGCCGCGCCTCCGTCTCCGGCGTGGCCACGCGGGTGAGGGCGCGGACCTTGGCGTACGACACCTGCCCGGCGGCCAGGGCCTCGGCGAGGAGCGGCAGCGTGCTCGGAGCGCGCGCCACCCGTACCCGTTCCCGGGCGGCGCCCAGATCGAGCCCCACCCGCCAGGAGAGCCAGGCGGCGCAGGAGCGGAAGCCCGAGTTCCAGCCGCCCCGGGCGTCGAACTCCCGGATCAAGGTGAGGAGACGCGCGGTGGCGGCGTCGAGGTGCGCGGACAACTCGGCGATCTCGTCGCCGAGGCGGTCGAGGTCAGCAATCCGATCCGGAGTGGGAAAGATGGTCGGCGCGTGGCGCTGCATGGCGAGCCCTCCTGCGCCGACTCTACACCCCGGTTTCCGCGTCTCCGTGCAGCGTCCGGGGCGATAGTTTTCCAGCCGGCCAGTGATTTTTCTCTCGGCCCCGTGCGATCGTGCCCAACGCGGCTAGCGCGGGCCGGTGGTGCGGCCCATTCAGAGCGCTGCCGCCGCGTGAGCATTCCGCCCTGCTGAAACTGTCAAGCGGAAAAGCGCGGGACCAGCATCAGGGCACGCACGTCACTGGATCACCTCGTCGGCGCGCTGGAGCAGCGACTTCGGGATTGTGAGCCCGAGCGCCTTGGCCGTCTTGAGGTTGATGACCAGCTCGAACTTGGTCGGCTGCTCGATGGGCAGGTCGGCGGGCTTGGCCCCTTGAGGATCTTGTCGACGTATGTGGCCGCGCGCCGGAACAGCGACGCGACGTTCGACCCATAGGACATGAGATCTCCGGCCTCTGGAAACTCCCTCAGCCCATACATGGCGGGCAGGCGGCGCTTCTCTGCCAGACGGACGATCTGATTTCGAAAGGAGAAGGGCAGAAGATCCACCGGAACGAGAAATGCGGCGGCACGCTCCCGGGTCATTGCGGCGAAGGCGGACTCGAGATCGCTGCCGCCACGGACCTCTAGGACTTGTAACTTCACGCCGAGCTTCTGGGCGGCGCTCGCTGACTCGTCCCGGTAGGCGCCGGCAGCCGAGGGGACAGGATTCCACAAAAGGGCCACGCGCGAGGCTCGCGGGACCGCTTCTTTCAGAAGCTCGAGGTTCTTGCGAGGATGTCAGGGGCAATATCGCTGGTCAACCCGGTGATGTTTCCTCCCGGCCGGGCCAGGCTCGCGACGAACCCCGCGTCCACGGGTTCTCTCGATACCCCCATGACGCCCGGGATTGTCGCCGTCGCTTTCTTGACCGCGTCGATGACGGGATTCGATCCGGTCACGATGACGTCCACCCTGAGCCGGACCAGCTCGGCGGCGAGCACGGGAAGCCGTTCCTGCTTTCCGTCCGCGAAGCGGCGCTCGATCACGACATTGCGCCCTTCCGCGTAGCCGAGCTCCCGCATCCCCTCGTCGAATGCCCTGACAATGTGCTCGACCACATTGCGGTTCGCAGTCACGATGAAGCCGATCCGAGGCATCTTCGGCGGCTGCTGGGCGTGCGCGGTGAGCGGTGTGGCGAGGAGCCCGCCCGCCAGCGTACCCATGAACGCCCGCCGCGTGGTCACTGGAGTACGGCTCCCCCTCACCCTGCGCTCTCCCCCTTCGGGGGCGGGGGGGTGCGCTGCGAGCGGTCGCGCTCCATCTGGCGGAGCTCGGTGCGGCGGATCTTGCCGCTGATGGTCTTGGGCAGGTCGGCGACGAACTCGATCTCGCGCGGGTACTTGTAGGGCGCCGTCACCGTCTTGACGTGGTCCTGCAGCTCGGCGGCGAGCGCGTCGGATGCGGTGTGGCCGGCCGCGAGAACCACGAAGGCCTTTACGATCTCGCCGCGGAGGGCGTCGGCCTTGCCGATGACGGCGGCCTCGGCGACGGCGGCGTGCTCGACCAGGGCCGATTCCACCTCGAAGGGACCGATGCGGTACGACGCGCTGTTGATCACGTCGTCGGCGCGGCCGACGAACCAGAGATAGCCGTCGTCGTCCATGGAGGCCCGGTCGCCGGTGATGTACCAGTCGCCGCGATGACACTTGGCCGTCGCTTCCGCGTTCTTCCAGTACTCCTGGAACATGCCCACGGGCCGCTCGGGCTTCACCCGGATGGCGAGGTCGCCCTCTTCCCCGCGCGGCAGCTCGCGCCCGTCTTCACTGACGATGGCGAGGTGGTGCCCCGGCGCCGCCGGCCCCATGGAGCCGGGCTTCCAGGGCGTCGCCGGGAAGGTCGCCGCCACCAGCACGCTCTCCGTCTGGCCGTAGCCCTCGTAGATGTGGTGCCCCGTGCCCTCGCGCCAGGCCTCGATCACCTCGGGATTGACGGCCTCGCCCGCGCCGAGACAGTGGCGCAGCGTCGGGTAGCGGTACTTGCGAAGCGGCTCCTGGACCATCATGCGGTAGGCCGTGGGCGGCGCGAAGAAGGTCGTGATGGGGAAGCGCTCGAACATGGCGAGCGTCTCCTGTGAGTCGAACTTCTTGCCGCGCGCGTCCCAGACGAAGATGGCCGCGCCCATGTTCCACGGGGCGAAGAAGGAAGTCCACGCGGCCTGCGCCCATCCCGTGTCCGAGATCGTCCAGTGCAGGTCCTCCAGCGTGTTGTCGAGCCAGAACTTGCCCGTGATGATATGGCCGATCGGGTAGGACGCGTGGGTATGCAGCACCATCTTGGGGAAGCCCGTCGTTCCAGACGTGAAGTAGACCATCATCGGGTCGGCGCTCGCGTTTCTGGGGTGCGCCATGTCGGGCGAGGCCTGGGCCATCAGCCGCTCGTACTCCTGCCAGCCGCCGCCCGCGCGGCTCACCACGATACGGTGCTTCACCGTCGGGCACTCGCGGAGGACCTGGTCCACCTTGTGGGTGTTGTCCTCGTCGGTGATGACGACGCTCGCCTCGGCGGCGTTCAGCCGATACTCGATATCTTTCGTGGTGAGGAGCGTCGTGCCTGGGACGGACACGGTCCGCGAGCGCAGGCAGCCCAGCAGGATCTCCCACCATTGATACACGCGCGGGAGCATGACGACGACCTTCTCCCCCGGCCGGACGCCGATCCCCGCGAGCGCGTTGGCGAAGCGCTTCGACCGCTCCGACAGCTCGGCGAAGGTGAAGCGCCGCGCCTGACCGTCGGCGGACACCCAGAGGAGCGCCAGCTTCGAGGGATCGCGCGCCCAGGCGTCGAAGGTGTCAAAGGCCCAGTTGAACCGCGCGGGTACCTCGAGGCGGAAGTCCCGCATGGTGGCGGCGTAGTCCGTCATGTTGCGCGCCGTCACTGGATCACCTGGTCTGCGCGCGCCAGGAGCGACTGCGGGACGGTGAGGCCCAGCGCCTTGGCGGTCTTGACATTGATGACCAGCTCGAACTTCGTCGGCTGCTCGATGGGCAGATCGGCGGGCCTGGCGCCCTTGAGGATCTTGTCCACATAGAGGGCGGCGCGTCGCTGCATTTCGGAAGCATCCACTCCATAGGACATGAGGCCGCCCGGCTCAACGAACACCCGGATCTCGTAGATTGCGGGAATCCGATGCGTGGCCGCAAGGTCGATGACGGCCTTTCTGTGCGCGAACATGAAGGCTGGCGACGTCACCAAGAGGCCCTGGTCGCGGTTCTTCTTCATCCCGAGGAAGGCGGGAGCCAAGTCCGCCGCTCGGCGCACGATGAACGTATGGACCGCGACGCCGAGGCCCCGAGCCGCGTTCGCGACCTGTTCTTCCAACCTGGACTCTATCTGGGGCAGTGCCGAGGTCGTGACATCCTCCCGAATGAGCGCGACCCGTGAAAGATTCGGTACGAGCGCCTTGAGAAGCTCGAGGCGTTTTGCGATCAGTTCATCGTTCAGAAGCTGCGACCCTGTGATGTTGCCCCCCGGCCTGGCGAGGCTGTCGACGAGTCCCAAGGCAACGAGATTCTCGTCGGCGCGCCCGACGACGATGGGGATAGTTCTCGTTTCCAGTTGAAGGATCTTGGCCAGGCCCGCGCTCGACGCGAACAGTACGTCGACCCTCAGGCGCACGAGGTCGGCGGCGCCCGCGCGAAGCTGTTCGGCCGACTCGCCGAACCGACGCTCGACGACCATGTTCTGGCCGTCGACCCAGCCGAGCTCTCTCATCGACAGCCAGAACGGGTTTGTCGCGACTGACTTCGCGAGTTCCGGCGCGGTCGGCGCCGCCCCGATGCCGAGAATTCCCACGCGAGCTCTCTTCTCCGATTTCTGCGCCTCGGCGACGGGGGGCGCGGCGAGGAGCGCGGCTCCCGCGCCGGCGAGGAACCCGCGCCGGTCCATCACTGGATCACCTGGTCGGCGCGCGCGAGAATCGCCTGCGGCATCTTGATGCCGAGGGCCGCGGCGGTCTTCAGGTTGACGCCCAGCTCCAGCTTCGTGGGCTGCTGGACCGGGAGCTCGCCCGGCTTCGTGCCCTTGAGGATCCGGTCCACGTAGGCGGCGGCGCGCCTGTAGCTGTCGAGCTGATCGATCCCATACGCGATGAGTCCCCCCGCTTCGACGTCGGCCTGGGAAGAGTACATGACAGGCATCCGGGTCTTCGCGGCGAGCTCGATGTACCGCGCTCGAAGCGAAGTTTGAAGCGGGTCGGCCAGCCGGATCAGGGCCTGTGCGTTCCAGGCCTTCGCCGCTTCGAAAGCGGGCTCGAGCTGCGCGGCTTCCTTGACCGTGAAGACGCGAAACTCAACCTTCAGCCCACGTGCGGCGACCTCGTCGTCCTGGATCTGGATCAGCACGTTCGGGTCCCCGGGATTCCCGATGGCGCCGACGCGCGTGGCCGTCGGGACAAGTTCCTTGAGGAGCTGGAGCCGCTTCGCGGCGATCTCACCGCTGAGGTTGGTAAACCCGGTGATGTTCCCTCCCGGTCTCGCCAGGTTGGAGACGAGGCCCACCCGCACGGGATCGCCGACCCCCACCATGACGATGGGGACGGTCGTCGTGGCTTTCTTTGCCGCGAGGTTGCCGGGAGTGTTCGCGACCACCATGACCTTCACCGGAATCGTCACCAGCTCGGCCGCCAGCTGGGGAAGCCGGTCGAGCTGTCCTTCAGCCGACCGGTACTCGTAAACGACGCTCTTCCCCTCGACGTAACCGAGCTCCTTCATCGACTCGCGGAACGCATCCCACAGCGGCTTCGCCGTCGGCGAGGAGGTCGGCGTGAGGATGCCGACGTGCGGCGTGGCTTCGCGCTTCTGCGCCGAAGCCCGGCCGAGCCCGCAGGCGATATCGAGGATTGGGACGACCCCGGCCGTGATCGCTCCCAGGAAGACGCGGCGGTCCATCACTGATGTCATGAGAACGGTCCTTCAGCGCTGTTGATACCCTCGGCACAATCAACAGCGTCGACCGAGAGGAGGCCCAAGCCATGACATTCGTGGGATGCGATCTGCACACGCGACAGCAACAGGTGGCGGTGCTCGACACCACCACCGGCGAGATCCTCGAGCAGCAGCTGCTGCATGAGGGCACGATCGTCGAGGACTTCTATGCCACCTTGCCGCGACCCGTGACGGTCGGCATTGAGAGCACCGGATACGCGATCTGGTTCCACACCCTCCTGCAGCGGCTCGGTCATACCGTGCTCGTGGGGGACGCGGCGAAGATCCGCGCCATGGTCGTCCGCAAGACCAAGACCGACCGCCGCGACGCCCTGCACATCCTCGACCTCCTCCGCCACGATCGGTTCCCGTCCATCTGGATCCCTGACCCCGCCACGCGCGAGCTTCGGGCGCTCCTGATGCATCGCCTCCGCCTGGTGCGAATCCAGACCATGCTCAAAAATGGCGTGCACGCCCTCGCCCTGAACCAGGGCCTCGCCCGCGGCTCCAAGCTTCTCCGTCGCGCCGGCCTCGCCCAGCTCCAAGCCCTCCCCCTGCCACCCTATACCGCACAGCGCCGTGACCAGAGCCTGGATTTGCTCGCGACGCTCCGCACCCATCTCGATCACCTCGATGAGGCCATCGCGGCCGCCGCGCTCGCCCATCCAGACGCTCCGCGGCTGCTGACCCACCCGGGCGTGGGCCCCGTGACTGCCCTGGCCACCGTCGTGGTGTTGGGGACCGTCAGCCGCTTTCCCGACAGCAAGCACGTCGTCAGCTATGTCGGCTTGGCTCCCGCTCTCAATGCCTCGGCCGACAAGTACCGGCTCGGCAAGATTACCAAGCAGGGCAGTGCGCTCCTCCGGTTTGTCCTCGGCCAGGCCGCCGCGCATGCGGCGCGCCTCGATCCGGACCTCACCCGCACGTACCGCACCCTGGCGCAGCGGCGCGGGCGCTCCAAGGCGAAAGTCGCCGTGGCCCGCAAACTCCTCGTGCGGCTCTTCATCATGCTGCGCGACCACATCGACTATGACGAGTTCCGGCGACGAGGGCGGGCGCCCGCCGTCGTGCCGGGCTAAGGAGGGCGCGTACTGACGACGGCGTCCCCCAGGCACTCGTTCCAGTGCGGGCGTGCTCGAGGTTATCCATGGTCTGCCATGACCGCTCACTGATTGGGCCGCCCCTCCTCGACGACACTGCGTCGTCGACGATCGAACACGACATCATGCGCCGCGTGCGCGAATGGATGGCTGGTGGCCGTGTGCCCCTGGGAACGTCACGGAGATGCACCGTGCGACCAACAGCGCTGTCCTGGGGGATACCGGGATATGCCCACGCCGGAGTTCGTCGATCCTGGGGCAAATGTGCGATCGCATTTCGCAGCCCAACGGCCGCGGCATCGAAATGTCCCGCCCGATTGACACTCGAACCGTTCTCATGGATGGATGACCTGGTCGGCGCGGACGAGCAGGGCGGGCGGGATGGTCAGGCCAAGCGCCTTCGCGGCCTTCAAGTTGATGACGAACTCGAATTTGGTTGGTTGCTCGACGGGCAGGTCGGCCGGCTTGACGCCCTTGAGGATCTTGTCCACGTAGGTGGCAGGGCGACGGTAAACGGCGGTCCCGTCCGTCCCGTAGGACATGAGGCCGCCGGCCTCCACGAAGTTCCGGCGATAGTAGATGGCCGGGAGGCGATGCTGTGCGGCCAGATCCGCGATGGGCCTCGCGTTCTCGGTCGTGATCGGGTTCTGCTGGACGATAAGCGCCTGGGCGGGCTCGCGCTGCATCGCGGCGAACGCGGATGACAGGTCGGCGGCTGTGTCTATCTCCTGGGCGGTGATTTGGATGCCAAATTGCTGCACCGCCGCCCGCAGCTCGCGTATCAGGATCGGCGTGGGGGACGCGGGACGGTGCGCGAGCACGGCCACCCGATTGGCCCGCGGCAGCAGCTCATGAAGGAGATGAAGGCGCTTGCCGGCGAGCTCTGTGGACAGGATCGTGAGGCCCGTGAGGTTGCCGCCGGGGCGGCCGAAGCTCGCGACGAGGCCGCTGCCGACGGGATCACCCACGCCGACGAAGACGATTGGAAGGCTGGGGGTCGCGCGCTTGGCGGCCTCCGAGGGGAGCGTGCCTTGCGTCACGATGAGATCCACGTTCAGGCGCACCAGCTCTGCGGCCATCTCGGGCAGCCGCTCCGGCTTCCCTCCGGCCCAGCAATACTCGATGGCGATGCTCCGCCCCTCGACGTGTCCGAGCTCGCGAAGCCCTTGAATAAAAGCCTCGTCCGTCTCGTCGGGGCCCGAGCGAAGCGAGAGGATCCCGAGGCGGTGAATCCTGGCGGGCTGCTGAGCGTGCGCGACGGCGGGCCTCGCGACCACGCCCGCCGCCACCACCGCGAGGAAGGCGCGGCGGTCCATCAGGGAACCACATGGTCGGCGCGGCCGAGGAGCGATTGGGGGATGGTCAGGCCGAGCGCCTTCGCCGTCTTGACGTTTATCACGAGCTCGAACTTGGTCGGCTGCTCGACGGGCAGGTCGGCGGGGTTGGCGCCCTTGAGAATGCGGTCGACGAAGTATGCGGCCCGCCGCCACGTCGCGTCGGCGGGCGGGCCGTAAGCGGCCAGGGTCCCGCTGTCGACGTAGAGGCGCAGCGTCGAGATCGTCGGCAGGCGCGCTGCCTCCGCGCGACGGGCGATCGCCGCGCTGTGACGGTTGGGCAAGGGGCCGTCGACCACGATCAGCGCCTGGCAGCCGGCCTTTGCGATGGCCGCAATCGCGGGCGCGATGCCGTCCGCCGAGGTGATCTCTTCGAACCGCGCCGAGAGGCCCTGCGCGGTGACAGCCGTACGCAGAGTCTCGGCGGCGTTGGCGCCCTCTCCGCGCGCGCGCAAGACGCCGATCCGCTTTATCCCCGGCACCAGCTCGCCGAGCAGCTGGACCTGCTTGGCGCTGAGCTCCGGGATCAGCAAGGTCAGGCCGGTGACATTGCCGCCCGGCCGGGCGAGGCTCGCCACTAGCCCGCTGGCGACCGCGTCGGCGACGCCGCTCATCACGATCGGAATGGTCTTTGTCGCCGTCATCACAGCCCGAATCGCCGGCGTGGAGCTGGTGACGATGACATCTGGCTTGGCCGCAACCAGCTCCCCGGCGAGCGCTGGCAGCTGGTCGTCTCGCTCGCCGCCGTACCGGAACACCATCTCGAGCGTCGCCGGCTCGGTATAGCCGCGCTCCGCCAGGCCGGCGCGCAGGGCGGAGATCCGCGGTGCGTAGAACTGGGGCGAGCCCGGCGCCAGCACGCCGATGAGGGGCCGTCGGCGCGGTGCCTGTGCCCGCGCGAGGCCCGGCGCCGCAGTGACCGCCGCCGCGGCGAGGCCCATGAAGGCGCGGCGGTCCATCAGGGGATGCGGACCCAGCCTTCCATGAGACGGCGCGCGGTGCGGTAGACCGTGACCCGCTCGGCGTGGTACTCGCCCGCCTGCTTCACGACGGCGGCGTCGAGCGGGAGGACACCCGACGGATGGCCGAGGCGCACGTCGGCGCCGGGCTTGGCGGTAGAGCACTCGTGGACCAGCGTGCCCTCGATGCGCGCCGAGACGGCGAGGCACATGGAGGAAGTCAGCGGGAAGGCGCGGTGGCAGTTGCCCATCGAGATGGCGCGGCCGACGACGTCCGCGGTCTCGCGGGCGACCCGGCTGCCGTCGAGGGCGGTGTACTCGGCGGGCGCCGCGATCATGGCGATTTTCGGCGTGGCGGCGCTGCCGGGGATGCCCATCAGCTGCGAGGCGGCGACGCGGATCTTCTCGAGCCGCGCGCCGAGGGCCTTGTCGCCGTCTACGGCCTGCGGGCTCTCGGTGCCGCTGAGGCCGAGGTCGCGGGCGCGGACGAAGACCATCGGAATGGACGCGTCCACCAGCGAGGCCTCGACGCCCTCCACCATCTCGCGCACCTTGCCGGTCGGAAGCAGGCGCCCAGTTCCCGCGCCGCCTGGGTCGAGGAAGTCGAGCGCGATGCGCGCGCCCGTGCCCGCCACGCCGGGGAGCTCGAAGTCGCCGTGGACCGCGGGCTCGCTACCGGCAACGGGCACGCGCGCCACGATGATCTTCTTGGTGTTGGTGTTGTGGATGCGCACGAGCGTCTCGCCGTCCACGGGCTGGATCAGGCGCTCCTCGATGGCGAAGGGGCCGACGGCGGAGGAGCAGTTGCCGCAGTTGCCCGTGTAGTCCACGTGGGCCTTGCCGATTTCCACCTGCGCGAAGGTGTAGTCGACGTCGGCGTCCGGGTGGGTGGTTGGGCCGATGATGACGGCCTTGGAGAGCGAGGAGATGCCGCCGCCGAGGCCGTCGAGCTGGCGGCCGTAGGGGTCGGGGCTGCCGAGCGCCGCCAGCAGGATGTAGTCGCGCTCGACGCCGGCCGGCGGCAGATCGCGCTCGTGGAAGACGAGACAGCGGCTCGTGCCGCCACGCATGTAGACGGCGCGGACGCGCGCCTGTGTCATTTTGATGCCGCCGTCTGGGCGAGGAGGCCGCCCGCCAGCAGGATGTCGCGCTCACGCGGCGTCAAGACGCAGCGCGTCTGGAAGGACTTGCCCGTTCGCTCGTTGGTCACCGTGATCTTCCTTCCTGCCTGGAGCGCGTCGCGGAGGCCGTCGAAGCGCAGCATGTCGTCGCGCTGGATCGCCTCGTAGTCCGCGGCGTTATCGAACTCGAGCGGCACGAGCCCCCAGTTGATCAGGTTGGCCCGGTGGATGCGCGCAAAGCTTTTGGCGAGGACGGCGCGCACGCCGAGATGCAGCGGAGCGGTGACGGCCGCCTCGCGCGATGAGCCTTGACCGTAGATCTCGCCGCCGACCAGCACGCCCCAGCCGGCGGCCTTGGCGCGGGCGACGAACTCCGCGTCGGTGTTCCTGAAGGTGAACTCGGCGATGGCCGGCACGTTGGAGCGAAAGACGAGGGCCGCCGTCCCCGAGGGCGAGATGTCGTCGGTCGAGACCTTGTCGCCGAGCTTGATCAGCACCGGCGCGCGGAGCGTCGGCTCGACGGGGCGCCCGCGCGGCACTTCCTTGATGTTGGGGCCCTTGAGCACCGTGGTCCCGGCGGCTTCGCTCTCCGATGCCGGCGGGATAAGGCCGGCGCTTGACGCAATGAGGGAGGACGGGTAGTGACGCTCGGGCGCGGCACCGCGCTTCCGCGGGTCCGTGATGACGCCGGTGAGCGCCGAGGCCGCCGCGGTCAGCGGCGAGCAGAGGTAGACCTGGTCATCCTTGACGCCGCTGCGACCCGCGAAGTTGCGGTTGAAGGCGCGGAGGCTCTTTCCTCCCGCCGCGGGCACGTGCCCGATGCCCGCGCAGGAGCCGCACGTGGGCTCGGAGATGGACGCGCCGGCCGCAAGGAGATCCGTCAGGAGCCCCTCGCGCGACATGATCTCGAGGATGCGGCTCGAGCCCGGGAAGACGACGAAGGACACCGACGGCGCCACGCGCTCGCCGCGGATCGTGCGGGCGACGGCCCACATGTCCTCCCATGAGGAGTTGGTGCAGGAGCCGACCATGACCTGCTCGAGCGCCGTGCCTTCGACCTCGCCCACCGGCACGACCTTGTCGGGCGAGGAGGGCAGGGCGACCAGCGGCTCGAGCGCGGAAAGATCCAGATCGATCTGCTCGTCGTACTCGGCGTCGGCATCCGGGGCGAGCGGCTTCCACTCCTCCTCGCGGCCGAGGAGCGCGAAGTAGTTCCGCGTCGCCTCGTCGGACGGGAAGACGCTGGTCGTCAGCGTCAGCTCGGCGCCCATGTTGCAGATGGTCGCCCGCTGGGGCAGCGAGAGGGTGGCCGCGCCGGGCCCCGCGTACTCGAAGATCTTGCCGCTGCCGCCGCGCACCGTGTAGCGGCGCAGCAGTTCCAGGATCACGTCCTTGGCGTGGACCCACGGCTTGAGCTGGCCCGTGAGCCAGACGCGTACCACCCTGGGCATCGGCACGTAGTAGGCGCCGCCGCCCATCGCGACGGCGATGTCGAGCCCGCCCGCGCCGATGGCGAGCATGCCCGTCGAGCCGCACAGGGGCGTATGGCTATCGGTGCCGAGGACGAACTGGCCGGGCACGCTGAAGGTCTCGAAGTGCACCTGGTGGCAGATGCCGTTGCCCGGCTTGGAGAACCAGGAGCCGTAGCGCTTCGACGCCGTCTGCATGTAGCGGTGGTCGTCCGTGTTCCGCGAGTCCGTCTGGTTGACGTTGTGGTCGATGTAGCTGACGACCCTTGACGGCTTCACGCGCGGGAAGCCCATGGCTTCGAACTGGAGCCACGCCATGTTGCCGTTGGTGTCCGTCAGCAGGCACTGGTCCACGCGAAGTCCCACCTCCTCGCCGGCCACCGCTTTGCCCGCGACCAGGTGTGACTCGATCAGCTTCCGCGCGAGGGAGAAACCCAACGTCAGCGCTTGTCCACGGGCACGAAGGGCTTGCGGCCGGGGCCCTTATAGTCGGCGCGCGGGCGGATCAGCCGGTTGTCGTCGTACTGCTCGAGGAGGTTGGCCGTCCACCCCGCGATGCGGGAAGTCGCGATGACCGGCGTGAAGAGGTCGACTGGAATGCCGATCGAATAGAAGAGCGGCGCCGAGTAGAAGTCCACGTTGGGGATGAGCGTCTTGGTCGCGCTCACTTTCGCGTGGAGCTTCACCGCGAGGTCGTACCAGAGTGACGTTCCGGTCTCGCGGCAGGCGGCCTCGGCCATGCCCTTGAGGATGGCCGCCCGCGGGTCGCCGCCGGTGTAGACGCGGTGGCCCATGCCCATGAAGCGGCGCTTCGCGGCGAACGCCTTGTCCACGAAGCCGTCGACGTTGTCGAGCTTGCCGATCTCGAGGAGCGTGTTCATGACCGCCTCGCCCGCGCCGCCGTGAAGCGTGCCCTTGAGGGCGCCGACCCCACCGGCCACGGCCGAGTGCATGTCGGACAGGGTCGCCGCGATCACGCGCGTCGTGAAGGTCGAGGCGTTCAGCTCGTGCTCGGCGTACAGGACGAGGCTCGCGTCGAAGGCCTTGGTCGTGACCTCGCTCGGCTTCTTCCCGGTCAGCATGTAGAGGAAGTTCGCGGCGAGCGAGAGGTCCTTCGAGGGCGGGACGGGCTTCTTGCCGCTCCGGATGCGGTGGTGGGCGCAGATCGCCGTGGCGAACTGGCTGGTCAGCCGCATCGCCTTGCGGAGATTCGCGGCATGGGAGTTGTCGGTCGTGTCCGGGTCGTGCATGCCGAGCATGGCGACCGAGGCCTGGAGCACGCGCATGGGGTCCGTTTTCTTCGGCATCAGCGCGAAAGCTTTGACGAGATGGCCGGGAATGGGGCGCGCGGCTGCTAGGTCGGCCGTGAAGCGGCGGAGCTGGCTCTTGTTCGGCAGCTCGCCCATCCAGAGGAGGTAGGCGACCTCCTCGAAGGTCGCCTCGCGCGCGAGGTCGTCGATGTCGTAGCCGCGGTAGGCGAGGCGGCCGTTCGTGCCGTCGAGGTCGCAGAGCTGGGTCTCGGTCGCGACCACGCCCTCGAGCCCGCGGATCAGCTGGGTGCCTTCAGCCATGTGTCGTCTCCTCTCAGGCCGGCCGCTTGATGCCGAAGGCCGGCAGGACCGTTTCGACGAAGCCCTGGAGCGCGTCGAAGTCGTACGGCCCCTCGCGGAAGGCGAGATTCACGCGCTGGACGCCCACGGCCTGATAGGCCTGGCACATCTCGAGCGCGTCCTTCGGCGTGCCGCGGAAGAAGCCCTTGCGCTCAGGTTTCTCCCCCCAGTGAGATTTGAAGATCGCCTCGCCGCGCTGGACCCCCTTGGCGTCGGCGCCCAGGTAGAAGCCGACATTAACTGTGCGCGCAACGCGAGCCGGATCGCGTCCCTCCTTGGCGCACCAGTCGTCGAGAATCGCGTTCTTCGCCTTCCACGCCTGCGAATCGATGTAGGGCGCGTTCCAGCCGTCGGCATATTTCGCCGCGGTCCGGAGCGTGCGCTTCTCGCCCTGGCCGCCCACCCAGATGGGCAGCCGCTTCTGGATCGGCTTGGGATTGCAGCGCGCATCGTTGAGGTGGAAGTACCGCCCTTTGAAGTTCGAGACCGGCTGGTCGAAGAGCATCCGGAGGATCTGCACCGCCTCCTCGAGGTGGTCCTGGCGGACGCCGATGCGCTCGAAGGGGATGCCGAAACCCTCGTACTCGTGCTGGTGCCATCCGGCGCCGATGCCGATCTCGCAGCGGCCGCCGGAGAGGTGATCGATGGTGCAGATGGCCTTGGCGAGGACGCCGGGGTTCCTGTAGTTGACGCAGATCACGAGCGAGCCCACACGCACGTGCCTGGTGTCGAGCGCGATCGCCGTCATCGTGCTGATCGCTTCGAAGCAGGGGCCGTTTCCGTCGCGGTACGGAGACTCCTGGAAGTGGTCGGCGGAGGAGAACCAGTCGAAGCCGTTGGCGTCCGCGAAGCGCCAGAGCCTGCGCATGTCGGCCATCGGCCCGCCCACGTGTCCCAGGTGCATCCCGAAGGTCATCGCCATTGAGAGGTCTCCTTGCCCCCGTTCAACCCTTGAAAGAGCCGTCGATGCGGACGTCCACGAGGTACGGGCCGCCCGAGGCGAGCCCGCGGTGGACCGCGGGCCCCACGTCGGCGGACTTCTCGATGAGCTCGCCCGCCACGCCCATCGACTTGGCGAGCCCGACGTAGTCGAGGCGCGGGTTGACGAGGTCCATGGCGACGTACCTGTCGTCCTCGGCCGAGAAGCCCTTGAGCGCGAGCGTCCGCTGCTTGAGGATGCGGTACGAGGCGTTGTTGAAGATGACGTAGACGACCGCGATCGAGTCGTGCGCCGCGGTCCAGAGCGACTGGATCGTGTACATCGCGCTGCCGTCGCCGACCAGCGCCACCACGGGGCGCCCGGGCTGGGCGAGCTTGATGCCGAGCGCAGCCGGCAGCCCCCAGCCGATGCCGCCGCCGCGGAGGCCGTAGAATCCCTTCGGGTCGCGCGACTTGAGCAGCTCGCGCAGGCCGCCGCCGGACGAGATGCTCTCGTCCACGACGACGGCGTCGTCCGGCACCGAGTCGGCCACGCCAGCCACGAGGGACAGCGGCGTGATGGGCGTGCGCCCGGCTTCGGCCTGGGCCTGCTGGCGCAGGGCGGCGATCCTGGCCTCGCGGGCACGGCCGAGCTCGACGGTGCGCGCCTTCGCGGCGTTGAGCGCATCCGGCGAGAGGCGCCGGCGCAGCGCCTCGGCCAGGTCGGGCAGGGTCGCCTTGGGATCGCCCTGGATGGCGACCTTCGCCGGGTAGTTCTTGCCGATCTCCCAGGGGTCGAGGTCGAGGTGGATGAGCGGCAGTCCTTCCGGCATGGGCTCGACGTCGGGCGGCAGCGAGAGCGTGAACATGTCGCCGCCCACGGAGAAGATGAGATCGTGCTTCATGAGGAGGTTGCGGATGGGCGGGCCCAGGCGCGGGAATGCGCCTGCGTAGAGCGGATGGGTGAAGGGGAAGGAACAGGTCGAGGGCACGCACTCGGCGTAGACGGGCGCGCCGAGCAGCTCCGCCACCTCAGCCATCTCGGCGAGCGCGTCGCCGTGGGCGACCGCGTCGCCCGAGATCAGGATGGGGCGGTTGGCCTTGACGAGAAGGTCCGCCGCCGCCTCGATCGCCGCCTTGTCGCCGCGGATGCGCGGCGCGACGCGGGTCGCCTCGAGCAGATCGACCTGCTGCTCGGCGTTGAGCACGTCCACGGGCAGCGCGATGAAGACGGGGCCCGTGGGATGGGCCTTCGCGGTCTTGGCGGCGCGTCGCACGGCGCGCGGCATGTCGGCCAGGCGTGTGATCTCGTAGGACCACTTGACGTAGGGACGCGCCACGGGCGGAAGATCGGACCACAAGATGGGCTCGGTCAGGTTCATCGCCTGGTCGTGCTGGCCGGCCGTGAGCAGGATCGGCGAGCCGGCCTTCATGGCGTCGTACAG
>Ga0335084_10003362_pt1 | contig 15573 bp, 14 predicted proteins | sample Lox_Sample_44_FD_206721 | JGI IMG/M metagenome (GOLD analysis project Ga0335084, IMG submission 206721) | Soil microbial communities from Loxahatchee National Wildlife Refuge, Florida, United States - Lox_Sample_4.4 | ecosystem: Environmental > Terrestrial > Soil > Wetlands | place: USA... | reverse complement strand
ACCGAGGGCGCAAGCATCGACCTGCTGGCACAGCGCGCGCTCTTCTGGCGGGAACGCGGCTGGCTGGTCGTCGCCGATGCACATTTCGGTAAGGCGGCGACCTTTCGCGCACACGGCGTACCCGTGCCGCAGGGAACGACGAGCGATAACCTGGCGCGGCTGGACGCTCTCGTCGCGGAATTGCAGCCGAGTGCGGTCGTGTTCCTCGGCGACCTGTTCCACGCGCGCGAAGCGCACGCCGCCGCGACGATCGCCGCGTTCCGTGCGTGGCGGGAGCGCCGTGCCGCACTCGAACTGATCCTCGTCGAAGGCAACCACGATCGTGCCGCAGGCCGTCCGCCCGCGGAACTCGGGATACGACTCGAATCCGAACCCCATCGGGTCGAGCGCATCGCCTTCTGCCATCACCCGCAATGGGTCGACCGCGCGATGACCTTTGCCGGTCACCTGCATCCGGCCATCACGCTGCACGGGCGGGCGGGCGAAAGCTTGCGGTTGCCATGCTTCTGGATCAGGGAACGACTCGCGGTGCTGCCGGCGTTCGGCTCGTTCACCGGCGGCGCGTCGATTCAGCGCAACGCGGGCGATCGGGTCGTTGCGCTCGCCGACGACGCCCTGTTCGAGGTCCCCGCGCTGCGCCCGGCCGCATGAGCGCGGTCCGCTAGTTCGTACTCGACTGGAACAGATACGCGTCCATCGCGAGCACGCCGCTGTCGACGCCGGCGTCGATGTGTTCGACGACCGGTCCGGGACCGGCAGCGCCGAACGCAACCATCAGCGGCAGGAAGTGCTCGGGCGTCGGGTGTGCACGCCGCGCATGCGGCGCCTGTTCGAGCCAGCCGGCCAGCGCGGCGCGGTCGTCTGAACGCAGCGCTCGGTCGACCCACATGCTGAATTCGCGCACGTACTGCTCGGGTTCACGCTCGTCGATCGACATCGAGCCGCGCCGCCGCGCGTCGGTGATCCATTCGCGCAGGTTGTGTGTCATGTGACCGGACCCGATGATCAGCGCGCCCTCGCGCGTCAGCGGCGCCAGTGCGGCGCCGACCCGGAGGTGATGATCGGCCCCGAGCGAGGGCTGGACCGAAATCTGCGCTGCCGGCACGTCGGCCTCGGGGTACAGGCGCAGCAGCGGAACCCAGGCGCCGTGGTCCAGTCCGCGGCAGCCGTTGGCGGTGGCGCTGATTCCGGCATTCCGCAGCAGCTCGAGCGCGCGCTCCGCGGTCTCAGGGGCTCCCGGGGCCGGATAGCGGATGCGGTACAGCTCCGCCGGAAAGCCACCGAAGTCGTGAATCGTTTCGGGCTGCTTCGACGTCGCCAGCATCGGCAACTCGGTTTCCCAGTGCGCGGACGCGATCAGGATCGATCGTGGCCGTGGCAGGCGCTGGCCAAGTGCCGCCCATGCTTCGCCGGCGCGCCCGGCGGCGACCGCGTGCATTGGCGATCCATGCGAGAGAAACAGTGTCGGCAGGGCAGTCATCAGTGTGCTCAGAGAGCCGGCGTGGAGCGCGCCACGCCGGTTCGGGGTGTCAATGCTTCAACAGTCCTTCTTCCTTGAGTGCGACCTGCACGTCGGGCCGCGCGGCGACGCGGGCCAGGTAGGCCTGGAGCTTCGGCCAGCGCGCCAGATCGATGCCCGTGTACTTCGACCAGTTGGCCACTGTGAACAGGTAAGCGTCCGCGACCGTGAAGTCGTCCCCCGTGAGGTACGGCTTGTCGCCCAACTGTTCGACGATCCAGTCGAAGCGGCCGGCGATCTTGCCGCGGAACCTGTCCTTGGCGTCGTCGGGCATCGACGGATCGAACAGTGGCGAGAACTGCTTATGCAGCTCCGATGTGATGAAGTTGAGCCACTCCTGCAACTGATAGCGCGCAAACGTGCCGTTGGCCGGCGCGAGTTTCTTCTGCGGGGCGCGGTCGGCGAGGTATTGCACGATCGCCGGACCTTCGGTCAGGCGCGTGCCGTCATCGAGCTCGAGCAGCGGGACATAGCCCTTGCCGTTGATCGACCAGTAGTCATCGCCGGTGATGGTCTTCTTGCCCTTGGTGTCGACGCGCACCAGGGTCAGAGGCAGGCCCGCTTCGCGCGCAACGATGTGCGGTGACAGCGAGCAGGCGCCGGGCGAGTAGTAAAGCTTCATCGTTCTTCCTCTCGAATCGTCTCGAATGTCGTCAGGCTGCGCTCAATGCGAGGGGCCGCCGTGCCCGACGGCCGCTCAGGGCGTAGGCACCGTCTCCGAGCAATATCTGCGCCGCAGCGGCAACCGTCAGGAACGCCGGGTACTCCCAGCCGCCCTTGGCGGCGGTGAAGAGCCAGCCGTTGCCTGAATGGACCCACAGCGCGCCAAGCAGCACCGGAATCAGCGCCGCCGCGATCCAGCGCGTTCCAACGCCGAGGATCAGCAGCACACCACCGCCGAGTTCGGCGGCGATCGTCGCGTAGGCGAACACTGCCGGCAGACCCAGTGACTCGAAGAACTGGACCGTGCCAGGCAGGCTGAAAACCAGCACTTTCAACAGCGCATGGGCAACGAACATCGTGCCGAGCGCGAGCCGCAGCACCAGCGCGGCATACGGGGCGGTTCTCGTATCGATCATTCTTGATCTCCGTATCGGTTCCCGGCAGGCGCCGGACGGATCACACTTTAGTTGTCCCGGATAGCGCGATAAATATGTAAAAGCGAAAAACATCATCCCGTAATATGGGATAATTGAGCCATGGACCGCTGGCTTGCGATGGACGCGTTTGTGCGCGTCGTCGAGTCCGGCAGCTTTGTCGCCGCGGCGGAGCGCCTTGGACTCTCGACCTCGTCGCTATCGCGCCTCGTGGCCGAACTCGAGCAGCACCTCGGTGCGCGGCTGCTCAACCGCACGACCCGGCGGCTGTCATTGACGGAAAGCGGGCAGTCGTACTACGAGCGCTGCGTCACCTTGCTCGCCGACCTCGCCGAGGCCGAGGCTATCGCCGGCCAGGCTGCGGCCGAACCGCGCGGAACGATCCGGCTGACGTGTTCTTTCAGCATGGCCGAGCAACGCGTCGCGCCGGCGATCGCGACGTTCTCGGAAACGCATGCCCTGGTGAAGTTCGAACTCGTGGTTTCGGATCGCATGGTCGATCTCGTCGAGGAAGGCTTCGACCTCGCGATTCGGGTCGGCCCGGTCGGCAGCGATCGGCTCGTCGCACGCCGGCTGGGGTCAATGCAGGGACTGCTGTGCGCTGCGCCGTCCTATCTTGCGCGGCACGGTACACCCGCCGCGCCGGGGGATCTGGTTCGGTTCAACACGCTGACGTATGCGTATGCCAGCGCGCCGCGACAATGGACCTTCACGGATCGGGACGGGCGCCCGCATGAGGTCCGCGTCAGCGGCACGCTGCACGCCAACAGCGGCGATGCGTTGCGCTCGGCCGCGATCCGCGGGCTCGGGATCATCTATGAGCCCGACTTTCTTCTGCAGGATGCGTTGCGGCAGGGCGAACTGGTGCGCCTGCTGCCCGACTACGAAGGCAGCCGCGGCGACATCTGGGCGGTCTATCCCAGTCGACGCCACCTGTCGCTGAAGGTGCGACTGTTCGTCGACCACATCGCGGCGGCCTTTACGGCCGCGGCCATCGCGGATTCTGCGCTGCAGCAATAGGGTGGGCCCTCTAGTGCTGCTGGTTGACGTGCGGCCGGCAAATCGAAATAGTACGAACGTTCGTTTTTCTTGGGTGCCCCCGCGCCCGCGTTCACGGCATGCCCATCTCTAGCGCGCTGAGTTCGATCGCGACGGCCCTGCGCCCCCGCAAGGGCGATCAGACGCGCGCTGCAATCGTCGACGCGGCGCTCGCGATGGCGAGCAGCGAAGGGCTCGAGGGACTGACGATCGGCACACTGGCCGACCGGATGCGGATGAGCAAGAGCGGCGTGTTCGCGCATTTCGGCTCGCGCGAGGATCTGCAACTGGCGGTCCTGAAGGAATACGTGCGCCGCTTCGTCGACGAGGTGCTGCGGCCTGCGGTCAGAAAGCAGCGCGGCCTGCCACGCCTCGAGGCGATCCTCGAGCGGTGGGTCGCGTTTCTCGCACGGGAGTTGACGCAGGGCTGCATCATGATTGCCGGCGCAGTCGAGTACGACGATCGTCCCGGTCCGCAGCGTGATGCGATGGTCGAGATCATCGCCGGCTGGCAGGCCGAGGTGCTGCGTGCGATCCGCCAGGCGGTTGAAGAAGGCCATTTGAAGCGCAACGTCGACGCGGCGCAGATGGTCTTCGAGATCTACGGCGTGATGCTGGCGATGCACCAGGACGCGCGTCTGCTGCGTTCCGCCGACAGTGCCAGGCGCGCCCGCATTGGGCTGCGCCGCCTGATCGATGACTCACGCGTCGGTCCGCGTCCCGATTCCCGAAACCCACCACGCACGACGGCCCGGAAAACCGGGCGCAACACGAAGTAAGGAGATCCCGCAATGCCGTCCTACAAGGCCCCGTTACGCGACCAACAGTTCGTCCTGCACGAAGTGCTGGGAGCAGTCGACGCGCTCAGGGAGATGCCGCGCTACGCAGATCTCGACGTCGACACAGTGAACCAGGTGATCGAGGAAGCCGGCAGGTTCTGCGAGGAAGAACTGCTGCCCATCAACCTCAGCGGCGACGAGGAGGGCTGCACCTACGATGCGGCGACCAAGTCGGTACGGACGCCGAGGGGCTTCAAGGAAGCCTATGACGCATTCCGCGAGGCAGGCTGGCAGGGGCTCGCGGCCGAGATCGAGTACGGCGGCCAGGGGCTGCCGCACCTGCTGCAGATCGCCTTCTATGAAATGCAGTATTCAACCAACCAGGCCTGGGCAATGTATCCGGGCCTCACGATCGGCGCCTACGAGTGCCTGCTGAAGCACGCTTCGCCAGCCCAGAAGAATCTTTACCTGCCGAAGCTCACCTCGGGCCAGTGGACCGGCACCATGTGCCTGACCGAGCCGCACTGCGGTACCGACCTCGGCATGCTGCGCACCCGCGCCGAGCCGCAGGCCGACGGCAGCTACAAGCTCACGGGCGAGAAGATCTTCATCTCCTCCGGCGAGCACGACATGGCCGAAAACATCATCCACCTGGTACTGGCCCGGCTGCCTGACGCGCCACACGGCACGAAAGGGATCTCGCTTTTCATCGTGCCGAAGTTCATCCCCGAAGGAAGCGGCGCGTCCGCCAAAGTGGGTGCGCGCAATGGGCTGTACTGCGGCGGTATCGAGCACAAGATGGGCATCCACGGCAATGCCACGTGCCAGATGCTCCTCGATGGCGCAACTGGCTGGCTCGTCGGAGAGCCGAACAAGGGGCTCAACGCGATGTTCGTGATGATGAACGGCGCGCGGCTCGGCGTTGGCGTTCAGGGGCTCGGCCTCACCGAGATCGCGTATCAGAACGCGGTGGCCTACGCGCGCGACCGCATCCAGGGACGCTCGCTCGCGGGTCCGACCAACCCGGAAAAACCCGCCGACCCGATCATCGTGCACCCGGACGTTCGCCGGATGTTGCTCACCGCGCGCGCCTATGCCGAGGGCGGGCGCGCGTTCGGGTACTGGGTTGCGCTGATGGCCGACACGCAGATCTCGCATCCCGACGAGGAGCAGCGCAGGTTCGGCGCCGACATGATGTCGCTGATGACGCCGATCGTGAAGGCCTTCATGACCGACAACGGCTTCCAGTGTGCGTCGGAGTGCCTGCAGGTCTTCGGCGGCCATGGCTACATCAGCGCCAACGGCATGGAGCAGTTCGTGCGCGACGCCCGCATCAACATGATCTACGAGGGCACGAACACGATCCAGGCGCTCGACCTGATCGGCCGCAAGATCCTGCTCGACAACGGTGCGCGGCTGCGCGCGTTCGGGAAGATGGTGACCGAGTTCATCGAGGAAAATGGCACGCATCCCGACATGGACGAGTTCGTGACGCCGCTGGCCGACATCGGCAACAAGGTGCAGAAGCTGACGATGGACCTGGGCATGCGCGCGATGGCGAACCGCGATGAGGTCGGCGCGGCGGCGGTGCCGTACCTGCGCGTCGTCGGGCATTTGATCTACTCATACTTCTGGGCCCGCATGGCCAAGGTCGCGGTCGAGCGCGTGCGCGCTGACGGCGGCGGCGTCGACCCGTTCTACAAGAACAAGCTGATGGTGGCGCGCTTCTACTTCCAGCGGCTGTTGCCCGAGACCGCTGCGCTGATCCGCAGCGCCGCCGCGGGCCCGACTACCCTGATGGAACTTCCGGCCGAGGCCTTCTGAGGGGCGCGCCGCCGGCAACAACGAGAACAATTCAGATTCAACCGGAGAATTCGATGAGCAATTTCGTCGTACGCAAGGTCGCCGTGCTGGGCGCCGGCGTGATGGGCGCGCAGATTGCCGCGCACTGCGTGAACGCGCGCGTGCCGGTCGCCCTTTTCGACCTGCCCGCAAAGGAGGGGCCGAAGAACGGCATCGTGCTGAAGGCGATCGACAACCTGAAGAAGCTCAATCCTGCACCGCTCGGCGTCAGGGACGATGCGCAGTACATCCAGGCCGCGAACTACGAGGAGCACCTGGAGCTGCTGAAGGGCTGCGACGTCGTCATCGAGGCGATCGCCGAGCGCATGGACTGGAAGCACGACCTGTACCGCAAGGTCGCTCCCTTCATCCGCGAGGATGCGATCTTTGCGTCGAACACGTCAGGCCTGCCGATCGCGAAGCTCTCGGAGGCGATGGATGCCGGCCTGAAGGCGCGCTTCTGCGGCGTGCACTTCTTCAATCCACCACGCTACATGCACCTCGTCGAGCTGATCCCGACCCCGGCGACGAAGCCAGCAATCCTCGACGACCTCGAAACCTTCCTAACATCGACGCTCGGCAAGGGCGTGGTGCGGGCGAAGGACACGCCGAATTTCATTGCCAACCGCGTCGGCATCTTCGGCATGCTGGCGACCATCAAGGAGGCCGAGAAGTACGGCCTCGCCTATGACGTGGTCGACGACCTGACCGGCAGCAAGCTCGGCCGTGCCAAGAGCGCGACCTTCCGCACTGCCGACGTCGTCGGGCTCGACACGATGGCGCACGTCATCAAGACGATGCAGGACACTCTGCCGGCGTCGGTCGACCCGTTTTCCACGCACTTCGCCACGCCGCCGGTGCTGAAGGCGCTGGTGGAGAAGGGTGCGCTGGGGCAGAAGGCCGGAGCGGGCTTCTATCGCAAGGAAGGCAAGGCCATCAAGGTCCTCGACCCGAAGAAGGCGGCGTACGTCGAGAGCACCGGCAAGGCCGACGAGCTGATCATCCGCATCCTGAAGAAGAAGGGTCCCGCCGAGCGGCTCAAGCTGCTGCGCGAGACCGATCACCCGCAGGCGAAATTCCTGTGGGCGATCTTCCGCGACGCGTTCCATTACGTCGCGGTGCACCTGGATTCGATCGCCGATACCGCGCGCGACGTCGACTTCGCGCTGCGCTGGGGATTCGGCTGGACCACGGGTCCATTTGAGACCTGGCAGGCCGCCGGCTGGAAGCAGATCGCCGAATGGGTTCAGGCGGACATCGATGCCGGCGAGGCGCTCGCCAAGGCGCCGCTGCCGAAATGGGTGTTCGAGGGCGCCGTGGCAAAGGCCAACGGCGTGCACACGCCAGAAGGCTCGTGGTCGCCGGCGAAGAAGAAGTTCGTTGCGCGCTCGACGCTCCCCGTCTATGCGCGCCAGATCTTCCGCGCCCCACTGCTCGGAGAAGGTGCGCCGACCGGGGCGAGCGGCGGCAAGACGGTGTTCGAGGACGATTCGGTGCGCCTCTGGACGCTGGAGTCCGGCCTCGGCGCCGAAGTGCTCGTCCTGTCGATCAAGACCAAGGTGCACGCAATCGGCCCGGGCGTGATCAACGGGCTGCTGAAGGCGGTCGACCTCGCAGAGAGCCAGTACCGCGGCCTCGTCATCTGGTCGCCTGACGATCCATTTTCGGTCGGCGCCGACCTGCAGGCGATGATGCCGGTCTTCATGTCAGGCGGCGCCAAAGCGATCGGCGCCGAGGAAAAGAAGATGCAGGACGCCTACATGCGGCTGAAGTACGCGCAGGTGCCGACGGTCGCAGCAGTCAGCGGCATGGCCCTGGGCGGCGGCTGCGAACTGATCCTGCACTGCTCGAAGGCAGTGGCGTCGCTCGAGAGCTACATCGGCCTGGTCGAGATCGGGGTCGGGCTGGTGCCAGGTGCCGGCGGGCTGAAGGAAGGCGCGCTGCGTGCCGCCCAGGCCGCGCAGGCGGCAGGCATGAACGACGTGTTCCCGTTCATGCGCGGCTGGTTCCTCAACGTCGCGATGGCCAACGTATCGAAGTCGGCGCTCGAAGCCAGGACCATGGGATACCTGCGGCCGTCCGACACGATCGTCTTCAACAATTATGAAGTGCTGTGGACTGCGATCGGCGAGGCCTTTGCGCTGCATGCAACCGGCTATCGGCCGCCGCTCAGGCCGATCGGCTTCCCGGTGGCGGGGCGCACCGGCGTCGCAACGATCAAGGCTCAACTCGTCAACATGCGCGACGGCGGCTTCATCAGCGCGCACGATTTCTTCATCGCTGGCGGCATCGCCGATGTGATGTGCGGTGGCGATGTCGAGGCCGGCGCGATCGCCGACGAGCAGTGGCTGCTCGACCTTGAACGTAAATTCTTCATGACGCTCGTGAACCACCCGAAGTCGCAGGAACGCATGATGGGAATGATGTCCACGGGCAAGCCGGTCAGGAATTGACCGGCTTGTCCTGGAAATCCTTTCTTGAGGACGCAAGAGGGACCTGCCTGCCCCTCTTGGATCTCCCCGGCAACTGAATCCAGGTCTGGAGTGAATATGACCCGACAAGTTCAAGACGCTTACATCGTCGCGGCGACGCGCACGCCGATCGGCAAGGCCCCGAAGGGATCGTTCCGCAACCTCCGGCCCGACGACCTGCTCGTCACGGCCATCCGCTCGGCGCTGAAGCAGGTGCCGACGCTCGATCCCGCGGCAGTCGAGGACGCGATCATCGGCTGTGCAATGCCGGAAGCCGAGCAGGGACTGAACGTCGCGCGCGTCGCCGTGCTGCTTGCCGGGCTGCCCAACACGACCGGCGGCATGACGATCAACCGCTTCTGCTCGTCCGGCCTCAACGCGGTCGCGATCGCGGCCGACCGCATCCGCGTCGGCGAGGCCGACGTGATGATCGCCGGCGGGACCGAATCTATGAGCATGGTGCCGATGAGTGGCAACAAGCCATCGTTCAACACGCACATCTTCGAGAAGGACGAGAACGTCGGCATCGCCTACGGCATGGGCATCACGGCCGAGAAGGTCGCCGCGCAATGGAAGATCACGCGTGAGATGCAGGATGAGTTCGCGCTGCGCTCGCACCGCAATGCCATCAAAGGCATCGAGTCGGGCGACTTCAATGACGAGATCACGCCAGTGGAGGTGGTCGAGAAGTTTCCGAACCTGGCGAGCGGCGAACTCGATGTCCGCACGCGTACGGTCAGGCAGGACGAAGGTCCGCGCGCCGACACCACGCTCGAGGCGCTGGCGAAGCTCAAGCCTGTGTTCGCCGCCAAGGGCAGCGTTACCGCGGGCAACAGTTCGCAGACCTCCGATGGCGCCGGCGCGCTGATCGTCGCATCCGAACGCGCCATCAAGCAGTACAACCTCACACCGCTCGCGCGCTTCGTCAGTTTCGCGATCAGGGGTGTGCCGCCGGCGATCATGGGCATCGGCCCGAAGGAGGCGATCCCCGTGGCGCTGAAGCTCGCCGGGCTGAAGCAGGACGATCTCGGCTGGATCGAGTTGAACGAGGCATTTGCCGCGCAGGCCCTAGCGGTCGTCAAGGACCTCGGCCTGAACCCGGATGTCGTCAATCCGATCGGTGGTGCGATCGCGCGCGGGCATCCGCTTGGGGCGACCGGCGCGATCCGCTCGGCCACGCTGGTGCACGCCATGCGCCGCAGGAACATCAAGCACGGCATGGTGACGATGTGCGTCGGGACCGGGATGGGGGCGGCGGGAGTTTTCGAACTGGTTTAGGCACAAGACGTGTAGGCGAGCCCTGCCGGGCTCGCACATGCACGGCTTGCGATGGAAGTCAGGCGGGCCGCCTTCGGGCGGCCGGGCGGCGGCCCGCAGATCAATGGCAAGCGTGCGCCTGTCGGCGCGGTGCGCGCGCCCCGTGCATCGGTCGCAGAACGTGCAGAGGATGAAACACTCGACAGTCGTCACCAGCGACGGCGTGAAGCTGTCGGCGCACACCTTCGGTGAGGCGGAGTCCGCGCGCGCCGGTGTGCTGATCGTGCCGGCGATGGGCGTCGAGCAGCAGTACTACGCGCCGTTCGCGCATTGGCTCGTCGAGCAGGGATATTTCGCGGTGACTTTCGACTACCGCGGGGTCGGGCACTCGCGCCACGGTTCGTTGCGCAACGAAAGGGCCGATGTAATGACCTGGGCGCAGCAGGATGCGGCGGGCCTGGTCGACTGGGTCGCGCCTCGCATCGACGGCAAGCCGCTCGCGTGGGTGGGCCACAGCCTCGGCGGCCAGATCCTGGGACTGCTGCCCAATGCGAACCGCGTCGCGGCGATGGCCACAGTGGCGACCGGCAGCGGCTACTGGCGCGAGTACACGCCGGGCCTCAGGCGCATCGCGCCACTGCTGTGGTATGCAATCGTGCCGACGCTGCTGCCGGTCTTCGGGTATTTCCCGGGTCGGCGCCTGAACATGATCGGCGATGTGCCGGCCGGAGTGATGCGACAGTGGCGATCGTGGTGCCTCGATCCGCAATACCTGTTCGGCGTCGAGGATCCACGCTGGCGCGTCACCTACGCGACGCTGCAACAGCCTATCCTCTCGCTTTCGTTCACGGACGACGAATACATGTCGGCACGCAACACCGAATCGCTGCACGCGTTCTACGCCGGCGCACCGCGGACGATGCGGCGGATCGAGCCGCGGGAAATCGGCGTGGACCGCATCGGCCACTTCGGCTACTTCCGGAAACGGCACGGCGATGTGCTCTGGCCGATGATCGGCGACTGGCTGTCCGCCACACTGCACTGAGGTCGCGATGGGAGTTGCACAACGCTTCTACGACGCCTTCATGGTGCGGGACCACTACACCATGGGCCTTTTGTACGCCAATCACGCGACGTTCCGGGACCCGGTGTTCCCGCGGCTGACGGCGCAGGGCGCACGGCTGATGTGGCAGATGCTGCTGTCGGAGGCTGAGGACCTCGAGGTCAACGCCAACATCCTCGAGGACGGGCCGGAGCGTGCGCGGGTCGACTGGACTGCCCGCTACACGTTCACGCCGACCAAGCGTGTTGTGGTCAACCGCGTGCACACCGACATGGTCGTCGCCGCCGGCAAGATCGTGCAGCAGGTCGACGATTTCAGCTTCTGGCGCTGGGCGGGGCAGGCGCTGGGGTGGAAGGGATGGCTGCTCGGGGCGACGCCGCTGGTTCGTGACAAGGTGCAGCGGCAGGCCGCGAAGTCGCTGAAGGAATTCGCGCAGTTCGTCGCGCTGACGAGTCGCGACGGCAAGTAGGCCTTGCAACAGGAGAACCCGTGAGCATTGCAGTGTCCACCGCAAACGGCGTCGCGCGCATTGGCATCGCGCGCCCGGAAAAGAAGAACGCGATCACGGTCGCGATGTACCAGGCGATGGCCGATGCGATCGGCGCGGCGCACGACGACGGCAGCGTCCGCGCGATCCTGATCCACGGTGAGCCCGACGTCTTCACCGCCGGCAACGATCTCGAGGACTTCATGAAGAATCCGCCGGCGGGCATGGATGCGCCGGTGTTCCAGTTCATGCAGGCGCTCGGGCTGTCCGAGAAGCCGGTGGTGGCCGCCGTCAACGGCGCCGCGGTCGGCATCGGCACGACGATGCTGATGCACTGCGATCTCGTCTACTGCGCCGACAACGCGATGTTCTCGATGCCGTTCGTGTCGCTCGGACTCTGCTCCGAGTTCGCGTCGAGCCTGACGATTCCGCTCGCGGCCGGCTATCACAAGGCCGCGGAGAAACTGCTGCTCGCCGAACCGATCAGCGCGGAAGAGGCGCTGGACATGAAGATCGTCAACCGCATCCTGCCGCCGGCGGAGGTGCTCGAGCATGCGGTCCGGCAGGCGGAGCGTTTCAATGCGCTGCCGCCGACGTCGATCCGCGAGACGAAGCGACTGATGAAGTCGTCGTGGCGCGCGATGACGGAGAAACTGATCGTCGAGGAGGCGAAGACCTTCGAAAAGCTGCTGCGCGGCGCCGAGGCGAAGGAGGCGTTCACGGCCTTCTTCGAGCGGCGCAAAGCGGACTTCTCGCGATTCAGCTAGGACCGCGAAGAGTTCGGGAGCGACCATGCCGCTGCGCCATGGGATGACGATCGAGAAACTGAACAGCCGCTCGGGCGACAACCTGCCGGGCTGGTTCAGCATGAAGGTGGTCGATGTGCGCGAAGGCAGCCTCGCGATGGAATACGTGATCCGGCCGCAGTACCTCGCTCCCAACGGCTTCCTGCACGCCGCCTCCGTCATCGCACTGGCCGACACCTCGGCGGGCTACGCCACCATTTCGCACCTGCCGGAGGGCGCGACCAACTTCACAACGATCGAACTGAAGTCCAACTTCATCGGTACCGCCACCGAAGGCTCGCTGCGGTCGGTCGCGACGGCGGCTCATCAGGGTCGGACGACGCAGATCTGGGACGCGGTCGTGACACATGTGGAAAGTGGCAAGACGATCGCTCTGTTCCGGTGCACGCAGATGATCCTCTGGCCCAAGGGGTGATGCGCGGCACCGATGCTTGATATCGCAACGCGCATCGCGCTCGGGCCGATTCTGCTGGCGCAGGCGGCACGCGTACGGCGCACGGCGGTGCAACTGCCGGAACCGCATGGGCCCAGGCGGGGCGTCGTCGGCGCGGGCGAGAACACGCTCGGCCTGCTGGTGACAGGTGATTCGAGCGCCGCGGGCGTGGGTGCGCGCACCCAGCGCGAGGCGTTCGCACAGCCGCTGGCCGAACGGCTCGCGCGGCGTCTTCGTGGCCGGGTCCGCTGGCAACTGATCGCGGCATCCGGACTCACCTCCGAGGGCGTGCTTCAGCGCGTGATGCGCGACCGGCCGCGGCCGGCGGACATCGCGGTCGTGATCGTCGGCGTCAACGACATCAGCAAGGACGTGCCGCTGGCGCAGGCGCTGCGCAATCGCCAGCACATCGCCGACTGGCTGCGCGTGCACTCCGGCGTGCGCCATGTGGTTTTTCCGGCGGTTCCGGAGATGGAAGTCTTTCCCGCGCTGCCGAGGCCGCTCGCGTGGTACGCCGGTCAGGCAGCCCGCCGCAACAACCGGGCGCAGCGGCGCTGGGCCGCGTCGCTCGAGGGAATAACGCACATCGAAATGGACGGCATCGCGCATGCGGCCCTCTTCTGTGACGACGGGTTTCATCCGGCGCCGGCGCTGTATGCGCGCGTCGCCGACCGCATTGCCGAGCACCTCGTCGCGCTGCTGCAAGCGGACGATCCAAACGGATTCAAACGGGAGAACTCATGAGCCTCAAAGGAAGGACGATCTTCATCTCCGGCGCCTCGCGCGGCATCGGACTCGCCATCGTCAAGCGTGCGGCGGCCGATGGCGCGAACGTCGCGATTGCCGCGAAAACCACGGACCCGAATCCGAAGCTGCCGGGAACGATCCATACCGCGGCAGCCGAGATCGAAGCCGCGGGGGGCAGGGCGCTGGCGATCCAGTGCGACATCCGCGAGGAGGCCCAGGTTGCCGCAGCCGCGGCGAAGGCGGCTGAAACCTTCGGCGGCATCGACATCCTAATCAACAACGCGAGCGCGATCAACCTGACACCGACCGAGGCGACGCCGATCAGACGCTTCGACCTGATGTTCGGCGTCAACGTGCGCGGCACCTTCCTGTGCACGCAGATGTGCCTGCCGTACCTGAAGCAGTCGGGCGAGCGCAGGCGCAACCCGCACATCCTGACGCTATCGCCGCCGCTGAACATGGAAGCGCGCTGGTTCGCGCCGCACGTCGCCTACACGATGGCCAAGTACGGCATGAGCATGTGCGTCCTGGGTCACGCCGAAGAGTTCCGCGCGTACGGCATCGGCGTCAACGCGCTATGGCCACGCACGGTGATCCAGACCGCGGCGCTGCAGATGATTCCCGGCGTGCGCCCGGAACACTGCCGCACGCCGGAGATCATGGCCGATGCCGCCTACGCGGTGCTGACTTCGGACGCGACGAGCACGACCGGCAACTTCTTCATCGACGAGGAGGTGCTGAAGAAGTCCGGCGTCAGCGACTTCGGGAAGTATTCGGTCGTCCCGGGCAGTCGCCAGTTGCTGCCGGACCTGTTCCTCTGAACCTCGCGTCCGCACCGGTAAGGCGATGGTGCAGCGGTTGCGACGGCGAGGAATTCATAAGGGCGGGCACAGCCGCCCTTTTTTGTTGACTGCCGGCAGCCGCGTGCGGAGGGTGCTGCGGTAGATTCTGGGCAACGGGGACCGACATGAAGACGCCGCTGAACCGACTGCCCGCGACAAGGCTCGCACGCATGATCGCCGCCGATGAGGTGACCTGCGAGGCGGTTACGCATTCTTTCCTCGACGTGGTGCGCGAGCGCGAACGTGAAATCAGGGCGTTCGCGTGGTTCGATGCGGGCCGCGCGCTGGAAACCGCGCGCGAGCTCGATCGTGTCGACTGGCGCGGCGCGCTCCACGGCCTGCCGGTGGCCGTCAAGGACAACATCGACACCGCGGATATCCCGAGCGAGTACGGCTCGGCGGTGTTCATCGGCCACGTGCCACACGCCGACGCAGCCTGCGTCGCGGCATTGCGCAGCGTCGGTGCCTACGTATATGGCAAGACGGTCACCGCCGAACTCGCCAACTTCACGCCGGGCCCGACGCGCAATCCGCATGGTCCCGAGCACACGCCGGGCGGATCGTCGAGCGGCTCCGCGGCTGCGGTGGCGGCGCACATGGTGCCCTTCGCCATCGGCACGCAGACGGCCGGCTCGGTGATCCGGCCGGCGGCGTTCTGCGGCGTCGTGGGCTTCGTTCCGACACGCGGCGCCGTGCCGCGCTCGGGCGCGAAGGCGGTTTCCGACACGCTCGACGTGGTCGGCGCCTTCGCGCGCAGCGTCGAGGATGTCGCACTGGTGGCAGCCAGCCTGGCGTTGCAGCCGCAGTGGCAGCACGCGCCGGCACAGGCGCATGCGCCGGCGATCGCGTGGACCGCGACACCGTGGTCTGCCCAGCTGGCGCCGTCGATGCTGGCGGCGCTCGAGCGAGTGTCGCGACTGCTAGGCGCGCGTGGTGCGCGCGTGCGCGAGCTCGCGTGGCCCTATGAATCCACGGGGCAGGGCACGCCGTTTGCGCGGCTGGCCGACGCGCAGCGGACTGTGCAGCTGTTCGAGACGGCCCGCGCCCTCGGGCCGGAGGCACAGTACCGGCGCGAACTGCTGTCGGCGCGCCTCGCGGCGTTGATCGACGAGGGGCGTGCAGTGAGTGCCCCCGACTACGTCGAGGCGCTCCAGGTCGGACGGCAATGCTTGGCTGCGGGCGACCGTCTCTT
>Ga0335084_10003361_pt1 | contig 15576 bp, 17 predicted proteins | sample Lox_Sample_44_FD_206721 | JGI IMG/M metagenome (GOLD analysis project Ga0335084, IMG submission 206721) | Soil microbial communities from Loxahatchee National Wildlife Refuge, Florida, United States - Lox_Sample_4.4 | ecosystem: Environmental > Terrestrial > Soil > Wetlands | place: USA... | reverse complement strand
TGCGCCCGCCTCCGCTCGCGGGTGAACTCCAACGTTAGGCTCCGCAATGCACCAACTCCATCAGCCGTGAGCACTTCCACCGACCCAGGCCCACGAGGTCTGCTCCCGCCGATCCTTCTCTTTGCGGGGCTGCTACTGATGATCGCCCTACATTTCCTTGTCCCCCTTGTGCAACTCTTCACTTCTACCTGGCACGTGGTCGCTGGAGGCTGCCTGCTCGCCACCGGAGTAGGGATCAATCTCTGGACGGACAGCCTCTTCAAACGCAAGGGCACTTCGGTCAAGCCCTTCGAGCGCACGACCGCGCTGATTACAGAAGGTCCGTTCACGTTCACCCGCCACCCCATGTACCTCGGGATGGTGCTCATCCTTGCCGGAGTAGCCTTGTGCTTCGGGAGTCTGTCGCCATGGCTGGCTCTGCCAGTTTTTGTTTGGCAGATCACTCGGCGCTTCATCGTCGCCGAGGAGGTAAAGCTCGAAGCTACCTTTGGCGCACGCTATGTCGAATACAAGGACAAGGTACGTCGCTGGCTGTAGGGCGGAGCCTAACCCCTCGGTCGAGGCGAGGCCCGCCCAGCGCCTTTGTCTATCATGCGCCGGTCGGGCCTGGCGTCCCACCGTCGGCCCCGCCTCACCTCGAAAGGTTGCATGAAGACGCCTAACCCCGCGGCCCACTCGGAGTCTCTGAAGCGGCGTATCGTATCGCTTCTGTTATACCGTCGGCCCGGTGGCCGCGAACGTTAGACCGCTCAGCCACTCTCCGATTATGCAAACCCGGCTGCGAATTGCCCGACCAGTGAGTGCGCTCGACCGCTCGGTCGCCATGTACCGCAAAGGGCTTGGCCTGCTCGAGATTGGACGGTTCGAGAACCACGACGGCTTCGACGGCGTCATGCTGGGTACGCCGGATCTGCACTACCACTTTGAATTCACTTACTGCCGCGCCCACCCAGTGGTGCCAACTCCAACGGAGGAAGACCTGCTCGTCTTCTACCTTCCAGACTCTGTTCAATGGCAGCAGGCGTGCGCTTCGATGGTCCAAGCAGGGTTCGTTGAAGTTTCATCGTTCAACCCATATTGGGAGCAGCGCGGCAGAACCTTCGAAGATCATGATCGTTATCGCGTGGTTCTTCAACAAGCGCGGTGGGAGCCGTCGTGACCGCCCAGAGCACAATCTCAGCTACCCTCTTGGCTCGCTTGCGAAGAGAGCGGTCTAACCGCGCGGCCCACCCGGAGCCTCTGAAGCAGCGCTCCTTGTGGCAATTTTCATCTCGTCGGCCCGGTGGCCGCGAACGTCGGGTGGCAAGAAAAGAGGCGTAGAATGCGCCGAAACGTCGAGGTGACCATGAAATTCACAATTGAGCACGAACGCGAAGAAGACGGGCGCTGGCTGGCCGAAGTTCCTGAGCTTCCTGGGGTTCTCGCCTACGACGCTACCGCCGACGAAGCCATGGCGAAAGCAGAAGTCCTCGCTCTACGTGTCCTCGCTGAACGTCTTGAACACAACGAAGCTAAACCGCAATCCATTTCGATCGGGATCGCGACTGCATGACGTCCCGGCCTTCGTCCAAGGCCCGACAGGCACTCTCCGCTCTCTACCGAATTGGCTGGACTCTCAAGCGCCAATCCGGCTCACACAAGACTCTCGCCCCGGCTGGCCCGATGTGGTCTTCGCATTCCACGACGGCGAAGAGATCGGCCCGCGAATGCTTGCCCGTGTCGCCAAGCGCACGGGGTTGACGCCGGACGACCTATGATCAAGGCGCCTTGCCACCCAACAACACCGTCGAGGCCGACGTGCCGCAAGCGGCACGCGGCTCACGGCGGACGTTCGGCGGCAGACCATTTGGGGTCAATGTGAGTGTTCTGCACCACCTGTTCGCGCAGAACCGGGCGTGGGCCGCCGAAATGACCCAGCACGATCCCGAGTTCTTCGCGCGGTTATCTCGCCAGCAGGCGCCACGCTACCTGTGGATCGGCTGCGCAGATAGTCGTGTGCCGGCCAACCAGATTGTCGGCTTGCTCCCCGGAGAGATGTTCGTCCATCGCAACGTCGCCAACGTAGTTGTTCATACCGACTTGAACTGTCTCTCCACAATCCAGTTCGCGGTGGATGTGCTCCGCGTGGAGCACATAATCGTTTGCGGGCACTACGGCTGCGGTGGGGTACTGGCCGCCCTGCGCGACGACAAACTTGGGCTGATCGACAATTGGCTTCGCCATATTCAGGATGTGCAGAGCAAGCACCGGGCACACCTCGACCACTTGGGCAGTGAGGTCGCGCAGCACTACCGCCTCTGCGCGCTCAATGTGATCGAACAGGCGGCGAATGTCGGCCGAACGACCGTCGTGCGCGACGCCTGGGTTCGTGGTCAGACATTGACCGTTCACGGCTGGATCTATGGCCTTCGCGACGGGCTGCTGCAAGACTTGGGTATGCGTGCCACGTCCGAGGCGGAGCTGGCTGCCTGCTATGCAACGGCGTGCGCAGCGTTGGCCGCCGAACAGCCGGTTGCAGCGGACGGCCCTGCGCGCCGCCGCTGAACCTGGACTTAGGCCAGAGAGACTGCAATCATGATCACACCCGCGGATTGGCGGCGAGATTGCGTTCGGATCGGCCGTCAACCTCAGGCTTTCCCCGTGCTCCCGAAGCCGCCCGCGCCGCGGCCGCTCTGAACGAACTCCTCGACCACGTTCAGCTTCACCTGCACCACCGGCACGACCACGAGCTGCGCGATGCGCTCCATCGGCTGGACCGTGAAGGCGGCCTGGCCGCGGTTCCACACCGAGACCATCACCTGCCCCTGGTAGTCGGAATCGATCAGCCCGACGAGGTTGCCGAGCACGATGCCGTGCTTGTGGCCGAGCCCGGAACGGGGCAGCACCACGGCCGCGAGGCCCGGATCGGCGAGATGGATCGCGATACCACTCGGGACGAGCTCGGCGGCCCCCGGCGCCAGGCTCAGGGGCTGGTGGATGCAGGCGCGCAGATCGAGGCCCGCCGCTCCCGTGGTGGCGTACTGCGGCAGGGATTCGCGCAGCCGCGGATCGAGCACCTTGACGTCGAGCGTCTTCAAGCGGGGAGCGGCTAGCGCCGCGGCAGCATCTTCGCGATGTGCTCGACCAGCTGGCGCGCGAGCACGATCTTGGACGCACGGGGCAGCTCGTGCACGCCGCCGTCGTCGAAGAGCGTCAGCGCGTTGCTGTCCTTGCCGAAAGTCTGGTGCGCGAGGTTCGCCGCGAGCAGCGGAATGCCCTTCTTCTTGCGCTTCGACTGGGCGTTCGCCATCAGGTCCTCGGTCTCGGCCGCGAAGCCGACGCAGAACGGTCCCTTGGGCAGCGCTGCAACCTCCGCGAGGATATCCGGGTTCGGCGCGAGCTCGAGGCTGAGATGCCCGTTGCCGCGCTTGATCTTGTGCGGCTTCGGGTCGGTCGGGCGATAGTCGGCGACTGCGGCGACGGCGATGAACACGTCGGCCTGCTTGGCCCGCTTCATCACCGCGTCGCGCATCTCGGCCGCGGTGACCACCTCCACGCGCTCCACACCCGCGGGAGCGGGCAGCGCGGTCGTGCCCGAGACCAGCGTCACCTCCGCCCCCGCCTCGGCCGCGGCCTGCGCCACGGCGTAGCCCATCTTGCCCGAGCTTTGATTCGTGATCCCCCTCACCGTGTCGATGGGCTCATAGGTCGGGCCCGCCGTGATCAGGATTTTTTTTTTGACGAGGCCCTTCGGGCCCATAGTAGCGGCGACCGCGGCGAAGATCTCCTCGGGCTCGACCATGCGCCCCATGCCGCCCTCGCGGTCGGCATGATCGCCTTCCGTGGGTCCCAAGATGGCGACCCCGTCCTCGCGCAGGCGCGCGACGTTGCGCTGCGTCGCCGCGTTCTGCCACATCTCCACGTTCATGGCGGGAGCGACCAGCAGCGGAGCCCGGCGCGCAAGACACAGGGTCGAGAGCAGGTCATCGCCGAAGCCGTTTGCGATCTTAGCGAGAAAATCGGTCGTTGCCGGGGCGACCACGATGACGTCGCGGTCCCGCGACAGCTCGATGTGGCCCATGCCGTCCGGGACCCGCGAGTCCCACATGTCGGTGAAGACATCCTTCCCGGAGAGGGCCTGCAAGGTCACCGGGGTGATAAAGCGGCACGCCGACCCGGTCATCACCACGCGCACGTCGGCGCCCGCCTTGACGAAGAGACGCGTCAGCTCCGCCGCCTTGTAGGCGGCGATGCCGCCGGTGATGCCGAGCAGGACCTTTTTCCCGGAGAGGTCGGTCATCTCGATTCGAGACGGTGCGTTAAGCCGCAAAACGAGGATTCTAAGCGAATTCCATGGCTATCAGCGATTGGCCACAGCAGGAGCGACCCCGCGAACGCCTGTTGGCACTGGGCCCGGGCTCGCTCGCCGACGCCGAGTTGCTGGCGATCCTCCTGCGCACCGGCGTCAAGGGAAAGAGCGCGGTCGACCTGGCGCGGCAGCTCCTCGGGCGCTTCGGCTCGATCTCCGCGCTGCTCGAAGCGGGACCCGCGGGCTTCGGGGACACGCCGGGCCTGGGCAGCGCCAAGCTCGCGCAGCTGAAAGCCGCGCTCGAGCTGGCACGCCGCGCGCTCAGGGAAGAAATCTCCTCCCGCGACGCGCTCGGCTCGCCGCGCGCGGTGCGCGACTACCTGTGCCTCCTGCTCGCCGGGCGCGAGCAGGAGGTCTTCGCCGTCCTGCTGCTCGATGCGCAGCACCGAGTCATCGCCTGCGAGGAATTGTTCCAGGGCACGCTGACCCAGACCAGCGTCTATCCCAGGGAAGTCGTCAAGTGCGCACTCAAGCACAATGCGGCGGCCGTGATCTTCGCGCACAACCACCCTTCGGGAGTCGCCGAGCCCAGCCACGCGGACGAAATCCTGACGCGCTCCCTGAAGAGCGCCCTGGCCCTGGTCGATATCCGCGTGCTGGATCACTTCATCGTCGCCGGGACGCGCACCATGTCGTTCGCCGAGCGCGGGCTCCTGTAGGTCCCCGCCGACCGCCTGCGCGGGGCATTTCGCTTGAATGCGCCCCCGGTTGCGCCTATAATTCGCCCTTTTTCGCGAGCGGAGTTTCCTATGGCACGGGTCTGCCAAGTCACGGGCAAGAAGCCGCAGGTCGGGCACCACGTGTCCCACGCCAACAACAAGACCAAGCGCCGCTTCTACCCGAATCTGCAGTATCGCCGCTTCTGGGTGGAAAGCGAAAAGCGCTGGGTGAGGCTGCGCATCTCCAATGCGGGAGTGCGCATCATCGACAAGAAGGGCATCGACGCCGTGCTCAAAGACCTGCGCGCGCGCGGCGAAATCTGATTACGAGGTACGATGATGAGGGAAAAGATCAAGCTCGAATCCACCGCCGGAACCGGCCACTTCTACACCACCACCAAGAACAAGCGCACCATGCCCGAGAAGATGGAGATCAAGAAATACGATCCCAGGGCGCGCAAGCACGTGGTCTACAAGGAAGCCAAGATCAAGTAGGCGCCCTGTGTAGGCGCCTGGAAAGCAGAAAGCCCGCGTCTCGCGGGCTTTTTTTTCGAGCGGACCCTTACTCGCCCCGCTTGTAGACGATCTTCTTCGTCCCGCCTTCGCACGTTCCGACGACCTTGCCGTCCTCGGCTGCGTCCTTGTCCACGATGGTCAGCGTGAAGACCTTGACGCCGTTGTTCTTGATCTTCGCTTCGATCTCGGTCTTGAGCTCCTCGCAGGGCTTGACCTGAGCGAAGACCGGCGACGCGATCAACAACGATGCCGCGATTGCGATGAGACTTTTCATTGGGTATCCCTTTCTTTCCCGGTTGGGGTGGCCTCCCGGACCACCAGCGACGATATGCTACCGCGAAGCGCGCCGGAACGCTGCCCTCGGAGGCAACAAAAAACCCGCCACAGGGCGGGTTTTCGCGGGGCGAAGCGGGATCAGGCGTAGCAGCGCAGCCGGCGCGAGAATTCCTCCAGGTGCCGGATGCCGCTGGCCTCGGCGCGGTGGCACCAGTCCTGAAGCTGGCGCACCAGCTGCTCGCGGGAAGCGCTCGAGCGCTCCCACAGCGAAGCGAGCTCCGAGCGCATCGAGTAGACGGTATGCAGGGCGCGCGACTTGGACAACCCCTTGTTGAGGTCCGCGCGCTCGGCCTCGCACAGGGACTTCTCGTCGCAGTGCAGCCAGCGCTGCAGGCTTTGCAGCACATGGGCGTCGTGCGGCGCGAAGCGGCGCAGCTTGCCCAGTTCCTCGGCGTAGGTCCGCTTGAGCGACTTGGCGTACTTCGCCAGCACGTCGTACCTGTGGGTGATGACGGCCTGCAGCGTCTCCTGGTCCACCGCCTTGGCTTCGGTGAAGCGCGGCGTGGGGGCGACCTTCTTCACTTGCGCAAGTCCGAGAGCTTCGAGGATGCAGATGTACATCCAGCCCAGGTCGAACTCGTACCACTTGTTGGAGAGCTTGGCCGAGGTCGCATAGGCATGATGGTTGTTGTGCAGCTCCTCGCCGCCGATGAGGATTCCCCAGGGAACGATGTTGGTGCTGGCGTCCTCGGTTCCCCAGTTCCGGTAGCCCCAGAAGTGGCCGATTCCGTTGATGACCCCGGCCGCCCAGAAAGGAATCCACACGATTTGCGTCAAGAGCACCAGCACGCCGGGGACGATGCCGAGCAGAACGACGTCCAGCACCCCCATCAGGGTCAGGCCCAGCACCGCGAAGCGCGAGTAGATGTTGCGCTCCATCCAGTCGTCCGGGGTGCCGTGACCGTAGCGGTCCAGCGTCTCGCGGTTGTAGGCTTCCTTGACGTACAGGAACACCCCGAGCCAGAGCACGCGATTGATGCCCAGGATCTGCGGGCTGTGCGGGTCTTCGGCGGTCTCGCACTTGGCGTGATGCTTGCGGTGAATGGCGGCCCACTCCTTGGTCACCATGCCGGTCGTAAGCCACAGCCAGAAGCGGAAGAAGTGGCTCGCCAGAGGGTGCAGGTCGAGGGCGCGGTGCGCCTGGTGCCTGTGCAGGAACACCGTGACGCTGACGATGGTGACGTGGGTGAGCCCGAGAGCGACCAGGGCGACACCCCACCAGGGAAGATCAAAAATACCTGAAAACAAGACGTTAGACATCAATTGGATCCCCCCGTCGAATCGCAGGATTGTACGTGAATCCGGACAAAGGGCAAGGGCATAGTGCCGACCTTGGCGCCCTCCCCGACCTTGCTACGTCAGGCGCCGCGTTCAAGAACCGCGGCGAAGAAACCATCTGTCGTGTGTATGTGGGGCCAGACCTCGAAGTATTCAAGCATCTCGAGGTCGATCCGCTCCTTCGCGAGTACATCTACGGCCGGTACCAGCCGGAACTGTGGATGGCCCGCCAGGAAAGCTTCTACGACCTTCCGGTTTTCTTCCTCGAGGATGCTGCAGGTGGCGTAGACAATCCGCCCGCCCGGCTTTGCCAGCTTGGCCGCCGCGGCGAGCAGCGAAGCCTGCTTGGCGGCCAGCTCGACGATGTCCTCGGGCTTCTGGCGCCATTTCATGTCGGGATTGCGGCGCAGCGTCCCCAGCCCGCTGCAAGGCGCATCGACGAGTGCGCGGTCGATCTTGCCGGCAAGGCGCTTCACGCGCGGGTCGTTGACGCCCTCGATGCGCTGAGGATGGACGTTCGACAGCCCCGAGCGCGCAAGCCTCGGCTTCAGCCCCGCGAGGCGCTTCGGAGAGATATCGAATGCGTACAAGCGCCCGGTCGAGCGCATCAGGGCACCGAGCGCCAGCGTCTTGCCCCCCGCTCCCGCACAGAAGTCGACAACCATTTCGCCGCGCTTCGGCGCCACCAGATGGCACAGCAATTGACTTCCCTCGTCCTGTACCTCTACGGCGCCTTCGAGAAAAAGCGGGTGCCGGTTGATCGCCGGCCGCCCGTCGAGACGCAAGCCCTCCGGCGAGTAGGGCGTCGCCGCGGCGCGAATGCCATCGTCGGCGAGCCGCTTCATCGCCGCTTCGCGGGTCGTCTTCATCGTGTTCACCCGCAGATCGAGCGAAGCGTTTTGCGCGAGACCGCGCGCCAGTGCGAGCACAGCGGGCTCGTCGAAGCGGCGGCGCAGCTTCTCGATCACCCAGTCGGGAAGCTCGCACTGCACCCCGAAGGGCTGCTCCGCGGCAGCCGCTCGCTTGACTCCGGCGAGCCACTGCGGCTCCTCGCCGCGCAGCCAGGGCTCGAGCTCGCGCAGGCTCGCACCGAGCAGCAGCGTCCAGGTCGCAAGCGCCAGGCGCCGCGGGCTCGGCGTGCCGACAACGCTCTCCAGCAGGCGCCTCCGGCGCAGCGCGGCATAGACCGAGTCGGCGACAGTGGCACGATCGCGCTGGCCGATTTTCGGATGGCTCCGAAAGAACGCGGACAGCGCCGCATCGGCGGGTTGCTCGAGCGGGAGGACGGCCGCGAGCGCCGCCGTGCACGCATCGAGCAGCGGGCGCGAAAAGGGCATCAGTTGTCGATGCGCGTGATGATCTGGTCTACGCGCGAGCCGTCCTTGTCCACGACCAGCACGCGCACGGGGAGGAAGTCCCGATCGGCCGCGAACCAGATGTCGGTCGCCTTGTCCTCCGGGCTGTCGCGCACCTTCGCGATATGCAGGGTTTGCATCTCACCGATGGGCGTGGCGAGCTTTTCGTTGCCGAGCACCGCGAAGCGGAACGGGGTCAGCCCCCTTCCGTCGGCGCGGATGATGTCGTACTCCTTGCCGTTCGGCGGCACGAACGCGAACGTGTAGGCGAGGCTCAGGGGGTCCTGGGCGGTACCCTGCATCTTCAGCGTCTCCGATTTGCCCTTGCGCTCCTGGGTCACCGAGTGGGATTCCCAGTCGAATTTCGCGGACGCCACCCAGCCGAACGGACGCTCGTCCCGGTACTCGTCGGGCCGAAGTCCCTGAGGGGAGATCCGCCCGCGCGCGGTCCGCTTGTTGCCGAACGCGGCCAAGATGCCCCGTCCCCGGGTCTCGGACACGATCGAATAGGTGCGGCCGTCGTGCTCGAGGGTCTCGACCACGTCGCCGTGCATCGAGCCGTAGCTGACTTCGTAGCTCAGCTTGATTCGCTCCGGGGGCCCCGCTTCGGCCACGGTCCAGATCAAAGCCGCGGCCAGCACGGCGCCGCGAAACCCTGAGCAAACGGCAGTCATTCGTCGGCGAGAATCGATTGGCTGGAGCCAGCCCCGTCGACGCGAACCAGCCCGTTCTCGACGACCAGGCGGCCTTCGACGAACCAGCGTATCGCCAGCGGGTAGACACGGTGCTCCTGCCGCAAGACGCGCGCGGCGAGCATCGCTTCGGTATCCCCGGCGCGCACCGGCACGGCCGCCTGGACGATGATGGGACCGTGATCCACCTGCGGCGTCACGAAGTGGACCGTGCAGCCGTGGAGCTTCACGCCCTCCTGGAGCGCGCGCCGGTGCGTGTGCAGCCCGGGAAACGCGGGCAGCAGCGACGGGTGTATGTTGATCATGCGTCCGGAGTAGCGCCGCACGAAATCGGCGCCCAGAATGCGCATGAATCCCGCGAGCGCGATCAGATCGGGTGAATGCCGGTCGATCGCGTCGCCGAGAGCGCCTTCGAACGCCTCGCGCGAGGGGAACCCCCGGTCGTCGACGGTTTGAGAGGAAACGCCTGCCTGCGCGCTGAATTTCAGCCCGGCGGCGTCCGCGCGATTGCTGATCACGGCGGCAATTTCGGCGGACAGTCCCGCGCGGACGATCGCCTCCATGTTGCTCCCGCGACCGGAAATCAGGATGAGGACCTTCTTCACGCCGCTATTCTACCGTCCGCCCTCAATACACCCGCTCGACGCGGTATCCCTGGCTCTCGATCAGCGCGAGCATCCCGCCCGTCCCATAGAGATGATTCGCGCCGACGGCGATGAAGGCGCCACCCTCGCGCAGCGGAACGAACAGACGGTGCGCCATCACGATCGAGCGGTTCTCGATGATGCGCTTGAACAGGATGCGGTAGTGCTCGGCTACTTCAGGATAGCGTTCCGCCGCCCGGGTGCTCGAGAAGTGTATTCCCGCGAGGTCGCGCTTCATCCAGGCCTGAATGGCCGGCTCGAGCAGCGAGGCGAGGTCATCGCGATGACCGAGCGCGTGTTTCAGCAGCGCGACTTGCGTGTCGAGCGGGATGCGATCGAACACCGCGATCTGCTCCTCCACGCCCTCCAGGCCCAGCACACGTAGCCCGCGGGCGCGCGCGAGCTCGACGAGTTTCTGGTCCAGCGTGACTCCTTCGTAGTCCTCGGGGGTGACCGTGACGTTGGCCAGCGCCGCCCAGGGCTTGAGCCGGGCGATCACGTCCTCGGGCACCTGCCGCTCGTGCAGGACCTCGACCAGCTTGGCGTAGGCCTCGGCTCCGATCAGCGGCTCGAGCCGGCGCCCGTCCTCGAACTGGCCTGCCTCGAAGAAGCGCATCGCCTCGCGCTCGCCCTGGAAGCTCTCCGCGTAGTAGCGCCGGGAGCGCACCAGGGCCCGGTTCACCGGGTCGGGGATGTCGAGCACCCGCGGATCGGCCACGTGGATGGTTCCGAATACGTGGCTCGGCGCGGTCCCGGTCTTGGAAACACGCCACAGCAGCCCTTTCGTGAACCGGGTTTCGGGCTGCCGCACCTCCGCGCACGCGGGAAACGCGATCGCGACGGCGCAGAAAGCAGCGCCGACGAGCCCTGAGATCCGCGGCAACAGGGACGCGTGCTGCATGTCTCTAGCCATCCTGCCCTGACGCGACGGCGGGCTTGAGGAATCCCGCCGGCGGCTGCCGGCTGTCCGCCTCGAAGAGCTCCTGCAGCTGGGCTGCGGCCTCCTTGGTCGTCTGGATGAGCTGGGCCTCGTCGTGCTGCACCGCATACTGCGCGTCGAGCTGCTGCTCGTCGTGCCGCCTGAACAGCGACACGGCGTGTTCCGACGCTGCGCCGTCGAATCCCAGGGAGAGCAGCGCCTGGCGCGCCATGTCGAGGCTCGCCGGAAAAGTCTCGCGCCAGATGAGCTTCACGCCCAGGTCGCGCAGGCGAAACAGGTGGACGCGGTTGCGCGCGCGCGCAAGTATCGGCACCTGCGGGTAGTGCTTGCGCACGACCTCCGCCGTCTTGACCGAGGCCTCCACGTCGTCGATCGCCAGGACGAAGAGCTTCGCCTCTCCCGTTTTCGCCGCCTCGAGCAGCTCCAGCCGCGACGCGTCCCCGTAGTACACCTTGCTGCCGAAACGCCTGACGAAGTCCACCTGCTGGTAGCTCGCCTCGAGCGCAGTGAACGGAACACCGCACATGCGCAGCACCCGCGACAGGATCTGCCCGACGCGCCCGTAGCCCGCGATGATCACCGGATTGCCGGGGCCGGTGATGGTGTCGAACTCGGGCGCGGCATGACGCGCGAGCCAGCGTTCGAGCACCCGGTCCTGAAGGGCGAAGGCCGGCGGCGACAGCAGCATGGAAACCGTGACGACGACGACCAGGAGCTCCACTGTCCCGGGTTCGAAGACGCCCAACGCTCCCGCAGCCACGAACAGGACGAACGCGAACTCGCCACCCTGCGACACCGCCAGCGCCAGCCGCTGCGCGGTCTCGTTCGGCGCGCGCCCGATCCGCGCGATGCCGTACATCAGGGCGAACTTCACGAGCATGAGCCCGACGGCGAGGCCGAAGACCGTCAGCGGCTGGTCCCTGACCAGCGCGAGATTGGCGCTCATGCCCACGGCGATAAAGAACAGGCCCAGAAGCAGGCCCTTGAAGGGTTCGATGTCGGCTTCGAGCTCATGCCGGAATTCCGAGTCGGCAAGAAGGACTCCGGCGAGAAACGCCCCGAGGGACGGTGACAGGCCGATCCTTTGCATGATGAGCGCGGCACCCACGACCAGCAGGAGGGCGGCCGCGGTAAATACCTCGCGCCCTCCGTAGCTCGCGACGATCTTCAGCGCCGGGCGCACCACCAATCGGCTCGCGGCGATGACTATCGCAATGACCACCGTGGCCTTCGCCGCGGCGCTCCACCCGCCCGCGGCCCGGGCACCGAAACCACTGAGCAGCGGCAGCAACGCGAGCAAGGGAATGACCGAGAGATCCTGGAACAGCAGCACCGCGAAGGCCTCGCGACCATGACGCGTCGCCAGCTGTTTGCGCTCGGCGAGCGAAGCGAGCACCAGGGCCGTGGAGGACATCGCCAATCCGAACCCGGCAACCAGCGCGGCCTGCCACGACAAGCCGAACCCGAGAGCCAGGGCCGCGAGTACCGCGCCGGTAACCAGCAACTGGGCTCCGCCGAGCCCGAACACGGGGCGCCGCAGCACCCAGAGACGGCTCGGCTGCAACTCCAGGCCGACGAGGAACAGCAGCAGCACCACGCCGAATTCCGCGAACTCCAGCGTGGACTCGACCTCCCCGACCATGCCGAGGCCCCAGGGACCGATGAGCATGCCGGCGCCGAGATAGCCCAGGACCGCGCCCAGCTTGAGGCGCTGGAAAAGCGGCACCAGCAGCACCGCGGTGAGAAGGAAAACGACGGCTTGTTCTAGAAAATGCATGGCACGATCCGCTAGGAGCGATGCCCCGCATTATGCGCGAGCGACACGGAGGGCGGAGGGCCTCCGGAGGGCGCCTCTCAGGTGCCCGGCAGTCCCGCCACGGCGGTCAGCATGCTGATCGAGCCCAGGTCATAGCCGTCGACGGGGAAAGCCATCGATTCGTCCGCCCCCTGGAGCCCGGCGACGTAGAGAAGCGGAAGGTAGTGCTCCGGGGTCGGCAGCGACAGGCGTGCGTCCTCGCCGAGCTTCGCGAAGTCGATCAAGGTGCCGTGATCGCGGGCGGCGAGCGCCTCGCGGATCCTTTCGTTGAACCGCACCGCCCAATCGAAGCCCCGCGCGCCTTCGCGGCGCATCAGGCGCAGGTTGTGGACGATGTTGCCGCTGCCGACAACGAGGATCCCCTCGTCGCGCAGCGGAGCGAGCCGCCGGCCGGTTTCGTAGTGGAACCGCGGCGGCCGGGTGCCGTCGATGCTCAGCTGCACTACGGGAACATCCGCCTTCGGATACGCGTGCTTCAGCACCGACCAGGTGCCGTGGTCCAGCCCCCACGACTGGTCCAGACGCACGTCCAGGGGAGCGAGCAACTCGCGCACCCGTGACGCGAGTTCCGGTTCACCCGGCGCCGGGTATTGGACCTCGAACAAGGCCTGCGGGAAGCCGTAGAAGTCGTGGATCGTCTTGGGAAGGCTCATCGCCGTGACGGCGGTGCCTTCGGTATACCAGTGCGCGGACACGCACAGGATGGCCTTGGGTGCGGGAATCGATTCGCCGATCCGGCGCCAGGCCTCCGTGTAGGGATTGCGGTCCAGCGTGTTCATCGGACTGCCGTGCCCGAAGAAAACGACCGGCATTCTGCTTCCGTCGCGTGGCATGGATCAGGCGAGATCGAAAAGGAGGACTTCGCCCTCCTTGCCCTGTTCCAGCACCAGCTCGGAGGTGTTCACAGCCTTCAAAGCGTCCCCCGCATCGAGCGGCTGGCCGTTCGCCGTCACCTTGCCCCGCGCGACGTGCAGGTAGGCGCGCCGTCCCGGCGGCAGCGTGTGGACCAGCCGGTCCGCGCCGTCGAGAAGAGCCGCGTACAGGAACGCATCCTGATGGATCGTCACCGAACCGTCGCGCCCGTCGGGCGAGGCGAGCAGCCTGAGCTTCCCTCGCTTCGAGGCCGCATCGAAATGCTTCTGCTCGTAGCTTGGCGCGATCCCGGCGACGTTCGGTTCGATCCAGATCTGAAGAAAGTGTGTCACGCCATTCTTCGACTGGTTGAACTCGCTGTGCATCACGCCTTTTCCGGCGCTCATGCGCTGCACGTCGCCCGGAACGATGGTCGAGCCGTTCCCCATGCTGTCCTTGTGGGCGAGCGCCCCCTCGAGCACGTAGGAGATGATCTCCATGTCGCGGTGGCCGTGCGTGCCGAAGCCCGTGCCGGGCTGAATGCGATCCTCGTTGATCACCCGCAGATGGCCGAAGCCCATGTGCTCGGGATCGTAATAATCGGCGAAGGAGAAGCTGTGGTACGAGCGCAGCCACCCATGTTCGGCGAGGCCGCGGTCCCCGCTCTTTCGGATTTCCATCATAGCATCGTCCCCTGTCAAGCTGGCGATATGAGGCTGCCCGGGCGTTTCATCAAGGGGTGATGATCTTCATGTTGAAGGCGCGCTCGACCAGCCAGGTGCCCGCGACAGCCGTAATCGCGAGCGAGCCGCCGATGAACACCAGGCGGCGATAGAACCAGCTCGCGCGCAGCCAGTAGGCCAGGGGCAGGAATGCGCTCACGATGGCGAGTTGTCCTCCTTCCACACCCAGATTGAAGCCCACCAGAGCGACGAGCAGCGCGTTCTGGGGAAGGCCCAGATCCCTGAGCACGCTCGCAAAGCCGAAGCCGTGGACCAGACCGAAGAAGAAGGCCACCATCCAGCGCCGCCCGTGCACGAGCGGGAACACGTTGTTGAGCGCGGCGAGGACCACGGAAGTCGCGATGGCCGATTCGACCAGTCGCGAGGGCAGCGAGATCACGCCCAGGGCGGCGAGACTCAGCGTGATCGAGTGGGCCACCGTGAACGACGTGACGATCTTGAATACGTCCCAGAAGGCCGGCGGGAAGCGCTCGACCGCCTGCCAGCGCCGGCCGGCGAACGCGAGCACCGCGGGCAGGAGCAGCGACAGCAGGAACAATATGTGATCGAGACCTATCCAGATATGCCACACGCCCTCGCGTGCGTAGTCGAAGAACTGCGTCAGGGCCGAGATCTTCTCGAGCTCGAAGGACTGGGTCGCGCGTTCCGGGCTGAAGATCCCGGTGCGCGTGCCGCCGCCGTGCTCCAGGCGCAGCAGACCCTTGTGTTGCGGGTCGAGGTCGGCAAACAGGCTGTAGCTGATCTCGATGGCAGGCGCTTCCAATTTGCAGGCGCCTTCAAAGTGCATCACCGAATAGGCACCGTCGCTGTGGTCATCGACGAGAAACCCGGCGGCGCGCACCGGGCATTCGGCGCCACCCGAACGCAGCTTCAGTCTCGCCAGGGAATAGGCGGCGATATCGGCGTGGTGGGCCTTGACCTCGCCCCAGGTGATGTTCCCGTCGCCGTTATCGTCGATGCCGATCGCGAAGTCGAGGTCGCGCAGAGCGATGTCCCACTGCCCGCTCACCTCCGTGCCTTCTACGCTGATCGCAAGGTAGCTGTCGCTCGGCTTGTGCGCGAGCGCGCTCGGCGCGGCGAGCGCGAGCGACACCGCGATCAGGGCTTTCACCGCCTTCCTCACGGCTTCAGGGCCTCGAGTTCCTTCGCAGTCATGCGAAGACCCGGATCCTGGTGACCGGAGCGCTCGAGCCAATCGAGCGCGTCCTTGGCAGCGGCCGGGTTCTTCGTCGCGAGCGCCGCCTCGAGAAGGATGCGCGCGTCGCGCGGCTCGCGCTGCAGCTTCCAGTTCTCTTGAGCGAGCGCGAGCGCCTTCTCCTTGTTCCCGAGGAGGTAGAGATTGAAGCGCGCCTCTTCCTGCTGGTGCAGCTTGTCGCCACGCAGCGCCGCCGCTTCGA
>Ga0335084_10003360_pt1 | contig 15577 bp, 15 predicted proteins | sample Lox_Sample_44_FD_206721 | JGI IMG/M metagenome (GOLD analysis project Ga0335084, IMG submission 206721) | Soil microbial communities from Loxahatchee National Wildlife Refuge, Florida, United States - Lox_Sample_4.4 | ecosystem: Environmental > Terrestrial > Soil > Wetlands | place: USA... | reverse complement strand
GCGCCGGCTCCTATGTCACGCTGCGCGAGCTAATCGACGAGGTCGGACGCGACGCGGTGCGCTTCTTTCTCCTGTCCCGCCGGGCCGACACCGAGTTTGTGTTCGACGTCGACCTCGCCAAGTCGCAATCGGAGGAGAACCCGGTCTACTACGTGCAGTATGCCCATGCGCGAATCTGCTCGGTGCTTGATCAGTGGCGAACCCAGTTCGCGGACCAGGATGCGGATCGCGCGTTCGAGGATGCAGACCTCGCGTCCCTGACGAGTGCCCGCGAGCTGGGCCTGCTGCAGAGGCTGGGCGAGTTTCCGGAAGTGCTCGAGAACGCCACGGGTGAACTCGCTCCGCACCAGGTCGTCTTTTTCCTGCGGGAGCTGGCGGGGGAATTTCACAGTTACTATAATGCCGAACGCATACTCGTCCCCGAAGCGCCGGCGCGTTTGGCCAGGCTGGCGCTATGTCATGCCGTGCGCCAAGTGTTGCGCAACGGGCTGTCCTTGCTGGGCGTGAGCCAGCCCGAGAAAATGTGACGTGTCGCCGCGATGAGCTTTGACTACAAGCAGGTCCGCCCGCCAAGACCGGATTCCTCGGGGAGCTTCCTAATCGGCCTTTTTTTCGGCTTCCTCCTGGGGCTGGGCGTCGCAGCCGGAATCGCGATCTATTTCTTCAAGACGCCGATTCCCTTTGCCGACCGGCCGAAGGTTCAGGACAAGCCCCTGGCCTCCGATCAAAAAGCACTCGAGACCGCGAAGGCAGCCAAGGCCGACGACAAGCCGCGCTTCGATTTCTACCGCATCCTGCCAGGCAAGGAGGAACCGATCACCGAGCGCCAGATGCGGGAAGCAGCCAAGCAGGCGGCCAAGCCGGGCGCGCCCAAGGAGACCTATTTCCTCCAGGCGGGCTCCTTCCCCAACCCCGCTGATGCCGACAGCCTCAAGGCGAGGCTGGCGTTGATGGGGATGGAGGCCAACGTCGAGCCGGCCAACGTCGCGGGCAAGGGTGTGTGGTATCGAGTGCGGCTCGGGCCCTACACCCGCGTCGACGAAATCAACCGCATCAGGCAGCAGCTGACGCAGAATGGCGTCGACGTGTCGCTGGTGAAGGTCACCGATACGGCCACGAACTGAACACGCTTCTAGGAGACAATCTCATGCCCGTTCGCCTGCTGAGCGCCTTGTCCGGCCTGCTGATCGCTTTCGCGTCATTCGCGCAGGGCGCGCCCGTCGAGGGGACCGACTATATCGAGCTGAAGCCGGCTCAGTCGACCGACGCGCCGGGCAAAGTCGAGGTCATCGAGTTCTTCTGGTACCGCTGCCCGCATTGCTATGCGCTCGAGCCAGACCTCGAAGCCTGGGTGAAGCGCCTCGCGCGGGACGTGCAGTTCAAGCGGATACCCGGAATCCTGAACGAAGACTGGTCGGTCGACGCGCGGATCTTCTACGCCCTGGAGGCGATCGGGGAGGTGGAACGCGTGCACCGGGGCCTGTTCGATGCGATTCACAAGCAGGGCGGGGTCAGACTGCGCGGTGAAGCCTTCTCGAAGTGGGTTGCCGAGTGGCTGGCCAAGCAGAAGGTCGACATGGCCAAGTACGACGCCGCCTTGCACTCGTTCTCGGTGGAGAGCAAGCTGCGCCGGGCAGGGCAGATGGCGAGCGCCTATCGCCTCGACGGTGTGCCCGCGCTGACCGTACAGGGTCGCTACCTCGTAGTGGCAAGCACCTCGCAGAGAGCGATGCTCGCCACCACCGACTTTCTCATCGGCGAATCGCGCAAGCAGCTCCCCAAAACCAAGCAGTAGCCCTGGCGAACATACCCATGAAGCAACGCGGCAGCCCGAGGAAATGGCTGCTCGCACCGGCTTTGCTCGTGCTCGCCCTGAACGCCTGGGCGCAGTTCCAGCCGGGACGCGAATTCCAGCGCCTCGATCCGCCCCACCCCGCGGCCCCCGACGGGCGCATCGAGGTGATCGAGTTCTTCTACTATGGCTGTCCCGTGTGCTACGAGACCGAGCCGTTTCTGTCGCGCTGGCTCCGGGGTGCGCCAGACTTCGTTGCGGTCCGACGCGTGCCGGCACTGTCGAGCGAAGCCTGGGAGCCGTACGCGAAGCTGTATTACGCTCTGGAGATGCTGGGAGAGGTCGAGCGCCTGCATTGGCCCGTGTACGACAATGTCCATTTCGAGAACCTGCAGCTCAGCGATGAGAAGATCATGGTCGACTGGGCAGCGCGCAACGGCATCGAGCGGGAACGGTTCGCGCAGGCCTATGGGTCGCAGGTCGTCGCGGACAAGGTCGCTCAGGCGCGCGAGGTGCTGAAGGCCTACGGCGTGCGCGCGGTCCCGACTTTCATCATCGACGGCAAGTTCCTCACTTCCGCACGGCTCGCTGGGGGTACCGAGCAGGTCGTGCAGGTGCTCGACCACCTGGTGAAGCTCGCGCGCGAAGAGCGCCTGCGGTAGCCGGGTTGATATCCGTGCCGAGCGGCTCCAGGATTTTCATCACCGGCGCATCGAGCGGAATCGGCGCTGCGCTCGCCGCCCACTACGCCGGCGAAGGCGCCGTGCTGGGCTTGTGCGCAAGACGCCTCGCAAGCACGCAGACGCTTCTCGAGAGCTTGCGCGCCGCCGGAGCCTGCTATCCGGTCGACGTGACCGATGCGTCCAGCCTGCAAGCCGCCGCGGCGGATTTCACCAGGCGCTTCGGCACGCCCGACATCGTGATCGCGAACGCGGGAGTCGGCGCCGGGACTCTCACCGAAAATCCGGAAGACCTTGCCGTGTTCCAAAAGATCATGGACACGAACGTGCGCGGCATGGTGGCGACGTTTCAGCCGTTCGTCGAGCTCATGCGCGTCCGGGGGAGCGGCACGCTCGTCGGAATCGCAAGCGTCGCGGGCTTCCGCGGACTTCCCGGCGGGGGAGCCTACAGCGCGTCCAAGTCCGCCGCCATCACCTACCTCGAGAGCCTGCGCGTGGAGCTCCACGGGTCGGGGATTTCGGTGGTGACCATCTGCCCGGGCTATATCCGCACGCCGATGACGGCGACCAACCGCTACCGCATGCCGTTTCTCATCGAGGCCGACGATGCCGCCCGGCGGATGGCGCGCGTCATTGCCGCCAGGCGCCGCCTCGCCGTGGTCCCGTGGCAGATGGCGCTGGTCTCGATCGTGCTGCGCAGGCTGCCGCGCTGGCTCTACGACCGGCTGGCTGCACAGGCACCGAGGAAAGCGCGCGGCCTGCCGCAGTGAGCGGGCTCGTCGACGCGGTGGGTACCCGGCATGTGCCCGCGTCCCGCGGTTTCCGCATCGTCAGCCTGGTGCCGAGCCTCACCGAGCTTCTGTGCGATCTCGGGCTCGCGGGAGCGATCGCGGGCCGGACCGGGTTCTGCATCCATCCCCGCGAAACCGTCCGCCGCATCCCCAAAGTAGGCGGCACCAAGGACGTCGACCTGGACAAGGTACGTACGCTTGCGCCCACTCACGTGATCCTCAACGTCGACGAGAACCGGAAAGAAGCCGCGCGGGCGCTCGCCGAGTTCGTCCCGACGCTGGTGGTCACGCACCCGCTCGCGCCCCTCGACAACCTTGCGCTTTACCGGCTGATCGGTGGAATCTTCGGGCGCGCGCGCGAGGCCGAAGGCTTGTGCGAAAGGTTTCAGAAGGAGTACGCGGCGCTCGAGGCGGTGGCGAGCGGCTTTCCTCCTGAGCGGGTGCTCTACCTGGTGTGGAAGAACCCCTGGATGACGGTTTCGCGCGATACCTACGTGTCGCGCATGCTTGGCCTCGTCAAGTGGGAAACCGTCCCCGCGTATGGCGGCGAACGCTATCCCAAGGTCTCTCTCGAGGACGACGCGCTCGGCGAAGCGCGCGTCGTCCTGCTCTCGAGCGAGCCGTATCCCTTTCGCGAGAATCATCTGGCCGAGGTGCGCGCGTGCCTGTCCCGGGCGCGAAGGGTCGCGTTGATCGACGGCGAAATGACAGCGTGGTATGGCAGCCGGGCTATCGCGGCTCTCGGCTACCTGCGGAATTTCAGGATGGAGCTCAGTCGCCCTACCTGATGCTGACGTACGAGCCGGGGGCGTCCTCGATGGCGGGCAGCGCTTCTTCGCCGGGGGTGCGCGCCGGCACGCGATCGGAGCCGTTCACGCCGGCGATCCAGTCTCTCCAGTCGTTCCACCAGGAGCCCTCGTGCGAAGCCGCCTGCGACTGCCACGCTTCCGCTGACTCGGGCAATGTCTCATTCGTCCAGTAGCCGTACTTGCCCGAGGAAGCCGGGTTGATGATGCCGGCGATATGTCCGGATCCGCCGAGCACGAAGCGTGTCGCCCCGGAGAGCAGGCGCGCGCCCAGGTAGGTGGATTTCCACGGGGCGATATGGTCCTCGACCGGGGAGACGAAGTAGGCGGGAAGCGCGATCTTGCGCAGGTCGATGGGTACGCCGGCCAGCGTGATGCCCCCCGGTTCCTTGAGCCGGTTCCCGAGATACATATTCCTAAGGTAGAAGCTGTGCATCTTCGCCGGCATGCGCGTCGAGTCCGAGTTCCAGTACAGCAGGTCGAAAGGAAACGGATCGCGTCCCAGCAGATAGTTGTTGACCACGAATGACCACACCAGGTCGTTCGCGCGCAGCATGTTGAACGTCGAGGCCATCTCGGTGCCCTCGAGGTAGCCGCGCTCGCCCATGCGGCGCTCGAGATTCTGGACCTGGGCCTCGTCGATGAACACGCCGAGCTCGCCCGGAATGGAGAAATCGAGGAGCGACGCGAAGAAGGTCGCCGACGCCGCGCGTGTGTCCTTCCTGGCCGCCATCCACGCGAGCGTCGCGCCGAGAAGCGTGCCACCCAGACAATAGCCAACGAGATTGATTTTGCTCCCGCCCGTCGCCCGGCCGATCGCATCGAGCGCCGCCAGCGGGCCTTCGAGCATGTAGTCCTCGAAGGTCTTTCCCGAGTGGCGCTCCCCGGGATTCACCCAAGAGACCACGAAGACGGTGTGTCCCTCGCCCGTCGCCCAGCGCACGAATGAGTTCTTTTCGCGCAGGTCGAGCACGTAGTACTTGTTGATCCAGGGCGGGATCACCAGCAGCGGCTGCCTGAACACAGTCGCGGTGCTCGGCGCATACTGAATCAGTTGCATCAGATCGGTCTGGAAGACCACTTTCCCCGGCGTGGTCGCGACATTGACGCCGACCTTGAACGCCTTTTCGTCGGTCATGCTGATGCCGCCGCGCTCGATGTCGGCAAGCAGGTTGTTCAGGCCGCGCAGCAGGTTCTGCCCGCCCGATTGCAGGGTCTCGCGCAGCACCTGCGGATTCGTCATCGCGAAATTCGAGGGCGAGAGCGCGTCGATGTACTGGCGCGTGAAGAAATTGACTTTCTTTCGCACTTCCTCGGGCAGGCCTTCCACCGACGCCACGGTATCCTGCAGATGGCGGGCGGCGATGAGATAGGACTGCTTGAAGTAGTCGAACAGGAACAGATCCTGCCAATCCGGCTCGCGGAAGCGATTGTCGCCCTTGACGGGCTCGGCGACCGGTCCTGCGCTCCCGCCCAGCATGCGCAGTGCAGTCGATTGCCAGAGTGCGACGTGATCCCAGAACATCCTGGTCTGCATCTGCGCGAGCTTCCAGGGCTCGGCGAGCATGCGGGCGGTGAGGTCGCCGAAGGCGCGAACGATCCCGAACTCGTCGCTGTACTCGAGCCCCTTGCCGGCCTGCTTCCGGAGGAATTCCCCCATCAAGCGCCTGGAACGCTCCGCCACGTCCGCGAGCAGTTTCGCGCTGTGCGCGGGATCGGGAGAAGGGTGCGTTTCGGGCATGTCGTGCTCAGGCCTGGGTGTAGCGGACCACGCCGTCGTTTCCGACCACGCGCGCGAGCCGCCCTTCGCGTTCGAGCAGGTGCAAATGCGCCATCGCTTCGCCCATCGCGAAGAACAGCTGATGCGTGTCGAGCTTGCGGCGGAACAGGATGTCGAGCACGTCCGCCGCCGCTTTGGGCGCGTCGCAGACCTCGTACAGCTCGTCCAGCCGCATCCGGTGATGCTCCTTCAGCTGCGCGATGCGCTCGCGCAAGCCGCGGAAGGGGAGGCCGTGCGAAGGCAGGGTGAGGGTGGTCGCGGGCAGCCCGGCGTAACGCGAGAGCGAATTCAGAAACAGAGCGAGCGGGTTGCCTTCGGGCTCGTTCGCCCAGACGCTGACGTTGGTCGAGATCTTGGGGAGCACCATGTCTCCGGAGATGAGAACACCCAGCTCTTCGCAGTAGAGGGCGGCATGCTCGGGCGCGTGACCGTATCCCATGATGACTTTCCAGGCCCGTCCGCCGATCCGCTGGATGTCGCCGTCCATCAGGCGCCGGTAGTCCGATGGAAAAGCGGGCACCCGGATGCGGTAGTTGCTGCGGCGCTGCTGCATCAGCGTCAGTTTCTCGCCTGCAAGGCCGTTGCGCTCGAACATGGCGGCAACGCGGTCAAAACCGAAACCCGAGCTGCCGTCGCGCATGGCGTGCGCGGCCAGATACTCGGCCTGCGGCATCCACAACTGCGCGCCGGTGCGCTCGATGAGCCACGAGGCGAGGCCGGCGTGATCGGGATGATGGTGGGTGACGATGAGCCGCGCCACCGGGCGCCCGGCGATGCGCTCGGCGAGGACGAGCTCCCACAGACCCCGGGTAACGTCGTCGCCGATGCCGCTGTCGATCAGCGTCCAGGCAGGCTCCCCGGCGATTTCGTCCTCGAGCAGCCACAGGTTGATGTGATCGAGGGCGAACGGCAGCGGCATCCGCGCCCAGTGCGCCCCGGGCGCGATTTCCAGCGTCTTGCCTCCGGCGGGCGGGGTGGCCTGGGGATACTCGAGGATGGATTCGGGAGTCACTCGTATGGGGTGCGCCGCGGACCTCGCCGGCGGTAGAATTGCATCTCTGCGGTCGAATTTTCTCAAATTATGGCGGCCGACGCCACCGAGTCGATCAACGAGCCTTGCTCCATAGGCGACCTCGCTCGCGAGCTCGACGTCACCCCGCGGGCGATCCGCTTCTACGAGGACGAGGGGCTGCTCTCGCCCAAGCGCGACGGCAGCCGACGCGTCTATTCCAAGCGCGACTACGTACGCCTGAAGCTCATTCTGCGCGGCAAGCGGCTGGGTTTCTCGCTCGCCGATGTGCGCGAGATGCTGGAGCTGTACGATTCCGCGCCCGACGAGAAGCCGCAGCTCGAGAAATTCGTCACGGCCCTCGCGACTCGCCGCGAGCAGCTCGAGCGCCAGCGCGAGGAGATCGACGAGGTGCTCGAGGAGATCCGCGGCTTCGAGCGCCAGTCCAAGAAACTGCTGAACGACCGCCGCGCCAGGCGCCGCCGCCTCGCCTGAGCGCACCCCGAATTGACGTTAACGTAAACGTTAAGTAGAGTCCTCTTCTCCACCCGAGCGCGTCCATGGACCGCACCCCGAATTTCCCCGCAGGCGGAGTCGCGGCGGCCGAGCTGCCGGGGCTGCGCTTCGCCCTTGGAGAGGAGGCCGACATGCTGCGCAGCTCGGTGCGCGCATTCGCCGCCGCCGAGATCGCGCCGCACGCTGCGGAGATCGACCGCTCCAACCAGTTCCCCCCCGAGCTGTGGAAGAAGCTCGGCGCGCTCGGGCTTCTCGGCGTCACCGTGGAGGAGGAATTCGGCGGCACCGCAATGGGCTATCTCGCCCACATCGTGGCGATGGAGGAGATCTCGCGCGCTTCGGCCTCGGTGGGACTGTCGTACGGCGCGCATTCCAATCTGTGCGTCAACCAGATCCGCAGGAACGGCAGCGCCGCGCAGAAGAGGAAGTACCTGCCCAGGCTCGTCTCCGGAGAGTGGGTGGGCGCGCTCGCGATGTCCGAGCCGGGTGCGGGCTCCGACGTCGTCGGCATGCGGCTGCGCGCGGAGCGGCGCGGCGATCGCTACCTCCTCAACGGCAACAAGATGTGGATCACCAACGGCCCCGACGCCAGTGTGCTCGTGGTCTACGGCAAGACCTCGGAGGCGATCACCGCCTTCATCGTCGAACGAGGGATGAAGGGATTTTCCACGGCTCAGAAGCTCGACAAGCTCGGCATGCGCGGGTCCAACACCTGCGAGCTGGTGTTCCGTGACTGCGAAGTGCCGGCGGAGAACGTGCTCGGCGAGGAAGCGAAGGGCGTGAAAGTCCTGATGTCGGGACTCGACTACGAGCGCGCCGTCCTGGCGGGCGGGCCCTTGGGCATCATGGCCGCCTGCCTCGACGTGGTCGTGCCCTATGTTCACGAGCGCAAGCAGTTCGGCCAGCCGATCGGCGAGTTCCAGCTGATGCAGGGTAAGCTCGCCGACATGTACACCACGTTCTCGGCGTGCCGCGCTTACGTCTACGCCGTCGGCCAGGCGCTCGATCGAGGCGAGACCACACGCAAGGACGCGGCCGGCGCGATCCTCTACGCCGCCGAAAAGGCGACCTGGATGGCGGGCGAAGCGATCCAGTGCCTGGGCGGCATGGGCTATATCAACGAAACCCCGACCGGGCGCCTGTGGCGCGACGCCAAGCTCTACGAGATCGGCGCCGGGACGTCCGAGATCCGCCGCTGGCTGATCGGGCGCGAGCTGTTTTCCGAAACCGGTTGAACGTCCAAAATGCAGATCAGCGGATACGTTCCCGGAAGCATCGGCCGGCTCGTCGAGCTGCACGGGCGCTACTACGCACGCGATTGGCGCTTCGGGCGCTACTTCGAGGCGAAGATCGCCAACGAGCTGGGCGGCCTCCTCGCACGCCTCGATCCGGCGCGCGACGGATTCTGGATCGCCGCCGAGAACGGCGAAGTCGTCGGCGGCCTCGCGATCGACGGTTCCCGGGAATCCCCGGCGGCGAGGTTGCGCTTTTTCATCGTGGAGGACTCGCAACGCGGGAAAGGTCTGGGCGAGCGTCTCATGCGCACTGCGCTGGATTTTTGCCAGAACGCCGGACACCGGCATCTGTACCTGACGACGTTTGCAGGGCTGGATGCGGCGAGAAAGCTCTACGAGCGCCACGGTTTCGTGCTCACCGAGGAGCGGCCAGACCGGACCTGGGGAGTCGAAGTCACCGAGCAGCGATTTGATCTGAGTATCACCCACTGAGGACACCACCATGTTGAACGATCCCATTGTCATCGTTTCCGCCGCCCGTACTCCCATGGGCGCGTTTCAGGGCGAATTGAAGGACTTTTCCGCGCCGCAACTCGGCGCGGCCGCGATCCGCGCCGCGGTCGAGCGCGCCGGCATCAAGCCCGAGCAGGTTCAGGAGGTCGTCATGGGCTGCGTCCTGCCCGCGGGTCAGGGCCAGGCGCCCGCGCGCCAGGCGAGTCTCGGCGGCGGCTTGCCGCTCGCCACCGGAGCCACCACCGTCAACAAGATGTGCGGCTCGGGCATGAAGGCCGCGATGTTCGCGCACGACATGCTCGCGTCGGGCGCGAGCGAGATCATGGTCGCCGGCGGCATGGAGTCGATGACCAACGCGCCCTACCTCCTTCCCAAGGCACGCTCGGGCTACCGCATGGGCCACCAGCAGGCGCTCGACCACATGTTCTTCGACGGCCTCGAAGATGCCTACGCAAAAGACGACAAGGGCGGGGGCAAGCTGATGGGCGTCTTCGCCGAGGACTGCGCCGCCAAGTACAGCTTCAGCCGCGAAGAGCAGGACAAGTTCGCGGTCAAGTCGCTGGAGCGCGCGCAGGCCGCCAACAAGAACGGGGCGTTTGCCTGGGAAACCACGCCGATCGCGATCAAGACCGGCAAGGCCGAGCGCTTCATGGAGCAGGACGAGCAGCCGTTCAAGGCCAACTTCGAGAAGATCCCCACGCTGAAGCCGGCCTTCCGCAAGGACGGCACCGTGACCGCGGCGAACTCGAGCTCGATCTCCGACGGCGCGGCGGCGCTGGTGATGATGCGGCGCTCCACCGCCGAGAGGCTCGGCCTGAAGCCCCTCGCTATCGTCGTCGCTCACACCACCCATTCGCAGGAACCGGGCTGGTTCACCACTGCGCCGGTAGGCGCGATCAGGAAGCTGTACGAGGCCACCGGCTGGAGCGCGTCCAAGGTCGACCTGTACGAGATCAACGAGGCGTTCGCCGTGGTCACCATGGCGGCGATGAAGGAGCACGGGCTGCCGCACGAGAAAGTCAACATCCACGGCGGGGCCTGCGCGCTCGGACATCCGATCGGCGCCTCGGGCGCGCGCATCCTCGTGACCCTCATCGGCGCGCTGAAGAAGACCGGCGGCAAGCGCGGCGTCGCGAGCCTTTGCATCGGCGGCGGGGAGGCCACCGCGATGGCGATCGAGCTCGCGTAATGCCGAATCCGATCGACTTCTACTTCGATTTCTCCTCGCCCTACGGCTACTTCGCCAGCCACAAGATCGACGCGCTCGGATCGAAACACGGCCGCGAGGTGAAATGGCGGCCGTTCCTGCTCGGCGTCGCGTTCAAGACGACGGGCGGAACGCCCCTGCCCTCCATCCCGGTGAAAGGGCCGTACCACGTGCGCGACATGCTGCGTACCGCCAAGTACCTGGGCGTAGCCTTCCGGCATCCGTCGGTCTTTCCGATCTCCTCGGTATCCGCGTGCCGCGCGTTCTACTGGATGGACGCGAAGGATCCGAAACGAGCGAAGGAACTCGCGAGGGCGCTGTACCGCGCCTACTTCGTCGACGACGTGGATATATCGGGCGCGGACAACGTGGTTGCGGTCGCGGGAAAGTCCGGCTTCAACGCCGACGAGGTCCGCGCCGGGATCGGCGACCAGGCGACCAAAGACCGCACCAAAGAGCGCGTCGACAAGGCGATCGCGGCGGGCGCGTTCGGTTCGCCCTACATCGTCGTCGACGGCGAGCCTTTCTGGGGCTCGGACAGGCTCGACCAAATAGACAAATGGCTGGCCACCGGCGGCTGGTGATCGGATGTCCGAATACCTGCTCTATGGGTTCGCCCAGTCGGGAAACTGCTACAAGCCGGCGCTCTATCTCGAGCTCGCCGGCGCGGACTGGAAGGCGAGGTTCGTCGATTATTTCAACGGCGAGACGAGGACGCCCGAGTACCGGAAGATCAACGTCATGGGGGAAGCGCCCGTGCTCGAGCACGGCGATCTGCGCCTGTCGCAGTCGGGCGCGATACTCGACTACCTGGTGGAGCGCATCGGCCGCTACGGCTGGAGGGACGACGCGGAGCGGCGCGAGATCCTGCGCTGGCTGCTCTGGGACAATCACAAGCTCACCGGCTACACCGCAAGCTACCGGTTCTTGCGCGCCCTCGCGCCGCGGTTGGGCAATGCGCCCGACAAAGCGGTGACCGAGGAATTCGGCAAGCGCGCCCAGGCCGCGTGGCAAGTACTCGATGCGCAGCTGAGCACCCGCAAGTACCTCGTCGGCGAGCGCCTTACCATTGCGGACCTTTCGGCGTGCGCCTACCTTTTCTTCGAAGATGAACTGGGGGTCGACTGGAACCGCCACCCGGGCATACGGGACTGGCTCGCGCGCATCCGGACCGAGCCTCGCTGGAAGCACCCGTACGAGCTGCTCCCGGGCCATCCGATCCCGGATCGCAAGCAGGCCGCACGATGAGCGCGATCAAGAGCAAGCTGAATCCCCGGTCGGACGAGTTTCAGGCGAACGCCCGGGCGACGGCAACTCTGGTGGCCGATCTGCGCGAGAAGGTCGCGCGCGCGGCGCAGGGCGGCGGGGAGGAGGCGCGAGCGAGGCACGTCTCCCGCGGCAAGCTCCTTCCGCGCGAGCGCTTGCGGCTCCTGCTCGACCCGGGCTCGCCGTTCCTCGAGCTGTCCCAGCTCGCCGCCTTCGGCATGTACGGCGACGAGGCGCCGGGAGCCGGGATCATCACCGGCGTCGGCCGGGTCTCTGGCCGGGAGTGCGCGATCGTCGTGAACGACGCTACCGTCAAGGGCGGGACCTACTACCCGGTCACGGTGAAGAAGCACCTGCGCGCGCAGGAGATCGCGCTGCAGAACCGCCTCCCGTGCATCTATCTGGTCGACTCGGGCGGCGCTTTCCTCCCCGAGCAGGACAACGTCTTCCCGGACCGCGAGCACTTCGGCCGCATCTTCTACAACCAGGCGACGATGTCGGCAGCCGGTATCCCGCAGGTCGCGGCGGTGATGGGCTCGTGCACGGCGGGCGGGGCCTATGTGCCGGCGATGTCCGACGAGTGCGTCATCGTCAAGGGACACGGCACGATCTTCCTCGGCGGTCCGCCGCTGGTGAAGGCAGCGACCGGCGAGATCGTTTCGCCGGAGGAGCTCGGCGGGGCCGACGTGCATACGCGGCAATCGGGCGTCGCTGATCATGCCGCGCAAAACGACGCTCACGCGCTCGCGATCGTCCGCGGGATCGTCGCCCACCTCGGCGGCGCGAAGCCCGCGGAGTTCGACGTGCGCGAGCCGGCAGAGCCGCTCTATCCTGCCGAGGAGCTGCACGGGGTCATCCCCGAGGACAAGCGCAAGCCCTACGATGTCCGCGAAGCGATCGCGCGCATCGTCGACGCTAGCGAACTGGACGAGTTCAAGCAGGACTACGGCGCGACACTGGTGACGGGTTTCGCGCGCATCTGGGGCTACCCCGTCGGCATCCTCGCGAACAACGGCATCCTCTTTTCCGAATCGGCGCTGAAGGGCGCCCACTTCATCGAGCTGTGCAGCCAGCGGCGCATGCCGCTGGTGTTCCTGCAGAACATCACCGGCTTCATGGTCGGCAAGAAATACGAGGCGGGGGGCATCGCCAAGGACGGCGCGAAGATGGTCGCCGCGGTGTCCTGCAGCCGCGTGCCGAAATTCACGGTCGTCATCGGCGGCTCCTTCGGTGCCGGCAACTACGGTATGTGCGGGCGCGCATTCTCGCCGCGCTTCCTCTGGATGTGGCCGAACGCGCGCATATCCGTGATGGGCGGGGAACAGGCGGCGTCGGTGCTCGCGACCGTCAAGCGTGACGGCATCGAGGCGAAGAACGGCAGCTGGAGCAAGGAGGAGGAACAGGAGTTCAAGCGGCCCATCCTCGAGCAGTATGAGCGCCAGGGACACCCCTACTACGCCACCGCGCGGTTGTGGGACGACGGCGTCATCGCGCCTGAGGAAACGCGCCGCACCCTGGCTCTCGCGATCTCCGCTTCGCTCAACGCGCCGATCGAGGAAACCCGGTTCGGCGTATTCCGGATGTGAGCGGATTATTCAGGGAGAAAGACGGGCATGGCCTACGCAACCATCGAAATCCACGCGGAACACGGCGTCGCCGTGCTCTGGCTCAACCGGCCCGAGGTCCGCAACGCCTTCAACGAGGCCATGATCGCCGAGCTGACCGCCGCGTTCGGCGAGCTCGACGCCGATCCCGCGGTGCGCGCCGTCGTGCTCGCGGGGCGCGGCAAGGTGTTCTGCGCCGGAGCCGATCTCAACTGGATGAAGCGCATGGGCGAGATGGACTTCGAGGAGAACCGCAGGGACGCCATGGTTTTCGGCACCATGCTCAACCGGCTGCACACGATGAGGAAGCCGACCATCGCGCGCGTGCACGGCGCCGCCTTCGCCGGGGGCATGGGGCTCATCGCCGCCTGCGACATGGCGGCGGCGTCCACAGAGACCGAGTTCGCGGTGTCCGAGGTCAGGCTGGGCCTGACGCCGGCAACCATCAGCCCCTACGTGCTCGCGGCAATGGGCGAGCGCGCCGCGAGCCGGTATTTCCTCACCGCGGAGCGCTTCAGCGCGGCGGAAGCCTATCGCATCGGCTTCATCCAGGAGATCGCGCCGCCCGAGGAGCTCGACGCCACGGTGAACGCGATCCTGGGCGAGCTCGTCCAGGGTGCGCCCGGCGCGCACGCCGTGACCAAGGAATTGATTCGCGCGGTCGCCGGGCGCCCGCTCACGCCCGAACTGAGGGCCGACATGGCCGTGCGCATCGCCACCGCCCGCGCATCGGCCGAGGGCAAGGAGGGCGTGCGTTCCTTCTTGGAAAAGCGTCAGCCCGCCTGGCTGAAGGCAGCCAAGCAGGCCGCGCGCGCCAAGAAGAAAAAATAGGCGCGCCCTTGTTCGACAAGATCCTCATCGCCAACCGCGGCGAGATCGCTTGCCGCGTGGCGCGGACCGCCAGGCGCATGGGGATAGCGACGGTCGCCGTGTACTCGGACGCCGACGGGCACTCGCTGCACGTCGCACTCGCCGACGAAGCGTTCCGCATCGGTTCTGCGCCTGCCGCGGACAGCTACCTCCGCGCCGATCGCATCATCGAGGCGGCGAGACGTTCAGGCGCGAAGGCGATTCATCCCGGCTACGGGTTCCTGTCCGAGAACGCGGAATTCGCCGAAGCCTGCGAACGCGCTCGGGTCTGCTTCATCGGCCCGCCGGCAGCCGCCATACGCGCCATGGGAGACAAGTCCGCGGCCAAGATCGTCATGGAAAAGGCCGGCGTCGCCACGGTGCCCGGCTATCACGGCGACGATCAGGCGATCGATGTCCTGCGCGCGCAGGCCGGCCGCATCGGCTACCCGGTTCTGATCAAGGCTTCCAGCGGCGGCGGCGGCAAGGGAATGCGCGCGGTCCCGGTGCCCGCGGATTTCGACGCGGCGCTCGCCGCCTGCCGGCGCGAGGCGAAGTCGGCTTTCGGAGACGACCGCGTGCTCATCGAGAAATTGCTCGAGCGGCCGCGCCACATCGAGATCCAGGTCTTCGCCGACCGGCACGGCGAGTGCATCCACCTCTTCGAGCGCGACTGCTCGATACAGCGCCGCCACCAGAAAGTGATCGAGGAAGCGCCCGCACCCGGCATGACCGACGCCCGCCGCGGCGAGATGGGCAAGGCGGCGGTCGCCGCGGCCCGGGCCGTGGGCTACGTCGGCGCGGGAACGGTCGAGTTCATCGTCGATCGCGCCGGGACGTTCTACTTCATGGAGATGAACACCCGGCTTCAGGTCGAGCACCCGGTGACTGAGATGATCACCGGGCTCGATCTGGTCGAATGGCAGTTGCGCATCGCCGCGGGGGAGCCCCTGCCGAAGAAGCAGGAGGACCTGCGCATCGACGGCCATGCGCTCGAGGCGCGCATCTACGCCGAGGACCCGTCCCGGGATTTTCTCCCCGGCACCGGCCGGATCCTTCACCTGCGGCCGCCGGCCGACTCCAGGCAGGTGCGCGTGGACACCGGCGTGCGCGCGGGCGACGTGGTGACGCCCCACTACGACTCGATGATCGCGAAGCTCATTGTCCACGACCGCGACCGGGCGCGGGCGCTCGAGCGCCTCGCCGCGGCGCTGGGTGAGTTCGAGGTGGCGGGACCGGTCACGAATGTCGACTTTCTGCAGAGGCTCGCGCACTGCCGCGCGTTTGCCGAAGGCCGGCTCGATACCGGCCTGATCGAGCGTCACCGAGAAGAGTTGCTCGCGCACCCCGGGCCGCCGGGCGAAGCGGTGCTCGCCATCGCCGCGTTGTCGGCGCAGCTGGCGCGCGCCGACAAGCGGCCATCGCCATGGGGTCTCGCCGACGGCTGGCGCCTTGACGGGCGCGAGCCGAGCACGTTTACTTTAGAAGATCCCGGCGGGAGCTATGCCGTGACCCTCCGTCATCTCGGC
>Ga0335084_10003358_pt1 | contig 15579 bp, 14 predicted proteins | sample Lox_Sample_44_FD_206721 | JGI IMG/M metagenome (GOLD analysis project Ga0335084, IMG submission 206721) | Soil microbial communities from Loxahatchee National Wildlife Refuge, Florida, United States - Lox_Sample_4.4 | ecosystem: Environmental > Terrestrial > Soil > Wetlands | place: USA... | reverse complement strand
CGGTGAAGGGCTACGCGGAGCTCGCGCGCCGGTTCGGCACGATGCCCCTGCCTCGCCTGGTGGAGCCGGCCGCGCGCCTCGCCGAGGGAGGGTTCGCGGTGGGGCGGAAGCACGCGGAGCTGGCGCGTGAGCGCCTCGACTGCCTCGCCTCGCGGCCCGCCGCCGCGCGGGAGTTCCTGGTGCGCGGTGCGGACGGCGCATGGGCGCCACCCGAGCCGGGCGCGCGGCTCGTGCGGAAGGACCTCGCCCGCACGCTCCGTCTCCTGGGCCGGGATCCGGAGGCGTTCTACCGCGGCGCGCTCGCCGAGCGGATCGCGCGCGCCGTCCGGGAGGACGGCGGCATCCTCACGGCGGCCGACCTCGCCGCGTTCCGGGTCCGGGAGCGCGAGCCGGTCGAGGGGCGCTACCGCGGTGACCGGATCGTGTCCATGGGCCTGCCCTCCTCGGGCGGCTTCATCGTGGTGTCGCTCCTCCAGGCGCTCGAGGGAGAGGACCCTCGGGCGGGCGGCTACCGCCCGGAGCGATGGCTCCACGCCATGGCCGAGATCGAGAAGCGGCTCTTCGCGATGCGGGCCGTGCTGGGCGATCCCGACTTCGTCCCCGGTGCGGAGGCGCTCGTCCGGGAGTGGGTGACGCCGGCGTTCGCGGCGAGGTTGCACGCCCAGGTGGGCGAGCGGGCCTCCGATCCTCCCGCGGGCGGAGGGGTCCCGGAGGGAAGCGACACGAACCACATCTCGGTCGTGGACGGGCAGGGGAACGCGGTGGCGATGACCACCACGGTCAACGCCCGGTTCGGCTCCTGCGTGGTGGTTCCCGGCACGGGCATCCTGCTCAACGACGAGATGGACGACTTCGACTCCGCCCCCGGCCGGCCGAACGTGTACGACGTGGTGGGCGCCGGCCCGAACGCCCCGGCACCGGGCAAGGTCCCCCTCTCCTCGATGGCCCCGACGTTCGTCTTCGATGAGTCGGGGCGGCTCTGGCTGGCGGTCGGCTCGCCGGGCGGCTCCACCATCCCCACGACCGTGGCCCAGGTGATCTCCCACCTCGTCGACGACGGGATGGACCTGGAGGAGGCCCTGGCCGCGCCGCGCATCCACCACCAGTGGCGCCCTCCCCGCCTCCGCGTCGAGCCGCACGGGCTCGAGGCGGCGACGGTCCGGGCCCTCGAGGCGCGCGGGCACGAGGTCGAGATCCGCCGCGAGACATGGGGCGATGCGCAGGCCGTCCGTCGCTCGGGGGCGATGTGGGAGGCCGCCTCCGATCCGCGGTGGGAGGGGGTTCCGGCCGCTCCATGAACGGAGGAGCGGAGTTGGAGGGGCCTCCTCGCTCCGGTATCCTCGATCGGCAGCCCCTCCGATGCCCTCCGGTCGTCCGACAGCACCCCCGCCCTCGAGCGACTCGCGCGAGTCGCTCCTCGCGGAGCTGCGCGCGCTCGAGGAGAAGCTCCAGCGCACCCAGGCCGAGATCCTCGCCCGCGGCGGCGAGTCGGCGCCCGGGCTCCACCTCGTATTCGAGGTGGCCGGGAGGCGCGGCCTGCTCGCCACCCTGCGCGTGGCGGAGATCGTCCAGCTCGTGGCCACCTCCCCGCTCGCCGGGGCGCCCGCCCACGTGCTCGGCACGTTCGTCTACCGCGGCGCGCCCGTCGTGGCGGTCGACCTGGCGGTGCTGCTCGGCGTCTCGCGCGAGCCCGCGGTCTCCGCGCAGATCGTGATCCTGGCGGGGGCGCCGCCGGTCGGGATGGTCGTGGACAAGATCGAGCGGCTGGTGGACGGCCCGCGCCGGTTCGCGGGCGACGCCGCGGCGGCCATGCCCGAGTCCTGGCGCGGGTCCGCGCTCGTGTGCGGCCTGTGCGTCGAGGACGGCCAGGTCCTGCCGCTCGTCGACCCGGCCCCGGTTCTCTCCGAGCTGCCGAGAGGCACGGCGTGATGGGGTCCCGCCCGCTCCCCGAGGCGACGCTCCAGGCGGTGGAGCAGGCCCTGCGCGACGCCTGCGGCATCACCCTGTCCGAGGGGCTCCGCACGACGCTCTCGGACGCGCTCCTGCGCGCCTGCCGCGAGTCGGGTGTCGGAGAGGAGTCGTTCCTCGCGCGGCTGCGCGAGCGCGATCCCGCGGCGCTCACGTCGCTCGTCGAGGCCTCGGTCATCGGGGAGACCTACTTCTTCCGGCACCCGGAGCAGTTCGAGGCTCTGCGAGCCGCCCTGCTCCGGGACACGCCCGCCTCGCACCCGCTCTCCATCTGGTCGGCGGGCTGCGCCACCGGCGAGGAGCCGTACTCCCTCGCCATGGCGTTCCTCGACGCCGGGCGCGCCTCCTCCCGGGACCGCATCCTCGCCACCGACGTCTCCATCCGCGCCCTCTCGGTGGCGCGCGAGGGCGTGTACGGCGAGTGGTCGCTCCGCCGGGTCCCGGCGGAGCTGCGCACGCGGCACTTCGACCTGCGCGGCCCGCTCGTCTCGGTGCGGCCCGAGGCCCGGGCCCGGGTGGCGTTCGAGCGCCACAACCTGGTCCGCGACCCGCCGCCGGGCCGCGACTTCGACCTCGTCGTCTGCCGGAACGTCCTCATCTACTTCACCTCCGAGGCGGCGCTCGAGGTGGCGGGCCGCCTCCTCTCGTCCGTTCGCCCGGGCGGGCTGCTCCTTCTCGGCCCCGTCGAGTCCGCCATCGCGGACGGGCTCGACACCGAGCGCATCGAGTCCGGCGGGGCCACGCTCTACCGCCGGCCCCTCACCCCGAGGCCGCGCCGGCGCCCGCACGCCCACCCCCCCGCGGCCGCGAGGTCTGCCTCCGGGCGGCGCCGCCATGCAGCGTCCGCGGCGGAGAAGGCGGCCGATGGGCGGGGTCGCGCGCCGGCCCACGCTCCGCGGCCCAGGGCGGAGGCTCCCGCGACACGCCCGTCCACGCCGCCACCCGCAACCGCCTCCCCGGCGCCGGCCTCCGCCTCGTCCGGCTTCGATGCGGCGCGCGAGGCGGCGCGGCGGGGCGAGATCGACCTCGCCGAGTCGCTCGCTCGCGAGACCGCGAGCCGGGACCTGTCGCCCGAGTCCTTCCTCCTCCTCTCCATGACCGCCGAGGCGCGCGGGGACGTGGCCGGGGCGGTGGAGGCGGTGCGGCGCGCCCTGTATCTCGACCCGGGCCTCGCGATGGGGCACGCTGCGCTCGTGCCGCTCTACGGACAGCTGGGCCGTTCCGAGGACGCCGCCCGCGCCCGGCGGAACGCGCTCGAGGCCATCCAGGATCTCGAGGATGGTGCGCCCCTCCGGGGCGTCGAGCCGATGACCGCGGGGGCGCTCCGGAGCGCGCTCGGCGAGACGGCGCAGGCGCGCCGCGCAGGCGGCGCCGGGAGAGGCGACCGATGAAGGTCCTTCTGGTGGACGACACGCGGACGCTGCTCTCGCTCATCCAGGTCTACCTGATGGGCTGGGAGATGGAGTTCGTGGAGGCGAGGGACGGCAAGCAGGGGCTCGAGCAGGCGCGCCTGCACCGCCCCGCCCTCGTCATCTCCGACGTCCGCATGCCGGGCATGGACGGGTTCGAGCTCTGCGCGGCCATCCGGTCCGACAAGGAGCTCCACGCCACGCCGGTGGTGCTCCTCACCTCGCTGAACGACGACGCCAGCCGGCGGAAGGGCCGGCTCGTCGGCGCGAGCGCGTTCCTCACGAAGCCCGTGTCGGTGGACGAGCTGCGCAAGACGGTGAGCGAGATCCTGAAGCTCCCTGCCCGGAGGTAGCCCGTGGCGGCGGACGGTCCGGTCGACTTCGAGGCGCTCCGGCGCCGGCTCGACGACGCCACCCGCTCGCTCGCCGGGGAGGCCGGCCCCGAGGCGCGCCGCCGGATCCTGGAGGAGCGCGCCGCCGTGGTGGCCACGACGCGCGAGGCGGTGCGGACGGAGAGCGTTCCGGTGCTCGCGTTCCGCGTGGGCGGCGAGCGGTACGCCGTCGAGGTCGCCTCCGTCTTCCAGGTGCTCGAGTCGCGCGGGCTCGCGCCGTTGCCCGCCGCGCCGCCCTGGCTGCTCGGAGCGCTCGTCGCACGGACGCGCGTCGTGCCGGTCCTGGACCTCCGCCTCCTCCTCGGGCTCGAGGGCGGCGGCATGAGCGACCTCGCCAAGGTGGTGGTGGTGGAGCACGAGGGCGACGTGTTCGGCCTCGCCGCCGAGGATCTCGAGGGCCGGATCGAGGTCCCGAAGGAGGGGCTCGCCCCGGCCGCGTCCGGCCCCTTCCACTGGGTCGCGCCCGACCGCCTGGCGCTGCTCGACCTCGCCCGCGTCGGCCTGGAGACCCGCGGGTAGCGCACCATGGAACGCTCACTTCTCCGCCAGCTCTGGCCCATCTTCTCGGCGGAGGCGCGGGAGCACCTCGCGGTCATCGGCACGGGCGTGCTCGACCTCGAGCGCGACCCGTCGCAGCAGGGCGTGCTGGAGCGGGTCCGGCGCACGGCGCACAGCCTGAAGGGCTCGGCGGGAAGCCTGGGCCTCGCCGACCTGGAGCGGCTCGCCCACGCGGTGGAGTCGTCGCTCGCGGGCTTCGACGCCTCGGAAGGTCTCTCCCGCGATGCGGTCCAGGCGGCCCTCGACGCGATCGAGGGCATCGAGGGGGCGCTCGCGGCGGGCGACGCGGGCGAGGAGCCGCGCGTCGCCACGCTCGACGCGCTGCTCTCGGCGCTGGGCGTCGAGGCGCACGCTCCCGCGGGCCACACGCCGGCGGCGGCCGAGATCGCCGGGCAGGCGAGCGTCGACGGCCTGGAGGCGGCACTCGCCGCCCTCTGCACGCCGCTCGAGCCGTCCGAGCGCTCGCGTGCCGCGGACGAGGCGGCCCGCGCCGCGGAGTCGCTGGCGCGGCTGCCCGGGCAGGCCGAGCGGGCGGGGCGCATCGCGGGCGCCTTCCGCTCCATGGCCGGCGGGGGTGAGGAGGCGGCCCGCGCGGCCGCGGCGCTGGCGGGCGACCTCGTGGACCTTCGCGAGTCGCTCGAGAAGGGGAGTCGCCCCGCGGCGGCTGCCGAGGCGTCGAAGGCCGAGGCTCGCGGCGACGCGCCGACCGATCGGTCGATCCGCGTGCTCGCCTCCGCGCTCGACTCGCTCGCCCGTCAGCTCGAGCTCCTGACGCTCACCGAGGGCCGCCACTCCCGGCGAGCGCGCGACCTCGCCTCCGCCGAGGCGGCGATGCGCGAGGCCACGGGCCGCGTGGAGGAAGCGGCGACGGCGCTCCGCTCCGCCGGCGTCGCGACCGGGCGTGCGGCGCTCGTCGACGGGGTGGCGCGGCTCCGCCAGGTGGCGGGCGACGTGGCCCGGCTCGCGAGGGAGGGCCGGCGCGATGCCGAGGGCCAGCGGCTCGCCGCGGCGGTCCTGCGCGAGGACCTGCGCGCGCTGCGCATGGTGCCGGCCGGACTCCTTCTCGAGCCGGTGCGGCGGGTGGCGCGCGAGGTGGCGGGCCGGCTCGGGCGAGACGTGGAGGTGGAGCTGACGGGCGGCGAGGTGAAGCTCGACCGCCGGGTCGTGGATGCGCTTCGCGACCCGCTCGTCCATCTCGTGCGGAACGCCGTCGACCACGGCATCGAGTCGCCGGTCGAACGGATCGCGGCGGGAAAGCCCGTCGCGGGCCGGCTGTCCGCCCGGGTCGAGCCGCGGGGCACGAGGGTGGGTCTCGTCATCGAGGACGACGGGCGAGGCCTCGATCCGGACGCCATCCGGCGATCCGCCGTGTCGAAGGGCATCGTGACTCCCGAGGCGGCGGTGCGCCTGGGCGAGGACGAGGTGGTACGGCTCCTCTTCCAGGCGGGCTTCTCCACCGCACAGGAGGTCACCGAGATCTCCGGCCGCGGCGTGGGCCTCGACGTCGTCCAGGAGGCGCTCACCCGGCTGCAGGGCACGATCGACGTGCGCTGGGAGGCCGGACGCTTCACCCGCTTCGACCTCGAGGTCCCCCTCTCCCTGGCGGCCACCGCGGCCCTCCTCTTCCGCACCGGCCGCGACGTGGCGGCCTTGCCGGCCGAGACCGTGGAGCGGGTGCTCCTCCACGAGGACGGCGAGCTCGGCACCGTGGCTGGACGGGTGATGCTCAGGGTGGGTGGTGAGCAGCTGCCCTACGCGCACCTGGCGCGCCTCCTCGGCGCGAACGCCGCGCAGGCGCACGGCTCCCGGGGCGTGGCCCTCATCCTCCGCCACGGCGGCCAGCGGGCTGCGCTCGGGGTGGAGGAGATCCTGGGCCAGCAGGAGCTCGTGGTCTCTCCGCTCGGGGCGCGGGTGGCGGCCGTCACCCATCTCGCGGGCGCGGCCATGCTCGACGACGGTCACGTCGTGGGCGTCCTCGCCGCGCCGGAGATCCTGAGGCGCGCGCATCCGGCCACCGCGGCGCGGACCGCCGCGCCGCGAACGCGGGTGCTGGTGGCCGACGACGCGCTCACCACGCGCTCCGCCATGAAGGCGCTCCTCGAGATCGCAGGATACGCGGTGCTCGCCGCCGCCGACGGCGAGGAGGCACTGGCCCTCCTGCGCGAGAGCGGTGCCCAGATCGTCGTCTCGGACGTGCAGATGCCGCGGATGGACGGCCTGGGCCTGTGCCGCGCGGTGAAGGCCGACCCCAAGCTCAGGTCGACGCCGGTGATCCTGGTGACCTCGCTCGACGCGCCCGAGGATCGCGCCGCGGGGCTCGAGGCCGGGGCCGACGGCTACCTGGTGAAGCGCGAGGTCGAGCGCGGCAAGCTGCTCGAGCTCGTGCGTCAGCTCCTTCCGGCGCGCCCATGATCCGCTGCCTCGTCGCCGATGACTCGCGCACGTTCCGCGCCATCCTGCGGACCGTCCTGGCGCGCGCCCCCGGCGTCGAGGTGGTGGCCGAGGCGGCCGACGGGCGGGAAGCGGTCCAGAAGGTCGTGGCGCTCAGGCCCGACGTCGTGACGATGGACGTTCGCATGCCCGGCATGGACGGGCTGGCGGCCATCGCCGAGATCATGGAGCGAGCGCCGACGCCGGTGATCGTGGTCTCGGCCGAGGCCGGGCCCGACCGGCAGCGGCTCGCCTTCGAGGCGCTCGCGCTCGGGGCGATCGAGGTGCTCTCGAAGCCGCGATCCGACGCGGCCGCCTTCGAGCACGACGCCGAGGCCATCCGCAGCGCCGTCCGCGCGGTGGCCGGGCTGAAGCTCGTCACCCGTCACCGGCGTGGAACCCCGCTGCCGCGCCCGCCGCCCGCCGCTGCCGCGTCCCCGCGCGTGAAGCCGGACCCGGGCCGGCCGCCACCCCGCGACCGGGCTGCGCCCGCGGCCACCGGGGCCTCGGCGGTCGTGGTGGGCGTCGTGGGCTCGACCGGCGCGCCGCCGGTGATCGCGTCGATGCTGAAGGGGTTGCCCGCGGGCTTCCTCGCGCCCGTCCTCGTCGTGCAGCACATCGCGGCCGGGTTCGAGGCGGGTCTCGCGCAGTGGCTCTCCTCGGAGGGGCGGCGCCCGGTGAAGGTGGCCGAGGACGGCGAGCCGCTCCGGCTGGGCGCAACCTACCTCGCGCTCGAGGGACGGCACCTCGTCGTGCGGAGCGGCATCTTGCACCTCACCGACGACCCGCCGATCCGTGGTTTCCGGCCGTCGGGCACGGTGCTCCTCGACGCGCTCGCCCACGAGTACGGGCCGGCCGGCGCCGGGGTGGTGCTCACCGGCATGGGCGACGACGGCGCGGACGGGCTGCGCGCCATGCGGGCGCGGGGAGCGGCCACGGCGGCGCAGGGGCCGGCCAGCTCCGTCGTGTTCGGGATGCCCAAGGTCGCCATCGAGGCCGGCGGCGCGGCGGAGACGGTGGAGGCGGACGACCTCGCCGGCTGGCTGCGCAAGGTGGCGCGGTAGGGCAGAGGAGGACGGGAAGGGGGCGCTCCGGGTGACCGCGAGGTAGCATCGGCGGGTGTTCGACGCGCTCCTGCACGGACGGGCGCTCCGGCCGCGCGACGTCGCGGACCTCGCCTTCTTCGGGGTGAAGGGGGCGCTCGTGCCCTCCGACGACGCCATCGTGTCGGCGACCGCGGCGCGCGTGCGGGCCGGTTGGGCCGAGACGGTGGCGGCCGCGCGGCGGCTGCGGCGGGAGGGGATGGCGACGTGGGCGGCGATCGGCATCCATCCGGCGCGCATCCCGCTGCGCGGGCTGGAGGCGCTCCTGTCGGATCTGCCCGCGGAGCTGGGCCGGCCCGAGGTGGCGGCGCTGGGCCTCGTGGGCGCGGGCGACGGCGGCGAGCTCGCCGGCCGGGTGCTGGCGCGGCAGCTCGAGCTGGCGCGGGAGCTGCGGCGGCCGGTGGTGGTGGCGACGCCGTGGCGGGCGCGCGAGCAGGGCGTCCGGCGTGCGCTCGTGGCGCTCAGGGAGGCGGAGCTCGAGCCGGGGCGGGCGCTCGTGACCGGGGCGGATCAACGCACGGTGAAAGCGATCCGGGCGGTGGGGATGCTCGCGGGCGTCTCGCTCTCGGGCGCCGCCGGTGGGGAGGACCCGCTGGAGGCGGCGGTGAGGATCGTGAAGGAGCACGGGCCGGAGGGGATCGTGCTCGGGTCGGATTCGGGGACGGCCGGCGGGGATCTCCTGGCGCTGGCGCGCGCGGCGGACCGGCTGTCGAGGGCGGGCCTGTCGGACGCGGTGATCCGGCGGGTGTGCGGGTCGAACGCGGTCGCGTTTCTCGGGGTGGACCCGGCCGCCGTCGCGGGTGGGCGGCGGAGGGCGGCGCGCTGAGCGCGTCAGGCCGAACCCGGAGGGCGTCAGGCCGAACCCAGAGCAGGGACGAATAACGTAGGGTAAGCCATCGGAATGACGGTCTTTGACGCGGCCGTGACGCGGGAGGATTCCCCGTCCCCGCGTCATGGACTCGGCCGACTTACTCTCGGTCGGGAGCGGACGGTCGCGGTCGGGAGCGCGCGCGGGGAGCGCGGATATCCGTTCGTTCAGGGCGGGGGCGCGGGCAGCTGGCAGCTGCAATCCGCCCACTCGACCGGGCGCAGCAGGCTCGGGCCCTCCGGCCTCGCCCGGCCGGGCTCGACCACGAGCCGGCCGCTCAGGCCATCCAGGCGCAGGACCGCCGGCGCCTTCCCGCCCAGCACCACCAGCAGCTCCGGGCCATCCCGCACGACCGCCGTCACCGGCGCACGGGCGACCATCGCCTCCGCGTCGTCGCCTCCGGCCGGCGCTCCCTCCACCTTCATGGTCACCGCGAACGACGACGTGTCCACCACCGCCAGCCTTCCCGCCTCGCCCACCGATACGAGCCACCGCCCCTGCACCACGTGCTCCGGCCCCGGCACGTCCAGCGTCCGGCCGTCCTTCGCGACGAGGACGAGCCGTCCGTCCCCGTCGCCGTATTTCGCCACGCGGACCAGCCCGGCCACGCGTCCCGTCAGGATCGCGACGCCATGGCGGTCGCCCGTGGCGTGGATGTCCTTCCAGGCATGGATCTCGGGCTCGCGGCCGGACGCCGTCACCGACAGCTCGGCCCGGCAGAGCGGCCGGACGTACCCCGTGACCTCGGTGGCGGTGTCGCGAGCCTGCCGGAGCTCGATGGACGCCGCCCCGTTCTGCACCCGCACCCTGCAGCTCTGCACGTCGTTCGCGAAGGCCACCTCCCCGGCCGCGCCTCCCGCTGCCGAAGCCGCGAGCACGAGCGCAGCGGCGCGGGCGATCGAGACGCGTCCCGCCGCGCCTTCACGTCCCTGAACACGATCCTCGGGTCTCGGTCGTCCGTGCATGTGCCGGTCAGCGTATCCGCCCGCACCGCACAGGACCAGAGGACGTGGACCCGCGCGTTCCAGAACGCCGCGCTCCACTACACTGCACCGGCATGGACGACGCGGGCCAGGGGGCGGCGAGCCGGCAGCTCCCGTGGAGAGGGCTGCCGCCGACCTTCTGGGCCCTCTTCGCGGGCGTGCTCCTCATGGCGCTCGCCACCTTCGTCTTCCCCTTCCTCACGCTCTTCCTGCGTGCGCGGGGCTACTCGGTCGAGCAGGCCGGCCTGCTCGTCGCGCTGTTCGGCGCGGGCACCATCCCGGCCGGACCCCTCGGCGGCTGGCTCGCGGACCACCATGGCCGCCGGCCCACCCTCGTGGGCACGCTGCTCTGCGCGGCGGCGTTCACGGCGCTCCTGCCCTTTCTCGGCCATCCCGCGCTGCTCGCCGCCGGCACGCTCGTCCTCGGCGTCGCCGTCCACGCCTATTTTCCCGCCGCGAACGCCGTCGTGGCCGACGTGGTCCCCCGCGACCGCTACGGCGACGCCTATGGCCTCATGTACTGGGAGCGGAACCTCGGGATCGCGGTCTCGTTCGCGCTCGGCGGGCGGCTGGCTGCCTTCGGCTTCGACCGCCTCTTCCTCGCCGACGCGGCGACGACGCTCCTCTTCGCGGGCGTGACGGTCTTCCTCATCCCGGAGACGAGGCCGGCGGTGTCCCGCGCCCCGCACGGCGGAACGGAGGCGGGCCAGCCGGGGCGAGGCTTCGCGATGCTCCTCGCCGACCGCCACTTCACGCGGCTCATGCTCCTCAACGCAGCGTTCCTCGTCGCGCTCTTCCAGTTCATGGTGGCCCTGCCGGTGGTGATGTCCGGGCTGGGTCTCGGGCCCGCCGAGTACGGCCGGGCGATGGCCGTGAACGGCGTCCTCATCGTCGCCTGCCAGCCCTGGATGACCCGCATCACCTCCCGCTTCGACCCGGCGCGCGCGCTGGCCGTCGCCGCGCTCCTCGTCGGCGCGGGCTACGCCGCCTACGCGCTCTGCGCGACGCCGCTCGAGTTCACGCTCGCCACCGCCCTCTGGAGCATGGGCGAGATCGTCACCATCCCGATCGTCTCCGCGCTCGTGGCGACGCTCTCGCCGCCCGACCTGCGGGGGCGCTACCAGGGCGTGTTCGGGACCTCGTTCGGCGTGGCGCTCGCGATCTCGCCGGCCCTCGGAGGCGCCGTGGTGGGACGCCTCGGCGCGGGGGCGCTCTGGACGGGAGTGGCCGTGACGTGCGCGCTGGTCGCCGCGGGCCACGTCGCCGCCGGCCGGGCCAGGGCCCGCGCCGGAGTCGCCTGAGTCAGCTCCCCGCCCGGGCCTTCGGCCGGGCCGCCGTGCCCCGCACCCAGTGGCCGGTCCGGCCGCCGGCCTTCTCGAGGAGCTCGATCCGCTCGATGGTCATGCCGCGCTCGTGGCGCTTCAGCATGTCGTAGACGGTGAGCAGGCCCGCCGCGACCGCGGCGAGCGCCTCCATCTCCACGCCGGTCCGGTCGAGCGTGCGGACCGTCGCGACGATCACGATGGCTCCCTTGCCGGGCGTGGCCTCGACCTCCACGTTGGTGAGAGCGATGGGGTGGCAGAGCGGGACGATGTCGGGCGTCTTCTTCGCGGCCATCACGCCCGCCAGCCGGGCGGCGGCGATGACGTCGCCCTTCTCCACCTCGCCTCGCCGGACCCGCGCCACGGTGGCCGCGGACATCGAGATGCGGCCCCGCGCCACGGCCACCCGCTCGGTCTTCGGCTTCGCTCCCACGTCGATCATCTTCACGGTGTCAGTCCCTGTGGTCGGTGATGTGCTCGGCGAGCCACCGCTCCGCGTCGATCGCGGCCATGCAGCCCGTGCCGGCGGCGCTGACCGCCTGGCGGTAGGTCGGATCGGCGACGTCGCCGGCCGCGAACACGCCGGGCACGCTGGTGGCCGTCGAGGGCGACCTCACCTGGATGTAGCCGACCTCGTTCATCTCCAGCTGGCCCCGGAAGATGCGCGTGTTGGGCTCGTGGCCGATGCCCATGAACACGCCCCTCACCGCCAGCTCGCGGATGCCGCCGTTCCGCGTGCTGCGCAGGCGGACGGACGTGACGCCCTTGCCGTCCCCGAGGATCTCGTCGACCGTCTCCGAGAGGGCGAAGTCGATCTTGGGGTTCCGCCGCGCCCGCTCGCCCATGATCTTCGAGGCCCTGAGCTCGTCGCGGCGGTGGACGACCGTCACCCTGGTCGCGAACTTGGTGAGGAAGCTCGCCTCCTCCATGGCCGTGTCGCCGCCGCCCACCACCGCCACCGGCATGTTCCGGAAGAAGAAGCCGTCGCACGTCGCGCAGGCCGAGACGCCCCGGCCCTGGTAGGCCTTCTCGGAGGGGATGCCGAGCCACTTCGCCGAGGCGCCCGTGGCCACGATGACCGCGTCGGCGGTGAAGGCCCGGTCCTCCTGCCAGAGCTGGAACGGGTTGCGCGAGAAGTCCACCCGCGTCACCTCGCCGGCCTCGTAGCGGGTCCCGAACCGCTCGGCCTGCTTCCGCATCCGCTCCATGAGGTCGGGGCCGAGGATGGCCTCCTCGAAGCCGGGGTAGTTCTCGACCTCGCTCGTGATCGTGAGCTGGCCGCCGGGCTGCAGTCCCTCGAAGACCAGCGGGCGCAGGTTGGCCCGCGCCGCGTAGAGCGCGGCGGTGTAGCCGGCGGGGCCGGTGCCGACGATGACGAGCCTCTCGTGCTGGGCCATCTCGATTCTCCTGGGGCGGTCTTCTTAGCTCCTGGGAGCCTGGCCTGTCACGGGAAGGTTCGGGCCGGCGAGGGAGGGCCGCCGGGGCGGCGTGGTAGGATCCGAGAAGCATGGACCCGTCCGCCCTGCGCGCCTGCACGCTCTTCAAGGCCCTCCCCGCCGACCGGCTGGCCAAGATCGCCGCGGTGGCGACCCACCGCGACTACCGGGCCGGGGAGGCCGTCTTCAAGGAAGGCGACAAGGGCGACGAGATGTTCGTCGTGGTGGCCGGCAAGGTGCGCATCTCCAAGGCGGTGAAGGGCGTGGGAGAGGAGGCGCTCGCCGTGCTCGAGGCCGGCGCGCACTTCGGCGAGATGGCCATGGTGGACGACGCCCCCCGCGCGGCGGACGCCATCGCCCATACCACCTGCGCGCTCGCGGTGATCCGGCGCGAGGACCTCGACCGGGCCATGTTCCTCGACAAGGAGCTGGCCTACGACCTGCTCTGGACGTTCGTGCGCACGCTCACGGCGCGGCTCCGCGAGACGAACGACAAGATCCAGGGGTTCTTCGCGATGACGGGCGGGTTCCGCTAGCGCCTCTTCGCCGCCGGGGGCTTCGGCGGCGCCTTCGCGTCGGGCAGCTTCAGGAACACCTCGAGCGCCTCGGCCCGAAGCACGTCCATGCCGGACTCGTCGACCTTGAGGGTCTCGCGCGCCTTCGCCACCAGCTCGGGCGCGTTCACGTCGAGCGCGTTCCGCGGGGGCACCGGCGGCGTGTCCTGCGAGGCGCCCTCCGGCCACGCCACCGGGGCGATGCCGGCGTCGAGCTCGAAGGCGAGCTGCTCCGCCAGGATGAGCACCGGCACGAGCGGCGGCGAGCGGGGCGAGAGGTGGTGGTGCGAGGAGACCACGTCGAGGATCGGCGCGTGGAGCTTCCAGAGCTTCCCGACGAGGCCGGTCGCCTCCTCGTGGTAGGCCGCGACGGCGGGGGCCATGTCCTCGTAGGCGAGCCGGTCGCCGGGCTTCTGGTTCTCGACGAGGGCCAGCATGCCGGCGGCGAAGCCGACGTCGTGGAGGAGCCCGCACAGGAACGCGTGCTCGCCGTCGACCGCGGTGCGCTTGCAGACCACGCGGGCGAGCTGGGCGGTGACCGCGGAGTGGCGGCGCAGCCGCTCCATGGGCTCCTCGTAGCCGGGGACGCGGAAGACGCGAAGGTTCATGGCGGCCTCGAGCACGAGGTCGCGCAGGGTCTTGAGGCCGAGCCGCACGGCGGCCTGCTTCAGCGAAACCACCTGCGTCATGCCCGCATAGAGCGCCGAGGACGAGACCGAGAGCACGCGCGCGGCGAGCAGCGGGTCCTTCTCGAGAACTCCCACCACCTCCTCGAAGGTGACGCTCGGGCGCTGCGCCAGCTCCATGATCTGGATGGCGACCGTGGGCAGCACGGGCGGCCGGTACTGCGGCGACGCGAAGAGGCCCTGCAGGCGCTCGGTGAGCGTGTCCTGGACGTCGACCTCCTCGATGGTGACGGTCTGCCCCACGATGGATCCCTCCTCGGGCCCCCTCGTGCGGCGCGCATGCCAGCCCCCCGGGGCGTCCCGGCGTCCGGAAACCCCCGCCGAAACAGCGGCGAAGCCGCCCCGCACGGCCCCGCGCCCGCTCCGCCGCGCACCCCGAGGGTCAGCGCGCCGAGTCGCCGCCCACCCCCGCCGCCGGTGGGAGCCGTCCCCACACGAGGATACGCCGGAACGTGAACAGGTACGGCCGCTCGTCGGGCACGAGCGCGAGGAGGCGCGCGCGGTAGTCGTAGAGGAACCGGGCGAAGGCGTCGGGCGGGAGCCGCTCCTCGTAGGCGGTGAGCGTCGTGCCCCGGACCCACTCGACGACCGCGTCCGGCGAGGGGAGGAGGTGCGCGTACACCTCGGCCCGCACGCGCTGCTCGGCGAAGCCCAGGCCGTGAAGCAGTCGCGTGTAGGCCTCGGGCGCGAGCACCGGGCTCTCGCGCACGAAACCGCCGAGGGCGCGGGCGTGGGCGGGCATGCGGGCCACGTCGCGCGCCGCGGCGTGGGAGGGGTGCTCCTCGTTGGCCGGCACCTGGATGGCGAGCTGGCCGCCGGGGGCGAGCCGGCCGGCCAGGCGGGCGAGCAGCGACTCGTGATCCACGACCCAGTGGATGGCCGCGTTCGAGAGCACGAGGTCGAGCGGCCCGTCCGCGCCCCAGGTGGCGGGGTCGGCGAGGTCTCCGGCGTGGAAGGAGAGGCCGGGCGCCGCGTGGGACCTGGCCTTCTCCAGCATCGCCGCGGAGGAGTCCACGCCCACCGTCGTACGCGCACCCAGCCGCTCGTGCGCGACCCGTGTCAGCTCGCCGGTCCCGCAGCCGAGATCCACGACCGCCGGGGTGTCGACGGGGCCCACGAGCGCGAGCAGGTCGTGGAACGGGCGGGCCCGCTCCGCGCGGAATTTCCCGTAGACGTCGGGGTTCCAGACGTCGCCCGAACGAGGCTCCATGCCGGTTGACCTCCTCCCCCGATCCAGGGGAATCTCCCGCGTTCTCTTAACCCCCGGAGTCCCATGAAGAACCGTTTTGTCGCCGTCGCGGTGCTGTCCCTGGCTGCAGCCTGCAGCCACCGCAGCACGCCGGCCGCCGCGACCGAGACCAAGGACCTCACGCCGGTCGCGAAGTTCGCCGACACGACCATCACCGCCTCCGAGCTCGACGAGCTCGTGAAGGGCGACCTGCAGCGCATGGAGACGCAGTACCTCCAGCAGCGCTACCAGCTCCGCAAGGAGGCCCTGGACGCCCTCGTGGCCCAGAAGCTCGTCGAGGCGAAGGCGAAGGCCCAGAACCTGACCCCGCAGGAGCTCGTCAAGAAGGAGGTCATGGACAAGATCGCGGACCCGACCGACGCCGAGATGAAGGCGCTCTACGAGCAGGCCAGGAAGAACCAGCAGCCCGGCCAGCCTCCCCTCCCGCCGTTCGACGCGCTGAAGCCGCAGATGGTGGCGTACCTCAAGAACCAGAAGCTCCAGCCCGCGATGACCGCCTACGCCGAGAGCCTGAAGAAGGAGGCCAACGCCCAGATCCTCCTCGCCGAGTACGAGCCGCCCAAGGTCGAGGTCGAGGCGGCCGGCCCGTCGCGCGGGCCGGCCACCGCGAAGGTCACGATC
>Ga0335084_10003357_pt1 | contig 15580 bp, 5 predicted proteins | sample Lox_Sample_44_FD_206721 | JGI IMG/M metagenome (GOLD analysis project Ga0335084, IMG submission 206721) | Soil microbial communities from Loxahatchee National Wildlife Refuge, Florida, United States - Lox_Sample_4.4 | ecosystem: Environmental > Terrestrial > Soil > Wetlands | place: USA: Florida... | reverse complement strand
ACCGACTACATGTTCCTCCAGAAGAAGTCGGACAAGCCGATCGCGTCGCTCGAGGACCTGAAGGGCAAGAAAGTCGCCGTGAACAAGGGTTCCGCCTACGAATCGTGGACGCGGCAGAACGCTGAGAAATACGGCTTCACGTTCGACGTGTACGGCACGAACGCGGACGCGGTCCAGGCGGTGCTGTCGGGGCGCGCGGACACCAACATGGCCGGGCACACGGTGGTGATGTGGGCGGCGAAGAACAACCCGACGCTCGCGCCGACCTACACGTACAAGACCGGGCTCGTTTGGGCGATGCCGTTCCGCATCGACGACAAGGCCGGGCGCGACCAGGTGTCGATGGTCCTCAAGTGCATGAAGAAGGACGGCACCGTCGCGCGGCTGTACGAGAAGTGGTTCGGGATCAAGCCGGCGGCCGATTCGTGGGTGTTCAAGATCGCCCCCGGCCACGGCGTGCCCGACATGCCGGGCTACGACCCCGGCCCGTACGCAGTCAAGTGCTCCTGACCGCGACGCACGCTTAGACCCGATTCGACGCCGGCCCCTGCGGCCGGCGTTTTTCATCCTTCCATGGCCGAAGCCCCGCTCCTCGAGGTCATCGCCCTTCACAAGTCCTTCGGCGCGCTGGAGGTGCTGAAAGGGATCGACCTCCAGGTCGCAGCGCGCGAGCTCGTCTTCGTCATCGGCCCGTCGGGATCGGGCAAGTCGACCCTGCTCCGCTGCTGCAACCGGCTGGAGGAGCCGACCAGCGGGTCGGTGCGGGTGGACGGCACCGACATCTGCGCGCCGGACGTCGACCTGAACCGCGTGCGGCAGAAGATCGGCTTCGTCTTCCAGTCGTTCAACCTCTATCCGCACATGAACGCGCTCGGCAACGTCACGCTCGCGCTGCGGAAGGTGCAGGGGCTGAGCCGCGCCGACGCCGAGGCGAAGGGGCGGGCCGCGCTCGCGCGCGTGGGCCTCTCCGAGAAGGCGCCCGCCTATCCGAACGAGCTCTCCGGCGGCCAGCAGCAGCGGGTGGCGATCGCGCGCGCGCTCGCGCTCGAGCCGAGCATCGTCCTCTTCGACGAGCCGACGAGCGCGCTCGACCCGGAGCTCGTCGGCGGCGTGCTCCAGGTGATGCGCGAGCTCCGCGAGTCCGGGATGACGATGGTGGTCGTGAGCCACGAGCTCTCGTTCGCGCGCGCCGCGGCCGACCGCGTGGTCTTCATGGACCACGGCCGGATCGTCGAGGAGGGGCCGCCCGACAAGATCTTCGCCGCGGCGGACAACGCGCGCGTGCGCGAGTTCGTCGCGACGATCTCGGGGCATCGTTGAGCCCCGCGCCCGCCGCGGCGTCGGTCGACGACCGGGTCGAGCGGGCGCTCGCGCGCATCCTGATCCCGCCGGACGCGTGCGAGCAGCCGCCGCTCGCCGCGCTCCCCGATGAGGAGCTGACCGCGATCCTGCCCGCGCTCGCGCTCGGCGGTGCGGAGCGGATCGTCGTCGACTGGGCGGCGCGCGTGCGCCGGCATCATCGGGTCCATCTGGTTCTCCTCGGACGTGCGGCGGCCGAGCACGCGGTCCCGGCCGGGGTCCGCGTCACGCGCATCGAGGGCAACGTCGCCGGGGAGCTGACGGCGATCGGCCGGGCGCTCGCTGCCTCGGCAAACCCGGCCTGTCTGTGCCATCTCCTCACTCCGGCACAGCGCGCGTTGCTGCGGCAGGCAGGCGCGATGCCGGTGCCGGTAGTCCACAACGCGCGCGCCGGCTGGATCGACACCCCCGCGGCGCTCGCCGCGGAGGCGCGGATCGTCGCGGTCTCGCAGGCGTGCGCCGATGAGCTGCGTGCCGCGGGCATCCGGGGGCGTATCGACGTGATCCGGCATCTGCCGGCGCCGCGCCCGCTTTCCACGACGCTGCGGGAGGCGTTCCGGCGCGCGTGGGGGATTCCGGCGTCGGCGTTCGTCGTGGGGATGATCGGCGGGGTGAAGCCACAGAAGGCATATCCGCGCGCCATCCGCATCTTCGCGGCGGTGAAGAGCCGGGTCCGGGAGGCGCGGCTCGTGATCGTCGGTGGGCCGACCGGAAGGGACGGCGGGCTTGCCTGGCACGCACTCGAGCGGCAGCGCGCGCGGCTCGGGCTCGAGCGCGAAGTCGTGCTGGCGGGACCCGTGCCCGACGCGGTGCGCTGCCTGCCGGCCTTCGACGTGGTGCTCAATTCGAGCCGCCACGAAGGTCTCAGCATCGCGACGCTCGAGGCGCTCGCGAACGGCGTCCCGGTCGTCGCGTCGGCCGTGGGCGGACAGGGCGAGGTCGCGCACGACGGGCTTCGGTTGCTGCCGCCCGAGGCGGCGGACGCGACCTGGGCGGCCACGCTCGAGGATGCGGCGCGCACGCCCCGCACGCTGCCCGGGTGGGCAACTTTCCCGGCGCACCGGCTGTGGACCCTGGCCCATCTTGCGGCGCCGTATCGGGCGGAGCGCCACACGCTGTTCGTCACCGCGAACCTGAACGCGGGCGGCGCGCAGCGCTCGCTCGTCAACCTCGCGCGCGAGCTCGCGGGCCGCGCGCCGCTGTCGATCGCGGTCAACGGCCCGTCCACGAGCGACGCTTTCTATCGCGAGCTTCGGGCGAGCGGTATCGAGGTCGTACGGAGCGCCGCCTCGCGCGACGCGTTCGACCACGCCGAAGCGCTCGTTCGGTTCGCGCGTGCGCGACGCACCGCCGTGATCGTGTTCTGGAATGTCGACGCAAAGGTCAAGCTGCTCGTCGCGAAGACGCGCCCATTCGCCCGTCTCGTCGACGTGAGCCCGGGTGCGTACGCCGACGAAGAGCTCGCGGCGACCGGGGAGTTCCAGCGACTCGTCGCCTACGGTGCCGACGACTATCACCGACAGCTGGACCGCCTCGTGCTCAAGTTTGCGGGCGCCGCGCCGGAAACCGTGCGCGCCGACGTCATCCCGAACGGCGTGCGCACGCCGCGCCCGATCAAGACGCCGTTCGCACCGGCCGATGCGCCGCGCGTGGTGATGAGCGCGCGCCTCGCGCCGAGCAAGTTCGTGGCGGAGGCGATGACGGCGATGGCGATCGTGCGGTGCCGGTTGCCGCGTGCCGAGCTGCACTTCGTGGGCGGTGCGGAAGCGCGGCACGCCGCGTTCGCGGCGGAAGTGGTCGCGCTGGCGCGCGCGGAGCTCAATCGCACGGTCTTCTTTCACGGCGCCGACGCCGACGCACCCTCGCAGCTCGCGGCGTTCGATGTCGCGCTCGTCCTCGGTGTCCACCAGGGATGCCCGAACGCCTGCCTGGAAGCGCTCGCCGCTGGCGTTGCGGTCGTGGCGAACGACAGCGGCGGCACGCGCGAACAGGTCATTCACGGCAGGACCGGCTGGCTGGTCCCGGGCACCGATCCGGCAACGATCGCCGACGCGTTGCTGGAGGCGCTGACCGATCCTGCAGAGGCGCGCCGGCGCGCCGCCGCTGGGCAGCGGCACGTCATGCGGCGGTTCTCGATGGCAGGGATGGCGCGGTCGTACCTGCGGCTCATCGACGAGCTCACGGAGGAGGGCGCTGGATGAAGCTGATCGTCGAGGTCGACGCCGGGCGCGAATACCTTGGCCGGATCACCGGCGTGGGCTCGCGCGGGCCCGTCTTCGGTCCGGACGACGTGTGTGCGACCGCGCGAGGCAAGGCGGCGCGCGCGGCCGGCAACCCCGAGCGCGACCCGCTGCGACCTTTCGGGCACGTGCCGTTCGGCAACTACAAGTTCAAAGAAGCGCGCCCGATACCGGATGAACATCGGGCCGAGTACGGGTCGCACGCCCTCGTCCTCGAGCCGGTCTCCGGGCAAGCGCTCGACGCCGAGAGCTATGGACGTCTCGAGCTCCTCATCCACGGCGGCGATCCCGGGCCCGACGGCCGGCTGCGCCGGACCAACGGCGATCTGCGCGTCGATGCCGGGATGCTGAGCAAGCTCGTGCGTGCGGCGAGCGGCGGCGGCGAGCTGCTGCTCGAGGTGCGGGAGTCGAAGCCGGGGCTCCTCGAACGTCTCACCGGCCGCCGGCCGCGGCCGAGCGATCTTCGCGCGCGCCGGCGGGATGAAGACGATGACCGGGATGACGACGACTGGACCGATTACAGCTGGTCGCCCTCGACGAGCTCGGATGCGTCGACGCGAGTGGTCGGCGGAGCGGCCGCGGGGATCGCCGGCGCGGCGTTGGCGAGTCACCTCGCCGCCGGGAGAGAGGCGACAGGGGGCGAAGACGCGGATGCGCCCGGGGAAACGGGTGACGTCGCTACGGACACCAACTACTGAGCAACCGAACGGGAGCGAGCCATGCTCAAGCTGAAGCCGAACTGCGAATGCTGCAATCGCGACCTGCCGCCGGACTCGCGGGAGGCGGTGATGTGCTCCTTCGAGTGCACGTTCTGCCGTACCTGCGCCGAGACGCTACTACATAGTGTGTGCCCGAACTGCGGCGGCGAGCTCGTCCGGCGGCCGATCCGGCCGGCGGCGAAGCTGGCGAAGTATCCGGCCTCGACGGAGCGGGTGTACAAGCCGGAGGGGTGCGGGCGGGTGGCTTGAGCCCGCCGGCGTGCGGATGCCCGTCTGTTCGGTCGTTCCTGTGTGCATCCCCCGATGCCCGGGAGTGGCTTCCGAGCGACGCGACCCTCGCTCGAATTTGTCAACAAATGTCAAAACCGTCCTGAAGGACGCTCTGTGTGGCTCATGGGCGCGGCTTCACGGCCCGTCCTTCGAAATTCCCGCACGTCACCCGGTTGACATGGCGCGGTACCGAGGCCAAGAATCCTTCACGAGAAACCCTGGTTCCCGTTGCGACGAAGGGGGGAGTAGGGGAGTGGGGGAGGTCGCTGTCGTCCCTGGCCGTGCTCGCGGCCGGCGGCCCAGCTGCCTCGGTCGTTCCTTGGATACTCGATTCGCTGGATGCGCTACTCGCTCGAGCGCGCAGGGACACAACCTTCCGGCTCCGCGTTGCCGCGGCTACGGGGATTTCGTAGCCGCGAAGCGGTGGCCCGCATGAGACTGCGGCCCGGGGGCGTGCGCGAACGGCTGGCGCGCAGCTTTCTGCTGCGGCTGGGCGTCGTCGTCGCATGGATCACGGCCGTCATGCTGGGACTCTACGTCGGGCTCGGCATGTCAGGAGGGTGGGCGCACTTGCTGACCTCCGCCGTCACGCTACCGCTCGTGCTGTACTTCGAATTGGTCCTCGCGAAAACGGCGCCACGCGTAGAAACCGCCCCGGTCGCGCCCGCGGAAGCGCGCCCGGTCGACGGGTCCCGGCAGCGACGCATCGAGCGCGGGCGCCTCGCGCTGCGCGCTTACCGGCGACTGTGGTTCGCCGAGGGCGCGCTGGCGCTTGCTGCCGGCGTGCTTGCCACCTGGGTGCCCGGCACCGCCGACCGGCTCCTCGAGTTGGCGCGTCACTTTCCCGGGCTGGCGTCGCTCGCGGACGGATTGGCCGTTCTCCACCCCGACCTGGGCGCGCGGCAGCCCGTCATTCTCTATCTTGCGATCTGGTGGCTGACGCTACCCGTTAAGACCGTGTGTCTTTACCTGTCCGAGGACGGTTTGCGAGTGGAGCTCGGACGGACCTCTGACCCCGTCACATTTCGCTCGGTCCTGTACACCCTGCTCGGAACCCCGCTCGCCTGGGCTGCGCCGGCGGCGTTGTTCTGGATCGTGGGAAGGGATCTCGCTGCGGGAGAGCCTGGTCTCGCGGACCCGTTGAGCCTTCGGTTCGCCTTCGTCATCGGCCCCCTGGCGAACGGCCCGCTGATCGCCTGGGCCGTCTGGTCCTTCTACGGTTTCATCATCGGCCTGCTGTCGACCCGACTGGTCGAGATCGCAGACCTCGTCCGGCGACGGCTGGCCGTCAAGCCGCCCGATGTCCCTCCGCGATAGTCAGAACGCTCCCGGGGGATCCGAATGCCCGACCCGCTAAGCAACAACGCGAAAGACGCCCTGAGCAAGGGAGACGTCGCGGGTGTGGGCGAAGCATTGGGGATCGCCATCGGGAACTACCTGCAGCAGGTTGTGGCGGAGCGAGTCATCGGTCCCGCCGCGGACGCCTCAGCCGAAGCCGCACGTGCAGCGATGGAGCGGCGGGCCCTGCTCAATGCGCGTGCGTTCGAACTCGAGCGACACGCGATCGAAAGCACGACCGAGTACGGCCGCAAGGTTGGGCAGGCGCTGTCGGAGGGCTTCTCCCGCGCAGCCGATCAGGTGCGGAAGGATCCGAGCGTCGCGCGCACCGTGCGCGAGGCGCTCGAACGGGCCGAATTCCTCAAGAACGTCGGCGAGCATGTCGAGGCAAAAGCCGCCGTCGGGCTGGGCGCCCTGATCACGCTGCCGTCAGTCATCAAGGATTTTGCCGACGGCGCCTATCGCGAAGCGGGGAACAAGCTCATCGCATTCGCTGCTTCCGAGGCCGTCGGGGTGAAGCTCCTGGCTTCCCCTCTCGTCCAGGCCGGTGGCTTGAGGCTCGCCACTCTCATCGGCCCGAGGTTTGCGCCAGCTCTGGCGCGCGTCGCCCTCATCGCGGCGGCCGTCGCGGCCACGTACTACATCGTCAAGGAGCTTGTCGATGCGGTACCCGGGATCCCGGCCTCGGTGGTCGATTCGATCGTCGAGGGCTTCGATTCGCTCATTCGCGGCACGCTCGACCTGGTCGCTTCCGCCATCTCGTCGGACGCGCTGGCGGGCACGCTGTCTTCGATCGTCAGCCAGTCATTCAATGCCGCCCGCAACTGGGTCCCCAGGGTGGACCCGTTCGCGCTGGACCTCGATCGCGACGGCTTCGAGACGGTGGGCGAAGTCGGCAGCGCCACCGTCCTCTTCGACCACGACGGAAACGGCGTTCGCAACGGCACCGGCTGGTTGACCGGTGACGACGCCTGGCTCGTGCTCGACCGGGACGGCGATGGAGGCATCTCCTCGGGTGCCGAGCTGTTCGGCGTCGACACCACCCTTCCGGACGGCAGCAAGGCGGTCGACGGTTTCGCCGCGATCACGCCGCTCGACACCAATCGGGACGGGAAGATCGACGCGTACGACGCGGCGTTCGCGGGGTGGCAGATCGCGCGCGACCTGGACGGCGACGGGCAGATCGAGGCCGGTGAAACCCGCGCGGTCGAGTTCGACGATCTTCGGCTCTGGCGCGATCGGAACCTCGACGGGGTTTCGCAACCCGACGAGATCATGACGCTCGCCGAGGCCGGCATCGCGTCGATTCAGCTCGATGGGCGACCGGACGGGCGAGGTCTCGGGGGTGGCAATCGCCTTCTGTCGACCGGGACCTACACCCGCACCGATGGCTCGACCGGCCAGACCGCGAGCCTCGATCTTTCGCGGCACACGTTCTACCGCAGTTACGTGAACCCTCCCCCCGCCGACCCGACGACCGTGGGGCTGCCTGACGTGCAGGGTTCCGGCAGGGTGCGGGACCTCCGCGAAGCGGCCGCCCTGTCGCCGCAACTCAGGTCGATCATCGACCAGATCGCCGCGGCCGGCACAAAGGACGCGCAATGGGCGCTCATGGATGGGCTGCTCGCTGCCTGGGCGGCGACGTCCGACATGCCGAGCGCGATCGATCAGATGGCCGGCCGTCCCGACCCGGTGATCCTTCAGTACGCATTCCCGGGAATCCCGACCGTCGACGTCCAGGCGGCGCTCACGGAGGCGGTCCAGCCATTCATCGGTCAGGGCCTGGTCGAGCTGCCGCCCGACTGGTTCACCCGGAAGCTCTCGCCCGAGTATGTCGCGCAGGCGGCGTGGCTTGCCCTGCTCGAGCGCTTCATGGGCCAGACGTACGCGAATCTGGCCCAGCTCTCGCCAGCGACCGCTTCGTACACCTATTCGATCCGGGATGGTCTGACCGGCTTCACGAAGGTCGTCTGGTCGATCAATGTGAAGTACGCGAGCTGGTCCCTTGCTCCGGAACAGATGGCGCAGCTGACCCGCTCCTACGAGTCGCTGAAGGAGTCAGCCTACGGCTCCCTCGCCGTCCAGACACGGTTGGGGGCCTATCTCGACGAAGTGACACTGGAGACGCGCAATGGCGCCTTTGCCGGGGATTTCACGTCGCTCGAGCAACGACTTGCGGACCGCAAAGCGGTCGACCCGGCGAACGCGCTCACCGACCTGATCGAGCTGACCCGTTACGCCGGCCCCGATCTCCTCGAGCTCGGCTGGTTCAACGGGTTGAAGCTGTTGCGCGAGTGGGTAACGGAAGCCGAATCGAACCCGGTACTCGCGCCGGTGCTCGCCGACCTGCGAACCTCCATCTACGCCGAAGGCTCGACCTACGGCAGCCTGTACGGCGACACGGTGATCGCGACCGGGGCGAGCGACGCCGCCTTCCGGAACATGTTCGGCTTCGAGTCGGACGACGTTCTGCTCGGCAGCGACGGCAGCGAGACGATCGACGGCGGCCCGGGCCGCGATGTGATCGTCGGTGGGCCGGGCTTTGACTATCTCGCGGGTGGCCCGGGTCGCGACGTCTACGTCTTCGGACGCGACTCGTACCTGGACATCCTCAACACCACGGGCACGATCTATCCGGCCGACCGGGACATCCTGCTCCTGGAGCCCGGCATCACGCCCGCCGACGTCACCGCCCGGCGCGTAGCCTCGTACGGCAGCAACACCTCGACGCTGATACTCAGCATCGCTGGAACGGACGCCGAGTTCCGCGATCCCGCCTACTTCTCGGGCGATACCACCGAGAACCTGTATCGGAGCATCGACGAGATCCGTTTCGCCGATGGTACGGTCTGGGACGCCGCCGAGTTACGCGTCACGGCCATTCAGGGGACCGATGACAACGACGTGATCGGCGGCGGCGGACCACGGTCCTGGGATCTCGTCGGCTTTGTCGACAGCGACGACGTCATCGACGGCAAGGGCGGCAGCGACCGGATCTTCGGTCTCGCCGGCGACGACACGCTGCTCGGGGGCGCCGGGACCGATTCGCTCTACGGAGACGACGGGGTCGACCGGTTCGACGGCGGGCCGGATCTCGATTCGATCAACACCGGGAAGGGTCATGACATCGTCGTGCTGGCGCGTGGCGGCGGCACTGACTACGTATACAACGGCTACTGGGAAACGGCGCCCTACTACTTCAGTCCCGAGAACCTCGACACGATCGAAGTCGCGGCGGACGTCGATCCGAGCGAGGTGAGCGTCCGGAACGGCGGCGACACTTATGGCGGGGCCTTGCACGTCACGATCCGCGGCGACGGTGCCGAAATCGTCGATCAGCTCTTCAACGGCAGCGGAACGCTCGGCGGCAACGGCCGCACGATCGGGCAGCTCGTCTTCCTGAAGACCGGCGAAATCTGGGACTTCGACCGGCTCCGTCTCGCGTCGATCGCGAGCACTGACGGCGACGACGATCTCGTTGGTTTCCGCGACTACGGCGACGTCTTCAGCGGCGGACTCGGCAACGACAAGTTCTATGCCTATGAAGGCGACAACGTGCTCGACGGGGGGGCCGGCAATGACTGGTTGGGTGCGACCTCGGGCAGCGACCGGCTCACCGGCGGCGACGGCAACGACTACCTGATCGCCGGCCCGGGGGAGGACTACCTGGATGGTGGGCGCGGCGACGACGTCATGTCGGGCTCCGACGGGGCGGACCACTACGTCTTCGGGCGCGGCGACGGTCACGACACGATCCAGGACGACTGGTACGCGGCCGACGACGTCTTCGAGCTCCACGGCTATACACCCGAAGACCTGATCGTCGACGGGACGTTCACGTACAGCCAGGACGTCACCATCCGGTTCGCCGGCAGCCGGGACTCCCTGCGATTCGAATACTGGACGTTCAACGGCGCGGACGCGAACCAGCCGGGCGAGTTCCGCTTCGATGACGGCACGGTCGTCAGCCACGACGATATCGTCGCGCGGCTGCAGCGCGTCACCGAAGGCGACGACGTCCTGCGCTATGGCGACGATCCGGTACAGGTCAACGCCGCCGGCGGCGCCGACGCAATCACCGGCGGAGCTGCAAACGACACGCTCACCGGAGGCGACGGAGACGACGTGATCCAGGGGGGCGACGGCGACGACACGCTCGACGGAGGCGCCGGCGACGACACGCTGATCGGTGGCGCGGGGGCCGATACGCTCTACGGGGGCGATGGCGACGACGTGCTCGTCGGAGGCGACGGAGTGGACCGCCTGTACGGCGGCGCCGGGGCGGACTTCCTCGACGGCGGCGCCGGCGACGAAACGCTCGATGGCGGTGCAGGCGGCGACCGGTACGCGTTCGGTCCGGGTGACGGACTGGACACGATCACCGAGAACGATACGACACCGGGCAACGTCGACACGGTCGTGCTCGCGGCGGGGCTGACGCCAACCGACATATTGCTGCGCCGGACGGACTACGGTATCCAGGTCCTTCTCGTCGGCGGCGCCGACCGGCTCACCCTGTCGAACTGGTTCCTGAGCGCGCAGTACCGTGTCGAGTGCATCGAGTTTGCGGACGGGACGGTGTGGAACGAGGCGGAGCTCCTGCGGACGCCGTGGGCCAACAACGCTGGCGTGAACGACACCGTTTACTCCTTTGATCCCGCGGCGGACGACTACTACCTCGCCGGCCGCGGACTCGGCGACGACACCTTCTTCGACAACTACTACGGCTACGCCGGTGGCGGCGACGACACCCTGACCTACCTGTCCGGCGTGGCGCCCGCGGAAGTGGAGCGCCGGCGCGTCGACACCGATCTCGTCCTCGGCATCATCGGGACGAGCGACCGGGTGACCCTCAAGAACTGGTTCCTTGGGTCGCAGTTCCAGGTCGAGCATGTTGCGTTCGCGGACGGGACGACCTGGAACGCCGGCTTCCTCGCCACCGCGCCGCGCGCGGGCCGGCCGGGGCAGAACGACACGATCTTCGTGACGACGCCCGGCGACGACTACTTCCTCTTCGGCCGCGGGTTCGGGCAGGACACGATCTACGAGAATTACAGCAACTATTCGCCGACCGCCAACGACACGCTGATCTTCACGCCCGATGTCGCACCGGCCGACGTCCAGCTCAAGCGCGAAGACTACGACTTGGTCCTCAGGATCGGGGGGACGTCGGACCAGGTCACGTTGAAGAACTGGTTCCTCGGCGCGACCTACCAGGTCGACAAGGTGGTCTTTGCCGACGGCACGGTCTGGACCACCGACTTCCTCGCCACCGCGCCGCGCTACGGGATGCCGGGAGTGAACGACACGATCTTCGTGACGACGCCGGGTGACGATTACTTCCTCTTCGGCCGCGGCTTCGGGCAGGACACAGTCTACGAGAACTACTACGGTTATCCGCCGACCGCGAACGATACGCTGACATTCGCCCCCGATGTCGCGCACACGGACGTGGCGCTGGCGCGATCGGGCTCCGATCTCGTGTTCTCGATCCGCGGCTCGGCCGACACGCTGACCTTCAGGAGCTGGTTCGTCGGTACGACCTACCAGGTCGACAGGGCTGTCTTCGCCGACGGCCGCGTGTGGACCAGTTTCTATCTCGAAAACCTCGGCGTCGTCCCGAACGCCGCACCGGTCCTGGACGCGGGCATCGCGGATCAGGCCGCTACCGAGGACGCGCCATTCCGGTTCACCGTGCCCGCGAACGCATTCCGCGAGCCCGACCCGTGGGATGGGCTTGGCTACGCGGCGCGGCGCGCCGGAGGCGGCGCGCTGCCTGACTGGCTCGCGTTCGACCCCGCCAGCCGGACCTTCTCTGGCACGCCGGTGAACGCGGACGTGGGATCGATCGACGTCGAGGTGGTGGCGACGGACGATTCCGGCGCGCAGGTGACCGATACCTTCCTCCTGTCGGTCGCGAATACCAACGACGCACCGGTCGTCGCCGGCGCGCTCGTGCGCCAGCACGCCGACGAGGATGCGCCTTTCGCCTACGCGCTTCCCGTGGGCCTGTTCGCCGACGAAGACGTCGGAGATACGCTGACTCTCAGCGCGCGGCTCGTCGGCGGCGCAGCGCTGCCGGGGTGGCTGAGCTTCGACCCGGCGAGCGGTCTCTTCAGCGGCACGTCCGCGAACGCCGACGTAGGAAGCCTGACGATCGAGGTAATTGCGACCGATATCGCCGGTACGAGCGCATCGGCGACGCTCGACCTCGAGGTTGTCAACACGCCCGACGCGCCGGTACTCGCGGAATCGATTGCGGACCAGGACGCCACCGAGGATGCCGCATTCAGTTTCACCGTCCCGGCGACGACGTTCGTCGACGTCGATGCGGGAGACACGCTCGCCTACAGCGCGGCCCGGGCCGACGGGAGCGCGTTGCCGGCATGGCTCGCATTCGACTCTGTTACGCGGACCTTCTCCGGGACGCCGGCCAACGAGGACGTCGACACGGTGGTCCTCGCCGTCACCGCGACCGACACGACTGGCCTGAGCGCGGTCGCGACGATCACGCTGACAGTCGAGAACACGCCGGACGCCCCGACGGTTGCAGAGCCGATCGCCGACCAGAGCGCGACCGAAGACGCTGCGTTCAGCTTCACCGTCCCGGCGACGGCCTTCGTTGATGTCGACGCGGGAGACGTGCTCGCGTACAGCGCGGCGCGGGCCGACGGGAGTGCGTTGCCGGCGTGGCTCGCGTTCGACCCGGGCACCCGGACCTTCTCCGGGATGCCGGCCAACGAGGACGTCGGCACGGTGAGTCTCGCCGTTACCGCGACCGACACGACCGGCCTGAGCGCGGTCGCGACCATCGCGCTGACAGTCGAGAACACGCCGGACGCCCCGACGGTTGCGGAACCGATTGCGGACCAGAGCGCGACCGAAGACGCTGCGTTCAGTTTTGCCGTCCCGGCGACGACATTCGCCGATGTCGATGCCGGGGACATGCTTACCTACAGTGCGGCTCGGGCCGACGGCAATACGTTGCCGACGTGGCTCGCGTTCGACCCGGGCACCCGGACCTTCTCCGGGACGCCGGCCAACGAGGACGTTGGCACGGTGATCTTCGCCGTCACCGCGACCGACACGACCGGCTTGAGTGCGGTCGCGACGGTCGGGCTGACAGTCGTCAATACTCCTGACGCTCCGACGGTCGCAGAACCGATCGCCGACCAGAGCGCGACCGAAGATGCTGCGTTCAGCTTCACCGTCCCAGCGACGACGTTCGCAGATGTCGACGCCGGGGACACGCTCGCGTATAGCGCGGCTCGGGCCGACGGGGGCGCGTTGCCGGCGTGGCTCGCGTTCGATCCGGAGACGCGCACCTTCTCCGGTACGCCGCCCAACGCCGACGTCGGGGCGGTCGAGATCGAGGTAACGGCGACCGACACTACAGGGCTGGACGCCTCGGACACCTTTCTACTCTCGGTCGCGAACACCAACGACGCGCCGGTCATCGCCGGCACGCTCACGCGCCACCGCGCCGACGAGGACGCGCCCTTCACGTACGCGCTCCCCGCGGGGCTGTTTGCCGACGAAGACGTCGGCGACACCCTGACCCTGAGCGCGCACCTTGCCGGCGGCGCGGCGCTGCCGGCGTGGCTGACCTTCGACCCGGCTGCGGGGCTTTTCAGCGGCACGCCCGCCAACGCCGACGTCGGGAATCTGACGATCGAGGTCATCGGCACAGATGTCGCGGGTGCCAGCGCATCGACCACATTCGACCTCGAAGTCGTCAACACGCCCGATGCGCCGACGGTCGCGGAAGCGATCGCCGACCAGAGCGCGACCGAGGACGCCGCGTTCAGCTTCACCGTCCCGGCGACCGCCTTCGCCGACGTCGATGCCGGGGACGTCCTTACGTACAGCGCGGCTCGGGCGGACGGGAGTACGTTGCCGGCGTGGCTCGCGTTCGACCCTGACACCCGGACCCTCTCGGGCACGCCGGGCAATGCCGACGTCGGTGCCGTCGAGATCGAGGTGACGGCGACCGATGCCACGGGGTTGCACGCTTCGGACACCTTCGTCCTGTCGGTCGAGAACACGCCAGACGCGCCGACGGTCGAGGAACCGATCGCCGACCAGAGCGCGACCGAAGATGCTGCGTTCAGCTTCACCGTCCCAGCGACGACGTTCGTTGATGTCGATGCCGGGGACGTGCTCACGTACAGCGCCACTCGGGCCGATGGAAGTGCTTTGCCGGGGTGGTTGGCGTTCGATCCGGCCACGCGGACCTTCTCGGGCACGCCGGCGAACGAGGACGTTGCCACCGTAACCCTCGCTGTTACCGCGACCGATACGACCGGGCTGAGCGCGGTCGCGACGGTCGGCCTGACGGTCATCAACACACCCGATGCGCCGACGGTCGCGGAAGCGATCGCCGACCATAGCGCGACCGAGGACGCCGCGTTCAGCTTTGCCGTCCCGGCGACGACGTTCGCAGATGTCGATGCCGGGGACATGCTTACCTACAGTGCGGCTCGGGCCGACGGCAATACGTTGCCGACGTGGCTCGCGTTTGACCCGGTCACGCAGACCTTCTCGGGCACGCCGGCTAACGAAGACGTCGGTGCGGTGGCCCTCGCCGTTACCGCGACCGATACGACCGGGCTGAGCGCGATCGCGACGGTTGGGCTGACAGTCGTCAATACGCCCGACGCCCCGACGGTCGCAGACCCGATCGCCGACCAGAGCGCGACCGAAGACGCTGCGTTCAGCTTTACCGTCCCGGCGAGGACGTTCGTCGATGTCGATGCCGGCGACGTTCTTGCGTACAGCGCTGCTCGGGCCGACGGAAGTCCGCTGCCGGCGTGGCTCGCGTTTGACCCCAGTACCAGGACTTTCTCCGGCACGCCGGCTAACGAAGATGTGGGTACGGTGACCCTTGCCGTCACTGTGACCGATACGACGGGGCTGAGCGCGATCGCGACGATCGCACTGACCGTCGAGAACACGCCGGATGCCCCGACGGTCGCAGAGCCGATCGCCGACCAGGCTGCAACCGAGGACGCTGCGTTCAGCTTCACCGTTCCGGCAGCGACGTTCGTCGACCAGGATGCTGGCGACACGCTCACCTATGGGGCAACGGCGGCGGGTGGCGGTGCGCTTCCCGCCTGGCTCGTCTTCGACCCGGCGACGCGCACCTTCTCCGGCACGCCGTCGAACGCCGACGTCGGCGCCATCGGGATCGAGGTTACGGCCACCGACACTACGGGGCTGCACGCCTCGGATACCTTCCTGCTCTCGGTCGCGAACACCAATGACGCGCCGGTCGCCACCGCTGCCCTCCCGCGCCAGCGCGCGGACGAGGATGCCCCGTTCGCCTACGCGCTGCCGACGGACCTCTTCGCAGACGAGGATGCGGGCGACGCGCTTACGCTGAGCGCACGGATCGCCGGCGACGCGGCGCTGCCGGCGTGGCTGATCTTTGACCCGGCAGCGGGGCTCTTCAGCGGCACGCCCGCGAACGCCGACGCGCAGGATCTGACGATCGAGGTCACCGCGACCGATACCGCCGGCGCCTCGGCGTCGGCCACGCTCGAGCTCGAAGTCGCCAACACGCCCGACGCGCCGGTGCTCGCAGAGCCGATCGCCGACCAGAGCGCGACCGAAGACGCTGCGTTCAGCTTCACCGTTCCGGCAGCGACGTTCGTC
>Ga0335084_10003353_pt1 | contig 15585 bp, 14 predicted proteins | sample Lox_Sample_44_FD_206721 | JGI IMG/M metagenome (GOLD analysis project Ga0335084, IMG submission 206721) | Soil microbial communities from Loxahatchee National Wildlife Refuge, Florida, United States - Lox_Sample_4.4 | ecosystem: Environmental > Terrestrial > Soil > Wetlands | place: USA... | reverse complement strand
TGGACCTCACCTCAGCCAGTGCAGAGGATGCCGAGTCTCGGCTGGCGCCACCGCTCGAATGGTGCAGCGCGTACCTCGGCCGGCGCTCAGTGCCATTCCGGAAGAATGCCAACGCGATGTGGTCGCTGTTGCCTCTCGACGACAGAAAACTTCCGTGCTTGACACTGAATGCGACTTGCCCTACGGTGAAGAACCGCCCTAGATTCCGATCGGCACTTTGGCGATGCAGCCGGATCGGGATGCAAGAAGAATGGGAGACAGCAACTAGAACGCATCGGCGACAAGAACAATGTGCGACGTACCGGTCGCACGATAATCGATGGCACGGCGGATCTGGGAGTTTCAAGGGGTCGGGCACAACGTCCGGGTCGATGACCGCAAGCTCGGTCCCGGCTATGTGGGGCGAGCTCGCGTCCGCTCGCATACCGCATTGGCGAGCGACGAACTCGGCCGCATCGTCGCCACACTCGGCGTAAGAGCATGGTCTCTCCTTGCCCAGGTCGCCGGTCTCCAGCTCCGAGAAGTCGAGCATCCCTTCACGTATCGCGCACGAGGTAAACGGGAGGCCGAGCCCGCCTCGAGGGGCCTCACGGCGAAAGGCTGCCCGGGCAACCGCGGGGGTGGTGCCCAATCCAAATCGAGATGGACCCCTACGACGCGGCTTGAACGCGCCATCGCTTACTTGTGTTCGAACGGGGCGCTACGACCGACGGCAGGCTGCGCCTTTGCTCCCCGGGTGCCGAATGCCGGATCGGTGAGAGTTGTCACGCGACGGATTCGGTGACGACAGCTGGAACTGAATCAGCCGTGCTGCTTTGTGTTCGAAAGGAGGGCCGAATCACTGGAAAAAACTAAGCTCTAGAAACACGACCCGGCGCTGCGTCGGGGCGGAGGGGGCCGCAAGAGCGAGACGCGACTCGCGATAGCCGCTCGAAGGATAACGCTTGATGATCCGCCAAGCGCCGTGCCGTATAACTCTCGATATATTGACGGCCAACTATCGAGGGGACAGCATCGCCGGTGGCGCAGCAGCGCGTACTCGAAGCGGCGTCACGGTTATCGTCGGTTGGAGATGCTGTATCGATATCCAGTTTAGCATGGACTCGTGTCGAGTGGCCGACGCCGGCTGGCAGGGGGACGCCGGACGGCGCGGTTTGGTTCGTTCGCTCAATCTGTAACGCACAGGAGTGCAAATAACTATGAATAAGCTCAGGGCCATTGCGATTGCGGTATGGACGTTACCTCTACTTGGATCATCGGCTTTGTTGGCGGCAGGCGGTTCGGGAGCGACTGCCAGCGTCGCCGCCGACCGAGAGCCTTTCACGCGCGATTTCACTCCGGCCGAGCCGGAGGGATTCGCGCGCTATGTCGTGCCTTCCACTACTTATGTGCCGGAGAGCAGCGTCGCGCGTCCGTCGGATGCGGGTGTGAGAGCGCATACGAACTACGTGCTGCACACCGAGACGCAAGGCAAGCCGCAGCCCAAGGCGGCGCCCACCCCGGCGAACACCTTCGCGGAAACGCCCGCCTCGATGGGGTGCGTCTATGGGGTTGGGCCGGCCTATGCCGGGTGTAACCCGTCCACCGGGGGTAGCAATCACCCCACCGGCGGCTGGGGCGCGATCGCGATCGTGGATGCATACGACAACCCGTACGCGGCGTACAGCCTGGCTTACTTCTCCAGGTACTGGGGGCTGCCGGCGGCCAACTTCGTCAAGGTCTATGCCAACGGCAACGGGCACTGCACGACACCGCCGTACGATAGCGGCTGGGCGCTGGAGGAGGCGCTGGACATCGAGTGGGCGCATGTGATGGCGCCCGCGGCCAAGATCTACCTGGTCGAGGCCTGTTCGAGCTCCTACGCCGATCTGATGTACGCCGAACTCGTTGCCGGCAACCTGGTGCAGAACGCCGCCGGCGGCGGCCTCGTCTCCAACAGTTGGGGCAGCGGCGAGTTCTCCGGTGAGAACGGCTACGATAACTACTTCCGTGCGTATTGGGTGCGGGTCACGTATATGGTCTCGGCGGGGGACGCTGGGCTGGGCGCAGAATATCCGAGCAGCAGCCCCTGGGTAGTATCGGCTGGCGGCACGACGGTGAACCGCGATGCATCGGGGAACTTCGTGAACGAGAGCTGCTGGGCCGGTTCGGGCGGCGGTACTAGCGCCTACGAGGTGTGGAACGACACGTTCACCGGCAGCTACATGGGTGCGTGGGCCGATTACCAGTATCCGCAGTTCGGGAAGTCCGCCCGCAGGACACCCGATCTGTCGTTCAACGCCGATCCGGCGAGCGGAGTGTGGGTGTATGACTACGTAAACGGAGGTTGGTACACGGTGGGTGGGACCAGCGTGTCGGCCCCTGCGCTGGCCGGCATCATCAACAATGCCTACAATCAGCTCGGGCTCGCGCCACCGGGAGGTGGGTACTACGCCGCCATGGAAAACAGGCTACTCTATTCGCAGCTTTCCGCGAAGACGGCATACGCGACCAACTTCTACGACGTAACGACCGGCTCGAACGGCAGCAGCGCCGTGACGGGCTGGGATTACTGCACGGGTGTCGGTACTCCGCGCGGCTTCGCCGGCAAGTGATGTGAGTCGCTTGTCGCCGCGATGGCCGGTCGCGGCGTAGGGGGAGGCCCTATACGCTGCAGGGCTTCCCCTGATTCTGTTCCGAGCGGTTGAATTTGAGACCGCGATGCATGTCCAACGTTCATGTCAACGCGGAGGAGCGTTCGACTGATCAAGGCGGATGAAGCGGTGAAGCGTTCCTTATCGGCAGCTCTCGTTGTTGGGGTGGCCGGGTACGGTTTAACGATGGTCCTTGCAGCGAGCCCGTCCGAGGAGATGACGGTCGGGGCGATCCGCGTGACCTCGGTCGAAGTGCAGGTTTCGGATCTACAAGCGGGGCAAGTGTACGCGCACGTCAGGGGCGTCATCGGTGACTCGTGCACGGAGGCCTTGCCCGTGCAGCAGACGCGTGACGGTAACACGATCACGCTGACGCTTAACCGCCAGCGTCCAGCGCAGGCGATCTGTCCGAAAATCGCCAAGGTGTTGGACGAGAACATTCGCTTGCTCGGCGAGTTTCCGCCGGGCGAATATGTGCTGAGCGTGAACGCAGTCGAACAGAAGTTCCGCGTCCCGTGATGGTTAGAGAAGACGTTATGAAATTGCTCAGCGCGGTGGGAATAGTTCTAGCGGCAACCTGGGTGCTGACCCCCGCATCCGCGCAGGAGCCGCCGGGTTGGCGGCTGCCGGACTTCACCGCGACCGAAGCGATCGAATCTCTGGGTGGACGCATACCGACGTCGAAGATCTATCACGCCGAATCGAAGTTCCGCGTCGAGCCGACCCCCGGTTTCGCGACCATCTACCTGCCGGCGGTCAACCGGATCTACAGGATCTTCAGTACCGACCAGCCCAACAGCATTTGCATCTCCGAGGACATGAATAAGGCCGCCACGCTGCGCAGCCCGATCCAGGACCTCTCCGGCGTCAAGCTGGAGCGGACCGATGCGGGAACAGAGGTTGTCGATGGCCACCGGTGCAAAGTCTGGAGCGTAACGGTGACCACCTCGGACGGCGCAGTCGGCCGCGGCAGGGTTTGGGAGGCGCAGGACCTGGACGGCTTTCCCATCAAGGTCGAATGGCGGACCGGCCAGCGGTTGACGGCCGTCTACCGTGAGATCGTTCTCGCGCCCCCCGATCCGGCGCTATTCGAACCGCCTGCCAACTGCATTCCCATCGAAAAGGCCGGAGAAGTGGTGGAGGAGCAGCCTCCTCCGCCCGAGCACTGAGCACCCCGAGTCTCGGCTCGGCATCGGCGACGGGCACCGCGCCCGGATCCAGACCCTCGCGGAAAATATGCTGCGCCAGAGGCGCGCAGGGAGATTGATCTTCCCGCGACGGCCACCGGCGCTCATCCGAATGCCACGCTGCACAGGCAGGCGATGTGTGCAGCGCAACCTGACCCATCCCCTCCGCACGAGCCCGGTTGCGTGAGCGGATCGTTTTTCTGCTGCCGCTCGGCCGTGTCGACGACCCGAGCGCACCACACCATTCACTCTGAGGAGCGCAGGTCACCCGCCTGCGGCTAGGCCGTCGGACACTCGTCCCAAGCCCGCGCAACAACTTTGCAACAATCGTCATCGTCCACATCCGTCGAGTGCTCGGAGGCGGTGGAGAGGGAATAAGAGCGATATGACATCTGGCAGTGTCGCTCTGAGGCTACGCCGCGAAAATACAACTATCGGTCTATTGCTGGAGACACCCTGGAAAAGCAGCATGCCATGTGGCGCGACCGAGAAGGCGCTGGCGCATTTCCGGGGCGGGTCGCCAAGCATTCTGAAAGTGGCGACGTGTTTCGAGCTTGTATATGCATACAGTTCCTCGCGGGCTCGCGTCAGGGAGGCGAGGCTCGCTGGCGGGGGACGCCGCTCGTCTCTGCCTCGTTCTGTAGGTCAACCTGTTATGCATTGGAGTCAGACATGAACAAGCTTAGCGCTATTGCCATTGCGGTATGTGCGTTGCCGCTGCTCGGATCGTCGCCGTTGTTGGCGGCCGACGCTCCGGCGGCCACGGCGAATGCCGCCGCTGACCGTGAGCCTTTCACGCGCGATTTCACTCCGGCCGAGCCAGACGGCTTTTCGCACTATATCGCCCCTTCCACCACGTTCGTTCCGGAGAGCAGCGTGGCGCGCGCGTCGGATGCCGGCGTCAAAGCACATACGAACTACGTACTGCACACCGAGACGCAAGGCAAGCCGCAGCCCAAGGCGGCGCCAAACCCGATGAACACCTTCGCGGAAACGCCCGCCTCGATGGGGTGCCTCTACGGCGTCGGGCCGGCCTACGCGGGATGTAACCCGTCCACCGGGGGCACCAGACATCCGACGGGCGGCTGGGGTGCGATCGCGATTGTGGATGCATACGACAACCCGTACGCCGCGTACAGCCTGGCTTACTTCTCCGCCTACTGGGGCCTGCCGGCACCCAACTTCGTGAAGGTCTATGCCAACGGCAACGGGCACTGCACGACGCCTCCGTACAATAGCGGCTGGGCCCTGGAAGAGGCGCTGGACATCGAGTGGGCGCATGTGATGGCGCCCTCGGCCAAGATCTATCTGGTCGAGGCCTGTTCGAGCTCCTATGCCGATCTGATGTACGCCGAGCTCGTTGCCGGAAACTTGGTGCAAAACGCGGCGGGCGGCGGCCTCGTCTCCAACAGCTGGGGCAGTGGCGAATTCGCCGGCGAGAACGGCTACGACAACTACTTCCGCTCGTACTGGCAGCGCGTCACGTACATCGTCTCGGCGGGCGATTCTGGGCTGGGTGCGGAATATCCGAGCAGCAGCCCCTGGGTGGTGTCGGCCGGCGGCACTACGGTGAACCGCGATGCGTCGGGGAACTTCGTGAGCGAGAGCTGCTGGGCCGGTTCCGGCGGCGGCGTCAGTGCCTACGAGGTGTGGAACGACACGTTCACCGGCAGCTACATGGGAGCGTGGGCAGACTATCAGTATCCGATGTTCGGGAAGTCCGCCCGCAGAACGCCAGACTTGTCCTTCAATGCCGATCCGGCGAGCGGGGTGTGGGTGTATGACTACGTGAACGGAGGTTGGTATACGGTGGGTGGAACCAGCGTGTCGGCGCCTGCGCTGGCCGGCATCATCAACAATGCCAACAACCGGCTCGGGCTTGCACCGCCCGGAGGCGGGTACTACTCCACGATGGAGAACAACCTGCTGTACTCGCAGCTCTCCGCGCAGACGGCGTACGCGACCAACTTCTACGACGTGACCACCGGCTCGAATGGCAGCAGCGCCGGGGCGGGCTGGGACTACTGCACGGGCGTTGGGACGCCGCGCGGTCTGGCCGGCAAGTGATCTGAGGTAGCACTCGCCGCGATTGACGGTCGCGGCTTTCATCGGAGGCCCTGCAGCTCTGCAGGGCCCCCTTCAACCCGCAACCCGGGGTCAGGTCTTGAATCGTGACGGGCCTCATTATTCTTCCACCCCCTGTGTTTCCGGTGGCGATTGGCCCGCGACGGACTCCATTGCGAGCGCGGGTGGTCGGCTCACCCCTTGGCATAGCCGAGGGAAACCGTCTTCGTCGTGCCTGGCGGTCCCCGGCGCGGGTAGTGCAACGCACCTAGGGGCATCCAAAGACGCCGCCACAGCGAGCAGCAGCCGGGCGCATCCAATCCGTCGCTTTGCTCGAGCGATGTATGTCTCGCACTCACGCGTTCGTCGTATTTTCCCGCGGCGCGCAGAGGCTCACAGTGGGTTCGGTTCTTCAGCAGCGAGCGGTATTACCACAACGCTTCTACGCAAAGGGGAGGGAATCATGCCGCGCGTTCTTTGGTTACTGGGTTTGCTTTCAAACTCCAAGCGCATGACGCGGCGCCCGGCGATCGCTTTCGGGTCCTCGCTTGCGGCCCTAACACCATCGGGAGGAACGCCGGGTCGACGGTGAACACCGAAGCAACGGTGCTAGAATTTTCTGTGATGGAGAGGGCTTCGCCGTGCCGCCTCCTAGGTTTCTCCAGCCTATCGCGGCATTCGGTTGCTCTCTTCCTCGAACCACACTTCACCGCGGAAATGGCGCAGGTCAAGTTGGTCGAAAACCAACGAATTGGCTCGCCATTACGCATTTGCGCAAAAGGGAGGGAGTGATGCAGCGCGTTCTTGGATATCTCGTCTTGTTACAGCTTTTGGGTGGCGCGGCTTACCCGGCGCTGGCGGTCGAGCCAGCGCAGCCGTTCATTCGGCTCTGGATGCTGGGCACCGGTAACCAGGCATCGCAGTCCGAGAACTTTCTGTCACTGGATCTCATACCTGGCACGGCGGGGCTCGAGCTCCCGGGCGTAGCCCAGACACCGAAGCGCTCGGCCCGGGACACGAGCCATAAAATCAACCTCACCATCACCACGCGTCTGGAGGCCAGGAACATCAACGGCGGAGCACTGTTGTTCACCCCTTCACCTCTACCCAGCCTGGTGAGCGGGAAGTACCCCGACCCCACCGATCCACAATTCCAGTGCGGGGGCGTGCACCAGACTCAGTACAACGGCAACCCCGACGACGGCGGCGGGCAATGCCCTTGCCAGTCGACTAACCCCACCCCGGGATGCTTCGACCCGACTTCCAATGACTTCTTCCCGGGAACATTCAATATCGGCATGGGAGTGGGAAATGTGGGTAGTACACGCGTGCTGGTGTTCGGCGACGCAATCACCGGCAGCTACTTCAACAACGTCGACGGCGACGTGGACATCAGCACGTACATGGTCACCGTTTACAGCCTGACCATTAACAAGCAGACGATCGCTAAGCTCTGGACGAGATCCTTCGCTGGCAATTCCAGCGGCTTTCGTCTAGAGCCCGTACTCTCCGGGGTTGCTGCGTTTCACACCAAGGGCAAGGATGAGCTGCGAATCGCATACATCAAGGATAACTCGAACAACAGCAAGGCATTCCAATACCTGTTCTTCGATCTGTTGACCGGCAACCCCATCGGCAACCCGGTGAACTTCACCACCAGCGCCCCTTGATGGCCGGCAAGGTGGGGGTGGCGTCGTGCGCCTGCGCTGTGAAAGTAGAAGGAGGGTCGCACCGCCCTCCTCTGCTTGACACGGCGCGTCGAGGCGCGGCCCCTGGTTCTTGTGGGTAAAGGGGCCGGTCCCGGTTGCGTGATGTGAGCTTTCAACTCACAGCAGCGCGCTCGGGGGCGGCAGCGCCGCGTCAGGTGGGCGCGGCTACTTGCGTCCCCACAGGCCACGGCCTTGGCCGGTGCTGGTGGGCTGCTGCTCGGCCGGATTGTCGACGTCTACTGGCCCTTCCCTCTCGGCCTCAGTGTCGCTGTCATCGGAGTCTTCTTGCTGGGGAAGCAGCTGCGGCACCTGGTTCAGCATGCTGCCGGGCGGAACGACCGTGGGTGGCGCCGACCTGGTCGCGCTCTGGGGTGAGCTCAACGGTGTGTTCGCGCCGAGGGGCTTGTAGCGCGGGTCTGCCGGGACGTTGGACAGGTGCACGACCCCCTGGTCGTCCACGAAGTACTGGATGCGGTCGTTCGAGTCGCCGTACGCGGCCGGCGCGAGCGCAACGAGAGCGAAAAGCAGAAATGCAACGCCAAGGAGGCTAGGAATTCGAATACTGATCAACTGTCAACCCCGACCCCTGTCGACCGGACGCGGAACGCGATCCTAATGCTACCCTCAATCTGCCGGCTGCGCCGCCATACGAAGGATTTAGGCCTCGACGACTCGAGGGTCAGATCTCGACGACGAGAGGGTCAGATCTTGAATCGTGAATGGAGCGCGGCTGGCCTCGCATCACGATCCGCTTCATGGCGGCTACGCTTCTGCGTCGATTTCATTGGATACGGCCCCGTAGGCCGTCACGGCTTCGACAGCGAGCGCAGGTAGGCGATCAGATCGGCTCGTGCTTTGGGGTTGGGAACGGAAACTGCCTTCGTAGTGCCTGGCAGGTAGCGGCCCGGATTGGCGAGATACCCCTCGAGGCGGATCTCGTCCCAGATGAACCCGGCATCCCGCATGGCCGCCGAGTAGCGCACCCCTTCGACGCTGCCGGCTTTGCGACCCACTACACCGGCGAGCGGCGGTCCCATCCGCTGCTGAGATGGGTCGAGTGCGTGGCACCCCGCGCACTGGATCACAAACAGCTGCTGTCCACGCGTCGCGTCCCCTTGTTCCACTGCCGACGTAGGTGGCGTCAGCAGCATCCCGAGGGAGCCGAGTACGAGCGTTGCACGCAAAGCGATCTGCCTCATCGTGGTTGCCTCGCGTTGGTTACGGTCGCACTCCGCGGAGCCTCTTCGGGGACAGTATGCGCGTTCCCGGCCTGCGGCGCAGCCGCCGCGCGATCCGCCAGACCTCACGATCTCGGATATCCGACCGTCTGAGCGTAGGTGATGAACCGCGAACCTGTGAGCTTGAGCGTTCGCGCCAGTGCGTCACGGTCCACCGAGCCGCGAAACACGGATGCCAGCCCCTCCGATGCGCAGAACAGATAGACGTTCTGGCCGATGAAACCGGTGTCGGTGTAGGCATACAGGCGCTGGTCTTCGCGCGATGCGTCTTTCATGCGTGCACCATCGGCGACGTAGATCAGATCGAGCGGAGCAGTCCCCACGAAGTCCTGCATCCCGGTCTGCGCTCGGATGTCGCCAGGCACGTGCAGGGTCAGCCGATGCGGCCCCGGTTCGTAGCGCCAGACGCCGTCGGCCGTCGCTGCGAGAATCTCGATCTCGATCGCATGGCGCCACGACGGCGCGGTGCGGTCCCCGCTCTCCGGACGATTGATCCCGAACGCCGCCCACAGGAGGTCGGACAGCACCTGTGGCGGCAGCGGCTGGCTCGAGTAGTCGCGAACGGAACGCCGCTTGTTTAGCGCTCGGAGCAGGGGCTGGCCACCGTCGGACCTCGGGGGTGGCAACGCTCGGATCGGCGCCTCCTGCCCTACGGCCAAGCCGGGTGCCGCTGCGAGCACGGCGCCGGATAACAGCGCGAGATTGGCTTCGCGTCGATTCATCATGACATGCTCCCGTCTCAGGCCGCTAACGAACTCGGAAGCGCTTGTCGAGAACGCCGAGCTTCTCCATGATTCCGGTGTACTCCAGCTCCGACATCGGGAGCATCGCCGCGCCGAAGAATCCCTGACGGCGCATGTCGACCGCCTTGCCGCCTACCTTGTCCCGCACCTGGTTCCAGAATGGGTGCGCAAAAGCGTCCCAGGCTTCGGTCAGCTTCCCCGCATGCATGGCGAAGGCCGCGCAGCTGACCAGAGGCGGACCGTCGAAATAGCTGGTTCCGCAATTGAGCGGCACCGGCATGATCGGCATTTGATGCGAGCCGCGCATGCATCCCGCCACGTAATGGCCGATGGCATAGGGCGCCAGCACCTCACCCGTGGCAGGAAAGTTCATCTGCACGCGCACGAGCATCACGGGATCGTCCTTGCCGGTGTATTTTCCGGCGATGTTGTGCAGGCGCGAAGTTGCCACCACCGCCGCCTGTTCCCCCGTGGCGCGCGACCATACGGACTCGATGACGTAGCGCTCGGTGTCGCGCAGCAGCGCCGCAAGATCGTACATCTCCTCGGGCGCGTTGAGCTCGATCACCCGATCGCCCTCGGTGTGATCGACATCCATGATGACGAAGCGGAACCCCTTCGACAGGTTGGGTGACAGGATGAGCCCTGGCGTGTTCATCGCGTCGGCGAATGCAAGATACAGCGGCAGGTTGAACGCACCGGGGTCGGTCTTGTCGGCAGCGAAGAACAGAAATGGCTCGTTGGGCCGCTCCTCGAACTCCATCTCGGCCACCGCGGGGCCCATCCCGTGGACATTGCCCGTGAAGGCGTCCTTGAGCAGGTCCTGCCCTGCGCCGTACAGTCCCTGCTCTTTCGCCGCGTTGGTCCCAGCCACGAACGCGTCCCACGCCAGGCGATGCACGGCCTCGTCCTTGACGCCGTTCGTATGGGCCATCAGGATCGCGATGTCGTCGCCCGTGTGGCTGACGTAGGCATCGACGAGGAGCTTCTGTCCGTTGCGCTGCACGTGGCTGGTCACCGTCTCCAACAGCTTGCGTGAAGGGGCGATATGACCACCAATCGAGCCGATATCGGCTTTGATGACGCTCAGAGTGATCTTCATCTTCAGCTGACCTTTTGCTTACCTAAGGCAAGCTTAGACGGGACTTGCGGCCAGACACTTGACGTGGATCAATGACGCTCGTTTGCGCGGAGGAAGCCCCCGGGCGGCCGGGTGCACTACAGCCCCAGCACCCAGGTGATGATCTGCTTCGCGAGGAAGCCGAGCATGCCGAAGGCGAGCACGAAGAAAAGCACGAAGGTGCCTAGCCTTCCCGCCTTCGATTTCCGCGCGAGGTCCCAGATGATGAACAGCATGAACAGCATCAGGCCTCCGAGCCCGAAGGTCATGCCGAACTCGGAGATCTGCTGCTCGGTGAGTGCGAACATGGGAGCAGCGCGGTCACGCCCGAGGCGGCAGGGCATCGGCCTGGACGACGTCTCGATACGCGTGCCAGGTCGCGTGCCCGATCCAGGGGACCACCAGCACGAACCCGAGCATCAGCGTGAGCATGGCGAACCCGGTCGCGAGCATGATGAGCGTGGCCCACAGCGCCATCGCCAGCGGGTTCTCGCCGACTGCAGTCACGCTGGTCAGCAGCGCGCTCGCCATGTCCACATCGCGGTCGAGCAGCATCGGCGCCGAGACCACGGTTACAGCGAACACGAGCGAGGCCCCTACGCCGCCGAGAGCGATCCAGACCGGAAACAGGTTGGAACCCTCGGAGAGCACAACGTGGCGCACAAAGCTTTCCAATCCCGTGATGGGGGCCTGGACAAAAAGCGCGAAAAGCACCGCCGACACCAGAACCCATAGCGTCCCGGCGAGCACAAGCAGCAGCCCCAGCCACACGAGAGGCCGCGTGCCGCGCCTCCATGCCGCGAGAACATCCTTGACGGTGGGTTTGTCGCCGGACTCCAGCCGGCGGCTGAGCTCGTACATCCCGGTGGCGAGGATCGGCCCGATCAGCAGGAACCCGGAGAAGGCTCCCGGCAGCAGATACCAGTAGCGAAGCGTGACCGCAAGGATGACCCATGCGCCCGCGGCGACGAGCACGCCGTGGAGCAGGCTGGGGAAAGGCGCACGGACCAGGTCGCGCCAGCCCAAGCGTAACCAGTGGAACGGCCGAGCGACCGGAACCCGCCTGACGGCTGCAAGCGTCAGCCCGGCGGCGGCTTGGGACGGAGTAGGCACGACGCTGGCTCCTGATGCAGCGACTGCCTATTCTGTGAGCGCGCCACGGACGCTGTCCAGCAGAGCTGTCGGCACCGTCGGGGTCAGGTCTTGAATCGTGAACGGCGTCAGGGTACCCTTCTGCGATGGCGCGTCCCCTTCGCATCGAGTTCGCCGGTGCGATCTACCACGTCACCGCGCGCGGTAACGCCCGGCAGGACATCTTCCTCGATGATGAGGACAGGCTGCTTTTCCTCCGGGTCCTGGAGAAGGTGGCCGCGCGCTTTCGGTTGGTGGTCCACGCCTATTGCCTCATGGACAACCACTATCATCTGTTGCTGGAAACGCCCGAGGGCAACCTGTCCAAGGCCCTGCGCCAACTCAACGGCGTCTACACGCAGGCGTTCAACCGTCGGCATACGCGCGTCGGCCATGTCCTGCAAGGTCGCTTCAGAGCCATCCTCGTGGACAAGGACAGCTACCTCCTGGAGCTGGCACGCTACGTGGTGCTCAACCCGGTGCGGGCGCAAGCCGTAAAGAAACCAGACGCCTACCGCTGGTCGAGCTTTCGCGCCAGTGCGGGGCTCGAACCTGCCCCGCCGTTCTTGGCCGTGGATTGGCTGTTGTCTCAATTCGCGAAACAGCGGGCGGCAGCAAGGCGGCGCTACTGGCAGTTCGTCTTGGAGGGGGTCGGGCAGCGCTCGCCGTGGGAGCAGCTGCAGGGCCAGATCCTGCTGGGTCCGGCGCAGTTCGTCGAGCGGCTCAGCCCCATGCTCCAAGACAAGCAGCGCCACAAGGAGATTCCCCGGCGGCAGCGCTTGGTAGACAGGCCGCCTCTAAGCCGTCTGCTACGTCCAAACGCGCAGCAGGGGCGAGAGGAGCGTGATCGCGCGATTTGCGCTGCGCACCTCGATCATGGATACAGCTTGGCCGAGATCGGCAACGCGCTAGAGCTGCACTACTCTACGATCAGCAAAATCGTGAAGCGGCAGGCGTGAGATGCCGCGCCAGCGCAGCGCGACTCACGACTCGGCTCTCAGACCTGCTTCAGGGGAATTCAAGATTCAAGATCTGACCCCGGCTTGGACTAAAGATTGTCCGGGCGGCTGCCGAAAACCGCGCCAAGCCGCCCGTCGCAACGGCCGTCGTCTGCTTCAGTCATGCTGCTCCACCAGGTTCTCGCCGCTCTTTATAGCGCCAACGGGGTGCTCGTCTCTCTCGTTTATCTGCCCCAAATACGGGCCGCGTGGATCGACAGGACAGGTACTCAGGCCGGCTCCTTGCTGACCTGGAGTCTCTTCGCCGCTTCATCGGGGGTCACTGTACTCTACGGTTGGGTCGTGGTGCACAGCGGGCCGATGGTCCTTGCCGGAGCGGCCAGCGCTGCGGGCTCGCTCAGCGTGCTCGGCGCCTCGGCGTATCGACGGCGCCAGGCCGGTTGTAGGTAGGCTACGGTTCGCAGCTAGCCGGGCTACTGCGACAGGATCCACTCGACCAACAGTTTGACCTCCGAATCCGTCAACTGCTGCTGCGGCCACATCGCGTAGCGCTCGCCCCAGTGCCCTACGCTGCCTCCGCGGATGACGTAGGGCAACTGCGCGCTCACCTCGGGATCGCGCCGATAGTGCCGCGCGATCGCGCTGAAGGACGGACCGATATAGCCGGTGCTCAGTGCGTGGCACTCGAAGCAGCCCTTGGCTTGCGCTAGCGCGTAACCGCGATCGAATTCATCGCCGGCCGCCGCCGCAACAAACGCAGGCATGGCCGCCGCGGCAAGCACACAAAGAGATTGCTTCACGCTGATGTTCTCCCCATGAATTGGACAGGCCGCACGCGTCAAGGCAGCGATGCGCGGTCAGAGAGTCGACGAAGTGTAGGCGCTCCACCGGCGTAAGACAACCGGCCCGCGAACGGTTCCGGTGGGCCGCGAGAATGATGTAGACGCCAACTCTGCAGCGTGCGCGTCCTGCGTCCGGTAACATGGACCGGCCCTCTGTCGCGTCCGTTCATCCACCCGCGGCCGGAAGCATGCTTGGACTGACATCGACCTTGCTCGGCCGCTACATCCTATGGAACGCGCCGACGAGCCAGGACCATCTACGCTTCCCTGGCCGGACGCTGTCTCCTTCCGAATCCCCGTTCCTATTCCGCAGGCTTGCCTCGGCACGGGTTTTCGAGACTCTGCGCATCCGCCAACGCGGCACAGAGACGACCGCCGAGTTGCCGGCACTGCTGGAACGCACCGGCACCACCGCGTTCGTGATCGTGCGGGACCAAGAACTGCTCTTCGAGGCCTACCCCAAGGGCGGCTCGCCCAGCACCGCCAACGGCTGTTTCTCGGTAACCAAGTCGGTCTTGTCCGCATTGATCGGGATCGCCATCGCCGAAGGCAAGCTCGGCGGCGTCGGCGATGCCATCGAGCGCTACCTGCCCGAGCTCGCCGCCTCGGCCCTCGGAGCCCTTACCGTCGGGCATCTGCTGCAAATGCATTCGGGCATCCGATTCTCGGAAGGGATGCTGCCCTGGTCCGACGACGTGAAGTCCTATTACTCACCAGATTGTCGAACGGCCGCGCTCTCCGCGCGCGTGACCGACCCGCTCGGAAGCTTCTTCCACTACAACGACTATCACCCTCTGCTGCTCGCCATGGTCCTCGAGCGCGCCACCGGCGAGTCGGTGTCGTCTTTTCTGGAACGAACCCTGTGGAAACGCATTGGCACGCAATGCCCTGCGAGCTTGAGCTATGACAGCGAAGCAAGCCGCCTCGAGCACATGGAAAGTGGTTTGACTGCATGTGCGCAGGATCTCGCAAAGTTCGGCCTTCTGTATATGAACCGAGGCGCCTGGATGGGGACGCAGGTCGTGCCGCAATCGTGGGTGGATGAATCGACGAGTCCTGAAGGCGCTCGCAACGACCCGGAATACTTCCGCTATTACCGAGACCGACCGTGGGGTCCGATCCTTTCCAGCGGCAACTATTACTACAAGTACCTCTGGTGGGGCCACCGGTTGAGCGACTCAGAGCACGACTACTTCGCCATGGGTGTGCTTGGCCAACACGTCTACGTTTCTCCGAGCGCACGCGTGGTGATCGTCAGGCTGAGCGACCGGTTCCCCAAAGGGATGTGGTGGGTACCGGTGTTCCGCCAACTCGTGCAGCAGCTCTCCTAGCGTACCTTCCCGCGGGCCACGCCGCCGGATTGCCGGGAACCTACTCGCCTGGCAAAAAGAAAGGCCCGGGCTCATCCAGCCCAGGCCTTTGTCTCCAGCGCGGGAATCCCTCGCTCACCGAGGTCGGATGCGGATGGGGCGCCAAGGCCCACACCCCGAGGGGCCGGTGGAGTACTGAGTCCCCGTCGCTCAATGGGGAACCCGATCGGCGGAGACAGGGGATTGCCTACGCGCATTCGCCTCAGAAGTCCTCGTCCGGGTGAACCTCGCAGTGGGGCCCACCCGATTCTGCGAGGAACGAGAGCGCCTTTCACGCCCTCCGAGTTCCAACCGAAGGCAAAGCAACCACACCCTAGGCCCAGGCCCTTCCTTCGAGCGCCAAGCCAAACCGCGCTCTTCAGCGCATCCGAAGCTAGACAGCCCCGGCACGCCTGGCGCACCCTGAAGCGGTCCTGCGTCCGCCTTGCTCCCGCCTCGATGCGCAATAGAAATCCTACCGGACCCGAGCAGCGCTGCTTTGATCTATATCAACGATCTCGCGAACGCACAGCGCTTGCGGCTGGCGCGCACCAACGGGTGTCCCGCGAGCCGGAGACTAGTGCAGCTGCGGTTTCTTGAGAAAGTCGTT
>Ga0335084_10003351_pt1 | contig 15594 bp, 13 predicted proteins | sample Lox_Sample_44_FD_206721 | JGI IMG/M metagenome (GOLD analysis project Ga0335084, IMG submission 206721) | Soil microbial communities from Loxahatchee National Wildlife Refuge, Florida, United States - Lox_Sample_4.4 | ecosystem: Environmental > Terrestrial > Soil > Wetlands | place: USA... | reverse complement strand
GGCGACGGCGAGTACCGGCTCCGCGTCCGCCGCGGCGTCCTCCGGCAACTCGGAGGGGAGCTGCTGGAAGACACGGCCGGGCTCGACCGGGACCGGGATGCGTTGTCGCATCAGCTCGAGGAGGCCTTCGAGGCGCGAGCCGCCGCCGGTGACGAGCACCTTCGAGATCCGGGCCTCGCGCGCCTGCGCCGTGTAGAACTCGAGCGACGACCGGATCTCATCGACGAACGCCGCGGCGCGTTGTAGGGCGACCTGGCGAACCTGCTGCGGCGCGGGCGCGCCCTCGACGGGTTCGCCGCGCTTGAGACGCTCCGCCACGTCATCGTCGACGCCGATCGAGCGGGCGATCGCGACGGTGACGTCGCGGCCGCCGCTCGGCAGGATCCGGACGAACCGCGTGGCTCCCCGACTGTGCACCACGATGTTCGTCACGTGGGCGCCGACGTCGACGATCGCTTCCTCGCCCGCATCTTCAAGGTCCATCGCGACGTCGGGGGTGCCGATCGCGCGTACGAGCGCGAACGGGATCAGGTCCAGGCCGAGGGGCTCCAGCTTCGCGTCCGTCACGACCTGCACGACCTGATCGACCATGACGCGTTGGGCCGCGACGAGCAGCATCCGGAGCATCTTGCGGTCATCCTGTTCGAACTCTCCGATGGGGTCGTAGTCCAGGACCGCTTCGTCGACGGACATCGGGATGAACTCCTGCACCTGCAGGCCGAGCGAGGCACGCAGCTCCTTCTCGGGCAGGAACGGCAGCGCGATCTCGCGGACCACCACCCGCTGGTTGCCCACCCCGAGCCAGACCTGCCGGTTCTTGAAGCCCACATCGCTCCAGAGCTGGCGGATCGCGTCGGTGACGGCCAGCGGATCGCGGACCTCGCCGTTCTCGACGGCGTCGGGCGGGAGGGGGACCTGACCGGCCCGCACGACGGAGGGCTGCCGGCTGACCGACAGTTCGGCGGCGCGCACGGCGGTGGACCCGATGTCGAGCCCGATGCGGCCTTTCGCCATCTACCGATCCTCCACGTGGACCGAACGCTCCTCGAGGAAGCGATGGAGGTCCGCGTCACGCAGCCGGTAGTTCTTCCCGACCCGCACCGCGGGGAGCTCGCCGTTCTTGATCAGCCGGTACACCGTCATGTTCGACACGCGCATCGCCGCCGCGACCTCGGCCACCGTCAGGAGGCCGCCACCGGTCACGAACGCCTGCGGTTCGCTCACCCTCTCACCGTCCTGCTGCCGTGCTCCACATGGCACATGTTCCTCATGTGCCACATGTGCCACATCCGTACTCATGAGCCACATAGAGCTCAGCGAGCGTGCCTACGAAACACTAGGGGGCAGACCTAGTCAAACATCTGGGGCAACGAGTTTCGGGGGCCTCCAAGGGGCGAGGGGACCGGCGCTCAGGTGACCGAGCCGAGGTACCACGAGGCGAGTCGCTCCCCCACCAGCACCGCCGCGATCGCGCCTGCCGCGAGGGACGGTCCGAACGGGATCGCACCCTTGCGGCCGCGTCCGGCGGCCAGCGCGCCGAGACCCGCGATCCCGCCGAGGAGGATCGCGATGCCGGCGGCGACCGCCACGTACCGGAGACCGAGGGCGCCGAGCACGAGCCCGATCAGGCCGGTCAGCTTCACGTCCCCCATGCCCATACCGCCGGGCGCGATCAGAGCGATCACGAGGAAGAAGCCGCCGTAGGCGAGCGCGCCGATCACCGCGCCGGCCGGGTTCAACTCCTGGCCGAACGCCCAGCCGAGCGCGATCAGTGTGGCGAACGCGACGAACGACGGGTACGTGATCCGGTTCGGGATGATCCGCCGCTCGAGGTCGATCGCGGCCACGGCCAGCATCACCGCGCAGAACGCGCACAGGAGGACGATGAGATAGGGCGAGGTCCAGACCGCGGCGGTGCCGGCGAACGCGGCTGCGGTAGCGAGCTCCAGCAGCGGGTATCGGGCCGGGATGCGCATCCCGCACGTCCGGCACCGGCCCCGCAGGAGCAGGTACGACAGGACCGGGATGTTGTCACGCGGCGCGATCGGGGTGCCGCAGCCCGGGCAGCGGGACCGGGGGCGGACGATCGACCCCTTGTTGGGGACGCGATCGACGACGACGGTCAGGAAGCTGCCGAACGCCAAGCCGAACAGGGCGGCGACGAACGCTCGGAAGGCGGTCTCCACGGCCGGCCGATCGTACGCGTGCTCAGGCGGGGTTCCGGGAGCCCGGCATCACTGGCACGTCGTGGGGATGGTGCCGGAGCTCGATCCCTTGCACTCGATCCACGTGACGATCTGCCACGCCGCCGCGACCGGGTTCAGGAAGAACGGCGGGGATTGATACTTCATGCGCTGGTCGTAGGAGTAGCTCTTCGTGTACCCGGACGTGCCGCTCGTTCCGACCGTGCCGCGGTACTTCTGCGCGATCGCGCCGTAGGCCGTGATCGCCCCGAGCGGCGTGTCGTCCCCGTACTGGTAGTTCTGCACCCGGAACGAGTGGTTCACCGACAGCATCGCCGCCTGGATCGTGGGGTTGTTGAAGGAGCTCGTCAGGCCGCCTGCCACGTCGTCGAGGTCGTAGTACCCGTTGACCTTGCTCCCGTTGTCGCACGGCGCGCTTCCCGATCCACAGTCACCGACCGGGTGGTAGATCTCGACGTAGTTGTTCGCCACCAGGCCGAGCAGGTCGCTGCCGCCCGTGCCGCCCTGGTACGTCACGTTGCCGATGATGTCGATGTTGTTGTCGGCCGCGATCGACAGCCGCCCCTTGAGCGTGCCCTTGAGGAAGACGTCGCCGTTCATGCACCCGTACTGCGAGATGTCGTACTTCTGCGGGTAGCCGAGCGGGTGCTGGACCGTCGCGGTCCCGCCGAGCTGCGTGGATGTGATGCAGCTCGCGCTGTAGTTCGGATCGCTCGAGGACGCCGGAACGTTCTGCACGTAGATCACGCCGTTCGACGGGAGCGGGATGTTCGTGCCCGGCTGGCAGTTGTTCGGGGCCGCCGGCCACTTCGTGAACGGGCTCACGACCGTCATGGTGCCGTTCGAGTTGAGGGTGATCGACGTGGGACCGGTGAACAGACAGCCGGTGCCGGCGAGCGTCGCGTCCGCGTTCGACTTCATCGAGACGTTGCTCGGAGGCATCGTCAGCGGGTCGGCGTACTTCGGGTCCCCCGCCCGGGCGAACGTCGGGTTGTTGTTCGAGCAGCCGGAGTTCGTGCGGTAGCGCTTCACGGGCGTCCCGGCTCCCTGCCAGCTGGTGGTCACGTTGCCGTTGAACGTGGGGTTGCCGCAGACGAGGATGGCGTCGTTCGAGTGCAGTGGTCCGTTGATCACGTCGCCCGAAGAGAAGTTGATGTCGACGCAGTGGCTGTTGTCGTAGGGAGGTCCTCCGGGGCGCCCCTCGTACCAGTGCTGCGCGCAGTTGTCCTGCGCCCACGCGGAGTTGCTGTTGTTCACGCCGGAGATGGGGTAGGCGGCCGGGTCGCTCGTCTCGTAGTCGGTGAAGTACAGGTAGTCGATGAACGCGCGGCGGCGGAAGGTGGCCTGGACGGTTCGCGTCGACGTCCCCGACCGCCCGGTCGCCCACACGATGATCGCCCCCTGCGTCACCAGGCAGGAGGTGTCGACGCTGTACTGGAAGGTCGCGCCGGTCGACGAACCGGGGACCGGCACCCAGCTCGTGAACGCCGGGTTGGCGTCGGGCGGGGTCGCCAGGCTCGGATACGCACCGCAGGTCCCGGTCGCGGGCGGCGGGTGCGCACCGTAGAGGTAGTACTGGTCGTTCTGGTTCAGGCGGTAGAGGTAGTCGTCCAGGCCGGCCTCCGCCGCGGTCAGCGCCGCGTTCCAGTCCTGGTCCCGGCGCGAGATGGGCATCGATCCGATCGCGTAGGCCATCGTGCTTGCCACGAGGATCAGCAACACGAACGTGACGAGCAACACCGTGATGAGGGCGACGCCCTCCTCCCCGTCACGACGGACGCGGCGCAGCAGCCGATGCAGGGACGGCGTCGTCATGGGCTCGGGCTCGGGATAGGGTTGTACTCGACGTTCGCCAGCCGGACCCGGTTGACGAGGGTCGTGCAGGGCACCGCGTAGTTGGTCTGCTGACGAACGGAGAAGGCGATGCCGACGGCGTTCACCTGGATCCGGTTCGCCGCCACCAGGGGCGTGTCGGTCGACAGGAACGCGGTGGGGATCCCGTTGGCGTCGTCGTACCAATACGTGAACACCTGGCTGCTCGATGGACAGTTCGAGGTCGCGTTCGCGATGTACTTGCCCACGATCCGCGTCGAATAGGTCCCGCTGTACACGCCGCCCGAGAGCGTGCCGTACACGCAGTTCGGCGGCGCGTCGGTCGTGGGGTTCGCATCCGAGATGACCTGCTCGCGCAGGATCGGCGGCGTCTGGGAGGTATCGACGAACAGGTGGATGATGTCGGGGCACGCCGTCGCGGTGGAGTTCTCCGTCAGCGTGAGGTTCGCGTAGAACCACATCTCCTGGTTCGCGGTGTACGGGGCAGCGTTGCCGGTGACCCAGCCCGCGGGCGCGCACGGCTGCGTCTGCGCCGGCGACGTCGCCGTGCAGGCCGTCACGTCGAACGGTGAGGTGGTCGGCGTGATCCGGGCCGCGGTGCGGATGTCCTTCGACACGTCGTCCATCAGGGTCCGCGCCTCGTCGAGGTTCTGCAGGCGGAGGTTCGCGCCCGCGGAGGCGTTCTCCATGACGATGAATGTCCGGGTGACGAACCCGAGCACCACCGACATGATCGAGATGACCACCACGAGCTCGACGAGCGTGACGCCGTCCTGAGCGTCCGCCCGACGCAGGAGCTGCGACAGGCGCTTCACGAGACGGTCACCGTCAGCGCGGCCGGGTTGTTCGCGTTCAGCGGGTTGAGGGTAACGTTCGCGTTCCCGGTGCTCGCGCCGCTCGTCGCGGTGATCTTCCAGGTGCCGTACGGCAGCGCCATGGACACCAGCCCGCTCGCGTTGCTCGTCCCGAGCGTGTACGCCTCGGCGGTCGGGCACCCCGGGTCGCTCGAAACGCCGGAGGGCACCACGTGTGTCGCGGTGACCGAGTAGCCCGACTTCAGCGTCGCGCCCTTCATCACCGTGACCTGCAAGGCCGGCAGCTGCACGGAGCCGGAGCTGCTCTGGCCCGGCGTCATGACGATCGCGGCCGGACGGGTCGCGCCCGGGTAGTAGGCGGTGCCGGACGGGCTGACCCCGATCGGATCGGCGTCGGAGCACAAGCCCGCCCAGGGCTGGTAGCCGTCGGCGTACGGGAACAGGCCGGTGATCGTGCGCGGGTTCCCGGAGCCGGTGGCCGGCTTCACGCCGAGCGGCACCAGGTGCGTGTTGCCGAGCGCGATCGGCACCGCGTTCGGCACCGCGTACCCGCCGTTGCCCTGCAGGGTCAAGACCAGGGTGGACGCGGAGTCGTACTGGAACTGCACGGTGCTCGTCGAGCCCGCCTTGACCGTCACCGTCTGGGGCGGCGCGGCGTTCCCTTGGCCGTCGACCTTCCCGGCGCCCGACAGGGTGACGACGTAGGTCCCGATCGGCTCGAAGGCGAAGAACGCGCACCCGTCGCTCGAGGTGATGGCGGCATCGGAGACACCGGTGGAGGCGATCGACACCGTGACGCCCGGCGCGGGCGCGCCGTCGCGCGTGAGGACCGTCACGGCGATGTGTCCGTCCGTCGAGTCGTAGATGCCGACCGGTGGCGTCACCACCGTGCTCGAGGTCACGGGTGGCACCCCGCGCATGTCGATCCAGCTGACCGAGGTCACGACGGAGATGTAGGCGAGCGGGTTCGCGGTGCTGGGTGGTGCCTGGCACGGCCCCGGGGTCGCCCCGGTCTCGCTCTTGTAGACCCACCGCGTGTACTGCGAGAAGGTGTAGGGGACGCCGTCGACGCTCGTGCTCGAGGTGGTCGGCTGTGCCTGCTGCGTGACGTCGTTGAGGTCGTCGAAGTCCATGCTCCGGACGGTGTCCATCTGCTGGGACGCGAGGTTCGCGGCGATCGATCGGTTGCGGTTCTGGCGGGTCAGGTTGAGCGAGCTCGCCATGCCGACCGCGAGGCCCGTGATGACGAGGCCGAAGATGAAGATGGCCATCATCATCTCGACCATCGTGAAGCCCGCCTCGTCGCCCGAGCGGCGCGAAGCGGAACGCAGCTGGTGGAGTACGCGCATCATCTGGGCCCGCCTGTCACTGTCCGTCACTTAGTGGTCGGCAGGCCGGGGGGTCCCCTTGAGGGGTCGGCCGAGGTCCTGCGGCGGGCCAGCGGGAGCGCGTCCGAGGGAGGAGGGGACCTCCGAGGCGGCGCGGGCGCCCGTGGAAGGATGTCGCCATGGGCGAGGACCGAGGCTGGCGGCGGCTCGCCCTCCCGTGCCTGATCCTGCTGGCGGCGGCGGTCCTGCGGCTGTGGTCGCTGCCCTCCCCGCCAAGCCTCTACTGGGACGAGCAGTACTACGTCTTCGACGCGGAGGTCTACCTGCACGGCGGGTTCGGCCAGCCGGTCGGCAACCCGCCGCCGGTCAAGATCGACGACGAGGGGACGTGGATCCACCCGCCCATGGGGAAATGGATCATCGCGCTCCTGGGGGTGGGGCCGCTCGGCCTGCACGCGTTCGGCTGGCGGCTCCCCTCGGCGCTGTTCGGGATCGCGGGCGTCGCCCTGCTCTACCTGCTGGCTCTGCGGCTCTGGGGATCCCCCGGGTGGGCGGCCTTCGCGGCGGTCCTGCTCGCGTTCGACGGCCTGCACATCGTCCAGAGCCGGCTTGCGATGCTCGACATCTTCCTGTCGACGTTCATCATCGCCGGGTTCCTGTTCCTCGTCCTGGACCGCCAGCGGCTCGGTCGGGCGGCCGCGACGCGGTGGCCTCGGACCACGAGGGTCTTCGGCTCACCGTGGCGCCTGTGGGCGGGCGTGGCCTTCGGGGCGGCGGTCGCGACGAAGTGGTCGGGCTTCTACGCACTGGCGCTGGCCGTGCTGCTGTGCGCCGTGTGGAGCCTCCGGCGCGACGGCCCCCGGGACCGGTCGCGCGCGCGCGAGGCCGCGACGATCGGGCTGTCGCTGGCGGTCGTGCCGCTGCTCGTCTACCTCCTCAGCTACGGCGCCTTCTTCTCCCAGCACGGGTTCGCCGTGCACGACTTCGTGACGTTGCAGATCCGCATGCTCCAGTACCAGGAGCACCACCTGAAGGTGCAGCCGGAGAACTCGCGCCCGTGGACCTGGCCGCTGCTGCTGCATCCGATCCAGTACTTCGCCGAGACCCGGGGCACGTCGGTGAGCAAGATCGTCGCGCTCGGCAACCCCGTGCTCTGGTGGGGGTTCCTGCTGTCGCTGCCGGTGGCGGCGTTCACCGCGCTCCGGCGCCCTCGCTGGCAGGAAGCGGTGGCGTTCGGCGGGTACGCGGCGATGTTCCTGCCCTGGCTCCTCGTCCCCCGGAGTCAGTTCATCTTCTACATGCTGCCCGCGGTCCCGTTCATGTGCCTGTGCCTGGCGGCCACGCTCCGTCGCCTCCCGGGACGATGGAGCCGCGGCGTGGGGATGACGTTCGCCGCCGCGACCATCGTCGTCGGGTTGGCGTACGCGCCGGTGTGGACCGGGGTGTGGATCCCGCGCACGTGGGCGGACGGGCTCCGGCTGCTCCCCCGGTGGCCGCTCTAGAGCGAGCTGCCCGGCGCTACGACCAGCTGGAGGCCACCTGGGCGACGGGAACGGCACAGGCGCCGGCGGCTTGCCCGTACCGGGTCCCGGCGTTGGAGTCGTCGGAGATGTAGAAGCACGTGTTCGAGGTCGACCAGCGGGCGGCGGCCCACGTCGTCGTCGACAGCACCGCGACCCCGACCAGGTTCGGCGTGTTCCCGACCGCCGCCGCCTGGTAGGTCAGGGATGACTCGACGTCCTTGAGGTTCTGCGTGCAAGGGGCCGTGGCCGGGGGGGCCGTGGCGCACGCGTAGGAGCTGCCGTCCGCGAAGAGGATCTTCGCGGCGACGAGCGCGTGCCGCAGGTCCGACTGCGCGGCGCGGTCCTGCGCTCTGGTCCGGGCGCCGAGGAACGTCGGCAACGCGATCGCCATGAGGATGCCGATGATCAGGACGACGACCATCAGCTCGATGAGGGTGAAGCCCTCGTCGTTGCGGATGCGCTTCCGCAATGCCGTGATCATGCTGCGATCGCCTCCTTCCATCGCCTCGCGACGCCTTGCCGGCTCCTGATGAGCGAAGGGGCGGCCCGAAGGCCGCCCCCTCGTTCTGGGTGAACCACGGCTCCCGGGGGAGCCGGAGGTTCGCCGACTAGCTCCAGCTCGCCGCGGCTGCGAGCGCCATGGTCGGCGCGACGCAGGCGCCTGCGGCCTGGCCGTACTTCGTGCCCACCGCCGAGTCATCGGAGATGTAGAAGCAGTTGTTCGAGGCGGACCAACGACCCGCCGCCCACTGCGTGGCGGAGACCACCGTGACGCCCACCTGCGTGGTCACGCTACCTGCGGCGCCGGCCACGTAGTTCAGTGACGGCTCGACGCTGGACAGGCTCTGCGTGCACGGAGCAACCGCAGCGGAGCCCGTGGCACAGGTGTACGAACTGGCGTCCGTGTAGATGGTCTTCGCAGCAACGAGCGTGTTGCGAAGATCCGACTGCGCGGCACGGTTCTGCGCACGCGTCCGGGCGCCGAGGAACGTCGGCAGAGCGATGGCGATCAGGATGCCGATGATCAGAACGACCACCATCAGCTCGATGAGGGTGAAGCCTTCGTCCTCGTGGACGCGCTTCATGAGTCCCTTGAGCATCTGCCTTCGCCTCCTTTCCTGGAGCTTGGCGCACCCCCGTGGTGCGCGTTCCAAGGAGGTTTCGGTCGAAGGTGGCCCTACCTGTAGCTCCCCTCGAGAAGAAGGCGGAAGGAAACGACGAGGGCGGACGCCTTCCGCCGCAGGGTGGACGTGGGAAGGGCCCGGGGCGCGTCGCACCCCGGGCCCCGAAGACCCCACCTGACCGTAGCCCTACTGGATCAGCTTGATGATGTTGAACATCGGCATGTAGAGGGCGACCACCGCCGCGCCCACGGCGCCACCGATGACCGCGATCAAGAGCGGTTCGATCAAGGAGGTCAGGGAGTCCACGGAGGCCTCGACCTCATCGTTGTAGAACGTGGCCACCTTCTCGAGCATCACGTCGACCTGGCCGGTCTCCTCCCCGACCGCGAGCATCTGCACGACCATCGGCGGGAAGACCCGGTAGCGCGCGAGCGGCTTCGCCATCGACTCACCGTCGCGGACGCTCGCCTGCACGTCGGTGATCGCCTTCGAGATGACCTTGTTGTTCACGGTGTCGCTCACGATGTCGAGGGACTGCAGGATCGGAACGCCCGAGCGCAGCAGCATCGACAAGGTCGAGGCGAACCGGGCCAGCGCGCTCTTGTGGAACAGCTGTCCGAAGATCGGAACCCGCAGCTTCATCCCGTCGACGGCCTCGCGGCCGGACGGCGTCTTGCGCCACCGCCGGAAGAAGAAGCGCCCGACGATCAGCCCGATCAGCACGATGTACCAGAAGTTCTTGAAGATGTCGGACACGCCGATGAGCATCCGCGTCGGCAGCGGCAGGCTGCCGCCGAGCCCGGCGTAGATGTTCTTGAACTGCGGCACCACGAACAGGAGCATCGCGGTCAGGATCAAGCTGACGAGCGCGACGACCGCGACGGGATACGTCATGGCCGCCTTGATCTTTCCGCGCAGCTTGACCTCGGTCTCGATCATGTCGGCGAGCCGGAGCAGGACGCTGTCGAGCGAGCCGCCCGTCTCTCCGGACTTCACCATCGAGACGTAGAGGTCGTTGAAGATCTTCGGGTGCTTCGCGAGGGCGGCGGACAGCGACGACCCCTGCTCGACGCTGGCCCGTACCACGGTGAGGACCCGGGCGAGCTCCTTGTTCTCGGTCTGCTCGGACAGGATCGCGAGGGCACGCAGGATCGGCAAACCGGAGTTGACCATCGTCGCGAACTGCCGCGAGAAGACGGCGATCTCCTTGAGCTTGACCTTCTTCTTGGTCAGCTCGATGTTCATCCCGCGCTTCTGCCGGCCGACCTCGAGCGGCGTGTAGCCCTGCTCGCGGAGGCGCTGCAGGACGAGGGCCTCGTTGTCTGCCACGAGCGTGCCCGTGACGACGTGGCCGCCCTTGTCGCGGACCTTGTACGCGTAGGTCTCAGCCATCCTCGTTCACCCCCTCACATGCTGTTCGACGAGCCGTTCCCGGTGTTCGAGGAGCCGTAGACGTCCATCGACGACCCGAACGAACCGCTGCCCGACCCCCACCCGGTGCCGTCGTCGAACGAGCTTCCGCCCGAGTACGCGGAGATCGCGGCGGACCCGATCAGGCGCTGGAGCTCCTCGGGGTCGTGGCACCGTTCGAACGCCATCTGCTGGGTGATCCGCCCCGCCTTGACGTGCGCGGCCAGCGACATGTCCATCGTCTGCATGCCGTAGCGGCCGCCGGCCTGCATCGCGGAGTAGACCTGGTGGACCTTGCCCTCCCGGATCAGGTTGCGGATGCCGGGGGTGGCCACCATGACCTCCGAGGCCACGACGCGCCCCTGCTGGTCGGCCGTCGGGATCAGCTGCTGCGTCACGACGCCCTGCAGCGTCGTCGACAGCTGGACCCGGACCTGCTGCTGCTGGTGCGGCGGGAACACGTCGATGATCCGGTCGATCGTCTGCGGCGCGTCCTGCGTGTGCAGCGTGGCGAAGACGAGGTGCCCGGTCTCGGCCGCGGTGATCGCGGTCGCGATCGTCTCGAGGTCCCGCATCTCGCCGACCAGGATCACGTCGGGGTCCTGCCGCAGGACGTGCTTGAGGGCCGACGCGAAGCTGTGCGTGTCGGCGCCGATCTCCCGCTGGTTCACGACGCACTTCTTGTGCTTGTGCAGGAACTCGATCGGGTCCTCGACGGTCATGATGTGGCCGGCCCGCTCCGTGTTCACGACGTCCACCATCGCGGCGAGCGTGGTCGACTTGCCCGACCCCGTCGGCCCGGTCACCACGACGAACCCACGCGGGAACCTCGCGAGGTCCGCCGCGACCGGGGGCAGACCGAGTTCGTCCATCCCTTGGATGTCGAACGGGATCACCCGGAAGACGGCCCCGACCGCGTCCCGCTGCATGAACACGTTCACGCGGAAGCGCGCGCGGCCCGGCAGTGAGTACGACATGTCGAGCTCGAGCTCCTGCTCGAAGCGCTCGCGCATCTTCTGGGGCAGGATCGCGTAGATCATGCCCTGCAACGCCCGCGGGGAGAGCAGCGGGTACTCATCCAGGCGCTCCAGCTCCCCGTGCACGCGCACGACCGGGGGCGTGCCCGCCGTGAGATGCAGGTCCGACCCCTTGCGGTCGAGCAACTTCCCGAGCAGTTCCGGGACCGGGACCTGAAGATCGTCTTCGGTCGGCGCTACCGTGCTCATCCTCACTTCACCACCCTTGCGACCTCGTCCAATGATGTGATCCCCATCCGTGCCTTCTCGAGGCCGTCCTCGCGGAGCGTCATCATGCCCTGCTGGATGGCCACGTCCCTGATTGCATCGGCAGACGAACGCTCCACCGTGAGCCGCTCGATCTCTTCGCTCATCTGCATGACCTCGTAGAGGCCGATCCGGCCCCGGTAGCCCGTGTTCGAGCAGGCGGGGCACCCCTGCGCCTTCCACAGCTGGGGCACCTCGTTCCACAGCCACTCTGGGTAGCCGGCGGCCTGGAGCTCGGCCTGCTCGGGCTGGTAGCCCTGCTTGCAGCGCTCGCAGAGGACGCGGGCGAGCCGTTGCGCCACCACCGCGTCGATCGCGGAGGCCACGAGGAAGGTCTCGACGTCCATCTCGACGAGGCGAGTGATGGCCGAGGCTGCGTCGTTCGTGTGCAGGGACGAGAGCACGAGGTGACCGGTGAGTGCGGCCTCGATCGCGATCGTGGCCGTCTCCTTGTCCCGGATCTCACCGATCAGCACGATGTCGGGGTCGGCGCGCAGGATCGACCGCAACGCCGAGGCGAACGTCAGCCCGGCCTTCGGGTTCACCTGCACCTGGTTGACGCCGGCCAGCCGGTACTCGACCGGATCCTCGACGGTGATGATGTTCTTGGATTCCTCGTTCAGGATGTTGAGCGTCGAGTACATCGTGGTGGACTTCCCCGAACCGGTCGGGCCGGTGACGAGGATCGCCCCGTACGGCTTCTTGAAGGACACCGCGAACCGCTTGTAGGAGTCCTCGAGGAATCCGAGGTCCTCCAGGCGGAGCAGCGCGTTCGACTTGTCGAGCACGCGGATCACGACCTTCTCGCCGTAGACGGTCGGCAGCGTCGCGACACGCAGGTCGAGCGCCGTGGCGCCCACCTTCATAGAGATCCGGCCGTCCTGCGGCACACGCTTCTCCGCGATGTTCAGGTCCGCCATCACCTTCAGGCGGCTGATCAGCCCGCCCTGGATGTTCTTCGGCGCCGGCGGCATCGGCTCGTGCAGGACGCCGTCGACGCGGAACCGGATGCGCACGTTCCGCTCCGCCGGCTCGAGGTGCACGTCCGATGCGCGGTCGCCGACCGCCTGCGTCATGATCGCGTTCACGAGCTTCACGATCGGCGCGTCCTCGAGCGCCGCCTCGAGATCCTCCGTGCTCTCGGAGTCGCCCGCTTCGGCGAGGATGTCGGCCATCGCCTCGACCTGCGAGTCGAGGCCGGCGAACTTCTGGATCGCGTGTTCGACGTCGTTCGCGGTCGCCACCACCGGCTGGACGTCGCGGCCCGTGATGGTGCGGATGTCGTCCAGCGCGTAGACGTTCGCCGGATCCGACATCGCCACGAGGAGACGGCCGTCGCGTTCGCCGATCGGCAGCGCGCGGTACCGGCGGGCGAGCGATTCCGGCAGGAGCACGGTCGCGGTCGCGTCGACCGGGAACTCGCTCAGATCGACGAACTCGAGCCCGACCTGCTCCGCGAGCGCGCGGACCAGATCCGACTCCTTGATCATCCCCAGGTCGATCAGCACGCGGCCGAGCGACTTCGGGGTCTTGCGGTGTTCTTCGAGCGCAGACTCGAGTTGCTCGGGGGTGATGTACCCGAGCTCGATGAGGATCTGGCCGAGCTGTTTCGACTTCCGCTTGACCGTCGTCATCTCGCCCTCGAGGTTCCGTTCGGGCTAGGCCGTTGGCTGGGGTCTTCAGGAGTTCTCTTCGTCACCGTCCCCATCTGCCTGTAGCAATCCCGAGAACTCTTTGGCCAGCATCACGCGGTCGACCTCGCCGAGCTCGTCCTCGTCGTCGCCCCCGGGTCCATCGTCCATCGCCCGATCGGGGGACCCGAGCTGGTGCGGCTCGCGCCGGATCTCGACCTCGACGGCGGGCTCCTCCGCATATGCCGGAGCCACGATCTCGACCGGCGGCGCCTCGCGGATCGGCGCGGTCGCCACGGGGGGCGGCGCGACGGCCTCTGGACCGGCGGTCCCGAGCGCCGCGGCGGCGGATTCGGCTTCCAGGCGAGCGAACGGCGAGGACTCCGATCCGAACGCGGTCGGACGGCCGCCGGCCGTCACATCCTCGGCCTCGCGGGTCGCCATCCGTACGGCCTCGGCGGGCGTGACGTCCGGGATCTCGGCCGGAGGGGGCCGCTGCTCGGGCGGGGGTCGGACGGGGTCGGGCGCGCGCTGCCCCTGCTCGGCGGCCAGCGCCTGCCTGCGCCACCCGGACAGCTGCTCCGGCGGCTCGGCACGATCGGAGCCGCCACCCGCGCCCACGTCCGCCAGCGGACGCTGGGGCGGCGCGGCGGCTATATCCGCCTGGTCTCCGGCCCACGCGCGTTCCTGCGGCGGCGGCGCCGTCCCGGCGGTCGCCGGCGCGACCTGTGGCCGGTCCGCCGGCGGATGCAGTGACGTCCGCGGCCGCCCGGACGGCGCGCCGGGCGCGTCGGGGACCTTCAGGGTGTCACCCTTCTTCGCCCGGCTCTCCTCGGCGGCGAGGACCGCCTGCTCGAGCTGATCCAGCAGGACGCCCGGACGCACCGCCGTGCCCGAAACGACGAACGCCGCGTACGGCCCGCGGTGGACGTAGGCCCACATCTGATCGGAGAACTCGACGAATCCCCGGCGGGCCTCGCCGACGTTGACGAACTTCAGCCACGCCGGCTTGAAAGCCTGCTCGTCCTCCTCCGGATAGGCGCCCAGCACCATGCCGTCGCGAGACAGCACCAGACAACCTCGCACGTCGTCCATGGTGAGGACGACGCGCTGAGCGAGCGCGGCATATTCGTCCATTCCTCTTCCCGAGGCATCGGCGGAGGCCGCACGTGCTTGAGGGAACGCGCGCGGCCGTGCGTTCAGCCGCGCCCGGCGGAGGCCGCCAGGGCGGCGGCCGACATCACTTCCAGCGGAGCCGGCCTGCCGGTCCAGAGCTCGAACGAGAGGGCCGCCTGGTGCAACAGCATGCCGAGGCCGCCGAACGCCGTCGCGCCGGCCGCGCGCGCCGCCGTGTGCAACGCGGTTTCCGGCGGGTCGTAGCGCACGTCGATCACGAGCGTGTCCTCGCCGACCGGCGGAAGGCTCGAGACGACCTCGACGGGTGTGGCGTTCACGATCAGGTCGGCCGGGCGGCCGGGCGCCTCCTCGATCGACACGACGTCGAGGGCCGTTCCGAGTCCCTCCAGCGCCGAGCGAAGCGCGGCGGCTCGCGCCGGCTCGCGAAGCGCCACCGTCAGTCGAGCGAGCTCGGCCCGCGCCAGCGCCAGCGCGCACGCGCGCGCCGCGCCGCCCGCGCCGAAGAGCAGCGCGGTCCTGCCCGTCGGTTCGAACCCCGCGTCGCGCCGAAGGAACCGATCGAACCCGGGCGCATCCGTGTTGTGTCCGGTCATCCCGTCGGCATCGATCACCACGGTGTTGACGGCGTGCAGGCGCCGCGCGTCGTCGGAGAGCCGGTCCATCGCCTCGGCGGCGGCATCCTTGTGCGGCATCGTGACGTTCGCCCCGGCGAAGCCGAGCGCGCGGAGGCCCTCGAGCGCGGCCGACGCCGACCCGGGCGAGACCGGCAGCGGCACGTAGATCCAATCGAGCTGCAGGGCCGAGAACGCCGCGTTGTGGATCGCCGGGGAGAGGCTGTGCTCGACCGGCCACCCGATGATGCCCACCGTGCGGGTGCCGCCGGAGATCGGGGCCGGCCCGCTCACGTCATCCAAGACATTCCCGCACGTTGCGCAGGTGCTGCGCGTACGTCGTGGCGAACCGCTGCACGCCGGCGCCGTCCTTCGGACACAGCACGTAATAGAGGTATCGGGTGTCCGCCGGATGCAATGCGGCCTCGAGCGACGCGCGCCCCGGGCTCGCGATCGGGGTCGGCGGCAACCCCTCGTTGATCCGGGTGTTGTACGGCGTATCGGTCTGCAGGTCGGCGGTCGACAGCTTGCCGTCCGGCGTCGGATCGTCGTACAGCAGGGTCGCGTCGATGCCGAGGGTCATGTGCCGCGCGATCCGGTTGTAGATCACGCTGGCGACGAGGGGCCGTTCCTCGTCCACCTGGGCCTCGCGCTCGATCATCGAGGCGACGATCACCACCTGATAGGGCGTGAGG
>Ga0335084_10003350_pt1 | contig 15595 bp, 13 predicted proteins | sample Lox_Sample_44_FD_206721 | JGI IMG/M metagenome (GOLD analysis project Ga0335084, IMG submission 206721) | Soil microbial communities from Loxahatchee National Wildlife Refuge, Florida, United States - Lox_Sample_4.4 | ecosystem: Environmental > Terrestrial > Soil > Wetlands | place: USA... | reverse complement strand
GCTGCTGGGGCTGCTCGGCGTGCCACGCAACATGCTGCCCAAGGTTGTGGCCTCTTCGGGCGTCGCGGGCGAGACCGCTCCCGACCTGTTCGGGGCGGCCATTCCGCTGGCCGGCATCGCGGGAGATCAGCAAGCCGCCTTGTTCGGCCAGCGCTGCGTGTTGCCCGGGATGGTGAAGAACACATACGGCACCGGTTGTTTCATGCTGATGCACACGGGCGACCGCGCGGTGGATTCGCACAAGGGACTGCTCACGACCGTGGCTTGGCGCTTTGGCGGACGCCGGGAGTTCGCGCTCGAAGGCAGCGTCTTCATCGCCGGGGCGGCGGTCCAATGGCTGCGCGACGGACTGGGTGTGATCCGCGAAGCGAGCGAGGTCGACGCCTTGGCCGCATCGGTCCCGGACACCGGTGGCGTCTACGTTGTGCCCGCGTTCGCCGGCCTCGGCGCGCCGCATTGGGATCCGCACGCGCGCGGGACGATCCTCGGACTTACGCGCGGATCCAGCAGCGCGCACTTGGCTCGGGCCACGCTCGAGTCGATCGCTTACCAGACCGCGGACATCCTCGAAGCGATGCAAGCCGACTCTGGTATCGCATTACGAGAGCTGAGGGTCGATGGTGGCGCTGCGCGCAGTGACCTGCTGATGCAATTTCAAGCCGATGTCCTGGGGGTGCCGGTGGTCCGCCCCGACCTGCTCGAGGCGACGGCGCTCGGAGCGGCCTATCTGGCAGGGCTCGGATCCGGGTATTGGCCCGATGCCGCCGCCATCGACGGACCCGCGAGGGCCGGCCGCGTCTTCCAGCCCCGTCTCGGCGACGCAGAGCGGGGCCAACGGCGCGCCGGGTGGCTGCGGGCGGTCGCTCGGGCTAAAGACTGGGCCCGGGGCGTCGATTAGCCTGTTCAGGGAGGACAGCGCCAGCCCATCCAAGCCGACTCCAGGCAACTGGCAAACCGGATCGACAACGAGCGGATCGCATTCACAGCGCGTGAGGTTGCCAGGCCCCGCAGCAGGGGGCCTCAACGGAGCCATGGCCAGGATCGCGATATTCAACCAGAAGGGCGGCGTCGGAAAGACGACCACGTCGCTGAACCTGTCTGCGGCGCTGACTCGACGCGGCATGGCGCCGCTCACTCTGGACCTGGACCCTCAGGCGCATCTTTCCGCCATCACAGGCACCGCCGTCGCCAACGCCGAGGACAGCATCTTCGGCTTCTATCAGACGCAGCGACCGCTCGCCCAGCTGATCCGCGAGGGGCACGGCGGCTGGCCCGTGATCCCGGCGCACGTCGAGCTCTCCAAGGTCGACTCCCAGTATGGAAAGGGGCCGCATGTTCTGAATCGCCTCAACTCGGGCATCATCCGGGAGAACCTGAACACCGGCCGCCCGATCCTGTTCGACTGCTGCCCGATCCTCGGGGTCCTTTCGCTCAACGCGATCTTCGCCTGTGACCGCGTGCTGGTCCCGGTATCGGCAGACTGGCTCGCGGTGAAGGGCGTGCTGCAGGTGGAGAAGACGCTCAAAGCGCTGGAGCATGTATTCAAGAAGCGCGTGGTGCGTCGCTACGTAGTGACGCGGTTCGACTCGCGGCGCCGGATGTCGCACGACATCTACGCAGAGATCCAGCAGCGCTACGGGGACGAGCTGTGCAAGGCCCGCATCTCGGAGAACGTGAGCGTCGCCGAGAGCCCGGCGTCCAACCAAGACGTATTCGCGCATGCTCCCGATAGCCGAGGTGCCGCGGACTTCGACGCTCTTCTGGACGAGCTGATCGAGACCGGGTTCCTGGGGTAACCCCTTCCTGGAGCGGTCGCTGCCTCGTCGGCTCGCCGCCGAGGTGTCCCGTTGGAAGTGGGTCCGGAATGCCGCCACGCCAGCGGGAGGGTGGCGAGCCCCAATCGGCGAGCGATGTTGCCGGAGTGTGAAATCTTTCGCGCCGCGGGGAACGCTGGCGGAACTCGAGTCGGCCGGTTCTCCGGACTGAGCGTCCGTGGCCGCCGCCGGGCAACTCATCCTCAAGCTGGCATCAAATCTGCCGTAGTCAAGGATACTGCGCAAACCCTGCACCGTCGGAGAAGTCGAATGTTGCTCGCGAGCCACCATGCACCCCGTGGGATGATGAAGTTTGGCTTCAAGATCCGGACGCGCAGCGGACTGGTCGTCGACAACCTGTTGATCCCCGGAAAAGACCAAGCTGACGCGGAGCGTAAGCTGAATCAGATCTACCGTCATTGCGAGATCCTGGAGTCGAAGCAGGTGCAGCAGCAGACTCGCGAGGAGTCCATGGACATGGACGGCATCATTTCCCTCATCTCGCGTCAGGACAAGGGCGCGGCCACGTAGCACTCTCCTCCGATCCGGCGGCTGCTGCATCGGTCGATGCCTGCGCCGCTCGGCCGGCGTCCATTCCCGCTGCCGTTGTCTGGCTCAGCCGGATACGTACGCCGACACCCGGCGTGCCTGCCTGCTCCGATCTCCAAGCATCCTCGGCCGCGATGTCGCCGCGCCGGCCTGACACTGCCCTAGCGGCTCTGCGCTGAACGCGCGGCTGTCGTGCCCCACTTTGGGCGATCCTGCGCGCAGACCGAATTCCAGCGCCCGCTGTCGCATCGCGCTCCGGGAAGAAGGATTCCATGACAATGGGATCACAGCCGACGCAGAGGTCTGCACGGCTGGGTACGGGTTCGCTTCGCGACCAGATAGGGCGGACGCTAGACAAACCGAGCCGTCGGGAGCATCGGCCCGGAGCGCTTCCCGAACCCCAGCGCGGGCGCGGTTTACCGACCGGGCCGCAGCGTGGATAATCGTCAGCTCTAGACCTCTGTGGAGGATGCCCCGATGAGTGCCGTCATCGCCCCAGCCAAGGGAAGCACCGATCTCGAAGCCCTGCTCGGTGCCGAAACCGATTCGCTGCTCAGCCATGTATGCGAAGGGATCCCGAAAGAGTCGTTGCACCTGCCCGGCCCGGATTTCGTGGACCGCGTGGTCGCGCACAGCGACCGTCCAGCGCCGGTTCTGCGCAGCCTGCAACAGCTGTTCGACCAAGGGCGCATGGGCGGAACCGGATATCTATCGATCCTGCCGGTGGACCAAGGCATCGAGCATTCTGCCGGCGCCTCATTCGCCAAGAACCCGGCCATGTTCGATCCGGAGAACATCGTCAAGCTCGCCATCGAAGGTGGTTGCAACGCGGTCGCCTCCACACTCGGGGTCCTCGGGGCGTGTGCCCGCAGATACGCCCACAAGATCCCGTTCCTGCTCAAGTTCAACCACAACGAGTTTCTGACTTATCCGAACAGGTACGACCAGATCTTCTTCGCGAGCGTCAAGCAGGCGAAGGACATGGGAGCGGTGGCGGTGGGAGCGACCATCTACTTCGGCTCGGCCGAGTCCTCACGCCAAATCATCGAGGTGAGCCAGGCGTTCCAGGCCGCGCACGAGCTGGGGATGGCCACGGTGCTCTGGTGCTACCTGCGCAACAGCCACTTCAAGCTGGACAAGGACTATCACGTATCGGCCGATTTGACGGGTCAGGCGAATCACCTGGGCGTGACCATCGAAGCCGACATCATCAAACAGAAGCTGCCCGAGAACAACGGCGGATACAACGCGCTGAACACCAAGGAGAACCCCTATGGCAAGACCGACAAGCGCGTGTACACGGAGCTCACCACCGACCACCCGATCGACCTCACCCGCTATCAGGTCGCCAACTGCTACATGGGGCGCGCAGGGCTGATCAACTCCGGAGGTGCTTCGGGCGAGCACGACTTCGCAGACGCGGTGCGTACCGCAGTGATCAACAAGCGCGCCGGCGGGATGGGCCTGATCTCCGGCCGCAAGGCCTTCCAGCGCCCGATCGCCGAGGGCGTGAAGCTGCTGCACGCCATTCAGGACGTGTACCTGGACAAGCGCGTTACCGTGGCTTGAGGCGGCCGTGAAGCGGCTCCCGTTATCGCTCGGATGTGCCGCCGGTTTGGCGCTCAGTTCAGCCGGCGGAGCCGACACCGGCCCCTCCTCGGGCAGCGACGAGGAGGCGCTCGTCCGATTGCATGCCGAGATTGTGCAGCTCATCGCAGAACCCAGCTGCGCCAACCTCGTCCACTGCCGCGTGCTGCCGCTGGGATCGAACCCTTGCGGCGGTCCGTCCGAGTATCTGGCTTACTCGAGCACCGTCAGCAACCGCGAGTTGCTGGAAGCGAAGGCTTACGAATACAGCTTCCTCGAGGAAGAGGTGAACAGCAAGCGCGCGGCGGCAGGGACGTGCCACGTGCTGCCGGAACCGCATGCGGTTTGCATCGACCAGCGCTGTCGCCTCGCACCGCGGGGACGGTAGGCAGCGGAGCCACAGCCGATGACTGCTACCAAACTGATTCCCAGCCTGGGCGTGTCGGACATCCAGCGCTCCATCGGCTTCTACCGAACCTATTTCGGCTTCAAGCCGGCCGACTCGTACGAGCACGACGGGCGCCTGGCGTGGTGCTGGCTGCGCTCCCGAGGCGCGGATCTGATGCTCCAGCAGCTCTCCGCAGAGCATCAGATCACGCTCAACCCCGCGATCGGGCAGAGCTGGGTGATCTATATTCGCCCGGATGATCTCATCGGAACCCACCGTGCGCTGAAGCGTGGCGGCTTTCCCGTGACCGAGATCCGGTCTACCTCCTATGGCACGCAAGAGTTTCTCGTCACCGATCCGGATGGCTACGAGCTATGGGTATCGGTGCCCTCGGGCGAAACGAATGGCGACGACGAGGACGAAGAGGAAGACGACGATCACGGCCACGAGGACGAGGATGAGGACGACGAAGAAGACGACGAAGAGGAGGAGTGGAAGGTCTGAGTCCCAGCCCCCGCGGGACTGCGGATCGCGCTAGAGGCGATCCCCGCGCAATCGCTGGATCGACTGCTGTAGCCCTTCGGGCGTGACCGCCTGCGGCGGGATCGGCTCCCCGACCACCAGCTCTACCAGCGAGAAGGGTCCGCGCGGGCGCTTGAGGAACGCCGGCCCGCCTTTGCGGCTGAACATGCTGCCCCACAGCCCGCGCAGCGCCATGGGCACCACCGGGACCCGCCCCGAAACGGCTGCATCTCCCCCGTGCTCGTGATCCGACCTTCCGGGAAGATGCCTACCAGGTCGCCGGCTGCGAGCGCCCGCTCGACCTCTGTATATGCTGCCTCCAGCATCGCCGGATCTTCCTTGGCGGGAGCGATGGGAATCGCTCGCGCCGTGCGAAATACGAAGCTCAGCACCGGGATACGGAAGATCTGATGGTCCATCAGGAAGCGTACCGGACGGGGACAGGCGGCTAGCACAACGACCGCGTCCACGAAGCTCACGTGATTGCAGGCCAGCACCGCTGGGCCCGATTCCGGGATGTTGTCCAACCCGATCTTGCGCAAGCGGTATGCCGAATGGATGAGCATCCACGCCAAGAAGCGCATGAGAAACTCGGGCACCAGCATGTAGATGTACACTGCCACCGCAGCGTTGAGCAGAGCCGCGGCGAGAAACAGCTGCGGAATGCTCGCGCCGGACGCCAGCAATCCCGCGCCGAAGCCTGCGGCGAGCACGATGAACATCGCGTTCAAGATGTTGTTGGCGGCGATGATGCGCGAGCGCTGCGCGGGGTCCGAGCGAACCTGCACGAGCGCGTACAACGGCACGATGTAGAAGCCGCCGAAGGTGCCGATCAGCGCCAGATCGGCCAGCATGCGCCAGGAGCTTGGCCGGGTCAGCAGGTCCCAGGCGTTGGTGTGCACGTGCGTCCCGATCGCGGGGCTCGCGAAGAACAGATCGAGCACGAACAGCGTCATTCCGATCGACCCGAATGGGACGAGTCCGATCTCCACCTTGCGGCCCGAGAGCCGCTCGCACAGCAGCGAACCCAGCCCCACGCCAAAGGCGAATACCGTCAGCATCAGCGTGACCACGCTCTCGCTGCCGCCCAGATGATCTTTTGCGAACCCGGGAAACTGCGACAGCATCAACGCGCCGAGGAACCAGTACCACGAAATCCCGAGGATGGAGTTGAATACCGCGCGGTTGCCACGCGTCGCCCCGATCGTGCGCCAGGTCTCGGACACCGGATTCCAATTGACCTTCAACTGCGGCACCGGCGCCTCCGCCCGGGGAATCGCGTCGCTTGCCACATATCCGGCGAGCGCTACCAGCACGATCAGCAGCGGCACCAGCAACTCGGCGCCCTCCCGGCGCGCCATGAGGACGCCAGCCACCAACGTTCCGAGCAGGATAGCGACGAAGGTGCCGGTCTCCACCAACGCGTTGCCGCCCACTAGCTCCGTCTCCCGCAGGTGCTGCGGAAGGATCGCGTACTTCACGGGCCCGAATACAGTCGAGTGGGTGCCTAGCATGAATAGAGTTGTAAACAGCAGCCGCACGTCCTTGCCTACGAACGCGACGCCGCCGACTGCAGCGATCGCGATCTCGAACAGCTTGACGAGCCGCATGATGCACGAGCGTTCGAACTTGTCCGCCAGCTGGCCCGCCGTGGCCGAGAACAGAAAAAATGGCAGGATGAACACGCCGCCGGCGAGATTGACCAGCACACCTGAACTCAGGCTCGACGCCTGCGCCACCTGGAAGGTAAGCAGCAGCACCATCGCGTTCTTGAACAGGTTGTCGTTGAGCGCGCCCAGGAACTGTGTGACGAAGAAAGGCAGGAAGCGCCGTGTGCGCAGCAACTGCCACTGGCTCGAAACGGGGGTAGAGCTGGGTTCGGGTGAGTCCATGGATGCGGGGCGAGGTGGGATTGGCACCGTTCGGAGCAAGCTGCATGCGCGAGGCTAACCCAAGCAGAGGCCGCGCGCCCGGGCGGGCGACAGCAGCGTGTCAGCCGCCATGCATGGAACTCCAGCGGAAGTTCCGCCTGCGCGCCGGATGCGTGTCACGTGCGTCCAGGACCCGCGGGCTCGATGGGCATCGTGTCTAGCGGCCGGAAGACCGACTTCTGCGGTTTTGCGCCCCGCAAATGCACCGTCACGAAGATCACGCTCGACCGCTTCAGCTTGAAGCGCCCCTTGGCCTTGAGCAGGTTGGCCCGCCCCGGCTGGATCGGAACCGTCACGCCCTTCCCATCGGTATGCACCACCGCCTTGCCTCTTCCGCCGGCGGTTTCGATCGGACGGCCGCTATGATCGGTGACGTACACTCGGATCTCGCCGTTGCGAGCGACGAGCTCGAGGTCATACGGCCCAGCCGCGCCCATCTGCCCGCCATGAGGCGCACGCAGCGCCGGCCCGTCGAAGGCCTCATCCGCGTACGCCGTGCCCAGGCTAGGGACGGCTGCACACAGGGCCGCCGCGAGTGGCCACGCCACCGGCCATCGTCGTCGCATTTCGACTCCTCCGCATTCGGCTCACAATAGCGCAGCGTTTGGACCACGACCCAAGCATGCGCCGCTGCTCAGAGCAAGCGTGCATCGCGGGCTCGGCTCGTCGGGCCACCGAACGAAAACGGCCCCGCACGGGGCCGTCTCGCACGAAGCGGCAGGCGGGCTCAGAGCAGCGGGACCAGCAGCAGCGCCACGATGTTGATGATCTTGATCAACGGGTTTACCGCTGGGCCAGCGGTGTCCTTGTAGGGATCTCCCACCGTATCTCCCGTCACCGCCGCCTTGTGGGCATCGGAACCTTTGCCGCCGTAGTGGCCGTCCTCGATGTACTTCTTGGCGTTGTCCCAGGCGCCGCCCCCGGTGGTCATCGAGATGGCGACGAACAGTCCCGTGACGATGGTTCCGATCAGCAATCCACCGAGTGCCTGAATGCCGGCTTCCCGGCCCATCAGCCACCGCATCACCAGCCACAACACGATCGGCACCAGGATCGGCAGCAGGGACGGGACGATCATCTCCTTGATGGCGGCCCGCGTCAGCATATCCACGGCTCTAGAGTAATCCGGCTTGGCCTTGCCTTCCATGATGCCCGCGATCTCGCGGAACTGGCGGCGGACTTCGTTCACGACGGCGCCTGCAGCGCGGCCCACGGCCTCCATCGCCATGGCCCCGAACAGATAGGGGACGAGCCCGCCCACGAACAGGCCGATGATGACGGCGGGCTCGGAGAGGGAGAACTGGGGCAGTTTGTGTGCCGCATCCAGGTTATGCGTGTAGTCGGCGAACAGCACGAGCGCCGCCAGACCGGCCGAGCCGATGGCGTAGCCCTTGGTCACGGCCTTGGTGGTGTTGCCCACGGCATCGAGCGGATCGGTGATGTCGCGGATCTTCGACGGCAGCTCGGCCATCTCGGCGATGCCGCCCGCGTTGTCGGTGATCGGGCCGTAGGCATCCAGGGCCACGATCATCCCGGTCATCGATAGCATCGCGGTTGCGGCGATCGCGATACCGTACAGGCCGGCGAAGGTGAAGGAGGCCCAGATGGCGATGCACACCGCCAGCACCGGCAGGGCCGTGGCCTTCATGGAAACGCCGAGGCCGGCGATGATGTTGGTGGCATGACCTGTCTGCGACGCCGCGGCCACGTGGCGTACCGGCGGGTACTCGGTCGCCGTGTAGTACTCGGTGATCACCACCATCGCTGCGGTCAGCACCAGACCGACCAACGAAGCGCCGAAGAGGCGCCACTGGGCTCCGCCCTGGATGCTCAGCAGCGCGTCGAGCGCATTGTCGGGGATGAGCCAGGTGGTGATCGGATAGAAGGCGATCGCGGCGAGCACGCCCGAGACGATCACGCCCTTGTACAGTGCGCTCATGATCTTGCCGCCCTCGGCCGCCTTGACGAAATAGGTGCCGATGATGGAAGCGATGATCGACGCGCTGCCCAGGACCAGCGGATACAGCACAGCGTTCGTGCCGACGTGCTTCAACATCAGCCCGCCGAGGAGCATGGTGGCGACGATGGTGACGGCATAGGTCTCGAACAGGTCGGCGGCCATGCCGGCGCAGTCACCGACGTTGTCGCCCACGTTGTCGGCGATCACCGCGGGATTGCGCGGATCGTCCTCGGGGATGCCGGCCTCGACCTTGCCCACCAGGTCCGCGCCCACGTCCGCCCCCTTGGTGAAGATGCCGCCGCCGAGACGCGCGAAGATGGAGATCAGCGAGCCGCCGAAGGCGAGACCCACCAGCGCGTGCAATGCCTGCTCCGGATCGCCCGAAATGACTTGCACGATCCAGTAGTACAGCGCCACGCCGAACAGCGCCAGGCCGACCACCAGCATCCCGGTGATCGCGCCGCCACGGAAGGCGACCGCGAGAGCTGCGTTCAGGCCATCGCCGGCCGCCTGGGCGGTGCGCACGTTGGCGCGCACCGAGATCGACATGCCCGTGTATCCGGCCGCTCCCGAGAGCACGGCGCCCACCAGAAAGCCGAACGCCGTGTACCAGTTGTCGAGAGCGACGCCTAGTACGAGGAACAGTACGATGCCGACGATCGCGATCGTGCGGTACTGCCGGTTCAGATATGCCTTCGCTCCCTGCTGGATGGCCGCGGCGATCTCCTGCATGCGCTCGTTGCCGGCGGGACGGCTGAGCACCCATCGAATCGACACCACGCCATACAGGACCGCGACGATGGCGCAGACCAGTGCAATGAGAACTCCGCTAGACATGCATCCCCCCTGTCACGTTTAGGCTTGAGATGATCCGGGCCGCTCTACACGCCGGAGCGGATCCGGAGATGACCACACGCACGTGAGTCGATCGGCGCACGTGCAGCGTGCGGGACGCCGGTCGCTGAGCCGGAGCGGGCCGGTGGCCGCGGGCAGACGAACGCGCGATTCTACCGGATTCCTCACCCCTTGAACTCGGTGCTGAGCTTCTTCGGCACCGGCACGTTCTTGAGCGTCACGTACGCTGGCAGTCCGTGCTTGTACGGCGGATAGTCCTCGCCTTGGATCAGGGGCAGAAGGTACTGGCGGCACTTCGCCGTGATATGGAACCCGTCCTCGCTGATGTAGTCGGGCGGCAGCGCCTTCTCAACGTTGGCCACCTGCTCGAGGTCGGCGACGCCGGTGGTCCATCGATAGGGTTCACTCGACTTGCGCACGATGGTGGCCATCACCGCGGTGCGGCCCTGGAGCGCGAGCTGGACGGCCGCCTTTCCCACGGCATACGCATGCGCCACGTCGGTCTTGGATGCGATGTGCCGCGCGGCTCGCTGAAGATAATCGGCGACTGCCCAGTGGTATTTCAGCCTGAGCTTGTCCTGCACCAGGCCGGCCAGCAGCGGGGCGACGCCGCCGAGCTGCGCGTGACCGAATGCATCGCGCAGGCCGGTTTCGGACAGGAACTTGCCGTCCGGGCCGCGCACCCCTTCGGATACGCCGATGCAGCAGGAGCCGTATGCGCTCACTGCAGCGTCGACTTTCGCCAGGAACTTCTCCTGCTCGAAGGGGACCTCGGGGAACAGCAGCACGTGCGGCGCCTCGCCCGCTTTGTCCGCTGCCAGCCCCATGGCAGCGGTGGTCCATCCGGCGTGGCGCCCCATCACCTCGAGAATGAACACACGAGTGGAGGTCTTGGCCATGGAAGCGACGTCGAAGCCGGCTTCGCGCATGCTTACAGCCAGATACTTGGCCACCGATCCGAAACCCGGCGAGCAATCCGTGATGGGCAGGTCGTTGTCCATCGTCTTGGGCACGTGCACGCAGACGATCGGGTAGCCCATCTGAGAGGACAGTTGCGATACCTTCAGGCAGGTGTCCGCCGAGTCGCCGCCGCCGTTGTAGAAGAAGTAGCCGATGTCATGGGCCTTGAATACCTCGATCAAACGCTCGTACTCGGTGCGGCTCTGCTCGAACTTCTTGAGCTTGTAGCGCGCGGAGCCGAAGGCCCCGGCTGGCGTGTAGCGCAGAGCCGCGATGGTTTTGGCGGACTCCTTTCCGGTGTCCACCAGGTCCTCCATGAGCGCACCGAGGATGCCGTTGCGACCGGCGTACACCTTGCCGATCCTGTTCTTGTGCTTGCGCGCGGTCTCGATCACCCCGCATGCGCTTGCGTTGATCACCGCCGTCACACCGCCCGACTGGGCGTAGAACGCGTTCATCTTCGCCATGTCTGACCCCGAGAAACCTGCGCCGTCGAGGCGCGGAAAATCATAGCGGACCGAACCCGGTCTCGGCCGTGCGCGTGGGTGAGCGAATGCGGCAGCGGCGCGCCGACGCTCACTCTGCGCGAGGCCGGGCAGCCCATCAGCATCCTGCGCGTCGCCGTGTTCCGCGGCATTCGATTCAAGAGGAAAGGGCGGCGCAGAGCCGGTCGCGAATCTCCTGTACCGATCCCTGGCCGGCGATCTTGCGGTACTTCGGCGCGCGGCCGCCGCCTTCCGCCGCCAGCTTCGAGTAGTACTCCACCAGACGCTTGGTTTGCGCGTGGTACACCTCCAGCCGCTTCTTGACCGTTTCCTCCTGGTCGTCGTCCCGCTGCACGAGGGCCTCGCCAGTCACATCGTCCCTGCCGGCGACTTGCGGCGGGTGGAACTGCACGTGGTAGGTACGGCCCGAGGCAGGGTGCACGCGCCGGCCCGACAAGCGCCGGATGATCTCGGCATCGTCGACGTCGATCTCCACCACATAGTCCACGTTGACTCCGGCCTTCCGCAGCGCCTCGGCCTGCGGGATGGTGCGCGGGAATCCATCGAAGAGGAAACCATTGGCGCAGTCTTGCTCCCGAATGCGTTCCTCGACGAGCCCGATGATCACATCGTCGGGTACCAGCGCGCCGGCATCCATGAACTTCTTGGCTTCCAGGCCGAGCCGGGTCCCGGCCTTGAGCGCGGCCCTTAGCATGTCTCCGGTGGAGACCTGCGGGATGCCGAACTTTTGGGTGAGGTACGCGGCCTGGGTGCCCTTGCCTGCCCCAGGCGCTCCAAGCAGTATCAGCTGCATTCGTCGTTCGCCTGCCGAATTGTATGTGATGATCTGGCGCGCGCCAGACGCGCCCGGGGCTGCCGTGTAACGCCCGGTTGCTGCGATTATAGAATCAGTGTCCGGCCCCGAACAGGCGGCGCACCGCATCCAGGTCGGCGGGCGTATCGACCCCTGCCTCGGGCGCGTGCTCGGTGACGGCCACCGAGATCTTGTAACCGTGCCAGAGGGCGCGGAGTTGCTCCAGCGCTTCGAAGCGTTCAATGGCTGGCGCTTCGAGCGTGGGGTAGCGTTTGAGAAAGCCGCAGCGATAGCCGTAGATGCCGATGTGGCGGTAGATCGGCAGACCCGACGGGATCGCGGCACGATCCGCCGCGAAAGCGTCGCGCGCCCAGGGAATGGTCGCGCGGCTGAAGTACAGAGCGTCGCCCTGCGCATCGAGCACGACCTTGACGCAGTTCGGGTCGAACAGATCCTGCGCCCGATGCACGGGATGGCAGGCGGTGGACATCACCGCCTCCTCGTGGCGCGCGAGCATTTGGGCCACGTCGCGGATCAGCTCGGGCGCGATGCACGGCTCGTCGCCCTGTACGTTGACCACGATCCAGTCGTCGCTCCACCCGCGGCTGCGCGCCACTTCGGCGATGCGGTCGGTTCCCGATGGATGGTCGGCGGCGGTCATCAAGCACTGATGGCCATGCGCAATCACTGCCTGCAGGACGCGCGGATCGTCGGTCGCGACCCACACCTCGGCCGCACCGCTCGCCTGCGCGCGGTCGGCCACGTGCACCACCATTGGTTTGCCGGCGATGTCCAGCAGTGGCTTTCCCGGCAGCCGGGTGGAAGCGTACCGGGCCGGGATCACGACGGCGAATTGCATCAGCCGGCAGGCGATAGGAGCGGATCGCGTGGCCTGGAGCGGGACGGCTTTAGACCTCTTCTTCCGGCGGCAGCCGGCGCGCCTCTTCTTCCAGCATGACAGGGATATCTTCGCGGATTGGATAGGCCAGGCGGCAGGGTTTGCAGATCAGCTCCTTCTCGGCCTTCTTGTACACCAGCGGTCCCTTGCAGAGCGGGCAGACGAGGATGTCAAGCAGCTTGGCGTCCATGTGCGGCTTTCAGTTGAGCGAGGATCAGGTCACCGAAGCCGGGGTCGACGTCGGCCTCCACGGGAAGAAACCACCAGTCATCCCGCGCGAATGCTGCGCATTTTACTGCATCCTTTTCCGTCATCAGCAACGTGTCGGCGCCGACGAAGGCGAGATCATCGGCGGTAAATCGGAAATGGTCGGGGAAGGGATGTGCGCGGAAGGTCAGGCCGCGCGTCTTGAGCGTGGTGAAGAAGCGCTCCGGATTGCCGATGCCAGCCACCGCGTGCAGCGCCTCCGCTTTCCACTCGGACTCCACCGCGTATACCGTGGGGCGGAGCAGGTTGCGGAAGCTGCGCCCGGTGACGCGCATGCGAAACTGAGGGGTACGCCGGCTCGGAAGAAACGTATCCGAGCCGTTGACAACGATTGCGGACACTTCGTCGAGGCGCCGGACCGGCTCCCGCAAGGGGCCGGCCGGAAGGAGCCAGCCATTGCCGAAGCGGCGCTCACCGTCGACCACAGCCACCTCCACGTCACGCTGCATGCGATAGTGCTGCAGTCCGTCGTCGCTGACGATCACGCTGCACGCGGGCTCGGCAGCCAGCAGCGCTCGTGCTGCCGCGACGCGGTCGCGCGAAGCGAACACCGGGAGCCCGGATCGTTTGGCCAGCAGCACAGGCTCATCCCCGGTCTGTGCGGGATCGCTGTCGGGCTGAACACGCTGAAGGCGCTCACTTCCTCCGTAGCCGCGGGTGACGATGCCGGGGCGCTCGCCGTGTCGTTGGAGGAACTCGCACAGCCATAGGACGAGCGGCGTCTTCCCGGTCCCACCCACGTCGATGTTGCCGACCACAACCAAGGGGACGGGCAGCCGCTCGCTGTGCAGCCAGCCGGCCCGGTACAGGGCTCGGCGCAACGCCACCGCGGCGCGGAAAACCAGGCTGAGCGGATACAGAACGATGTGGCTCGGGCGAACCCGGTACCAGAAGTGCTCGAGCACGTGCATGGTGAGATCAATGCCGCATCCGCGAACTCAGCGCATCGGCTCGAACAACGCGGCGATGTCCTCGGAAGTGAGTGCGGCACCCGCCACGCCACCTTCGCCCAGCACTCCCGCCGCCAGCGCGGCCTTGGACTCCTGCAGCTGCGCGATCTTCTCCTCCACGCTGCCGGATGCGATCAGCTTGTACACGAACACGGGCTTGTCCTGGCCGATGCGGTGCGCCCGATCGGTGGCCTGTCGCTCGACTGCTGGATTCCACCAAGGGTCGTAGTGGATCACGGTATCCGCCGCCGTGAGATTGAGCCCAGTGCCGCCTGCCTTGAGGCTGATGAGGAATAAGGGGACCTTGCCGGACTGGAAGCTGTGCACGGGCTTGCTGCGGTCGCGTGTCTCGCCCGTGAGCTTGACGTAGCCGATGCCCAACTGTTTGAGCTCCTGCTCGATCAACTCGAGCATGCTCGTGAACTGCGAAAACAGCAACACGCGCCGCCCTTCACGCAATAGCTGCTGCAACATGTCGAGCAGCGCTTCCAGCTTGGCCGACTCCGTGACCTTTCTCGCCGCATCCAGCTTAAGCAGGCGAGGGTCGCAACAGATCTGGCGCAGTTTGAGCAGCGCATCGAGGACGACGATCTGGCTCTGCGCCAAGCCGCGCGCAGCGATCTCGGCGCGTACGCGCTCGTGCATGGACACACGGACCGTCTCGTACAGGTCGCGCTGCGCTCCAGCGAGCTCCACCGAGCGCACGATCTCGGTCTTCGCCGGCAGATCGGCGGCCACTTGCTCCTTGGTCCGGCGCAGGAGGAAGGGCCGGATCCGGCGGGCGAGGCTCGCCCGCCTCATCTCGTCTCCGCGCTTCTCGACGGGCGTTCGGTACAGGCGCCGGAAGCTGTCTGCATCGCCAAGAAAGCCCGGCAGCACGAATTGGAACAACGACCACAGCTCACCCAGGTGATTCTCCAGCGGGGTTCCCGTCAGGCAGAGGCGGTGCCGGGCATGCAGTTGCCCCACCACGCGTGCGGCTTGGGTCCGCGCATTCTTGATCTGCTGCGCTTCGTCGAGGACGATGAGATGAAACTGCTGTTCGGCCAAGCTCTCGCGGTCGCGCGCGAGCAGTGCATAGGTGGTCAACACCAAATCGAATTGCGCGAACTGGTCGAAGCGCTCTTTGCGCTTGACGCCGTGCGAGACATGAACGCGCAAGCCCGGGGCGAAGCGAGCAGCCTCGGCCTTCCAGTTCGGGACCACGCTTGTGGGGGCGACCACCAGCGCCGGCCGATCGAGCCGGCCTGCCTCCTTCTCCACGAGGATGTGTGCAAGAGCCTGCACCGTCTTGCCCAGGCCCATGTCGTCAGCCAGAATGCCCCCCAGATCGTACTCACGGAGAAACTGCAGCCAAGCCAGCCCTTCCCGCTGATAGGGCCGCAGCTCGGCCCGCAGCCCGTGCGGCGAAGCCACCGCCTGAATGCCGGTGAACTCGGCAAGGCGTTTGCCAAACGCCCGCAGCTCCGTGCCGCCTGTCCACTCCAAGTTCGTCTCGCGCTCCAGGTCGGCGAGGCGCAGCGCGTCCAAACGCCGGAGATGGACCTTGTGGGCGACCTGTGCATCGAGCAGTTCGTGGAGAATCGATAGCATCGGCCGCAGACGTGCCAGGGGC
>Ga0335084_10003349_pt1 | contig 15599 bp, 12 predicted proteins | sample Lox_Sample_44_FD_206721 | JGI IMG/M metagenome (GOLD analysis project Ga0335084, IMG submission 206721) | Soil microbial communities from Loxahatchee National Wildlife Refuge, Florida, United States - Lox_Sample_4.4 | ecosystem: Environmental > Terrestrial > Soil > Wetlands | place: USA... | reverse complement strand
CGTTCCCGCCAAAACCACACCCCGCATCGCCGGCATGGGCGCAGGCGGTGGCCGTGCGCCTCCAGCAACTGGAGCAGGCCCTGGTCCTGGGCCTTCGGGGCGCCCCGCCGGGCGACCGTGAACCCCCGGGCGGTGGGCACGACCGTCGCGACGACGGGGCAGCTAATCACGAGCCCCCGCCGGAAGAGGCGGAGCACCCGCTGGTGAAACGCCCGCGCCGCCCGCTCCCGCTTCGCACCGGGCACCGCCGCCCATTCCGTGCCGCTCACGGGCCGACTGAAGGCCAGCGTCCGCGTGAGGCCCTCGAGTACGGGTCCCCCCTCCCCGAGGGGTTGCTGGAGGAGCCAGCAGAGTGCAAGCGCCTGCCCCTGGGCGATCGCCAGGGTTTGCTTCGAGGTGGTCGGCATGACGATAGGATAGCATTCATATAGTTATCGTAACAAGTGGAATGGAGACGATAAGCGGTAACTATATAAAAGGAATGCCGCCGTGTCATCTGGACGTTCGCGGCATGGAGCGAGGTACCCTCGCCAGGGATCGGACGCCGCCCCGACCCTCTGAGGTCACCAGGCCGGCCCCCCGGCCGCACGGCGCTGCCAGGGCGGTCGAGGCGGCGACCCCTCGGCCCCTTTCGTTTCGGAAGAGCGAGGCCCCCACCGCCCGCACCCAAATGGGCTCAGGACTCCCGCCCTCTCCGGGCATGGCGGGATTGCTGACGGCAAGAGGATGACGGGATTGAGGTTACGATAGCATGATATAATTAATGTCATCGTTACAGTGCTGAAGCTGTAACTATTTGCCATTGTTTGTAGTGAGTCTTTCAATGAAAAAAATGAAGAAAATCACTCGAAGACACTTGCAATAAAACAAGTCTGTACTACATTATGTAGTACATTAAGAAGAACATTCTGCATCAATGGTGAGATTCCATGAGAATGAATACGCGGAAGAGGCATACAGCCGTTGATGCCTACGGCGCAATTAAAGACATGATCCTGGGTGGCCAGTTCAAGCCCGGGAATAAGCTATCGGACCAAGACTTGGCCGGCGAACTTGGCGTAAGTCGGACACCCGTGCGGCATGCTCTGGGCCGTCTCGCGCAAGAGGGGCTTCTCGAGGAAAGCAAAGGCAAAGGTTACTACGCCGCCGATCTGGACGCGAAGCAGGTGGCCGATCTCTACGCGCTTCGGGAAGTGCTGGAGGCGCATGCCGTTCGGTTGGCCGCAGACCGGGCGACGCCCGCGCACATAGAAGAGCTCCGGAGCGTACTCGCAACGTTGGAGAAGCTCGGCGAGGATTCGTCGAAACGTGGAGAGGAGATCCGCGTCGGTCTGAGAATCCACGAGATCATCGCGCGAGCAAGCGGTGATTCGTTCCTTCACGAAACCATGGTCCGCCTGCTGAATCGGATGCATTTCTTCATCTGGATGGATACCTTGAACGAAGACCCGCAGGCGGCTGATGTGACCCGGCGTGAGCATCGCGCACTTCTGGAGTTGATTCGTTTCGGCAAGGCCGACGAAGCCGAAGCGGCGATCCGCAGTCATATCCGAACGGCGAAAGAGGGGATCCTCAAGGTTCTCGCCGCCCGCGACGCCTTCTATCGATCCCAAGAGGCGAACGTCGGCTGAGCTGCGGCGTCATCCTGGAGGAAGGCCATCCAGGCGAGATCTTCTCCCGCCCGAAGACCGAGCGGGCGGCCAGCTTCTTCAGCAAGATCCTGTAGCCGCCGCATCTTGCAGCATGGTGGTCCGAAAGATGTTGTCTCTGCGGGTGTAAGTCGAGACGGGCTTGGGTGGGCTGACTGGTAGTGCTGGCGTGGACCCGAACGAAGGGAGTTGATCATGAAGGTTCTGTTGTTGGGCGGGGCGGGAATCGTTGGTCGTGCGGCAATCAAGGATCTGGTGGCCCAGGACGACGTGAGTCAGGTGATCGTGGCGGACCTGGAGATTTCGCGGATGGAGCAGTACATCCGGATGCTCGGCACCAGCAAGGTCGAACTGCGGAAGATCGATGTCACGGATCGCCGCGCGCTGGTGGATCTGATGCGAGGGTGTGACGTCGTGGGCAACGCGACGTACTGGAAGTTCTGCGTCCCCGTCAGCAAGGCGGCCATCGAGGCCAAGGTCCACGTGGTGGACATCGGGGGCTTCTACTACGAGACGCAGAAGCAGATGGCATTGGATGCGGAGGCCAAGACGGCCGGCATCACCATGCTCTCGGGCTGCGGCTCGGGGCCCGGCATCAACAACGTCCTGGCGCGGTACGGCGCGGACTACCTCGATCAGACGGACGAGATCGTCATGCATTGCGGCGGCGGTGCGCCCTCGCCGAACGGCCCCCCGCCCAAGGGCCCAGGCATGACCATCCGCACCGTCTTGGACGAGTTCACGAGTAAGCCGGTCGTCTGGGAGAACGGGAAGTACGCCGAAGTTCCGCCTCTCTCTGGAAAAGAGGTCGTGCGGTTCTCGGAGCCGATCGGGGAGAAGACCAGCTATTGCTCACTCCACACCGAGCTCGCCACCTTGCCCCTTTTCATCAAGGGGGTAAAGCGAGTCGTCTTGAAGGTGGTGTTCCCGGAGAAGGAGATCGCGGAGATTCAACCCCTGATCGACATGGGTTTGACCAAGACCGAACCCATTCTGTGGGAAGGGAAAGAGGTAACGCCGCGCCAATTGCTGGATGTCATCCTGGTTGCCAAAGAGCGCAAGGTGGAAGATGCGGGCTCCCAGATCGCGGCGACGCTCATGACGGTCAGCGGCGTGAAAGCCGGAATGCCGACGAAGCTAACGTATGAGTACTGGGTCGAGCAGGAGAAAAAGTGGGGCAACAAAAAGACCGGCGCGCCTTTTGTCATCGGCATGCTCATGCTCGCCCGCAAGGAGTTCACGCAACGCGGATTTGCCGCGCCGGAGCACCTGAATCCTGTGGCGTTCATCGACCAGCTCAAGAAGCGCGGCTTCGTATTCAAGGAGACCAAGGAGACAACAAGAAGCCTGTGAGCAACCTGCGCCGCGCGGAGTCGGGAAACACTGGGCCGGCACTTGCCCCTCTGCGCGGCTCCAGCTTCCCCTCTTGAGCTTGGAGGCAACATGAGCGCTACGGCGGTAAGCCATCTCTCCCCCGTGTGGGGGCGCATCTTCAATGTGTACGTGGACCATGGCGAAGGGGCCTACCTGTACGACGTCGACGGCAAACGGTACCTCGATTTCACCTGCGGGATCGGCGTGACCAACACGGGCCATGCCCACCCGCGCGTCGTCAAGGCGGTGCAGGAGCAGGCGGCCAAGCTGCTCCACGGCCAGGCCAACATCGTCATTCACCAGCCGATGCTGCGGCTCGTGGACGAGCTGCTCACCGTCGTGCCTGCCCCGCTGCATTCCTTCTTCTTCTCGAACTCCGGAGCCGAGGCCGTCGAGGCCGCGGTGAAGCTCGCCCGCCACGCTACGAAGCGCCCGAACGTCATCGTCTTCCAGGGGGCGTTTCACGGCCGCACAAACGCCGCGATGGCGATGACCAGTTCGAAGGCGGCTCAACGTGCCGGCTATCAGCCCCTGACCGCCGGCATGTTCGTCGCGCCCTTTCCGTATTCCTACCGCTATGGCTGGGACGCGGAGACCACCCTCAAGTTCTGTCTCAAGGAGCTCAAGCATCTCCTCAAGACCCAGACGGGGCCTGAGGAGACCGCCGCGATCGTGGTGGAGCCCGTGCAGGGCGAAGGCGGCTACATTGTGCCGCCCGCGGAATTCCTCCCGGCGCTCCGCGAGATCTGCGACCACTACGGCATCCTCTTGATCGCGGACGAAATCCAGTCCGGCTTCGGCCGCACTGGGGCGTGGTTCGCGGTCAACCACTGGAACGTGCTACCGGATGTGATCATCATGGCCAAGGGACTCGCGTCCGGCATGCCCCTCTCCGGCCTCGCTGCTCGACCGGAACTGATGGCCAAGTGGAAGACTGGCGCGCATGGCGGCACGTACGGCGGCAACGTGGTGTCGTGCGCGGCGGCCGTCGCGACCATTCAGGTCATGCGCGAGGAGAAGCTCATCGAGAACTCCACCGCGATGGGGCGAATACTTCTCGCTCGGCTGAAGGAGCTCCAGGCCCACTACCCGGAGATTGGCGACGTACGCGGACTGGGCCTGATGATCGGCACCGAGTTCACGTCGCCCCAGGGGGAGCCGTGGACCGAGCGCGTGCAAATGGTGACCAAGGCCGCGATGGCCGAGGGGCTGCTCCTCCTCACCTGCGGCCCCTGGGAGAACACGATTCGCTGGATACCGCCGTTGATCATCAACGAGTCACACATCCACGAGGGCGTGGACAAGTTCGAGCGGGCGCTGCGAATGTCGCGGTGACCCTCAGCGCGAGCAGGTCCGAGTGCGCCAGTCGGTCGACCCCGTGGCAGTCTCCCGCGTCGCCGAGGCCGGTGGCCGGGTGACGGAGCGCCGAGAGGCGAGAGCAGAGTGATGCAGAGGCGATGGAGCGAAGGGGCGCAGGCTCAGAGGCATTCCAGGCTGTCGAGCAGGTGACAGCATGATGCGGTACGCGTTTCGCAGGCTTCTGCAGGCTATCCCCATGTTGGTTGGGGTGTCGTTTGCCGCGTTCGTGCTCCTGCGTCTCGCTCCCGGCGGCCCTATGGCGGTCTACGCGCAGAATCCCACCATGACCGAAGCAGACATGCGGCGGATCGAACACATTCTGGGTCTGGACCAGCCGATCCATGTCCAGTACTTGAAATGGGCTTCTGGCATGGCCACCGGGAACATGGGCTATTCCTACCGGGATGGCCGCCCGGTTGGGGAAATCATCCTCGAGCGATTTCCCGCGACCCTCCAACTCATGGGCGCGGCATACCTGATCGCCATCACGCTCGGGATTAGCGCGGGCATCGTCAGCGCGGTCCGGCGTCACAGCCTCTTCGACTACTGTGCCACCACCGGTGCGATGATCGGCCTGTCGGTGCCTACGTTTTGGTTCGGGCTGGTGGTGATCATCGTCTTCGCGGGCATGCTCCACTGGATCCCATCCGGGGGGGTCGCCACCGTCGGCATGCCCTACTCCCTGGCGGATCGCCTTCTCCATTTGATCGGGCCAGCCAGCACGGTCGGGTTATGGATGATGGCGAGCTGGAGCCGCTTCACCCGGTCCAGCATGCTCGAGGTCATCGGGCAGGACTTCATTCGGACGGCGCGCGCGAAGGGCGTCCGGCCTCGGACCGTGCTGTTGCGCCACACGCTCCGGAACGCGCTGATCCCTCTCATCACGCTCGCCGGATTGGAGTTTCGCAACCTGGTCAGCGGCGCCCTGATCACGGAGACCGTGTTCGCTTGGCCGGGCATCGGGCGCCTCTATCTCGATTCCCTGAGCTACCAGGACTACTCGGTGATCCTGGGTCTGCTGCTCTTGACGTCTGTCCTCGTCTTGGCGGGCGGCCTGCTGGCCGACCTGCTGTACGCCGCGGCGGATCCTCGCATCCGCTTGGGGTGAGGATGGCCTTGTCGTCGGCTAGGGCGACCGCATTCGACGGGCGGGACTCGACGCCCAAGTCCCGCCGCAACCGATCGCTGGCGTGGGCAAAGTTTCGCCGCAACCGGCTTGCTGCGGGAAGCGCCGTCCTGCTGCTCGTGCTGGCCCTGATGGCGGTACTCGCCCCGTGGGTGGCAACCCGAGATCCCCTCCGCATCGACCTGAGGCACAAGTTTGCCGCGCCAGGAACCCCCGGCTTTGTCCTCGGCGCAGACGAATTGGGCCGGGATCTTTTCAGTCGTCTGCTTCACGCCGGGCGGGTCTCTCTTGCTGTGGGACTGCTGACCGCGCTGATCGCCGTTACCGTGGGGTCGATACTCGGCGCGCTGGCCGGGTATTACTCGGGCACCCTCGACGCCGTGATCATGCGGATCGCGGACACCCTGCTCTCCACCCCGACTATCTTTGTTCTGCTCGCGCTCTCGGCCTTCCTGAAACCCCGGTTCTCCACCATCATTCTCATCATTGGACTGAACTCCTGGATGTCCGTAGCGCGCTTGGTCCGCGGTCAGATTCTGTCGATCAAGCAACAAGAGTTCATTCTCGCTGCGCGCGCCCTAGGGGCGGGCGACCGCCGCCTCATCTTCCGGCAGCTCCTGCCCAACTCCTTGGCGCCGGTCCTGGTGGCGGCTACGCTGAACGTCGCCACGGCGATCCTCACCGAGTCATCCCTCAGTTACCTCGGCTACGGGATCCAGCCGCCGACAGCCACGTGGGGCAACATGCTCAACAACGCCCAAGCCTACGTGCGCGTCGCCCCCTGGGTCGCGGTGTATCCGGGCGCGATGATCACGTTGACGGTACTCAGCTTCAACTTCGCGGGCGACGGGGTGCGCGACGCCCTTGATCCACGACTCACGGCCTCCTGAACGTGGTGGCCCATGTCATCGAACGGCTTACGGGAACAAAGGAGGGGTACGATGGCACAGCGATCGGTGAATCGAAGCGGGCGGAGTGGCGGCGTGTCCCGGCGACAACTGCTGAAAGGCGCGGTGCTCGGGACGGCGGCCCTGGGGTCTGGTGTGTGGCAGCTCGGCCAGCGAGGAGCCGCGCATGCTGCGAGTGCTGTCCCACCCGCGGCAGTGCCAGTGCGAGGCGGGCAGATCATCAACGGCTTCCAGCAAGAGCTGCAGAGCTTCAATCCCCTGACGGCCACGTTCGAGCAACAGCGCGGGATTCAGATGTGTCTCTTCGACGCGCTATGGAAGCTGGATCCGATGGGAAATTTCGTCCCCAATCTGGCTGCGGAGATGCCGACGCAGGCCAACGGCGGCATTTCGAGAGACGGCACGTCGTTCACCATCACGCTCCGCAGGGATGTTAAGTGGCATGACGGGCAGCCCTTCACCGCCAAGGACGTGGTCTTCACCTGGCGCACCATCTTGCGGCCTGACATCATCACGAGCACCACCGTGGGCTTCGATCAGCTCGAAACCATCGCGGCTCCCGACCCGTACACCGTCACCTTCAAGCTGAAGCAGACGTTCGCTCCAATCCTGACCTCGCTCTGCGAGATGTTCATCATCCCGGAGCACATTCTGTCAAAGAGCGCCGACATCAACAAGGACGAGTTCAACACGAAGCGGCCGATCGGTACGGGAGCCTTCAAGCTGCTCGAGCGCGTTCCCGGCGATCACATCACGCTGGAGGCCAATAGGGCTTACCATGGGCCCGGCCCGTACCTGGACCGGCTCGTGTTCAAGTTCACCCCTGACGATAACGTGCTCTACACGCAATTTTCCACGGGGGAGATCGACATCGCCGGCCCCGGTCTCGCGGTCAACCTCGTGGCGGACGCGAAGAAACTGCCCAACGTCACGGTGTTCTCCGCCCCGTCCTATACCTACGACGCCATCTGCCCGAACATGTTGCTTCCGGTCTTCCAGGACAAGCGGGTGCGCCAGGCGCTCTACTTCGGGATGGACAAGAAGACGATCATCGACAAAATCTTCGAGGGCCTGATGCTGGAAGCGGAGACGTACATCCCGCCGTACTCTTGGGCATACAACCCGAAGGTGAAGGGCTACCACAAGCACGACCCGGAGAAGTCCAAGCGGTTGCTGGAAGAGGCGGGGTGGAAGGTCGGATCCGACGGCATCCGCGTGAAGGACGGAAAGCGCCTGACCTTCGAGAATTCCTGCACCACGGGGGCCAAGCAGCGGGAACAGATGCAGCAGTACCTGCAACAGGGGTGGCGCGAGATCGGCGCTGACATGCAGATCAGCAACAAACCAGCCTCCGTGTTGTTCGGCGATTTCTTCCGGCTGTCGAAGTTCGAGTCGATCATCAACGGCATGCCGCTCTCTGGTGGCGACCCCGAGTTCAGCTTCCGGATCCACAGCAAGTACATTCCCGTGAAAGGCGGCAACGGACGGAACTCCATCGCCTACGAGAACCCAAAAGCCGACCGCCTGGTCGAGGCTGGCTTGCGGGAGATGAACCAGGAGAAGCGGAAGCAGATCTACGGAGAGCTGCAGGAGTTCTTGCTGGACGAATTGCCCTACTTGCCGATCTATCACTGGGTCTTCTACAAGGCCGCTCGGACCCATGTGCAGGGCTTCCGCCCGACCACGCTCATGATGCAGGATACGTGGAACGCCAATGAGTGGTGGGTGAAGAAGGCCTGACAGCTTTTGCCGACAAGGGCCGGGTCGGTGCCCCGGGTCCGCTCGATCTCAAGGGGCGGGCCCAGGGCCGACGCGATGCGTGGAGGTCCACCCCGCATGTCCAACTTGAAGGTCGATTCGCTCAGCGTGGCGCCGGGCGAGAAATGCAGCGGCTACGCATATGCCGACGTCGGCGTCGCGCACGTCCGCGTGCCGCTCGTGCTGGTCAACGGCGCTCGGCCGGGTCCGCGCCTCGCGCTGACGTCCGGCGTCCACTACGGGGAGTTCATCGGCGTCGAAGCCCTCCGGGAATTGGTGCGGAAGAGTGATCCGGCCTCGTTGGCGGGCCAGCTCGTTGCCTGTCCTTTGACGTGCCCGCCTGCCTGGTTTGCGCGCCACCGCGCATCGCCGCTCGACGGCATCGATCCCAATCGAGTGTATCCGGGCAATCCCACAGGTCGGCCGACCGAGCGGCTGGTGGCCTGGATCTTCGAGAATGTCATGCGCGGGTCGGATGTCTTTGTCGACCTGCACGGCGGTGGTGCGACGATGGACCTGGTGCCGTTCGTCGCCTACCGCTGCTCGGGAAAGTCCGAGCAGGACCGATCGGTCGCAGATCTGGCCGAGCAGTTCGGTCTCCCGATCGTGCGAGGCGCCGCGCCGACCGGGGGAAACTCCCACGCGGCCGCGACGCGCGACGGAATCGTCTCGCTGTTGGTCGAGATCGGCGATCGCGGCTCCCGGTCGGCCGCGCACATCGCGGCCCTCGGCGACGGATTGTGCCGGCTCATGCGGCACCTGGGGATGAGCGCCGAGGCGCCGGCCGCCGTCCAGGGCGCCCCGAGCCGGTGGCGGTGGACCACCGAAGTCGAGGCGCCGGCGGAGGGGTTCTGGTATCCCGAGTTTGAGGTGGGAGCGAACATCGAGGCAGGCCAGCGGCTGGGACGCATCGTGGACCCGCTGGATGCAGCGCTGGCTGAGGTTGTCGCGCCGGAACGAGGACGCGCCTTTTACGGGGAGCGAGGGCTTGCGGTCGCGCGCGGGAATGTGCTCGCCGCCATCGCGGCGCCGGACACGGTATGACCGCGGTGGCTTTACCAGCGTTCGTGGGATCGTTGTCGACACGTCGCGAGTAGCAGTGAAGGAGGGACACAATGGACGGCAGACGGTTGGCGAGGTGGGTGATTCTGGTCGCAGTGTTCAGTCTCGTAGTGGCCACCGCCGTTCCAAGCAGGGCGGGCGCGCCGGCCGATCCCAGGCGGGGGGGTGTGCTGCGCTACGCCATCATCGGGGACCCCGAGAACTGGACGCCGCACAACGTCCTGCAGTGCCAGAACCAGATCGTCATGGCGCAGATCTGGAGCGGCCTCCTCAAGTACAACGCCAAGGGCGAGATTGTCGGAGACCTGGCCGAGTCGTGGCAGTGGCAGGACAACAAGACGGTCGTCTTCCGACTGCGCAAGGGTGTGAAGTGGCACAACGGCGAGCCGCTGACGGCCGAGCAGGTCGTGCAGAGCGAGCGGCACCGTCTGGACCCGAAAGAGAGCGTCGATGCCAGATTCCTCGGCGAGAACATCGACAAGTGGGAAGTTGTGAGTGCCGACACCGTCAAGTTGACCCTGAAGCGCCCCAACGTCACCATCCTGCGTTGGCTGACCGCCGTGCCGGGCCGGGCCTTCGTCATCCACCCCAAGTGGGATGCGAAGACGGCCGGCCGCTCGGCGGAGGCCACCCTCGGGACCGGGCCGTTCAAGTACAAGTCGTACGAGCCGGGCGCCAAGGTGCAGGTCGTCCGCAATCCCGACTACTTCGTGGCGGGGATGCCCTACCTGGATGGCATCGATTTCCCCATCATCCAAGATTCGCAGGCGAGGATGACCGGTCTGCGTTCAGGGCAGGTGGACATATATGACGACGTGGATAACACCGCGGCGCCGGTGCTGCGGAAGGAGCAGGGGATCAACGTCGTGGAGGGCAAGGGCTTCTACGGAGCGCGGCTCCTGTTCGACCTACTGCGACCCCCGACGAACGATGTGCGCGTGCGCCGCGCGCTCAACTTTGCGATCAACCGCGAGATGGTCGTCGAGGCGGCGCTGAGCGGCGAAGGCCTGCCCATTTGGGGCGGCATTGTCCCGCCGAAGCACTTCGGCTACGCCAAGGAGCTGGACGGCTACTACAGCTTCGATCCCAAGAAGGCGAAGGCGCTCTTGGCGGAGGCCGGCTGGAAGGACACCAAGGGGGACGGCAAGCTGTACAATGCGGCCGGCCAGCCGCTCCGGATCACGTACCTCACGTACGGGCCCGACTGGTGGAGCCGGGTGGCGGAGATGGTTCAGGCCAACCTGACGGAGATCGGCGCGACGGTCGAACTGAAGGTGGTGCCCTGGGCCGAGTTCCGCCCCCTCCGCGCCAAGACCGCCGAGCTGCCGGAAGGCACGCCCGGGGACTGGAACATCATCGGCGCTACCCTGTGGGGCTTGGAGCTGAGCGACTTCCCGGTGTACGTCATGCCGGGCGGCTACAACTTCAACCGCTACAACAACCCCAAGGTGCGGGACCTCCTCCGAGAGGCCCTCGGCACGATCGATGACGGTAAGCGCGAGGATCTGCTGCGCCAAACCCAGGCGGCCTGGATCCAGGACGCGCCGGACATCACGGTGGCCTGGATCAACCGAAGCGAGATCGTGCGCAGCCGCGTCAAGAACTTCTCGCATCTGAACCAAGACGGCTGCTACGGCACGCTGGTCAGCGAGACGTACCTGGATCCGAAGTAGTCCGCTGGCGCCCGCGCCCCGTCGGGCGCGGGCGCCGCTTCGCCGGTCAGAACGGCAGGCCGCGCGCAAAGACCGCGTGGGCACGAGAGCGACCGCATGAGCGGGTACGTCGTCAAACGGGTCCTGGTCGCGTTGGCGCTCGTCTGGTTCATCATGACGCTCGTCTTTTTCCTGGTCCACTCCCTGCCAGGTGACGCGATCCTGGCCATGGGCGGGGACCGGCCGGAGACGATGTCCGAAGAGCAGCGCGCCGCCATGCGGCACGAACTTGGGTTGGATCGTCCGCTCTACGTCCAGTACGCGGGCTGGCTCGTCCATGCCGCATACGGAGACTTTGGCACCTCGGTTTCCTCCAAGCGCCCGGTCCTTCGCGACGTCCTCGTTTGCGTCCCGCGCACGCTGGAGTTGGCCCTGGGTGCGCTACTCTGCGGCCTGCCGCTCGGCATCGTGGCCGGTATCTGCACCGCCCTGCGCCGTAACAGCCGAACGGATGTGCTCGTCAACGGCGCCTTCGTCGTCGTGGGATCGCTTCCCGTGTACATCAGTGGCCTCGTCCTGCTGCTCGTGTTCGGCTTGTACCTCGGCTGGGTGCCCACGGGCGGCTTCGTGGCGATCGACGAGAGCCTAAACGCCCACCTGCGTCTCCTGATCCTCCCTTCCCTTACCTTGGGATTGTGGCTGGGGGCGGTGGCGGCGCGGATGACCCGCCACGCGATGCTCGAGGTGCTCTCGCAAGACTACATCCGCACCGCGTTCAGCAAGGGACTCGCAAGCTCGGCCGTCTACTACCGCCACGCGCTCAAAAACGCCCTGATCCCGGTCGTCACGGCGACCGGTCTGCAAATGGGCTCTCTCCTCGGGGGGGCAGTGCTGACCGAGACGGTTTACACGTGGCCGGGCCTGGGCTTGGCTTTCGTCGCCGCCGTATTACGACGCGATTACCCGGTCATCCAGGGCGTCGTGGTGATAACCGTGACGGGTTTCGTGTTCACAAACCTGGCCGTGGACCTGCTCGTCGGGTGGCTCGACCCGCGGATCTCTAGAGACTAGAGAGGAAAGCTGCATGGCGGAGGGCATCAAATCGCAGACCGGTCGCGCCGCGGGCCGGGGCCCCTGGCGGGATGGCCGCCTGCTCTTGAGCGGCTCCATCATCCTTGTGGCAGTCGCCGTGGCCGTGCTGGCGCCGCTCCTGGCTCAGCACGACCCGTACAAGGTGTACCCCGGGCAGGTGCTGAAGGGGCCCAGCGCGCAGCACTGGCTCGGGACGGACGAGCTAGGCCGCAGCACCGCCAGCCGTCTGCTCTATGGCGCGCGGGCGTCCCTGCAGGTGGCGTTCTTTGCCGTGGTCATCGCGACCGTCGGTGGAACGGGCCTCGGGATCGCCTCCGCGTACTACGGCGGCCTGGTCGACATGGTCATCATGCGCGCGATGGACATGGTCTTGTGCTTGCCCATGATGATCCTGGTCATCGCGACCGTCGCATTCGTCGGCAACTCGGTGACGAACTTGATCTTTGTCATCGGCATACTGTACACGCCGGGCACCGCGCGGATCGTCTACACCACTGCCCTGACCATTCGGCAGACCCAGTACGTTCAGGCGGCCCAGGCCATTGGAGCCGGCGCCCGGCGTGTCATGTTGCGGCACATGCTACCCAACACCATTGCGCCCGTGCTGGTCCACATCAGCTTGTCGCTTGGGTTCGCGATCCTGACCGAGACCGGCTTGAGCTTCCTGGGGCTGGGGCCGCCGCCACCGACCGCCACCTGGGGCCGGATGATCGCCGTTGGGCGCACCTCCGTCTACCGGCAGTCGCTGCCCCTCATTCTGCCCATGCTTGCGGTGAGCACGGTCATCCTGGCGCTGACCGTGCTCGGGGATGCGCTTCGCGACGTGCTGGACCCGCGGCTGCGAGGCAGCACCACCGGAAAAGAACAACAGCGGGCCTAGCCCGCGCGCGTCGGCTGCCGAGGCGGCCGACGCTCCAAGGAGGACGCCGTGCATTTCCCCCGGAAGCCGCAGTGGATCACCTTCGATTGCTACGGTACGCTGATCGACACCCGCACCCACTACGTGGAGATCTGGCGGCGGCTCCTGGCCGACAAGGGGCTCGACGCCGACGCGCTCGTCATGGACTACGTCCAGGCCTGGGGCGCCGAGGAGTTCCGCCTCATCCAGGGCCCGTACCGGAAGTACCGGGAGATCCTGACCGAGAGCGTGGAGACGACACTGCGCCGCCGCGGCCTGCCGGTCGCGCGCGGGGATGGCCGACGCCTTGCCGACGCCTGGGGGACCTTCCCTCCCTACGCGGACGTCAAGCCCATCCTCACCCGTCTGCAGCAGCAGTCCAAGCTCGCCATCATCTCGAATGCAGACGAGGATATCATCCGCCAGACCGTGGCCGGGATCGGGGTGGAGTTCGACGCGGTGTTCACGGCCGAGGCGTGCGGCGCCTACAAGCCCAGTCGGATCCCCTTCGAGTACGCGCTCCGGAAGATGGGGGCGGCTCCGCAGGACATCCTCCACGTGGCCTTCGGCTACCAGTACGACCACGCCACCGCCTCCGAGATGGGCTTCATGACCGCCTGGGTCAACCGCCGCCAGCTCACGCTGCCGCCTGCCGCCCGGAAGTTTGACGTGGAGATCCCGGACCTGACCAGTCTTCCCGCCCTCCTGCGATCGTGAGGGCCGTATGCTGAGTCGGACCGGCTCCGTTCAGACGGCGGCCCCTTTGGTCGGCACCCCGATAGTCAGCCAGGCGTCGAGCCCAGCGAGTGCATCGATTAACATAACAGGCGATTTCCACACGAATTCCGCATCCCGCCTCTCGGAGGCAACGATGACTGAGTCTGATTCGGCGCATGAGGTCTATCGAAAGAGGGGCATCCGCCTGAACGCCGAGATCTCTCCTCTCCTGACTAAGTACTTCTATGCGCCGACTGAAGGGAGGACCTGGAAGGCGTTTCACATGTTCGACAAGGCACACACGGTGATGACGACGGAAGAGGGCATCATCCCGAAGGCTGCGGGAGCGGCAATCCTCAAGGCGCTCAGGCGCATGGAGGCGGAGGGGACCGAACGCGTCCGGGAGAGCCTTGGCGGGCACATGCACTGCGGTGAAGCTTACGCCGCGATGATCGCGGGTCCCGAGATGGCTGGCTGGATTCATGTGGGGAGGAGTTCGGGCGATTTGCAGGCCGTCGGCGCCAGAGTGGCCAGCCGCGATCTGGGAGTCGCATTCATGACGGCCCTGATACGCCTCAGGCGCACTCTTCTGGACCGAGCCGAGGGCCATATCGACACGGTGATGCCCGGCTATACACACCTGCAGCATGCGGAGCCGATCACACTCGCGTTCTATTTGCTGTCCTTCGTCCACCAGTTTGCGAGGGATTGTGCAAGATTTCGGGAGGCGTACGCACGCACGAACATGAGCCCCGCCGGCTGCGCCATCTTGACCACCACCGACTTTCCGATCAACCGGAAGCGAACCCAAGAGTTGATGGGGTTCGACGACGTCCTGACCAACGCGAAGGACGCCATCTGGACGGTGGATTATCTGGCGGAATGCCTGAGCTGCATCCAGAGCACGGCGGGAGGCCTGACGCGACTGGCGGACGACCTTGGGATCTGGCACTCCTCAGAGTTCGGAATGGTTGAGATCCCGGACGAATTCTGCGGGACGAGCAGCATCATGCCGCAGAAGAAGAACCCGGCTGGGACCGAGACAGTCCGGGGCCTCAGCGCGGACGTGTCGGGGTGCATGGCGGCTTTCTGGGCACAGACGAGCCATCAATCCGATTCTTGCGAGATGCTGATGATGGCTCCCCTCACGCTGTTCCGCGCCGCCGAGCGATGTTTGGCGGCGCTAGAGGTGATGGACGGGGTGGCTCGCGGGCTGACGATACACCAAGACGTCATGGCCCAGCGCGTTGGCTGCTACTGGTCGCAGGCAACCTCGCTGGCAAACACCCTCGTCAGGGAGAAGCACCTGCCCTTCCGGTCCGCTCACCAGATCGTCGGCGTGCTCGTCCGTATGGCATACGAGCAGGGTCGAACCCCGGCAACCGTAAGCGTCGAGATGCTCGACGAGGCGGCACGCCACGTCATGGGGAGGCCGGTGCAGTTGGACGAGAATCGGTTCCGAGAGGCTCTCGACCCCTCCGCCATCATCCGGAGCAAGAAGGTAGTTGGCGGCACCGCGCCGGAACGCGTGAGGGAGGATCTTCGCGACTGCTGGATGCGCGTGCAGCACGACGAGCGGGCTGTGGACGAAATCGAATCCAAGCTGGCCCGGTCGGGACGCGAGCTAGAGGCGGCGGTGGACGCGCTGTTGTCGTAGGCGATCAGCACCGCCTCTCGCTGTGTCCACGCTTCCGCCCCGTTGGCGGGGGCAATGAGCAGTTCTGCCGGATAGTGCGGCCGAAGATGGACACACGTTCGCCCGAGGTGTATCGCAAGAAGGGGGTGCGGCTCAGGCAGACACCTCTGCCCGAGTTGCATCACTCTTTACGGCCGACTGTGCGGGAACTGGAGTCTGCCCGTGTATCACATCTCGGAGTTGTGCCAGATGGCGTTCGGGAAAAGCCGAGATCGGGCGAAGGCGCATGAGAGTTCCCAGGTGCTAGAAGGGAGGCGCGGACTATGTCTTTAGCAATCCGTGCAGGCAATCTGATCGATGGCACCGGT
>Ga0335084_10003347_pt1 | contig 15607 bp, 15 predicted proteins | sample Lox_Sample_44_FD_206721 | JGI IMG/M metagenome (GOLD analysis project Ga0335084, IMG submission 206721) | Soil microbial communities from Loxahatchee National Wildlife Refuge, Florida, United States - Lox_Sample_4.4 | ecosystem: Environmental > Terrestrial > Soil > Wetlands | place: USA... | reverse complement strand
GCTCTTCAGCTCGTGGATCAGCTCCTCCACCTTGGCCGTCGAGATCGGGTCGAGCGCTGAGCAGGGCTCGTCCAGGAGCAGCACCTCCGGCTTGATCGCGATCCCGCGCGCGATGCACAGCCGCTGCTGCTGGCCCCCGGAAAGGCTCTGCCCGCTCTGCGAGAGCTTGCCCTTCACCTCGTTCCAGAGCGCCGCGCGGCCCAGTGCCCACTCGACGCGCTCGTCCATGGCACGCTTGCCCAGGTTCTCGAACAGGCGCACGCCGAAGGCGATGTTGTCGTAGATCGACATCGGGAACGGGGTCGGCTTCTGGAACACCATGCCGATCTTGGCGCGGATCAGCGACACGTCCTGCTTCGTCGTCACCAGGTTTTCGCCGTCCATGAGAATCTCGCCCTCGGCGCGCTGATCCGGATACAGCGAGTACATGCGGTTGAAGGTGCGCAGCAGCGTGGATTTGCCGCAGCCGGAGGGGCCGATGAAGGCGGTGACCTTCCGTTCCGGGATGTCCAGGGTGACGTTCTTCAGCGCGTGGAAGCCGCCGTAGTAGAAATTGAGCGCCTTGACGCTCAGCTTGGGCTTGAGCGCGGCGAGGGACTCGGCATCGCCCGACGGCTCGGACCGCATCGCGGCCTGGATCCCGCGCCGAGAGACGGGTTGAATGGCGGCAGATTCCATTTCAGGCATCCTTTGCGTCAGTCGGTCTTCCGGAACAGCGCTCGCGCGAGGATATTGAGAACCAGCACGGCGAGCGTAATCAGGGCGGCGCCGCCCCAGGCGAGCCGGTGCCAGTCCTCGTAGGGGCTCATGGCGAACTGGAAGATCACCACGGGCAGATTTGCCATCGGCGCGTTCAGGTTGTTCGACCAGAACTGATTGTTGAGCGCCGTAAAGAGCAGCGGCGCGGTCTCGCCGCTTATGCGCGCGACAGCCAGCAGGATCCCCGTGAGGATCCCGGTACGCGCCGCGCGGTAGGTGATCATGGTGACCATTTTCCATACCGGACAGCCGAGCGCCATGGCCGCCTCGCGCAGGGTATTCGGAACCAGCTTCAGCATGTCATCGGTCGTCCGGACGACGACTGGGATCACCAGCAGCGCGAGCGCGAGCGCGCCGGCCCAGGCCGAGAAATGCCCGACCTTCGCCACGTAGACCGAGTAGACGAAAAGCCCGATGACGATGGAGGGCGCGGACAGCAGCACGTCGTTCAGGAACCGCGTCGCCCCCGCCAGCCAGCCGTTGCGGCCGAATTCCGCGAGATAGGTGCCCGCGAGGATCCCGACCGGCGTGCCGATGAAGGTGCCGACCGCGACCATCACCAGGCTGCCGCCGATCGCGTTCGCCAGGCCGCCGTCGGCGCCGGGCGGCGGCGTCATCTGGTAGTAGAGCGTCGCGCGGGCGAGCGCCGTCCCGCCTTCGTAGAGCAGGACGCCGAGGATCCAGATCAGCCAGAACAGGCCGTACGCGAGCGCCAGGCTCGACACGGCCAGCAGCGCGAAATTTACGAATTTGCGGAAGCGGTAGATCCGGTTGCCGGCGTGGATCACGCTCGGGTTCTGGAGTACGGCGCTCATGCCCGGCTCCCCTCGCTCCTGCCAAGGCGCAGCAGCAGAAGCTTTGCCAGCGCGAGCACGATGGTGGTGATCAGGAACAGGATCAGGCCCAGTTCGATGAGAGCCGAAAAGTACAGGTCCCCCACCGCCTCCGTAAATTCATTGGCGAGTGCGGAGGCGATGCTGTTGCCCGGCGCCATGAGCGACATGGCGAGGCGATTCGCGTTGCCGATGACGAAGGTGACCGCCATGGTTTCCCCGAGCGCCCGGCCCAGCCCCAGCATGATGCCCCCGATCACGCCCACCTTCGTATAGGGCAGCACCACCCGCCAGACCACTTCCCACGTTGTCGCGCCCAGGCCGTAGGCGGACTCCTTCAGCATCGGCGGAACGATCTCGAACACGTCGCGCATCACCGCGGTAATGAACGGGATCACCATGATGGAAAGGACGATGCCCGCCGTGAGCATGCCGATGCCGATCGGCGGTCCCGCGAACAGCACGCCGGCGTAAGACACGTTGCCGAGCGTCTTGATGATCAGCGGCTGGATGTGGGTCTGGAAGAGGGGCACGAACACGAACAATCCCCACATGCCGTAGATGATTGACGGGATCGCCGCCAGCAATTCGATCGCCGTGCCGAGCGGGCGCTTCAGCCACGCCGGAGACAATTCGGTGAGGAACAGCGCGATCCCGAAGCTCACGGGCACGCCGATCAGCATGGCGACCAGCGACGTCACCAGCGTGCCGTAGATCGGCACCAGTGCGCCGAACTGCTCCTGCACCGGATCCCATTCCGCGCTCCAGATGAACGAAAAGCCGTATTTCTGCAGCGTCAGCTGGCTGCCGACCACCAGCGAGACGAGGATAGCCAGCAGCAGGCTGAACACCAGGAACGCGAAGAAGCGCGTCAGCCACGCAAACGCCGTGTCCATCCACGGCGCGGAGTGCGCCGGGCGGGCACCTTGAGGATCGCTCGTCACGGTCGGGCTGATGCCAGCGTCGGATCCGTTCAGCGTTGCGGCGCGCATCGATGGATCAATCAGGCCAATTGTAAGTGGGACCGGGCGGGCGCCGGATTGAAAAGGGGCGGTTGCACACCGCCCCCTTTGGGATCAACGACTTGCCCGGACGGAATCAATAGACCGCCTTGCCCGACGCGTCCTTGATCTGCTTCCAGGCGGACTGAATCTGGCTGACCACCGCATCCGGCATCGGGATGTAGTCCAGCTCGGAGGCCATCTGGTCGCCGTTCGCGTACGACCATTCGAAGAATTTGAGGACCTGCTTGGCGTTCTCCGGATTGCCCTGGACCTTGTGCATCAGGATGAACGTCGCTCCGGCGATCGGCCAGGAATTCTTGCCGGGCGCATCCGTCAGGATCATGTACATGCCGGGCGCCTGCTTCCAGTCCGCTCCTGCAGCCGCCGCCATCACCGCTTCGGAAGTCGGCGCGACGACGTTGCCGTCGCGATTCACCATCTTCGCGAACGTCAGCTTGTTCTGCTTTGCGTAGGCCGATTCGACATAGCCGATCGCGCCGTCGATGCGGCCGACATAGTTGGCGACGCCTTCGTTGCCCTTGCCGCCCACGCCGGTCGGCCACTTCACCGAGGTACCCTCGCCTACGGCTGATTTCCAGTCGGGGCTCACCTTGGACAGGTAGTTGGTGAAGATGAACGTGGTGCCCGAGCCGTCAGAGCGGTGCACGACCGAAATTGCCTGGTCCGGCAGCGCCACGCCCGGGTTGTTGGCTTTCAGAGCAGCGTCATTCCACTTGGCGATCTTGCCGAGGTAAATGTCCGCCAGCTGCTTGGGGGTCAGAGTGATCTGTCCCGAGCTCACGCCCTTGAGGTTGACCACGGGAACCACGCCGCCCATGACCGTCGGGAATTGCAGCAGGCCGTCCTTTTCGAGCTGCTCGGGCTGCAGCGGCATGTCCGAGGCGCCGAAGTCGACGGTCTTCGCGGTGATCTGCTTGATGCCGCCGCCCGAACCGATCGACTGATAGTTAAGGCCGATGCCGGTGGACTTCTTGTAGGCGTCAGCCCACTTGGCATAGATGGGATACGGAAAGGTCGCGCCGGCGCCGGTGATGTCGCCGCCCTGCGCGGCGGCGGTGAAAACGGCACTGGCCGCGGCCAACGCCTGGAATGCGGATTTCAGTTTCATGAATGCCCTCGCCTATGGATGGACGGAGGCGAGTTTATGAAGCCATTGTTACAACCCGGTGACAATCGGCGGGCGTAGAATTTCCTTCCGCAAGTCCCTGTTCCATCCGGAGATTGCCCATGAACGCCCCCACCAAGGCCGGCTTGCCGCCCCTGCCGCTGAAGGATCCGAAGCTATTCCGCGAACTGAGCTACCTGGACGGCGCGTGGACGGGCGCAGACTCGAAGAAAACCTTCGAAGTCCGCAACCCTGCCACCGGCGAGCGGCTCGGCGGCGTGCCGGACCTCGGCGCGGCCGAAACCCGGCGCGCCATCGAGGCCGCGGAGAAAGCCCTGCCCGCCTGGCGCGCGAAGACGGCCAAGGAGCGCGCCGCGATCCTGCGCAAATGGAACGACCTGATCATCGCCGGCCAGGACGACCTCGCGCTGATCCTCACCAGCGAGCAGGGCAAGCCGCTCGCCGAGGCGAAGGGCGAGATTCAGATCGGCGCCGCCTACGTAGAGTGGTTCGCCGAGGAAGCGAAGCGCATCTACGGGGACACCATCCCCACGCCCTGGGGCGACCGACGCATCGTCGTGATCAAGCAGCCGGTGGGCGTATGTGCGGCGATCACGCCGTGGAATTTTCCGCACTCGATGATCACGCGCAAGGTCGCGCCCGCGCTCGCTGCCGGCTGCACCGTGGTCCTCAAGCCCGCCGAGCAGACGCCGTACTCGGCGCTCGCGCTCGCGGAGCTCGCCGAGCGTGCAGGCTTCCCGAAAGGCGTGCTCAATATCCTCACCGGCGACGCGCCGGCGATCGGCGGCGAGCTCTGCGCTAATCCCGCGGTGCGCAAGGTCTCGTTCACCGGCTCGACCGAGGTCGGGCGGTTGCTCATGAAGCAGTCGGCGCCGACGGTGAAGAAGATCTCGCTCGAGCTCGGCGGCAATGCGCCCTTCATCGTGTTCGACGACGCCGACCTCGACGCAGCGGTCGAGGGCGCGATGGTCTCCAAATACCGAAATACCGGACAGACCTGCGTCTGCGCCAACCGGCTGTTCGTGCAGGACGGCGTGTACGATCGGTTCGCCGAGAAGCTCGCGCAGAAGGTACGGGAGCTCAAGGTGGGCGCCGGCACCGAGGGCGGCGTGAACCAGGGGCCGCTCATCGACGCCCAGGCGCTCGCCAAGGTCGAGGAGCACGTGGCCGACGCCCTCGCCGGAGGCGCCAGGGCGCTCACCGGCGCGAAGCGCCACGCGCTGGGCAGGACTTACTACGAGCCGACGGTACTGACCGGCGTGCAGCCGACGATGAAGATCTTCCGCGAGGAGACCTTCGGGCCGGTGGCGCCCCTCTTCCGCTTCAAGACCGACGCCGAAGTGATCGAGCTCGCCAACCGCACGGAGTACGGGCTGGCGGCGTATTTCTACAGCCGCGACATCGGCCGCGTCTGGCGCGTCGCCGAGGCGCTCGACTACGGCATGGTCGGCGTGAACAGCGGCCTGATCACCACCGAGGTCGCGCCCTTCGGCGGCGTCAAGCAGTCGGGCCTCGGCCGCGAGGGCTCCAAGTACGGCTGCGAGGAATTCGTCGAGGTGAAATACCTCTGCATGGGCGGAATTTAAGAAGGCGCGCCGCTAGCGGCAGGGCTCGACCGGCCGTCGCGGCGGTAGCGCGCTAGCGGTCTCGCTCAGCGATTCCAGGAACGCCACCAGGTCGGCGGATTCCGCCTCGCTCAGGTGCAGCGCCTTTACCAGCGGAATGCCGTCGGAATGCAGCCGGTCGGGGCTTACTTCGGAATAATGGCGCACCACGTCGGCGAGCGCCGGCAGGCTGCCGTCGTGCATATAGGGCGCGGTCCGCGCCACGTTGCGCAGCGAAGGCACCTTGAATTCGCCGAAATTGCGATGCTCCTCGGCCACCTGGCGCGTCTTGACCGCGCTCGCGCCGCTCGCATCGTCGTTATAGGCGCCCAGAAGGTTGAGCGGGTTCGCCTGCAGCTTGCGGATGCCGCCATGGCGCCCGGGATCGACGCCGCCCTTGATGAAGAACGGCACGCCGGTATCGTGGAACTCGCCGTTCGTGAACGCCGGCCCGAAATGGCAGGCATTGCAGTTGCCGCGGCCGACGAAAATGCGCAGACCCCGCTGCGCCGCTTCCGGATATCTCTTCATCGAAGAAAAATCGCGACCGGCCAGCGCATCGCGGAAATCGTCGAAGGGCGAGCGCCCGCTGACCAGCGTCTCCTCGAACGCGGCAAGCGCCTTGCCGACGCCCGCGAGCACCGCCAGGTCGCTGGCGGGCGGCGGAGCGCCGAACACCTTCTCGTAGCGGCAGGCGAGCTCCGCGTCGGCACGCACCAGCGCGGCGACCTGCGCCGCGCTGCCGCCCATCTCGCGCGGCTCGAGAATCGGCCGCACGCTCTGCGCCCAGAGCGAGTCGCCCGCGCCGTCCCAGCCGAACCAGCGCCCGTAGCGCACGTTGAGCAGACCCTGCGTGTTGCGGTCCACTTCGGCGAGCCCGAAGGCTCGCGCGCGCCCGTCCTGCCAGGCCCGGAACGGCGCGTGGCACGTCGCGCAAAGGACCTTGCCCGAGGGCGACAGGCGCGGGTCGAAGAACAGCCGTTCGCCCAGTGCTACAGCCTCGCCGTTGCCCGACGCCCGGTTGGTGGGATCGGGCGCCCAGGGCGCCGGCCAGGGGCCATGGCGCAGGATGGCGCGAACTTCCGTGTCGGAGAAGTCCAGGGCCTGCGCTTGCGCGCCCGAGGCGCAGAGCAGCAGGGCCGCAATCAGGAGGCGCGTCACTCGACCTGGATGCTGTGCGTCAGCCGCTCGGAGCCGAGGTCAAACCTGAATTCCCACCGTCCCGGCATGTGGAACAGCCAGCCCTCGGAATGGAAGCGGCCGACGCCGAGCCTGACGACTTTGGTCCTGTAGTTCATGCCATGGCGGTGCTCGGGCATGTGCGCGTCGAGCCGGACCCGCTCCATCGCGACAGCGCCCTTCTTCGGGCATACGGCGAGCTCGAGGGCAAAAGGCTCGCCGACCGCGATCTTCGCCGGTATCGTCCAGTAGGAAACCGCGAGATCCCTGGATTCGATGCGAACGCCCGGCGGCAGCTCGCAGCCGAAAGCGGTGCCGGCCATTGCCAGCGCGCACGCAGACGCGCTCAGTGCGCCAGCAATCCGCCGAAAAGGGTTTCGCCGTTCTTCCACCCGATCCGCTCCGCCACGTCCTGCGGCAGGTCGGCAAGCCACTGCCGAGACCAGTTCGCGTGCTCGCCGATGTAATACCAGCGCTCCGGCGTAAAGGAATCGGTGCCGACCATGAAGCGGTCGGGAAACTCGAGGAACGCCGCGCGCCAGTCCGGATCCACCTTTCCGCTGCGCGCCTGGTCGGTGCGGAAGGCGAGGTCGCACCAGAGGTTTGCATGCTTGCGCAGCATCTCGCGCACCTTCTCCGGGCGGTCGAAGCCCGAATGCGCCCAGAGAATCCTCGCCTCCGGCCACTGCCTGAACAGGCGCTCGACCGCCTCGATGTCGGAATGCGCGTGCAGGAAAAGCTTGTGCTGGCGCGCGAGCTGCACCATGCGGCGCGGCACGGGCAGGTCCGCATCGGCGCCATAGAGGTGGAACTCGCCGATGCCGGCATAGCGGTAGCGATTCAGCCGGTCCTCCAGGTAGCCGATCACGCTCTCGTCGCGGAACCAGGTGCCGATCTCGCCGCGCGAGCGGTAGGGGCGCAGCTCGGGGATGATCAAGTCGGGGGCCAGTGCCAGCAGGCGCTGCTGGCCGTCGTCACCGGAACTCGATATCAGCGCGCGCTTGAGGCCGGCCTTGCGCAGGATGGTGATCGCCTCGTTCGGCGGTATCGTCTCCCAGGCATCGTGGCTGTAGTGCAGATGCGCGTCGAAGATCGGCAGCTCGACGGCCGCCGCGCGGCCCGCAAGCACGCAAAAGGCAAGGCAGGCCGCCGCGCGAGCCGCTGAATTGCGCATGGCGTACCGGCGAACGCGCACTACTCCTTCGCGCCGCTTGCCTGCAGCATCGGGATCAGCCCGGCGCCCGCGTTGCCATGCGATTTAGCGATCGACAGCGCAGTCCTGCCGCCCGCCGCGCGCAGGTTCGGATCCGCGCCCTTCTGCAGCAGCATGGTGGCGATATCGGCATCGCCATTGCCGACGGCGATCATCAACGGCGTCATGCCGTCGGCCTGGCGCACGTTCACGGGCTTGCCGTCGTCGAGCAGCTCCTTCACCGCCGCGCGATCGCGCATCACCGTCGCGCTGATCAGGTCGTTGTAGCGCGTGTACAACTCGCGAATGTTCGCGGGCCGGCGGTAGCCTACGGGCTCTGCCGGTGCCGCCGCCTGCTTTTGGGCGGGCGCTTCCGTCTCCGCCTTCGGCAGCGGCGGTGCGGCAGCCTCCGCCGCGGGCGCCTTCGCCATCGCGCCGATGCGCTTGGCGAGCGCAATGCGCGCGATATCCTTGCCCAGGGCGCCGAAGCGGCCGGTGAACACCGGGCGGACGGCATCGATGAGCAGCCCTATGCCCCAGCGCCCCGTGTCGGTATCGAGCAGCTTTACGTAGGCTGCGAGGTCTTCGTCGCTGACATTGCGGTAGGTGAAATAGACCATCGTCAGGGCCTGGCCGCGCGCCTGGTTGCGAATGGAGTTCTGCTGCCTGGCCACCGCGTCGCGCGACTCTTTCGGCACCTTCTTGCCCGCCTTCTGCAGTTCGGCCAGCATCGCGTCGAACATTTCGCGAGCCATAGCGCCGATCATTTCCGACGCCACCTCCGAGGACCGCGTCACATCATCCACCGCCTGGATGAGCTTCACCCGCGTCGCGGGCGCGGGACTCTTGCGCATGTTTTCCGTAAAGGCCTTCAATTCCTCAGGCCGCACCGCGATCGATTCCTCGGCCGTCATCTTGAGCGCGATCGGCTGGCGCAGAATTTCCAGAAAGCGGGACAAGCGCTCGGCGTCGAGGTTGGCCTTCAGGTTGCTGCTGAGTTCGGCGGTCATGGCGCGCGGCTCGAACGCGCGCTCCATGGCCTCCTTCAGCGCGCGCTTGTCGTCGTCGCTAAGGGCCGTCGCCTGGTCGCCCGCCACAGCGGAGCGCGCCAATTCACCGCCCATCCTTTGGAATGAAGGTCCGATACCGGACGATTCGATAACTTCGGCGATGAGCTTGTCCGGATTGGTCGGTATCGGCTTTGCCGCCGCCTGGACCGCAGCAGTTGCGGCAGGCGGGGCTGCCGGAGCGGCGGCCGGGGCGGCACTGGCGGTCTTGGCTGCATCGGCGGGCTTGCCTGCATCGGCGGCCTTGGGCGCATCGCCCGCCTTCGCCTGCTCGCCCGACTTGGCAGCGGGCTGCGGTGCGCTCGCCGGGGTGCTGACGACGGTGCGCGGCGGCGGCGCCTCGTCCTGGAACAGGAAGAACCAGGCGCCTGCGCCAGCGGCAGCCAGGACCACGACGCCGGCGAGAATCTTGGTGCGGTTGCTCAAATCGATGGCCATCGGTGCTCCTCCCACATGTGCAATCCTTCCTTCGGACTGCTGCGTGAACGGGGGATGATACCTGCGCGCGTGCCGCCTAGCGAATTCTCGCCGCCTGCGACGGCGCCCGCATGAGGTAGACTTTTGCCATGTCCACGGACCACACCGCCGCGCTGAAGGGAATGATGCTCTGCCGCTCTCTGTCGCCGGCGGAACTCGAAGCCATCGCCTCGATCCTCGAACCGCGCGAGGTTGCCGCGGGCAAGGAGCTGTTCCGCGAGGGCGAGACCGGCGACGGGCTGTTCCTCGTGCTGGCGGGCGAAATCAACATCATCAAGAGCGGCCTGCGCGGCGAGCGCTCGCTGGCGCGCCTGGGTCCGGGCGGCGTACTCGGCGAGATGTCGCTGATCACCGCCGACGCGCGCTCGGCGACGGGGCGCGCATCGGTCGATTCCCAGGTGCTGCGCCTGCCGGCGGATCGTTTCCGCGCGCTGATGGCGGAAGGCTCCACTGCGGCGCTCAAGATCGCCGCCGCGATCTCGGAGGTGCTCGCGCGCCGGCTCGCCGTCATGAACAACATGGTGCTCAAGCTGGCCGACCGGGTCGATCCGGGCGGCGCTACGCTGCCGGGCATACGGGAAAAGGAACTCGCCGAGCTGCACCGGACCATCCAGGTCTGGTCGTTCTAGCGCGCGCCGCGCGCTACACGTTGAAGCGGAAGTGCATGACGTCGCCGTCGCGCACGACGTAGTCCTTGCCCTCGACGCGCAGCTTGCCGGCTTCCTTGGCGCCGGTCTCGCCGTTGTGGGCGACGAAGTCCTCGTAGGAGGTGACCTCGGCGCGGATGAAGCCGCGCTCGAAATCGGTATGGATCACGCCTGCCGCCTGCGGCGCGGTCGCGCCCACCGGCACGGTCCAGGCGCGCACTTCCTTCGGCCCGGCGGTGAAGTAGGTCTGCAAGCCGAGCAGCCGGTAGCCGGCGCGGATCACGCGCGCAAGGCCAGGTTCGGTCATGCCCATGTCCGCGAGGAAGATCTTCTTGTCGTCATCCGGCAGGTCGGCGATCTGCGATTCCAGAGCGGCGCAGATCGCCACGACGGGCGCGCCTTCCTTCTTCGCGTGCGCCTCCACGGCCGCCAGCAGCGGGTTGTCCTTGAAGCCGTTCTCCGCGACGTTGGCCACGTACAGGGTCGGCTTCATGGTGAGCAGGAAGAGCGGCTTGAGCACCTGCAGCTCCTCCCGGGACCAGTCGGCGGACCGCACGGGCCTGCCCTGGTCGAGCGCGGCGATCGCCTTCTCCAGCACCGCGACGAGTCGCTGCGCGTCCTTGTCGCCGCCCGTCTTGGCGACCTTGGCGTACTTCGCCAGTTGCTTCTCGGCCGCGGCGAGGTCGGCCAGCGCGAGCTCGGTGTTGATGACTTCGATGTCGGAAACCGGATCGACCCTGCCCGCCACATGGACCACGTTGGGGTCGTCGAAACAGCGCACGACGTGGACGATCGCGTCGGTCTCGCGAATGTTGGCGAGGAACTGGTTGCCGAGACCTTCGCCCTTGGAGGCGCCGGCGACCAGGCCCGCGATGTCGACGAATTCGACCGCCGCGGGAACGAGCTTCTGGGGCTTCTCGATAGACGCGAGCCCCGCGAGGCGCGGGTCAGGCACCTCGACGATGCCGACGTTGGGCTCGATCGTGCAGAACGGGTAATTCTCCGCCGCAATCCCGGACTTGGTCAGCGCATTGAACAGCGTGGACTTGCCCACGTTCGGCAGGCCGACGATCCCGCAACGCAGGCTCATGAAGGGGCTTCTACTTCTTCTTGCCGAACAGCGAGCCCAGGAGGCTCTTCTTCTCCGCGGGCTTCTCGGGAGCGGGCACGGGCTGCGGCGCGGGTTTCGCTTCAACCTTGGGCGCGGCCTTGGCCTCGACCGGCCTCTTTTCGACCGGCTTCTCCTTTTCCGCGCTGTGCAGCTTCTGCATGGCCCCCTGCAGGTCGCCCGCGAGGCAAAGCGGCAGGATCTCGACGCTGCGTGCGATCGCCTCGTCGATGGCCGCGCGGTCCTCTGCCGAGGGCTTTTGCAGCACGTAGTCGGCGACCGCGTTCTTGTCGCCCGGGTGGCCGATGCCCAGGCGCAGCCGCCAGTAGTCGTGCGAGCCCAGGCGATGCGAGATGTCGCGCAGGCCGTTGTGTCCGGCGATGCCCCCACCCTGCTTGATCTTCGCGGTGCCCGGCGGGAAGTCCAGCTCGTCGTGCACCACGAGAATCTCGTCAGGCGCGATCTTGAAGAAGCCGCCGAGCATCTGCACGGCGCGACCGCTCGCGTTCATGAAGCTCTGCGGCAGCACGAGCCACGCGCCGTTGTTGTCCAGCCGGCCCACAAGCGCCTGGTACTTGGCATCCTTGCGCAGGACGACGCCCGATTGCAGCGCGAAGCGCTCCACCAGCCAGAAGCCGGCATTGTGGCGAGTGCGTTCGTACTCCTTGCCCGGGTTGCCCAGGCCGACCACGAGACGGATGGCGCCGGGCAAGGCCTACTTCTTCTCTTTCTTCTCGGCCTTCTCGCCGACCTTGTCGGCGGCCTTCTCGCCGCCCTTCTCGCCCGGCTTGGCGGCTGCCTTGTCCCCGGCAGCCGCGCCTTCGGCGGCCTTCTCGGGCGCCGCCTGCTCGGTCGTCGGCACTTCGCCGGCCGGCACGGCTTCCGCCGCGGCTTCCTCTTCCTCGGTAATCAGCACCGGCTGGATGACCGTCGCCACGGCCGGGTTCTCGCCACGGTGCAGCACGGCCTCGACGCCCTTCGGCAGCTTCAGGTCCCTGACGTGGATCGAGTGGCCGATCGTAAGCTCTCCCATGTCCACCTCGATGAATTCGGGCAGGTCGTCCGGCAGGCAGGTGATGTCGAGCTCGTTGAAGACGTGGTTCGGCACGCCGCCCTGCTCCTTCACGCCCGGCGACTTTTCGGCGTTGACGAAGTGCAGCGGCACCTTCATGTGGATCTTCTTGTCCTTGGCGACCCGCTGGAAGTCGATGTGCTGCACGTGCCCGCGCCAGGGGTGCATGTTGAAAGCGCGCAGCAGGACGTCCTCGGCGGCGCCCTCCAGCTTCAGCGTCAGGATCGAGGCGTGGAATTTCTCGTTCGTGAGGTGCTGGTAGAGCTCCTTGTGGTCGAGCGCGATGTTGACCGCACCCTTGTCACCGCCGTAGACGATGCCGGGGACCTGCCCCGAGCGGCGGAGACGGCGGCTCGCACCCGTCCCTTGCGCCTCGCGCTTGCGCGCGTTGATTTCGATTTTCATCGCAATGCTCCTTGGGTTTCCGCCGGTTCCGCGACCAGACCCCGGCGGGGTTTGAAAATCTATTCTATGAACAGGGAACTCACCGAGTCCTCGGTGTAGATCCGCAATATCGTCTCCGCGAGCAGGCCCGCCACCGACAGGCTACGGATCTTCTTGCAGGCGCGCGCGTCATCGCGCAGCGGAATGGTGTCGGTGACCACCAGCTCGTCCATGGCCGACTCGCTGATGCGCGCCACGGCATTGCCCGAAAGCACCGCATGCGTACAGTAAGCGACAACCTTTGTTGCGCCCTCGGCCTTCAGCACCTCGGCCGCCTTGCACAGCGTACCCGCGGTATCGACCATGTCGTCCATGATCACGCAGGTGCGGCCCTTGACTTCGCCGATCACGTTCATCACTTCAGAGACGTTCGCCTTCGGGCGCCTCTTGTCGATGATCGCGAGGTCCGATTCAAGGCGCTTGGCGAGCGCGCGCGCGCGCACCACCCCGCCGACGTCCGGCGAAACCACGATCAGGTCTTCGTAGCGCTGCTTCCAGACGTCGCCCAGCAGTACCGGCGCGGCGTAGATGTTGTCCACCGGCACGTCGAAGAAGCCCTGGATCTGGTCGGCGTGCAGGTCCATGGTCAGCACCCGCGACACGCCCACCGAGGTGAGCATGTTGGCAACTACCTTCGCGCTGATGCCGACGCGCGCCGAGCGCGGCCGGCGGTCCTGGCGCGCGTAGCCGAAATAGGGCATCGCGGCCGAAACGCGCGCGGCGGAGGAGCGCTTGAGCGCGTCCACCATCACCATGAGTTCCATCAGGTTGTCGTTAGTCGGCTGGCAGGTCGACTGCAGCACGAACACGTCCTTGCCGCGCACGTTCTCGAGGATCTCGACCATGACCTCGCCGTCGGAGAACTTGTCGACGATCGCGCGCCCGAGCGACATGTTCAGGTGCTTGGCGACGTCCTGCGCGAGCTTCGGGTTCGCGTTGCCGGCGAACACCATCAGGCGGTCCATGGCGGCGGCGTGGGGCGCGTGCGGGTTCACGCCCATGGCCTGCAAATGGCTGGGGCGCTAGGATTCGAACCTAGGAATGCCGGAATCAAAATCCGGTGCCTTAGACCAGCTTGGCGACGCCCCATCCGAACATCCGTCATTGCGATCGAATCCAGTCGTACAGCGGGTGACGATCCAGACCCCGCGCGACGAAGCCCCGCATCCCCGCCGGCAATTGCGCGTGCAGCGCCCGCGCATCCTCCTGCCGCGCGAGCTCGGCGAACACGCAGCTGCCCGAGCCCGACATGCGCGGCGCGAAAGATCCTTCTGGAACGCGTTGTTTCAACCACGTGAGAGGTTCCGAGATTTCGGGATATCGGCGCACCGCGACGGCCTGGAGATCATTGCGGCCCTGCCCCGACAAAAAGGGCGGTATTTTGAGCGGTTTCGTATCCCGTGTCAACGAAGCGTCAGTGAAGATTTCTTTCGTCGAAACCGAGACTTGAGGCGTCAAAACGAGGTACCAGGCGGATGCCAAATCGAGCGCCGTCAGGCGCTCGCCGACGCCCTCGCCGAAGGCGTTGCGGCCGAACAGGAACACCGGCACGTCCGCGCCCAGGCGCAAGCCCAGATCCATGAGCGCGCGGCGGCCAAGGTTCGTCTGCCAGAGCCGGTTCAGCACGAGCAGCACGGTCGCGGCGTCGGAGGAACCGCCGCCCAGGCCTCCGCCCACGGGCAGGACCTTTTCCAGCGACAAGTCCGCCCCAAGCGCGGACCCCGTCGCGGATTTCAGCAGGCGCGCCGCTCGCAGGCACAGGTTGTCTTCGGCGAAAGGACCGGAGAAGCGGATCTCCCCGTCGGGCCGCACGCCGATGCCGACCCGGTCGCTGCGCTCGATGAGCCGGAAGACCGTCTGCAGCTCGTGCATCCCGTCGGGCCGGCGCCCGAGCACGTGCAGGAAGAGATTCAGCTTGCCCGGTGCCGGATACCACTGCGGGGACGGCGCTATTTCCATTCCGATACGGCCAGCCTGAGTTCGAGGCCCGGGTAGGTCAGCCTGAGCCGTGACGGGCGCGCGCCCGAGTACTCCTGGTACTCGATCGTCCAGCCGGATTGCTCGAGCGCGGCCAGCCGGCCCGCGGCATCGGCCTGCCGGCGCGCGGGTTCAAGCGCCGGCGGCGGAGCGGCGCGGCCGCGCACCCAGTCGGCGAGGCCGCGCAGCGGCAAGCGGAAGCCGAGCACCTGCTCGGTCAGCGATTCGGCGTCGGCCGCGCGGTATTCGCGCCCGTCCTGCGTCGTCAGGGTGACTTCGTCGTCCGTGCGCGCAAGCCGCGCGATCCCCTGGCCGAAGGGATTCGTCAGCAGCATTTCGTCGCTGCGCTCGCCGTGGCGCCAGGCGATGTTGCCGCTGCCCGCGTCGTCTCGATAGCGTACCGCGATCCGGCCGCTCAGCTCGAATTCGGTGTCCGTCGCGGGAATCAGGAAGCCCGGCGCGGCACAAGCCGCGAGCAGCAGCAGCGCGGCGGCGGCGCAGAACCCTCTCACGGCGCTAAGGAGCGAATCGCTTGAGCGTTTTCTGGAGCGTTTCGTTGTCCGGGCTGGCCTTGAGCGCCTCCTGCCAGATGCGCTGCGCCTCGCCGCGGTCGCCCGATACCCAGAGCACCTCGCCGAGGTGCGCGCCGATTTCGCCGTCCGGCCGGCCCTGCCAGGCGCGGCGCAGCTGCGCGGCGGCGCCCTTCAGGTCGCCCATCCGGTAAAGCACCCAGCCCATCGAATCGATGATGAAGAAATCGTCCGGCGACAGCGACAGCGCCTTCTCGATGAGCTGCCTCGCCTCGGGCAGGCGCACGTTGCGATCGGCGAAGGAATAGCCGAGCGCGTTGTAGGCGTGGGCATGGCCGGGCTGCAGCTGGATCAGGCGCTTCAGGCTCGATTCGAGCACGTCGAAGCGGTCGAGCTTCTCGGCCGTGAGCGCCCGGTCGTAGAGAAGGTCGGGCTGGTCCGGGGCCTTGGTGAGCGCCTCGCCGAGCAGGTCGAAGGCTTCCTTGTTGCGGTTGGCTTCGCGCAGCAGCTGCGACTCGGCGACCAGCAGCTGCACGCGCTGCGCCTCGCCGGGCGCGCCGCTGCTGC
>Ga0335084_10003346_pt1 | contig 15608 bp, 11 predicted proteins | sample Lox_Sample_44_FD_206721 | JGI IMG/M metagenome (GOLD analysis project Ga0335084, IMG submission 206721) | Soil microbial communities from Loxahatchee National Wildlife Refuge, Florida, United States - Lox_Sample_4.4 | ecosystem: Environmental > Terrestrial > Soil > Wetlands | place: USA... | reverse complement strand
CAGCCGACGACACCGCTGTTGGGCGGCCCGGCGCTCGTCCACAGCGTGCGGTTCGCGTCCTTGGCGAAATAGAGATGATGGACGGAGAAGCACGTGTCGACGTGCGACCACTTCCCGGTCTTCGGGTCGTACATCGAGATCTGGCGGAACGAATTCTCCTGGGGCGCGACCTTGGCCGAAGGATGGTTCGAACCCTTCTTGCAATAGTCCGGATTCGCGCCGATCGGCCGGATCCGCGCGCTGAACCAGACGCGCCCCTGCCCGTCCATCATCGCGTTGTGGATGCTGCTCGCGCCGTCCCAGATCGGGTCCTTGCCCCAGTAGGGCGAGGGCTGCATCGGCAAGGTGAGCGAAGACGGTGTCTTGGGATCGCGGACCGGATGTTTGATCTGCGACGCCGTGTGCGTGACCGGATCGAGCACCGGAACGAGATCGGTGCTCTCTTCCGGCGCGCCGTAGATCGGCCCGTTGGCGTTGACCGTCGGATTGTCCCGGTCGCTCGAGATCCCGTCGTGGAGGTAGTACTTCGGCGTCGAAAACTCCCACATGCTGATCACGACGTTGCGCTGCACGCCCGTCGGGCGCTCGGGCTTCGCGAACGGCAGCTCGCCTGCGGCGATGCGGTCGGTCCAGTCGGCGAAGTCCTTCAGCGCCCGCTCGGTGCCCATGTTCCCGAGCGTGAGGGCCATGTTCGTCATCGCCTGCCCGGATTGCGTGCGCCGCGCCCAGCCGGCGAAACCGGGGCCGAACTCCTTCGGTACGGTGCGGATCCCCTTGGAGCCGAACGCGTGACAGGACTGGCACGAGTTCTTCACCGAGTCGACCCAGTAGTACTGCGCCTTCATGTTCGGCGAAATGCCGTTGCCTTTCTCGCCGGTGCCGGGAAATTCGTGCGGCGCAGGGATCTGCAGCAGGGAGTACCAGTACATGCCCGGGTAGTACTCGGCCGCGGCCGCCTCGCTCGGCGCCGGCACGGCGCGGAGGTCGAGCGTCCGGCCGGGTGCGCTTTGCACCTTCGGCGAGTCGACCAGGCCGTAGCCGCGCACCCACACGCTGTAGCTCGCCTTCGGCAGATCGGGGATGAGGTAGCGTCCGCGATCGTCGGTCACGACGACCTTCGCGAATTTGGTCGGGAGATTGGTCGTCTCCGCGATCACCCAGACGCCGGCTTCCGGCCCCTTGGCGCTGGTGACCACGCCCCCGAGGTCGTTGGCGCCGACGCGGGGCGCCGAGTCGGCGCCCACGCAGGATGCCAGGAATACGCTGATGCCGATTGCGACGATGCTCGATACGCGCAGCCCGTTTCGGGTCCTCATGCCTCCACCCCCTTTGGTACCTTCGATCGCCCCTCGTGAACTGATGTTCCGTCGTTTTGATTCCCGCTGCACGCGGCAGGGTCCGCGTTCTCCGACGCCGCGGAACTGTATCCCCGGGAGAACGGCGGGTCAATTGCTTCAGGGGATCGGCAGGTAAGCGTAACCCCGGTTCTGCAGCGCGATCGCGTTCACGAACACGTTGTGTTCGATTGCGACGCAGTCGAGGATGTTCTCGGGGGCAATCGCGCTGCGGTCCATGGCGATGCGGCAGACCTCGATTCGCCCGCCGAGCCCGACGAGGCGCCGCAGCAGCGCATGAGCGCCCGAAAGATCCTGCGGTTCGAACTTGCTCCCGGCGAGCGTGCGCGCCGCGAACTGGGTCGCGGCGCCGTGCAGGAGGATCACGAAATCCGTGGCGATGTTCTGCTGCCTGAACTGCTCGGCGGCGTCGATGACGAGCTCGAGCCGGTCGCGGAAGCGGCGGGCATCGCCGGTGGTGAAGTCCCACACTGCCAGTGCGCGCGCCAGGCCCGCGCAGTCGCCGATCGCCGCTTGCCCCTCCGAACCCATGACGTATGTGCCGGATGATGAAGGTCGTCTGGCGCGAATTCTGCCAGCAGGCGTGAATTCGCGGTGCGCGCCGCGGAAAGGTCGCACGATGGGCCCGTTGGCCGGAGCGAGTTCAGGGGCACGTAAGCGGGCCGGTCATCAAACACCGGATCGACGCGATTCACCTACGACTGCGACAACAACCCCGCGACCGGCGGTTGTCCCTCCGCTCCCGAGACCTCATTGCGAGGACCCCGGATTCGGGCATGTCAAGTCGAATGCCGGTGCGAGCGGGAAAACCGCGATCGCAGCGTGCTGAACCCCAAGGTATGAGGCGCGGCGGTGACGCCGGGCATCGCTGGCTCCGGAGGAACCGGTGCGCTCGTGAGCGTCATCGCGCGCCGCACCGCGCCGTTGAGACTCTCGTCCGCGGCCGCGAGCTCGACTCCGGCCGAGGCGAGCCGCACGGCAACGCGATAGGCGCCGGCTTCCGCGCCCAGCGCGGCAAGGCGGTAGAGCGCTCGGGCGAGCGGTCTGCCGTCCCGGCGGTCGCTGATCGCGATCCGCAGGCCGGCGTCCCCGCCGCGCGGCGGAGCGAGATCCGCCCTCAGCATCGCGACCGGCGTGCCGTGGCGAGTCGCGGCATGCTCGAGCAAGCCGTCGAGCTCCCGCACGTCACCCAGCACCGGCAGCGAGGAGAGCATGTCGCGCAGGCGCTGCGGTGGAGACACTCGCATCAGGAGCTGCCATCCGCGCTCGGCGAAGTCGCTGGTGATCCTCTCGGTCTGCAGTGCGGCCCACCTAATCAGCCCCGGGTCGTTCCGAAGCTCGCCTGGCAGCTCGAGGCCGACCTGCTCCAGACGAGTCGTGAGCGCGAGCGCGAAGAAGTAATGCTGTCCCAGGCTGCGACCCTCTGGTGCGAAGACGCCCGTGTCCGCTTCGGGAGCCTCCGGTCCGCCGCGCTCGCCGGAGGCGAGCTCCTCGATCAGCTCGTACAGCGATTGCACGCCCATGGTATGTGCGACGAGCTGTGGCACGAGCCGGTTGACCAGCCGGATCGCGGTGTCGGCCGGGAAGCGTTGCTGCAGGCTCGCTCGCAGCGTGCCTGCCATCTCCTGCGGCAGCGAAACCAGCGTCCCGGACCGGGCGGTTAGCGAGACCGGAATCGTGAGCACCAGACCGCGCCAGCGCGCGCCGGACTCGTGCGCGCCGAACTCGGGCGCTTCGAGAACGCTCCGCAGGCTCTCTTCGAACCGCGCTGCGAGCGCGGGGGAGCCCGCCATCTGGCGCTGCGCTTCGTCGAGCTGCGACCACTGGCGCGACACGAGGGAGCGACCCAGCGCGGCGCGGAGATCGTGCTGAGTGCACACGAGTGCGTTGAGGCCGCGAGCCGCGGACACGGCGCGGGTGAACTGGACCAATTCTGCCGATGCGGTGACTTCGTGCGCGGACATCAGAGAAGCTACTCTCGACTACGACTTCGATAGTCGTGCATTGCCACCGGCATTGCAAAGTGTCGGGGGGGCACGACACGGCGCCTGTCGGCCTGAAACTCGCTCGACCCCGAGCGTCGGGCCCCGCAACGAGGACGCGTGACGCGTAGTAGATTTCCGCCCGCGCAGGTCAGGCGGGGAGGTGATGCGGATGGAGCTGCTGGCGGGCACGAGCGGCTACTCGTACAAGGAGTGGAAGGGCAATTTCTACCCCGAGAAGCTCGCTGCCGACGCAATGCTCCGCTACTATGCCGAGCGGTTCCCGACCGTCGAGATCAACAACACCTTCTATCGCATGCCGGCGGAGGGCATGCTGTCCCGCTGGGCCGCCGAGGTGCCCGAGCACTTCGCGTTCACCCTCAAGGCGCCGCGCCGCATCACCCACGACAAGCGCCTGCGGGAAGTCGAGCAGGATGTGGCCGAACTGCTGCGGCGCGCCGCGGCGCTCGGGCCGAAGCTCGGCCCGGTCCTCTTCCAGCTGCCCCCGTCGCTCAGGAAGGATCTCGCGCTCCTCGTGGACTTTCTGGCGGCGATCCCGCCGGGCCGGCGGATTGCCTGCGAGTTTCGACACCCCACCTGGCAGGACGAAGCCGTGTACGAAACCCTTCGCGCCCATGACGCGATGCTCTGTGCCGCCGATACGGACGAAGGGGAATCGCCGCCGCTCGTTGCGACCGCAAGATCGGGCTACCTGCGGCTGCGCCGCGTCGCGTACGACGACGCCGAGTTGGGAGCGTGGGTCGACCAGATCGCTGCCCAGCCGTGGGACCGGGCGTACGTGTACTTCAAGCACGAGGACGAGGGACTCGGACCGAAATTCGCTGCGCGCTTCATCGAGCTTTGGGACGAAGCGCGGCGCAAGGGGTCGCGATGACGCGCGCCACGGCACCGCGCCGCAAGGCGCCGACGAAGAAGACGCGCGCGCGACTCGCCACGAAAGCGCCGGTGCTGCCGAAGACGCTGCGCGACTACTCCGTCAAGCGGGCGTTCGAGATGACGCCCGAGCCCAAGCCGGCACCGGCGCCCGACCGGCCGGGCCCGCTCCTCTTCGTCGTCCAGCAGCACGCCGCGCGCCGTCTCCATTTCGACTTCCGGCTCGAGGCCGGGGGCGTGCTGAAGTCGTGGGCGGTGCCGAAGGGGCCGTCGCTCAATCCCGCCGACAAGCGGCTCGCGGTCCCGACCGAGGACCACACGTTCGAGTACGCGTCCTTCGAGGGCGTGATCCCGGAGAAGCAGTACGGGGCGGGCGAGGTGATCGTCTGGGACTGCGGCGCGTATTCCCCGGACGAGGACCAGCAGTACTTCTTCCACGATCGCGCGGAGGCCGAGCGCCGCGTCCTCGCGGGCCTGGAGAAGGGCAAGCTCAGCATCTTTCTCCGCGGGGTGAAGCTCAAGGGTTCGTTCGCTCTGGTGCGGACCTCGGACGGGAAGAGCTGGCTCCTGATCAAGCACAAGGACCGGTTCGTCGACGCGGGCGACGTCACGGCCCGCGGCGAGTCGGTGCTGTCGGGCATGCCCGTCGAAGCGCTCAAGCGGCGCCCGGCACGCGAGCGCATCCCCGCGTTGGAGCTTGCTCCGACCGGACCGGTCGAGCCGCTGCCGACGAAGCTTTCCCCGATACTCGCCGACAGCGCCGATGCGGTTTCCACCGACCCGGGCTGGAAGTACGAGCCCAAGCTCGACGGCTATCGCGTGCTCGCTTTCATCGATCGCGACCGCGTCGTCCTCCGCTCGCGGCGCGGCCTCGACTACACCAGCATCTTCCCGGGGATTGCCGCGGAGCTCGGCCGGCAGCTCGTGAGCACGATGGTGCTCGACGGCGAGATCGTCGCGTTCGGGCCCGACGGCAGGCCGTCATTCGATGCATTGCAGGACCGGGCACAGCTCAAGACCGAGCGCGAGATCGCCGCCGGGGAACAGGCGACACCGACCGCCTACTTCTGCTTCGACCTCCTGCATTTCGCCGGCGTCAGCTTGCGCCCGGCGCGCTACGAGACGCGCCGGCGTTACCTCGAGCAGTGCCTGCTGCCTTCGTCTCGCGTGCAGCTCGTCCACGCCGACGACGACGCCGAGGCGCTGTACAAGGCGGCCCTCGCGAGCGGGTTCGAGGGGATCATGGCGAAGCGGCGCGACAGCGCATACCTCCCCGGGAAGCGCTCGCGGAGCTGGCTGAAGATCAAGGCGACGCAGAGCGCGGAGTTCGTCGTCGGTGGCTACACGAGGGGGAAGGGCGCGCGGGAGACGCTAGGCGCGCTACTGCTCGGCCTCCCGGAGGGAAAGAAGGGGCTGCGCTACGTCGGCCACGTCGGCAGCGGCTTCGACGACGCGACGCTCGCCAGGCTCAAGCGGGCCGCAGAGCCGCTGCGGGTGGCGAAGCGTCCGTTCACCGAGGAGCCGCCGCTGAACGGCCCGGCGACCTGGCTCGAGCCCAAACTGGTCGCCGAGGTGAAGTTCGCCGGCTGGACGGACGCCGGGCACCTGCGCGCGCCGGTCTTCCTGCGCCTGCGCGACGACGTCGACCCGAAAGCGGTGAGGAGCGGCAACGCGCGCTCCGCCGAAGCGCCGAAGCCCGCCGGCGACACGGCGGCCGGCCAGGTTCTGCAGCAGCTCGAGGACAAGCGGACGACGCTGCAGATCGCCGTCGGCGCGGCGCGCATCAAGCTCACGCACCTCGATCGCATCTACTGGCCCGCCGATCGCGCCCTCGGCGAACCGGCGCTGACCAAGCGGGACCTGCTGCGCTACCTCGCCCGCGTGTCGCGCTTCATGCTCCCGCATCTCGCCGACCGCCCGCTCACGATGATCCGCATGCCGGAGGGCATCGACGGCGAGCGGTTCTTCCAGAAGCACTGGACCGCGGAGCGGCCCGAGTTCGTGGAGACGGTGAAGGTCTTCTCGGAGACCAAGGGCGAGAAGCACGAGTACCTGCTCTGCAACAACCTCCCGACCCTTCTCTGGTTGGCGCAGAGCGGGACGCTCGAGTTCCACGTCTGGCACTCCCGCTGCCGGTCCGGCCCGGACTCCGCGGGCGCCGGCACCGACTTCTCGAGCTCGCTCGCCGCGATGGAGCGCTCGGTGCTGAACGACCCCGACTACCTGGTGTTCGACATCGATCCCTACATCTACTCGGGCAAGGAGCCGAAGGGCGCCGAGCCCGAGCTCAACACGAGGGCGTTCGAGAAGGGCAAGGAGGTCGCGTTCTGGCTGCGCGAGCTGTTGAAGAGCATGCGCCTCGAGGCGCACGTCAAGACCTCCGGCAAGACCGGGCTCCACATCTTCGTGCCGATCCAGCGGACGCTCGACTTCGACGCCGCGCGGCAGGTCTGCGAGATGGTGGGGCGGCACCTGCTCCGCCAGCACCCGAAGGACATCACGATGGACTGGAGCGTCGAGAAGCGGACCGGGAAGATCTTCATCGACTACAACATGAACGTCCGCGGAAAGACCCTGAACGTCGCCTACTCCCCCCGGGGGGTGCCGGGAGCCCCGGTCTCGATGCCGCTCGCCTGGGACGAGCTCGAAAAGGCCCATCCCCTTGATTTCCGGCTGACAAATGCCCCGTCGCGCTTGGAAAAGACGGGCGATCGCTGGCAGAATATCCTCCAGGCCAAGCAGAGCCTGGAGCAGGCCCTGGAACGGTCCCCGGCCTGAGCGGGAAACCGCACCGGGACGAACAACAACAGGAACGGAAGGTGGTGTCATGGCAGCCAGGTCTATCGCATCGCTGACGGTGTCGTTCGGACTCGTGTCGATCCCGGTCAAGCTCTTCTCGGCCACACAGGCCTCCGGGGCGATCTCGTTCAACATGCTGCACAAGCCGCCGTGCGGCTCGCGCCTCAAGCAGCAGTACGTCTGCGCGAAGGAAGGCGTCGTCGTGCCGCGCGAGGACACGGTCAAGGGCTACGAGTTCGCCAAGGACCAGTACGTCGTCTTCACGCCGGAAGAGCTGAAGGCGCTGGAGGAGGCGGGCACCCACATGGTCGAGATCACCGAGTTCGTGCCGATCGCGAGCGTCGATCCGGTGTATTTCGACAAGGCCTACTACCTCGCGCCCGACAAGGGCGGAGCCAAGCCCTATGCGCTGCTCACCAAGGCGCTGCAGGAGACCGGGCGCTGCGCGCTCGGCCGGTGGGCGGCGCGCGGCAAGCAATACATCGTCATCCTGCGCCCGGTCGAGGGCGCGCTCGTGATGCAGCAGCTGCTCTACGCCGCCGAGGTCCGGCCCATCAGCGAGCTCGAGATCCCGAAGACCGAGGTGCGCGACGCCGAGCTCAAGCTCGCGCGGCAGCTGATCGACCAGCAGGCGACCGATGCGTTCGATCCCGCCGGCTACACCGACGAGGTGAAGGCGCGCATCGAGGCGGCGGTGCAGAAGAAGGTCGAGGGGCAGGAGATCGCGCTCGCCGAGGAGGCGCCGGCCCAGGGTGCGCAGGTGATCGACCTGATGGAGGCGCTCCGCGCGAGCCTGCAGAAGCGCTCGCCCGAGGCCGCGCAGCCGGCCGAGGCGAAGGGGCGCAAGGAGCCGAAGCGCGCGGTGCAAGGCGCCGCCCCGGCGAAGCGGGCCGCGAGGAAGTAGCGCGGCCGGCGTGTCCGACTTCGGCGTCCGCGACGTCGAACGGATGCTGCGCATGCCGCGCAGCGCGATTCTCGGGCTGGTGCGCGCGGGCTTCGTGTCCCCGGCGCGCGGCGAGCGCCGCGAGTATCGCTTTTCCTTCCAGGATCTGATCGTGCTGCGCGCCGCCCGAGCACTGCGGACGGCGAACGTCCCGTCGCACCGGATCACCCGGGCGCTTCGCAGCCTCCGCCGGCGGCTCCCGGAGAGCGCCCCGCTGTCGGGCCTCAAGATCTCGGCGGTCGGCGACAAGGTCGTCGTCGCCGACGGCCGCGCGAAGTGGCAGGCGGACTCGGGCCAGTACGTGCTGGAGCTCGACGTCAGCGTCGCCGACGGCGAGCTGCGGGTCCTCGCACGCGGCGAACCGCCGCGGGAGCCCGATGCCGAAGACTGGTTCCGCCGCGGCGAGGCCGCGGAAGGCGAGGACGCTGCGCGGACGCGCGAGGCGTACGAGCGGGCGCTTGCGCTCGATCCGGGGCACGTGGGCGCACGCCTGAATCTCGGCCGGCTGCTGCACGCAGCGTCGGAGTTCTTCGCCGCCGAGAGCATCTACCGCGAGGGTCTGCGGGTCGCGGGAAACCATCCGGGCCTGCTCTACAACCTCGGGGTGCTGCTCCAGGACGCCGGCCGGCGGAGTGAGGCGATCGACGCCTACGAAACGGCGCTGCTCGAGGATCCGGGGTTCGCGGACTGCCACTACAACCTCGCGCTCCTGCTCGAAGCGGCCGGGAACCAGCAGGGCGCGATCCGCCACATGGCGGCCTACCGCCGGCTCGCGCGCCGCTGAGCGGCTCTGCGTTCGCGCATGGACCGCCGCGACTTCCTCGCGCTCGGCGCTTCCGCCACCGCCACCCCGCTGCTCGCGCCGGCGTTCGCGCAGGCGCCGGATTTCGGCGGCCGTTTCGTCTGGGGGGCGGCGACCTCGTCCTATCAGATCGAGGCGTCGCCGACCCGCGCCGGCGGCGGCGCGTCGGTGTGGGACGCGTTCTGCCGCCGCCCCGGCGCGATTCGCGACGGGTCGTCGGGCGAGATCGCCTGCGATCACTACGAGCGGTACCGCGAAGACGTGGCGCTGATGGGCGAGCTCGGCGTGCGCGCGTATCGCTTCTCGATCGCGTGGCCGCGGGTGATTCCGGAAGGCGTCGGCACGCCGAACGGCCGGGGCTACGACTTCTACGACCGCCTGGTCGATGCCCTGCTCGCCGCGGGCATCGAGCCCTGGATCACCCTGTTCCACTGGGACTACCCGGAGGCGCTGTACAGGCGCGGGGGCTGGCTGAACCGCGACAGTGCGCAGTGGTTCGCGGATTACGCGACGGCGGTGGTCGCGCGGCTGTCGGACCGGGTGACGCGCTGGATCACGTTCAACGAGCCCGAGGTGTTCATCGTGCTCGGGCATCACCTCGGGGTCCACGCGCCCGGCGACAAGCTGCCGTGGGGCGAGATCCTGCGCTTGTCGCACCACGTGCTGCTCGCGCATGGACACGCTGCGCTCGCGATTCGTGCCGCCGCGAAGCGCCCGTGCGAGATCGGGTACGTCGCCGCGCTCGAGCCGGCGATCCCGGCTAGTGCCCAGGCCGCCGACGTGGAGGCCGCGCGCCGTGCCACGTTCTCCGGCATGGCGGCGTGGCTCCTCGATCCGGTGTACCTGGGGAGTTATCCCGAGCGCGAGCTGGGGGCCTGGGCGAAGGACGTGCCCGCGTTCCCCGCCGAGGACCTGCGTGCGATCTGCCAGCCGCTGGATTTCTTCGGCGCCAACATCTACCAGGGAAATGTCGTCCGGGCGGGCGCCGAGGGCAACCCGGAGCGCGTGCCGCGGCCGCCGGGCGCGCCCCGCACGCTGATGGATGTTTTCGACGTGGTGCCCGAGGCGCTCCAGTGGGGGCCGCGCTTCTACTGGGAGCGCTACCGCCTGCCGGTGGTCGTGACCGAGAATGGCCTGTCGAACTGCGACTGGCTCGCGCTGGACGGCCATGTGCACGATCCGCAGCGCATCGACTTCATGCAACGCTACCTCGGCCAGCTCGCGCTCGCCCGCGCGGGCGGCGTCGACGTGCGCGGCTACTTCGCCTGGAGTCTGCTCGACAATTTCGAGTGGGCGGAGGGCTATCGCCAGCGCTTCGGGCTCGTCCACGTCGACTTCGCGACGCAGCGCCGCACCCCGAAGGACTCGTTCGGCTGGTACCGGGACGTGATCCGCACCAACGGCGCCTCGCTCGGTCGGCGCGCCGTAGCCTGAGGCTAAGCCGCGCTTTCCGCGAGCCCGCGGCTCGCGCGCCGGGCTCAGGGGCGCCGGTGCTCCACGCCGTACTTCGCGTAGATGCCCGCGATCGTGCCGTCGGCGATGAGCGCGGTCACCGCGGCATTGACGGCCTCGACGAGCGGCGCATCGGCGCGGCGCAGGCCGACCGCGACGGTCCATCTTAGCTCCGGCTCGCTCTCGTTGGCGTAGACGAGCGTCACCTTCCGGTCGGGGTGCGTCAGGTTGTAGTAGCCGATCGCGGCCGGCGACAGGGCGCCGGCCGCGACCTCGCCGTTCCCCACCGCCGCCAGCATGTCGTCCTCGAACCCGAACGGCACCATGCGCGCGCCGGTCTTGCTCACGACCAGGCTCGCGAGCGAGTTCATGATCACGCCGACGCGCATCCCGGGCGGCAGGTCCTTGTAGTGCGCGACGGTCGGCTGCCCGGGCGCGAAGGCGAGCGCGACGCCGCCGCTCTGGTAGGGCACCGACAGCTTGATCGCCGGCCCCTGCAGGTCCGGCAGCGCGATCGTGTCCATCAGCATGTCGCAGTCGACGGTGCTCGCGCGCATGCGCGGGACGATCCATTCAACGCGCAGCTGCACGTCGAGGCGCCGGGCGATCGCGCGCGCGATCTCGATCTGGAAGCCGGGCAGGTCGGGGCGGTTGCTCGCGTAGGGCAGCGCGTTCGGGTTGGCGCACACCGAGATCTCCCCGCGTGCGCGGATCTCCTCGTAGGGACGCGGCTCGGCCGCAGGGCTCGCCAGGACGAGCGCGAGGAGGGCGACGGCGCCGGCGCGCCGTGATCGCATGACCGGATTCGCGCCGGGCATCACGGCTTGAGCGCCCGGATGTACGCGACGATCGCGGCGAGCTGCGCGTCGTTGAAGGTCGAGCCGAACGCGGGCATCGAGCCGACCTTGCCGGCGCGGATGCGCGCGATGATCTCGCTGTCGGCAAGCGCCGTGTCCATGAGCTTGGGACCCTTGCCGGCCTCGCGGCCGCCCTTGAAGTGGCACCAGCCGCAACTCGTCGCGAAGAGCTGGTTGACATCGACCGCGGCCGGCGCGCCCGACGGCGCCGCGCTCGCCGGGCTCGACGGCCCAGCCGCTTGCGGCTCCGCGGTCGCGTCCGCGGCGTGGCGCCCGGACTGCATCGGCCCGGGTCGCTCGGGCATTTGCGCGAGGGACCCGGAGCAGACGAACAGCGCGCTCAGCAGCACTGCGGACCGGCAGACCCCACTCACGGCCCCAAGGTTACCCGAAGACCCGGGGAGGCCGGTCGGCCCGCACCCAAGACGACCACCAATACAAAGCGGCGGGCGACGTTGCCGCCCGCCGCGATCGAAGCGCGCTCCGATGCCGCTCAGGGCAGCGCGAACACCTTCAGCACGCCCGAGTCCTTCGGCATCTGGGCGAACACGCCGCCGAAGAATGTGGCGTAGTCGTCGCCGGCGAGACCGCCCCAGCCGGTCATGACCGCGACGTACTGCTTGCCCTTGGCGCGATAGGTGATGATCCCGCCGTTGTGGCCCTGGCCGTTGTTGTGGCTCCAGAGCTCCTTGCCGGTACGCGCGTCGAGGGCCCGCAGCCAGCCGCGCGCGTCGGGCACGAACACGAGGTCGCCGCCGGTGGAGAGCAGGCTCGCAAGCGGCGGCTCGGGATACTTGACCTCCCACTTCAGCTTGCCGGTGATCGGATCGCGCGCCGAGACGTGACCGTGCGCCTTGTCGCCCTTCGGGTTCGTGATGTTGAAGTTCGCCCCGATGTTGAGCTGCGCCATCGGCTCGAGGACCGGCGTCGTCTTCACGATCTCGAGGTCCATGCACCACTCGTTGCCAACCTTGTAGAGGAGCCCGGTCTTCGGGTTGTAGGAGCCCATGTTCCAGCTCATGCCGCCGGCAATGAACGGGCAGAGGTTCTCGTGCTTGCCCGCCGACATGTCGCGGCGCCCGACCAGCTCGCCGTTCGGCTTGATGTCCTGGACGAAGTTGATGTTCTTCACCAGGCGCCACACGTTGACCACCTTGGCGTTGCGGTCGTAGACCCACACGAAGCCGCTCTTGTTCGGGTGCACGACGAACTTCTTCCCGCCGCGCTCGATCATGATGAACTCACCGGTCGCGCTGTCGAAGTCCCACGCGTCGTGCGGCAGCTCCTGGTGATAGCCCTTCAGCTTGCCGGTATCCGGGTCGAGGAGGATCACCGAGGTCGTGTAGAGGTTGTCGCCCGGGCGCGCGCCTTGCGTCTTCCAGTCGGGACCCGACCAGTCGTAGAGCGGCGCCGGATTCGCGGTGCCCCACCACACCGTGTTCGTCTCGGGGTCGTATCCGCCCGCCATCCAGCCGCCGCCGCCCCCGGTCTTCCAGGAGTCGTTCAGCCAGGTGTTGCGCGAATCGGCGTTGTCCTCCTCGCCGCCGGCCGTGTAGAACCGCCACAGCTGCTTGCCGGTCCGCGCGTCGACGCCGAAGATCGGCCCGCGATCGGGCCATTCGCCGCCCTGTGCGCCGATGATCACCTTGTCCTTCACGAGCAGCGGCGCACCGGTGAAGCCGACCGTGAGCTTCTCGGAGTTGACGAGCTTGGTCTCCCAGGCGAGCTTGCCGGTCTTCAGGTCGATCGCGACGAGCTTGCCGTCGAGGGTGCCCATGTAGACGTTGCCGTAGCCGATCGCGATACCGCGGTTGTACGGCGAGTGGGTCTGCTTGGCGACCAGGTCCTCGTTCAGCTTCTGCTTGTACTGCCACAGCACTTCGCCGGTCGCCCCGTCGAGCGCCCAGACCTGGTTGTAGGACCCTGAGTAATAGAGGACGCCGTCGACGACCAGCGGATAGGACTGCAGGCCGCGGACCGAGCGGCTCGCGACGTGCGACCACGCTTCACGGAGCTGGGCCACGTTGCCCGTGTTGATCTGGGCGAGCGGGCTGTAGTGCCACGACTTGTAGGTGCCGTGATAGGTCATCCAGTTGTCGGGCTCCTTCTCGGCGTTGTTCAGCCGAGTGGAGTCCACATCGGCCGCGCCGGCGTGCGATGCTGCAAAGAACGCCGCGGCGGCGAGCGAAGCGACCGTTGGATAGCGCCATCGAGTCATCGGATATCCCCCTTTTGTGCGTTGGTCATTGGCGGTGAAGCTTATTGTTGTTGGTGGTGAAGCTTAAGAGCCGCTTCGCGCGCTGCGAGGAGACTGCGTGCGGCGCAGCCCGCGCAAGACTGCATGTATAGACCTCTCCCGGGGCGAATTCAAGTTTCGGTCGCCAGGGCGCGCGGTGCGCCCGGTTCAGACCGGCGCCTCCGTCGCGTCGTAGGTGAAGAGCCATTCGTAGCGCTCCTTCACCCGCTCCTCGCTCCACTCGCGGTCGACGTAGGCCTGCGCGCCGGCCGGATCGGCGAGCGCGGGATTGTGGAAGCGCCGTGCGTTCTCAGCGGAGCCGAGCACGACCCTGCGCGTCCGGTCGCGTCGCGCCGCCTCGTAGCGGGCGAGGGCGGTTTCGACCTCGGTGTACGCCTCGAGCGCGCGGGCGAGAGTGAAAGCGTCCTCGATCGCCATTGCCGCGCCCTGGGCGAGCATCGGCAGGGTCGGGTGGCAGGCGTCGCCGAGCAGCGTGATCCGCCCGGTCGTCCAGCGCGCCATCGGCGGGCGGCCCATGAGCGCCCACTTGAACGGCGCGCCGACGTTGCCGATCATGCGGTGAACGTCCTCGTGCCACCCCCGAAAATCGCCCGCGCACTCGGCCGCCGTGCCCTGCGCGGTCCAGGACTCGACGCGCCAGTCGCCGCGCTCGATGAGGCCCACGAAGTTCATGTATTCCCCGCGGTGAACCGGATAGTGGACGACGTGCGCGCCCGGCCCGATCCAGTTGGTCCCCACCAGCCGGCGCATGTGCGCGGGGAGGCACGACATCGCGATCGTGCCCCGCCAGGCGACGATGCCGGTGAACGCCGGCGCGTCGGCGCCGAACAGCGCCTGCCGGATCCGCGACCGGACGCCGTCGGCGCCAACGAGCGCATCGCCCGTCGCGTCACCACGCTCGAAGCGCAGAACCACCCGCTCGCCATCCTGAGCGCACCCGGTGCAGCGGGCGCCGAGATGGATCGCGTCCGGCTTCTCGCGGCGGACCGCTTGCGCGAGGAGGTCGAGCAGATCGGGGCGGTACACCAGGAAGTACGGGAAGCCATATCGCGCCACCGACACCGCCCCGAGATCGAAGAGCTTCCAGGTCTGGCCGGTGTTCCAGAGCCGCACTTCCTTGCCGATCGCCTCGCAGGCGAGCCGCTTCAGCTCCTCGCCGACACCGAGCGCGTAGAGCACGCGGTTGCCGTTCGCGCTCAACTGCAGCCCCGCGCCGATCTCCCTCAGCTCGCGCGCCTGCTCGTAGACGTCGACGTCGATGCCGCGCTTCAGGAGCGCGAGCGCCGCGGTCAGCCCGCCGATCCCGGCGCCGGCGATGAGCACGTGAGGCCTGGCCATGCTGTGCTACTTTACAACGGCATTCGAATGGAACGAGGTATCGCGATGTCCTTGCACAAGCGCTACGCCGTGCGGCCCGAGTGGGTGCACGTCAGCTACGCCGAGACGGCGGAGTTCCGGGAGGTGTACGGCTTCGCGAGCGCCGGCGGGCGGGTGAACCTCGAGGGCATCCGGTTCGTGCCGGAGGGCCGCTATACGAAGACGCTGCTCGTCTATATGCACCCGGCGTCCACCCTGCAGCTCCTGCCGATGCCGCGCGCGATGGCGGAGCACGGGATGCACGTGCTGTGCGCCGGCAGCCGCTACGCGCGGAACGACACGCCGCTCATCATGGAGAAGGTCGTCCTCGACCTCGGCGCATACGTGCGCCATGCGAAGGAGGTCTGGGGTTACGAGAAGGTCGTCCTCGTCGGCTGGTCCGGCGGCGGCTCGCTCGCGCTCCTGTACCAGGCGGAAGCCGAGCAGCCGACGATCACGCAGACGCCGGCCGGGGATCCGGTCGACGTGAAGGGCGCGAGGCTCATCCCGGGCGACGCGGTGATCTTTCAGGCCGCGCACCTGTCGCGCGCGGTGATGCTCGCGGACTGGATCGATCCGTCGGTGCGGAACGAGGACGATCCCGACGACCGCGACTCCGAGCTCGACCTGTACGATCCTCGCCACCGGCCGCCGTATTCGAAGGAGTTCCTCGCGCGCTTTCGCGCCGCCCAGCTCGCGCGCATCCGGCGGCGCACCGCGTGGGTGAAGGAGACGCTCGCCCGGCTGCGGAAGGAAGGCGGCAAGGAGATGGAGCGCGGGTTCGTGACCCACCGGACGCTCGCCGAGCCGCGCTTCCTCGACGCCGCGATCGATCCGAACGATCGCAAGGTCGGCGGCTGCTATCTCGGCGACCCGGAAACGGTCAACAGCGGGCCGATCGGGATGGCGCG
>Ga0335084_10003344_pt1 | contig 15609 bp, 18 predicted proteins | sample Lox_Sample_44_FD_206721 | JGI IMG/M metagenome (GOLD analysis project Ga0335084, IMG submission 206721) | Soil microbial communities from Loxahatchee National Wildlife Refuge, Florida, United States - Lox_Sample_4.4 | ecosystem: Environmental > Terrestrial > Soil > Wetlands | place: USA... | reverse complement strand
TGGGGTTTGAATCCCAAGGCGTTGCGCACATCGCCTGCGATCCCAAAGTCCCTGGTTTTTCTGCCGCAGCGAAGTCCTCGAAAAACCCTCGACGTATCGGCATACACTCCGTCTTTCTCCTTCAAGATAGAAGTGTTGCGTCGACCGCTTGAACCGGCAGCCACTCGCAGACATTGCGAATTAATCTGCGAGTTAATGGCTCATTAGGCTTTCGCGTTACGGTAGAATTTACGTTTCGTTTATAGGATCAACCGGTCAGCTTCCGATATTTGCACAAATCTGAGTACTCCTGTGCTGTCGCAAAATCTTATTTCCGATCTGGAAAACGCAGTCGCAACTCGGTCAGTCGAAACCGGAACCATATTGCGTCGGGTAACTGACCTCTTCCTGGTAAATGCAGGGCACTATTCCGCTGATCAACTCGAGTTATACGATGGCATTTTAAAAGTGCTCATTGCTGCTGTCGAAGTCAGTGCTCGCACGGAGCTTGCCCAGCGACTTGCACCTGTCGACGGCGCACCTCCCGATACAATCCGAACACTCGCGCTTGATGATGCGATTGAGGTCGCAGAACCTGTTCTCTCTCAATCCAGTGCGCTGGACGACGAAACTCTTACCCAATGCATCACAATTAAGGGGCAGGAGCATCTACTTGCCATTGCCACCCGTAACAAACTTAGCGAAACAGTCAGTGATCAGTTGGTAACGAAAGGTAACATTGAAGTTCTGCGTACTCTGGCCAGCAATCCAGGCGCAGCAATCTCCGATCTTGGTTTTGGCATTCTCGTTAAAAAAAGCACCGACGATGACTGGTTATCAGAACGTGTCGCCCGGAGGATTGATATTCCGGAGCACCACCTTCGCGAACTCATATCGAAGGCATCGGAAATCGTTCGACAAAGACTGATCGCGGATATCCCGGAACTTACCGAAACAATCAAAGACATTTTACCCGATAGTGCATCGGCTGCCGGACATCGGACCCCGGGCTTATCCAAAGACTACAGGACGGCCGAGCTCGTTATTAAATCACGACCACTTAACGAAGCGGCTGTGAACGAATTTGCAAAAGCAAAAAAGCTCGAAGAAGTTATTGTCTCAATTTCAAAGCTGTCTGGTCTTTCAGCGATCGAAATTGAACGGTTGTTTATGAACACTTGGTCGAGCCCGGTTGCGGTAATTCTCAAGGCAATCGGTTTCCACTTGACGACAGTGGACGCGATTTATCGATCACGACTGTCGAGTGGTGAGGTAATTCGCGACGATTTGGTACAGGTAAAGGCTGAATTTATCGCGCTCCGTCGCCCCACCGCGGAGCGCATCATGCGTTTTTACTGCGCGAGAAAAGCAGCCAAATTATCTGATCTCTCATAAGAGCAAGATTCGGGAGGCGCCGTCTTAACGGTGACCCGTTTTCCGGATATGCTCAACCTCCCCACCATATGGAGGCTCGTGGCATGATTACCGAGATTGTGTTGTTTCGCTTGCCCGAAGGAATGAGCCGCAAAGATGCTATTGCGAAATATCGGCTGTCGATCCCGACCTGGCAGGCCAACCCAGATCTGATCCGTAAAGCATTCTTGTTTGATGAATCCTCTCGGCGCGGAGGCGGAGTCTACCATTGGAAAAACATCGAAGCTGCAAAGTTAGGGCACGGCCCGGAGTTTCAAAAACGGATTCAGGCGACCTTCGGAAGTCAACCGGAGTTTCAGTATTTTGAAACGCCCATCGTGCTTGACAATACGACAAAGCAGGTGGTCGACGAAGCAGCGTGATCACCCCAGGTAAGTGGGATACATCCGAATCGCGCCGCCTTACGCTCCAAGCGCGCATTAGTCGGCGCAGGGACCGGCGCCCGCTTCAATCAAAGCTGCTTTGTGTGGACTAAAGATACCGTCATAGTCCGTCATAGTTTGACCACGGCTTGAATGGCGGGGAACGTTTGTATTTTACGAGCCGCTTCAACTCAATCACCGTCGGAATTGTCTGCGGCACTGGAGCAGCCCTATTCTGGGCCGCCGGATTTGCTGCAACGCGCCACGGCCTCGACGCCGGATTCTCACCGGCCGATCTCACTATTCACCGCTTTCTCTGGTTCGGTCTTGCAATGCTGCCATTCGTGGCGCGGGCCGGCATCAAGGACCTTAACGGCGTCGGGTGGGGCCGAGGTGTTTTGCTGGCGATCCTTGGTGGCCCAGGCTTTGCGATCATCAGTTTTGCAGGCTTTCTGCTGGTGCCACTTGGGCACGGCGGGGTAATTCAGCCATCATGCGCAATGTTAGGGGGAATCGTGCTCGCAACGTGTCTGCTGGGCGAGAAAATTCTGGCTGCGCGCGCTATCGGCGCGCTGATCATTGTCTGCGGGCTGGTGGTGATCGGTGCTGAAGCGGTGACCACAATCGGCATCCATGGAGTCGCCGGCGATCTCGTATTTGTGCTTACGGGTCTTATGTTCGCTACCTTCGGTACGCTGCTTCGACTGTGGCGCATTGCCGCGATCCCTGCGGCTGCAGTCGTTAGCGTGTTGTCACTCGTCGCTGTGCCTGGCCATTGGGCTCTGGGCGGTTTCGACCACATGATTGCGCTGGGATGGCGGGAAAATTTATTGCAGGCAGTGTTACAGGGCGTCCTGGCCGGCCCAGCAGCAATATATTTGTTCGTCCGTTCAATCGCTCTGTTGGGAGCCGGAAGGGCCTCGGTATTTCCCACACTGGTGCCACCATTTGTATTGCTTATTGGGTGGCTCGCACTCGGTGAGATGCCGAGCGTCTTCCAGTTAACCGGTCTGGTGATCGTACTGTTCGGTTTCCGGCTAGCGCAGAGGGCTGCGTGATGGCGGCTTCACCCCAAAAGCGACATTCGTTAGCGCAATTCAATCCATCGATCGGCCGATTATCGTACACTGGTGCAGCGAAACTCCCTGCATTTGTACAAACCTCATGGCGGACCACTTGAGCGTTTCCAGATCCACAGCACGACCAGCACGATCAGCGATCCGACAACGGCGGCTACGATATCGCGCAGTGAAATAGCAATCTTGTCAAGCCCCGGAAGTAGTCCGAAAACGCGAAACACAAGACCCCCGACGAGCGCGCCGGCAAGCCCCAGACCCAGATTGCGGAACACGCCGAATCCTTGGCGATCCCAGGTGATGAGCAGCCCGGCGAGCCCGCCGCCGATCAGGCCGACGACGATCCAGACGATCAGTTGGTCGACGGAGGGCATGACAATCTCCTACGGTTGTCAGAATGTAACTGGCCACAACGAATTCTCCGACGGGAAGACGTTACGGGCACGGATGTCGGAAACCATCGTATCCGAGATAGGTTTGTGTCGCGGGATCATAGGATCGAAAACGCTGCATACAGTACGCAATCGGGTCGCCCGCGACCGCCGGTGCGGGCTCGTAATACCCGGCCGGACCATACCTGCGCCGCTGGCCCTCCGCGCCAATAATGGCACCGGTGGCTGCACCGACCCCAGCGCCAATTGCTGCGCCGCGGCCGCCGCCTGCGACGCCGCCGATAATGGCGCCTGCGGCGCCTCCAAGTATCGCCCCGCCAAGCGGATCCTGGGCTGCCGCCTCACGAGCCGGTATGGCCGCAGTCAACATCAATAGGGTCACTACTCCCAATGTGCGAAACATGTAGTTCTCCTTCTGTGGTTTTTGGAGCAACAGGCGCGCGTTCAATGTCCACTAGAAACTGGACATAGGCAATGTCGGTGGCCTGTCTTCCATTTGGGATCCTTCCGTGCTGCGGTTCCGACCGAGCGCATAACCGCATGGATGGTCGAACGTTATAAAAGCTCCTAGCTCCGTGATTCGATTCCGAATAATGTTTCTTGGGCTCGTAAAAAGCGGAATCGACCTTCGCAGCATCAAACATCTGGCCGGCATCAAATATGGTGCGATCTCCGTAAGCAGCGATGCCCTGTTCGTATTGCACGTACAAAACCGATGCAGGTCAGTCGTGCTGTCCTAAATGCAATGCGGCTTTTAAGTAGAAGTCATAGATCAAACACCGACATGATCACATGCTTGCGTCTTCTCCGCTTAGACGCCACGATCACGGTTGCGTGCTGCGGGAGGGGCTATGATTACCATTCCCGAACTGGCGGCGGAGGCATTGGGGTCTCACCTCGCCGCGCACATGGGCCGCCGGTTTGGCTCGACGGACTCGGATTTAGTTGAACTCGTCCAGTCCGCTGCCAGACTTGCCATCGATTGCATCGGCAACAGTGACGCGCTCTATCACAACGTCGAGCACACGATGCTAGTGACTCTCGTCGGCTACGATATTTTGCGGGGACGAAGGCTCCTAACTGAGACAAATGCCAGCGATTTCGCGCACCTTATCGTCGCCTGTTTGTTTCACGACATTGGTTACGTGCGTGGCATACTTAACGGCGACGGCGATGGCGGCTACATTATTGACGCTAAAGGCAACAAGATCACGCTGCCCCGCGGCTCGTCAGACGCCGGGCTAATGCCGTATCATGTCGATCGATCAAAACTGTTCGTGATGGATCGCGTGGCCAAGATTAAACTGCTCGATGCGACCCGCGTCGCCAGTGCCATCGAATTCACGCGTTTCCCGTCATCTGACGGTATTGACGATAGCGACAGCGAAGAGGGCTTGTTGGTACGCGCCGCCAATCTTATTGGACAACTTGGCGACCCTAATTATCTCCGCAAGGCTAATGCACTTTATTGCGAGTTCGAAGAAGTTGGGATGAACAGGCAACTCGGCTACACCTCGCCCATTGATATCACCGATCTCTATCCGCGATTCTATTGGAACAGTGTATCAGCGCAGATCCAGAGCGCGATCCGATACCTCAACGTCACGTCGAGCGGACGGCGGTGGATCGCAAATCTCTACAGCAATGTTTTTCGTGCCGAGCGCGAACTAAGTCTGAGCGGTCCACAACGTTAAGACCGAACTCACGGCGGCCTCGCCCTAGACGGCACCGGCTACGTCGGTGCTGTAGCCATCGGGTCGTCAACGAACTCGGCATCACATTGGCAAAGGTCGCAGCTTGAGCGACGACAAACCGGCCACCACGTTCAGTGCGATCGAGCCCTGAAGCGAAAGTGGCTGAAGCGCGATGGTGCGGTTAGAACCGCCAAGAAGGACGTTCGCGCCAGCGCCGAGCCCAAGGCCAACGTCAGCGGAAGCGCCGACATATTCGCCAGCAAGCGCACCAATGGGCAGTCCGGTGGTCGGTGCGAACACGGCCCAGCCCAACACCCCACCAGCGCTGATTCCGACGCTCAGACCTACAGTGCTTATGGCACCCGCGTAGGCTTCGCGTGGCAGCGGTGCATTCGGGGTGAAGAGGCACCGCATCGACTGGTGACCGACTATGATGAAGCCGACATTCGGGTCGACTTGGCAAGAGAGCCCACCCACCTGCGTCCACGATTGCGGCGCCTGAGCCGCGGCGGGCATGGCGAGCGTCGCCGCCAGGGCGAGCGTCGCAAGCAATAAACGGTGGCAATACATGATCATCCGATCCTTCTGTGCACGCCAATCATAGCATCCGCATACGCATTCTAGAAAACTTTCACTCTATTTGGCGATTGATGGAAGAGGCCCAAATGGGTCTATAGGGGCCTTTTCCTCAAGTTTTGCTGCCTGCAGGCACGTAAGCAATTCAACATAGCCTGGAGCACCCCCGGTTGTTGTTATTTGAATGCAGCGCGCAGCATCTGATTGCTTGAATTGCGCCCATAGTTTTGCAAGTTGATCACGTGCCGCCTGTTCGTCCTGCATGCACTTCGCGCGAGTTTGCACCGAACCTGATGCCCGGCAGGTCGTAGTGATGTCGAATTTTGGCATCTCTCTTTCCGCGGCCACGGTTATTTGCGAACCGAGAACACTGACACATAATGAAAGCGGGATTTTACATTGCATGGGACGCTCTGAGCCGTTCCTATGAGCACCTTCTGATGGCCAGATCTGTCTTCCCGACCTTTCCGTGCGGAACGCGACGAAGTGTACGAATTATTTTGCCCGCACAGCAAGGAATATGGTCAACATTTGTTATTGCGCGAATTTAAACAAGCGATTGGGGGTGTCCCAGAAAAGCTTGCGCCGGTCGTCGGAATTCGGGAACAGCTGACCGGCTAATTGAACCAGCGGTCCATAATCCTGCCGCTCCCGCGCGCGCAGATAAGGCCAGTCCGACGCCCACATACAGTGATCAAGCGTGAACGCGTCGACGAGCGTTCGGACAAATGGCCAGCAGTCCTCGAACGGATAAGACCCCTTGGTAAATTTCAAATAGCCGGAAATCTTTACGTTCACGCGTCTGGTCTTCGCCAATCGCAGCATGGCCTGAAATGCTGGCTGCTGGATTCCTGCCGGCGGTGTCGGCCGTCCGACATGGTCGATCAGGACCTTTACTGGAATCTTTTCGATCCACGGTGCGAACATCAGCAGTTGATCATTCTCTACCTGGAGATTGAAAAACATATCGAGATCGGCAAGCCGCTTCATCAAGCTGTCGGCTTGCCTGTAGTATTCGTTGCCGTGAAACGTCGGATTGATCGCCGCACCAACGATTCCACGCGCCTGGATTTCCTTTAGCGTCGCGACGTTCGCCTGAAGATCAATGATGGCGATACCCTTGAAGCGGCCCTCGCCTTTCGCAATCGCATCGAGCATGCAGGAATTGTCGTTGCCGTATCCGGAGTTCGGCTGCACCAGGAGCGCATGCCTGACCCCATAGGTTTTCATGACCTGAATCAATTGTGCCGTCGTGCCAATTTCTTGCCCGGCGGGTTTGTAGGCGATGTCTCTGCCGTACGGAAATTTCACCGGATCCAACACATGCGCGTGGCAGTCGATCTTGGGTTCGTCAAAAATGTGCATCGCGTTGATGCGACCTCGCCCTTGAAAGACTGGATACGTATTCAAGGCATGAGGATGCCTAGCACTGTCCGTTTCAGCAAGGCAAAATGCCGCCATAGGCTGTCGATGTACCTGCACGAGCAGTTCGGACTGGGTAAACTCAACCCAGGGAGCGCGTGCATTCGTCGAATAACTCATCGACCGAAAACATTCGCGGGATCAGCTTCTGGCGGAAGCTGTAGTCGATGATGATCTTCAGGGAGCCGCGATTGGCCTCGACCCCGAAACGCCACGGATCGAGTGGACTGCCGTCCGGCGGCGGCGGTACCGCGCGCCGGCTCTCGTGCAGCATACGGTAAATCTCTCTTACGAGATCGGGGCGGGATTTTGAGATGGTATTTCGAATCACCATCATATGGTTGATCGGGATTCCTTCGTGCATTTCTGCCCATCGGTGCGCCACTGCATCGGCATCGGGAATAAGGTGCGCAAGCCGCGGGTCAGGCAATTTATCGCCAACAATGGCGGCGTCGAGATCGCCATCAAGAAGCATCTGCACCAATGTTTTGCCCTCAGGTGCGCGCGTAACAAAATCCGGGTCCTTGAACTCGGCGAGGTGCGGATCCTCAAACGTAACCCAGTGGACTTTCGCGGGATCAACGCCGTAGTCATCATTGAGAAAGCCGCGTACCCAGGCGCCGGTCGTCTGCGTATAGGCGCGCACACCGACGCGCTTGCCCTCAAGATCGGATGCCCTTAACGGGCCGCGTTGCGGATTGTATGCGATCGTGTGGTGCTGACCGCGGCCCAGCACTGTTGCTGGAATGAGCACATACGGCTTGCCATAGGCCTTCGCCTGCAAATAGGTGACGATCGCCAGTTCGCCCACATCAAACTTGGCCTCGCGTACAAGCGGCTTGAAGGCCGTGTTCGAAACTTTCACGTCGGCGAAGTCAAAGTCGACAAGACTGGACGTCACTTCACTCTTTTTGAGTGCCATCGTGTTCGGATAATCTCCGAGCAGGGTGTACAACTTGGTTTTTTCCACGGTCCGCGTCACACATTGACTCCTCAATCCGCGAGCATCGGGTAGAGCGTCTGCGCAGTCTTGGCAAAGATGCAATCCTGATCGGCGTTCGATAAGCAGGATAGCGATTGTCGTGCCATGGCCAGGAGTTGCGGCAGGCTGCCTTCGCTGGAAGGATAATTCGATCCCCATGCCAGCCGCGACGCGCCGAACTCGGAGACGAGCCGCGGAAAAAACGTCTCCGGTGTGGCTCTGCCACGGCGGGATTCGGCGAAAATGCGCGGCGTAAGTTTGAGATAGACATTGGGGTGGCGCGCCAGCGCGAACAGGCCGGCGGCAGCATTATAAGGCGGCCCGTCGGCCAGGTCGGGTCGCGCGCAATGATCTAGAATGATGCACACCTTCGGAAAGCGCTCGGCCATGCGCGTTGCCTGCGAAATGGCCTTGGCTGACATTTGCAGGCAGATCGAAAGCCCGAGTTCACTCGCGCACGCCCAGGCGGGATATGACTTCGGGTCATCGAGCCAGTTGGCTTGCTCGGACATGGTGCTGCCGAAAGTGAAAAGGCGCATGCCGGTTAAGCCATGGGCGCGCCAGTGGCGCATACGTTCCGGGGCATCGTTCGCAAGCACGTCGACGGAAAACACGCCGGTGAAGCGCTTCGGGTAGGCAGCCACCGCGTCCGCGACATAGGAGTTGTCGTGCCCGTAACAGGTCGAGGCTTGCACGATCGCAGCCTTCTGTACGTCGGCCATGTCCATTGCGGCAACCAGCTGTTCTAGCGTGACAGGCCGCGTGCGCGACCAGTCGGATTGGTGGCCGCCCAGCGGCGCCAAAGGGTAACGGGCGGCATCGCTGGAGATGATGTGCGGATGGATATCGATGGTGGTCGTTGGCATAGTGGCTGTCTTCCGTAGGGCAATGAGTCGTCACCGTAAAGCGGCATCGCCGAGAACCAGCAGGGAAATACATGCGCGGGTGCGGCTCGAACACGCCCAAAGGATATTGTTACTCAAGTCATGCCTTCCATCTCCGGACCAGTCGCTTCTGGCCATGAACGCAAAAATGCAACCCTTTGTCATCCTCACCGCCAGGCGTTTGATGCAATGTACGACGTCGGTTCTCTTAGGAATGTCACTCGCCTTCATTGTTACGATGACGGTCACGGCGGTACGGGCCGACACATATCCGTCGAAACCGGTGCGCATCATTGTGCCTTACGGCCCCGGTGGCATCGCCGATGTGACCATGCGACTTGTGGCACAGGATCTTAGTAAACGTTTCGGCCAACAGTTCTTTATTGAAAACCGGCCAGGCGCCGGTGGCGTTGTCGGCATGCAGTCGGCTCGGGAGGCGCCAGCCGACGGATACACTCTTGTCATGGTGGGCGGCGGCCTCACGATAGCAAAAGCGTTATTCAAGTCCTTACCTTACAACATTGAGACTGATTTCATCCCGATCTCGACTACAGCGTCCTATGGGCTTGTTATCACGACGAAAGCCGGATCACCTTACCAAACGATCAAGGACGTGATCGCTAACGCCAAGGCTCATCCCGGCACGCTGAACTTCGGGACCATCAACGCCGGCAGCGCGCAAAACCTTTCCGCCGAGCTCTTTCGGACCATGGCCGAACTCGACGTCACAATCGTTCCATATAAGACGACGCCGGATCTGGCGAATGCCGTTTTACGCGGTGACGTCGACGTCGCTTTCGAATACTTTGTCGGATTCCAATCGCCTATCACTAGCAGCCAGATGATTGTCCTTGCCACCACCGCACGCGAGCGCGCGAGTAATCTGCCAAATGTTCCAACTGTGATCGAAAGCGGCCTGGCTGGCTATGAGGTGACAAGTTGGAATGGGCTCGCTGTCCCCAAGGGAACGCCTGCTGATGTTGTCACCGAGCTCAACCGCGCAGTGGACGAAGCACTTAAGTCTCCCGAGATACAAAAGTTTTCAAACGCCGCCGGTATGGATGCGCGCGGCATGTCGTCCGATGATTTGCATCGTCGAATCAAATGCGACGTCGTCAAATGGTCGCGGGTGATCGAGAAAGCAGGCATCAAGAAGCGATAATTGGATGTCCTGCCGTTAGCCCGGCTCCATGCCACGCTTTTTGAAGGCTGCGCCTGCTTCAGGGCTGGTCAGGAATTTGACCAGCGCCCCCGCCGCCTCAGCTTCCTTGCCACCAACGATGATGCCGCTAGAGAACAGGGTAGTCTGTTGCACTTCCGCCGGCAGCGGGCCGACATAATCGACGCCGGGAAAGTCCGCAAGCTCGCTGACCTGCTGGAACCCGATCTCGACCTCGCGGTTGGCGATGATGCTGCCGACGAAGACGCCGGTCGGCGTCTGTTTGAGCTTGTCTTTGACTTGCTCAGCTACGCCAAGCTTTTCAAACAGGTTGATGACATATACGCCGCTCGGGCCGGTCGAATAGCCGATCGACTTGGCGGCCAGCACGGTTTTCTTTAGCGCCTCAGTGGTGCTGATGTCGGGCTTGGGCGCGCCCTTTGGTACGCCAACCGCTACACCAGATTTGGCGATATCGACACGACTGCCGGCCACAACCTTGCCGGCTTTGATTTGCGCATCGATCGCCGGGGCGGCCATGATGATCATGTCGTAACTTTCGCCAGCCGCGAGCCGCTTCTGGACATCTAGCGTGCCGCTAAAAATGGTCGTGACTTTGTGCCTGGTAGCCTTTTCGAATTGCGGGACCAATTCGCGGTAGGCCCCCTCAGTCGCCTGGGTGGATAGAACCTTGATTTCAGCGGCATTGGTGATGTCAGGCTGCATGAGCGTCGCCGTCGTGCCAATAACAAGGAAAAGACTTTTCATGTACTCCCCCTATACAGAAAGCCCCACATGAATTGGTTGCCGCGCGTAAAGCCTGCGCCTATTCGGCTGTGACGACAAGGAGTGGCCGCGCAGACGCGACTGAAGCGCGTTAAAATGTGCTTACCAAGATGTCCTGGACTGCGGCCGGCTGATTAGTCGGCCGCGAACGGTTTACCGCTATAGCTACGTCTCTTCGACCCGGATCTTGGAGATTGATCGGATGCGCGGATTTCTTTGGCTTGTCGTATTGTCTGGCGTAGCTCTTTGGCTGGACGATACGTATTGTAGCGGTCAGTACACGCAGGCCGCCATTCAAATGGTCAACGAAATGACTCTTCATATGTAGGTGGTCGGCCGACGCTCATATTTTATCGGCGGGCACCGAGCGACGTCACTCGATCATCTCAATTGTTGTGTTCGCGCGTATCTCGAAAACGCAACACGCAATTTGTAGTGCAGTTAGCGGCGCAGCCGACCAGTCGGTCGCGCGCTGGTCGGATTATACCGTCTTGATTGTGAGGATAACTGCAATTCTGACAAAATCCGGACAAGAAATTTCTCGGTAATTCCGTCGGGCTAATTGGGACTGGGGGAAGTCAAGTGAACAGCGTATATCAGCTGCCACGGCGGTTGCCCGTGGGGACGAAGTATATTGTTGAGAGCTGCGGGGAATTCGTAAGGCGGTTCGTAGAGCTACCTAACGGCGCCAGGATTCCGTTGCGACAGCGAAAAGCTCCGAGGGTGCATTTGCACCGGAGTGTTCAGCGCCCTGCTAGGTCCACTCTATCCCCAGTAGCGGGAATTCGTGGCACGCGGGGCGGTCAGAAGACCAAACGCCCGGCCGACTGATAATGCTCGACTCAAATCTGCAAAGCCAGGTTGGGCTGGATCAATTGCTCTTGGTCAGTAGACCTACGCCCTATAAGAGGGAAATCGACATGAGCGGGCACATTGGCGTAATAAAGTCCGGCTTGGTCGTCGGCATCGTATTGGGCGGCTATCATTTGTGCTGGGCGGCGCTGGTCGCATCAGGATGGGCCCAGCCAGTCATCGATTTCGTATTCTGGATGCATTTCATCAAGCCAATTTACACTATCGAACCATTTGCGATCGCAAGAGCGGTCATTCTAATCATCGTGACCGCCGCTATTGGGTTTGTGATCGGATCGATATTCGCGTTGGTCTGGAACGCGCTACATAAGGCTTGAGCGGCCGCCAGAACTAGACGTCCTCATTTTGATGCCGAAACGAGGTGGCTTTATTTTGGCCGATACAATGCGTATTCTGCGGAAAGCGATTTCCGAGGGCCGCCGATGACACGACTCTTGCTTGGATTTACGCAACGACGAAAAATACCAACATCATTCGCTATCGCGCTTATTCTATCTGCAACCGGAGCGTCGGCAAAAGATAGACTTGATGCTTCCTTTTCGTGGACTCAAGATCAACTTTTGCAGCTGCAGTTTTCGCCAAAATCCTATCAACAAAATCGGGTGGGCCTCATTTTTAGCGACCCGAGAAGAGCGGGTGAAATTGAAAAAATCCTGTTTGACGCGACTTTCAAACCAAAGAAAAGACCGTTAGAGGCAGATTTCATTGTCGAAACAATCATAAAGTCCACAAAAACGAAAAGGGAGATTGGCGAAAGTGCTTCGTGTGACTGGAACGATAACAAATCTGCCGCAGAATGTTGGGTTGAAGATGACGGTGGCGCATTCAAGATAATCGCCTCTTGGCGAGCCAGGGATTCCAAATCGGCTGTTCTTAATTTTGTTATTCAACCAAATTCCGAATATAAAATATTCAGAATTGCAGCGGAAAAGGCATTTAAAGTTGAAGTGAGTACGTCCGGTCCCGTTGTAGAGTCACCAATCACCTTCCGATAATACTGAAGCGGATCGAGAATTTTAAAGCCATTCAATTCCTCCGCCCATTGTGGAGGCCAAAATTATTGCGACAGAGGCCGAAACTACAATAACCCAAAGGAAGACAATTGCCGCGCTAAAGATCCGCTGTGAAATTTCTTTGATCATAATTGCCGCCGCATCTCGTTATCGGCGGTAAGAATGCTGTTGCTTGGATGCGGATCGCAACCAAACTTACTCATTAAGATAAAACATCAACGTTAAATTCCGACACGTAATTCGCCGTACACGAGTTAGAGACATTATTTAATTCGATCAGGACAATGAGATCAGCGTTTGCTCCGCCGCTGCTTTTCCCGCCAAATAGCCAAGTACGGTGGCGGTCAACAAGCCGTTGCCAGACAAATAGCCTTCCGCGGTCGAGCCGGATACACCGGCTGCGGCGCCTCCGGCCGCGAACAAATTAGGAAATATTGTTCCGTCTTTACGTTTGACACGACCGCTTAAATCGACCGCAAGCCCACCCTGCGTATGAAAAAGTGCTCCGGTAACTTTGACCGCACAGTACGGCGCCCCGCACAATTGTTCCGGTCGAAATTGGCGGTCATATCGATCCCGGCCGCCGTTCAATTTCAGTTTTTCAGCGTCATTCCATTCGGCGACAAAAGTTTCAACGGGAACATGCATCGCATTTGCGAGGTCGGGAATGTTTTTTTGCTTCAAGATTGCGCCGGCGCGTTCCGCTTCACGGAAGTCCTCGAATTGCCGCGCCACGTTTGCGATCCGTTCGTTAAAAACGGTCCAGACAAATTGCCCTGGCTGTCGCAATACTTCGGCCGCCTGCTCTGAATATCCACGCGTTTCGTCGCAAAACCGGCGACCTTCCCGATTGATCTGAATGCCGCCCCGCATGATGACCGCCCAGCTGATCAAGATATTATGAGGCGTGGCAACCGAGCCGTGACCCTGGTAGCCGCCGAGATGTAAAAGTGCCGCGCCGAGCGCATCACCCCAAATGATAGCGTCACCACGATTGCCCGGGTGGCCGAAATAGAGCGCATTGGCCATATCCGGGATGTGACGGCGGACTAGATCCGGATTTCCGCCGAAACCACTGCAGGCGAGTATCAAGGCTTCACAGCCGATCTGTTCGCGCCCGCGTTCACGGTGCACAATTTCGATGCCACGGACGCGGCCGTCGGGTTCGACAAAAAGACGCTCCGCGCTACGTTCGGTCAGGATCATGATATCGTTCGCTTCGGCAGCATTGCGCAGCCGGTCAACGAACTCCCGCCCAGTCCGACTCGGCAGGCCATGCATGCGCAAGGCCGAATGACCCGGATAATTGAAGTTATCGACCACATCGAATGGAAGTCCGTGGCGATCCGCGAGCCATTCAACCAGTGGACCAGCCCCACGCGTTACCGCGTCCACGACGATGGGATCAGACTGGCCCCTCGCTTTATGCTGGATGTCGTCGGCAAAAAGCTGCGGACTGTCTTTGATCCCCTTGACGCGCTGAAAGCGGGTTCCCGCGGCAGGGATAAGACCGGCTGACAGCGCCGTCGAACCTGCCGGTACCGCGTCGCGCTCGACCACAGCCACATCAATCCCAACCTCCTTGGCTGCTAGCGCAGCGCATAGCCCTGCAGCGCCGGCCCCGATAATAAGCACCGGCAGCTGGGCTTCGAACTTTCCAGAGGCCGCCGCGACTATTGCGTTCATGACTTGCCAATTTTGTTTCTTGCAACCGATGTCCGCACCTTTTCGGGGCCAACAGCAAGCATGAAGCCGTTCATTGCGTGCAAGCAAATTTCGTATTTTAGTGGCACACCGAGATTGGCGGCCACCTCCCCGCGCGTTTACGGTGCGTTGCTGCCTTCGATGGAGAAGTCGCGACCCGCGCCTCCACCACCGCCGCTGCTGCTGCCGATCTCCATCACCCAGTAGCGGCGGCCGCTGGCGGACCGCGCAGAGGCAACGGCCTGGCATCCACCGAGCATCATGTTCGCGCGGTGCTGCTGCGATTGCGTCCACACGCGCCTCGCACATTCCTCTGTTTCGCACCCGACCGCGACATTCTCAGCGACCGCGCCCGCCGGCCCGCGATACCGCATGAAGCCGGCATGATCGAGGCTATTGCGGCGAGCCATATCGTTGGCGTGTCGCTGAGCGAGCGCGTAGAGCGCGGCACAATCGGCTTGACACAAGCCAGCGCCGCTGGCGCTGAACAACAATGCGAGCCCAAAGCGGACGACACGAAGTTTCATATCACGAACCTCGCATCTCAGCGAGTCTCCAGGATTGTAATCGACAGGCATGCGATCGCAAATTTATGCGAGATGACGATAGCCTTCCTGCCATCACCACAATGTATCGGTGCGCGTAACATGCCCGCCAGGAAATAGCAGCAGCTATCAGAACAGCGGAATCACTAACGGGATTGTGCCTTGGAAGGCGGGGGTAGCGGGGGTAACTGACCGAATAAACGCCTGAACTCCGGCTCCCCGATAAGCTGCGCCTTGGTGTAGGCTTCGTTGCGATCCACTTCCTTCCATGCGCCCCTGACGAACGCCCACGCGCGGGTTTCGCCGATGATTGTCGGCACGCCTGCATAGTTACAGTAAAATGGTTTGTTCATTTCTATAGCGGGTCAGGATGTTATGCTGGCGGCGCGACGTCGGTTCGCGGGGCGATGAATGAATCGCGAAACTGCCAGGCCGCTCTGACGTCCAGATGCCTCATCGGAGCCTGCGGCCGGAATACCGAGGCCATGTACGCCAGATGATTTGCGCTGGCTGCTGGACGTTCGGAAATGGCTAAATACAAATACTCGAATTGCGGACGAGAGATTATCGCTGATGCCCTGCTGAGCAATCTTCCTTACCAGCGCCGATCTCGCCAGATTTTCGTGGTCTGCAATCTCGCGCAATCCATCCCAAAATGGCTCTTCAAGCGACACGCTCGTCTTGCGTCCGTCGAGGACAATTGAGCGTTTTATAATTTTCACCGTGGT